>MDTC01202843.1_pt1 | contig 192428 bp, 197 predicted proteins | sample 811181 | NCBI WGS metagenome assembly MDTC01 (sample SAMN05326644, study PRJNA326480) | marine metagenome | isolation source: seawater | place: Pacific Ocean: North | collected 2011
CATTGAAATCGTAGGCACCTATCTGGCTGGAGAACCCACCGTCAATGAAGGATGGTCATGGCGGAAAATCAGTCTGATGATACAAGCAGGGTGGGGAATGATTTTTGATTAAAACAAAATTGCTGCCGCTGTTTTATATGGTCTGTGGTCCTTTTTTGCTCCAGGTTCGTACATGGCGGTTATGATGTTTTCGGAGGATAAAATTACCGACCCGCTTGCCAACCAGTTACAGCAAACTGGCCTGGCACTTCTGGTAATTGCCTGTTGGATTAATGTATCCCGTTCAGTGATCACCCAAGACAATATTTCTACCTTTATGCAACATCACGCTGTCGGTTGGGGAATATTTGGAGTTAAAGAATAGGAATGAACTTATCTGCTTTTGTAGTGGGGCCGTAGCTCAGATGGGAGAGCGCAGCGTTCGCAACGCTGAGGTCAGGGGTTCGATCCCCCTCGGCTCCACCAATTAAGCCCTCTTAAAACAATTGGTTGCATGCTAAGCATCATCAGCAAAATCCCTTGAATTTACAAATTGTGACAGAATCGTCCAAAACTTCAACGCCAGGACGTAAGCTTTCGATACAGTGATGAGCATAACGCTGGGTCATCCGTATATCCTTGTGACCCAAAAGTTTTGAGACCACATACAGGTCAACTCCAGCCCTCACAAGCCTCGTTGCAAACGTATGCCCTAGCTCAGCTATTTGTTCAAATAGAGCTGGTCTGTCACCCGATCATAATCGATCAAAACAATCTGACGTCTCTTAAATATTATTTCTTTTTCTATTACATGCGAAAAATCGTTTTCACGTTCACGGTAATCGACTGCCGCAACCTTTACTCTATGCATGCCGGCGCTGATCGTGAAATATTCATATGCATAGGTGATTCCATCGTTGCGAAAGCCTGTCGGGTAAATTATCTTATCGAGAGTCTCTTTATCGTCTAACCAGACTTTTAATCTAATTGGTAATCGTTCGCGGCTCCCACATTCCCTGAGAGCTGATTGCATATGTTTGCGTCTTTTATCCGCTTTTTGCTTAAAAGCATTTAGCTCCTTTTCATCGCACAGCCTTATTCTTTCGGAGCTTTTCTTAAAAGAGACAACCAATGCCGCCTCTTTTTTTTTATTATATTCATACGATGGCGATGTGGAGAACAAGAATATGAAAATGGCAGGAGATACAAGAGTGGCGATTGATGCGGCGGACAGCCTTCTTTTATCCATTTAGTATACGCCCTCCAGATTTATCCACTTTTACAGCATTTTTAAAATCTTCGATCTCTTTTTTAAGGGCCTCTTTTTCAAAAGGAGATATAAGCATTATTTCTATATTTGGATCGTCCATCTTCTCCACCATAAATCGATCCCTTTTCAGATTATCTCTAAACTTTAACCGCCTTCGCTCTTCCCGGTAATGGCAATCCAATCCTCTGCATCCAATAACCAATATTCCCTCGGCTCCCATCTTAAAACTGTAATCGACAATTGCAGGGCTGATAACCCCGATGCATGGTGTTGTCATCACAGCTACTTCTTCGCAACATTTCATTCTGGTATTTTCGTGTGTAAAAAAAGCTTTCTGATCAAAGCTTCTCTCGCATACAAACGCCATGACCACCGGTTCGACGAGCATTTTGTTGTAATTCTTAAAAAGAAACTCGATATAATTCTGGAATTCGGTTACGCTCCAACCTCCCATAGATATGGCGCCTACTTCGCATGTATTTACACAAAATCCACACTCGGAGCAAAGGTCATCCACCACATACGCCTCCACTTCATTCGGCGCGCCTTCGAGCCTTGGGTTGAGTTCTATCGCTTCAAATGGGCAAGCCTTCTGGCAAAGAAGGCAACCTGTGCAGTCGCTTTGAGTGATTGTGACGGTCCCTTGGCCTACAGTTGGATTAATATATTTGGATTTGACCGGATCAGAAATTATCCAGGGCATAGCAAAGACTATTGCGTATAAAAGTCCGCCACCAAGCCATACCATGGCCGGTTGTAGCTCCAGCCAATCGATCAAAGGGAATGGGAAAAGATAAAACCAATCGATAGCCATAACGCCTACTAGACGACTCAGGTCAGCAGGATCTGCGCTTACAGCCGGTTTTATAATAGACAACACGACCAGAGTCGATAAAATTGTGATTGTTACAGCCCTGGGTGGGTTGATAACTGGCATAGATATACGCATACAATGGATCCACGCCAGTATTAACAATAGGCATGGAATGGCCAAGTGGAGATAGTTGAAAATAAAAAACAAGAGAGCGTTTACAGAATCGTTTTTGAGGAAATTTCTTGGCATCGGTTCGGAAAAAATGGGCAAAGCGTCGAAAATATGGGCTGACGTAACAGCTATCATTTGCGCCACTTCATCCCAAACTAAAAAATAGCCTGTCAAACCTTCAAGCCATATTACAGGTAAAATCGCCACTCCAGATATCCATGCCACCCATCGATATTTGCGAAACCTGTCTGAAAATAATACCTGCACAATATGTATCGCGATAACTATCATCATTCCATCAGCCGCATACCTATGCATTGACCTTATAATCCCTCCATACCATTTCTGGTCTTCGGTTAGATATTGAACCGACTTGTAGGCTCCGGATGGAGTCATGTCATAAAACAGATATAGGTATGTGCCTGTGGCGATAAGAATCCAGAGTAAAAGAAAAGTTATAGCGCCAAGATAGTACAGCGGATTCATTGAAGGGCCAAATATTTTGTTTAAAGCCTCCTGTGTCCGGACAAGCATATAGTTGCCCGGCCTGAGGACTGCCGGTATCAATTGTCCACTTTGCGACTTTTTTGGTTGAGAAGCTTCGGACTGATTTTGTGGGTTACCGCTGGACAACGTCTTCTCCATGTTTGAAATATCGACTAGCAAATGAAGATAAACGTTTTCTGAAGATGTAGATGACTGTTCCAGCGACTAATAGATACTGGATTAAGGACGATATTATCAATCCATAATCTATTTTGTACGTATTAGTGACTGGATCGTAATTTGAGCAGTAGGTCAAAGCCTGACTTATTGTGTCCGCAAATGTGTTTTTAACCGTTCTTCCTTCCATTGTCGCTATAATGGCTTCTTCCACCGTTACCGGGTCGAACTTGACACCATAGAAATGTTTCGCGATTTTAGAGTCTGGCCCTATCAAGGTCAGTCTGTTCATATGCTCATAGCCAGAATCTGTTTTTTCAAACCTAAATCCCATCTTGTTAGTTATCCTTTCCAGTGTTTGTGCATCCATCGAGGCGAAAATCCAATTGTCGAAATCATCAGTAAAGCTCTCCCCATACTCTTTAAGCAGTGGAGGCGTGTCATTTAAAATGTCGATGCTAATACTAAGAAAATATATATTTCCAGCAATTGAGGGGTTGATAGATTCCTTAACTCTTTTCACACTCCCGCTTATCATCAGGCAGGGGCCATGACAATCTGTAAATATATAGTTAATCAAAACCGGGTTACCTTTTAGGCTGTGCAGAGCGAAGAAATTTCCGTTTTGATTGACCAAACGATAATTTGGCAAAGATGATCCTATTGAAGCCTCAGATTTCTCCAGAGCAGATAACGCAAGCGATGGTGTAGAAAACATACAGGCAATAATTGCGGCGCTAAACAACCAATTCATATAACGAACTGTGTGGAATATTATTTTGACCATTGTAACAAGTTTAAACCTTATTCATATTGCTACTGAGAGATCGCAGGTATGATAAAAGTCAACTTCTGCAAGCATAAAAAAGCCCAGGCCAGAACTTAAGCCTGGGCTACATGTAACAAAACCGAAATACTATCCTACTTTCCAGATATCGAGAAGATATCTCCAGTTTAGCAGATAGAAAAGTACGAAAGTGACGAAAAAGATCGTTATCAAAATAAGCGATCCTTTGGGCCTGTGTTTTTCATTAAGCTCCATGTTCATCTCCTATTAAAGCAAGTTTATGCTTCTACTTTTTTGCCAATCAAAAGTGTGGCGACCGCTATAACACAATATATAGCTCCGCCAATACAAGCCAGCACACCAGCAATTCCCATAATCGCGAGGTTAAGATCCACAACTGGACCAAAATTAACCTGGAAAGGAGATTCTATACCGCTCATATCCCAGCTCCTTCTCGATACGCCAAAACCACCTGCGATCATCATCGTGATAGAAACCACATACATACTCAATCCAAATAGATATGGCTGGATTTTAGCCAACTTAGGGAAGGCGACTTCACGAAGGAAAATAAGGGGTAACACATAATACGTTAAACCCATGAAAGCAAGAGTTGTCCCCACCACCACGGTGGCGTGGAAATGGCCGGGAATCCTCATTGTATTGTGGGCGATGATATTAACTTGCTCCGTGCCATACACGACACCAGTGATACCGCCCAAAAAGCCAAACCCGACAAGGGAAATAGCGAGCGCCGAAAAAGCAGGGTTTCCCCACGGGGCTTTTTTAAGCCATTCAAACGCGCCACGCGTGAAACCTTTTTTGCGGAGAGCCACTTCAACAGCGGCCGGAACCGAAAACGCATGGATCATGCTGGCCAACACCGCAAGATGCATAAAGTAGCCGGTGTTCCATATTTTATGCTCTATTCCAAGACCAGGATCCACCAAGAGGTGATGCTCTGAAGCTATGTTGATAAAAAGGATATAAAGCACAAATGCAGTGCGGCATACCTTTTCGTTAATAGGAATAGCACCAACCGTTAACGTGCCAAGCAGATACCATACCGCCACCATGGCAGCCACATTTATCTGCTGGGAAGAATGGCCAAAACCCCAGAATAGCATTCTATATAACTCAGCATCCATCATTGGGGCTAGTCCCGCTGCCCATGCCCATGTGGGGATGAAGGTGATGGCGCCATGTACGAGAGTAAACAAGGCTATAATCGCCGCCGCTGCAGCGCCGAAGGTGACCAACGGCATCGAGCCTGAGTATGTTTTTTCCTTTTTGGCCACCACCAGTGTCCCAAAAAAGACAAGGCAACCAACTATTGCTCCAACGGCAAAAATGATAACGCCCAGGTAATACATATGGTCCGCCTTTAATGGCACATATGAGGTGAACATCACATCAGCGTTGCCTAGCAAAATCTCAACGGCCACTATCGCCGCGCCAACAAACATAAGCAGGAACTGAAGCCAACCCGCCCAAGGCGTCGCCAATCGGCAGTTTAACAGGACAGCGCTTGCAAAATATAGAATAGCCATCTCGAAAAATATCATCCAGGCCACAAGCATGGCGATACCATGAAGCGATAACATTCTATAGAACCATTCATCATCAAGAAGATGAACGGCCTGCCATCTAGTAAGTACAAGTGTAAGACCGACAATGCCGCCAACGAGAAGAAAAACTATCGCTGTAACGGCGTTTGTCTTAATCAGGTTTTCCGCGGGGCCGTGAACCTTAAGTCCTGTAGTGGCACAAGTTCGAAATTGTTCCGCTGTGGCTTCCATATTCCAGTCCCCCTTTATTGAACGATGATCTTGCCCATCATATTGTGATGGCTGATCCCGCAAAATTCGTTACAAATGATGTTAAAAGTTCCTGTTGAGGTGGGAGTGATTGTCAAAACATAATCATAACCCGGAACCGCCTCAAAATTAAGATTTATAGGGTATATAGACATACCGTGCAAAACGTCTATTGATGAGAGATGAAGTCTGTAGGTTTCGTTAACTTTTAACTTCAGGACTGGATCCCATTGCCATTGAGACCCTCGCAAGAAAATATCGGCCCCGGCTGGTGGCTCTACAACGGCGAAGTCGCCTTCAACGCCAACCTTGTACTTGTCTATAAACTCATCCGTCAGTTTGTCGAAATCTTCCGGAGCGATCCTGTAATATTCGGCTGAAGGATTATGCTCCCCCACCACATGCCATAACGGCATAATTAAAGTCATGAGGATGCACCAGATCAATGCGACGGTTATCCAGATTCTTTCCTCTTTATGAACTGGAGTTTTCCACCATCCTGGTTGGAGAGATTGTACACTCATAGTATTTTTACCTTTACTGTTTGTGTTTTGCTAGTTAACAAGTGGAGATAAAGGTGTGCTAAAAATCTCGTACACGCCCCATATGGTGTAGAGCGTAAATGGAATCCCCATCCCCAAGATAAAAAGAAGAAAAATGTTGTCGTAGAACTTTTCCCATTTGGATATGGGTTCACCCGATGAATCGTTTTCTTGAGCCATTTACATCCCCTCCGTTTTTTGTTTACGGGAAATCAAATAAAGTAAAAAACCCTGTATATGCAACATGATCGAATATTTCGTCGGTATCGACGTATCTCCTAAAAATTTGTCGCATGGTGGTTTCCCACGAATAACCGAAACAGTAATGCTACTGGTTTAAGTTCGCAAATACTGTGCCAACATGTTTTCTTCTGATGTGGATGGAATTTTGGTAATGAACTTACCAGCCCTGGAAAGAATGTGTTCGGAGTTTGCTATCAAACAGTGAAAAGCAACAAACCCTGACAAATTGGGATTTCTGGCTTTTGGTAATGAACTTACCATGCCTGGAAAGAATGTATTCGGAGTTTGCCATCAAACAATGAGAAGCAATACATGTATGCACAAAACTACACTAGCTTCAGCCCAATAATACAATTAGATAGAAACAGATAGATGGTGCTTAAATGCATAATTACTGTTTTTCGTTACACCTGTTTTAATAAACAATGCTTCCACGATCTAAAAAGAGAAGTGATATTTTTATAAAGAAAGATTGAACGAAATGTTCTAAATATATCAAATTATAAAACTTGGCTAAGCTATTACAATGGTTCTAATTTGAAGGATGTGGCTTTTCTAAGTATAGTCTGCGGTTTTCTTTTTCTATTTTTGGATTGCTTAACGTAAGTGTCATCGGATATGGCTGTAGTCCAATATTGCTAATCTTTATCCTGAACTCCAGCCGTGGTTGATCGCCAATACACTTTCCCCAGCACGCCTGGATATGAAGCATCTGCCTGCCGGAATAATCGGGCCTTCCATATTTTTCCACAAACTTTTTGAAGATCGGGTCTGGATCCTGCTTTGTTGGGAATATCCTTAATAGCTGAATTCGAAAAAGTTTTTTCCCAAGTGCATCGTTAGTAAAATACATATGAACCTCGCTTATCTTGGCTCGATATCCCATAATGCTTTTTTTATCCGGTTTTATTTCATCGATTTTGATGCTTGGATAACGGGTCTTTATTTCCTCAACCGTTTGCCCAAGCCGAAAACCCTGGATATCTAATTCGAGTACATTTGTAGTGGCAGACAACGGAGATGTCGACACTAATAAAAAGGCAGAGCCAACCAAGGCGATATAGGCGATTACACGGAACATGTATTTCATAAATTAAAATAAATTATCGAAAAGGTAAAATATTACTGAACAAGATAAATGACAACTCTTATAATGCATAGTTGAATTAATGTCAGGTTACTTGATAATACCTGCTCTGATATAAAAGATTATATTTCATTAAAATGATCTCTCCGTTTTTCAAAATAATATATCAAAAGGTGTAACTATTAATCTACGACCTTTATCTTTTGTCGTTCGTAGTCATGGTATTGTTGCCATGGTGTTTTATAGTAACTTACCTTGCTTTCTTACCTGAGACGACACCATAGTGCTTATGTATCAATTGGAATAATGTATGGGTTTACTTTTTGAGGAATATTTTCAGAATAATTAGTCAAATTCAAGTACCAATTCCGATGATCTAATCCCGATAAAAGCTGTGGGAATGGCGTTGATTTCTCCATTTACCTGAGCGCCAATACTAAAAAGTCACGACCAAGCTTCCTTAAGACGAACTCTAAGCTAATAACTTTCATTTATTCAACAGGTTAGTGTAGCAGGAGAAAATCTAAATTAACGATTGACATATTTATGTTTCACATTCATACTGGTCGGTATGTAATGTCGTTTAGGGACTGAAAGTTTTAGTTTGCTTGTTAGACTTAGACTACTTCAAAACTTTTAGGGGGACAAGGCGATTAGCAAAAAAGTACAGCGAGACTCCGAGCTCACTAAGAATGTCATACTAAAGGCCGCATTCAAAGCGATCTACAAACACGGTTTTCAAGCAACCAGCTTGAACACAATCCTGTCAAATATAAAGCTCACTAAGGGTGCTTTCTATCATCACTATCCAAACAAGACTGAATTAGGGTATGACGTAACTAATAACATAATTTTTGATTATATTAACAACCAATGGATTAAACCGTTGGCCCAACATGAGAATCCAATTAACGGTATCCAGGCGATAGTAAGAAAACTTACCAAAGAAATTACTAAGGAACAATTAGAAAACGGTTGTCCACTAAACAATTTGACACAAGAAATGTCATCGCTAGATGAAGGGTTTCGCGTACGGCTCAAATCAATTTATGACCATTGGCGAAGTGCTGTTTCTAACTCATTAATAAAAGGTCAGGCAAAAGGCTATGTGCATCGTGCAGTCAACGCTGAGAGGGTAGCTAAATTTATCGTAGCCGTTATACAAGGAAGTATTGGAACTACCAAAAGCTCCAGAGATATTAAATTAATATCAGATTGTGGTGATGAAATCGTTGCTTATATGGAAACTTTAAGAGCATTACCTGTCCGAAATAGTTACCAGAGTGATGAAATTGTTGCTTCGATGGATGCTCTAAAGTTGCTGTCCTCACGTAAAACTGGATGTAGCTCAATGGGGATCAATGCTAGATGGTATTGGCATAGACCAAAGAGAAAAAAGCAAGAAGCGGTTACATGATAAACGAGGTTCAAAATAGGAACCTTGAGGTAAGGCGATAAAAGGAAAATATTTTTAATGGCCTTGTTCATTGGAGTAAGGCCTTGTTTTATATCAGGTTTATTGTATATTGACCTGTTTTTATTGAACCTTTAATTTAAGAGGGGAAAAGTATGGCAGATGCTATGAACGGTTTACAGAGAGTTGCCACGGCTATCGTCGGTTACCATGACGGGGCAGTACCTGATAAGGTTCCTTGTGCTCCATTAGTTTGTGGTGCGGCTTGTAGGATGAGTGGCCAGACTTATGGTGAATGGTCTAGAGGGGAAGATCTGGATCTTTGGGTCGATGGTCATGTTGATTGTATGGATCTACTTGGTTATGACGGAATGGTCATGCTTATGGATCTGTCCGTTGAGCCAGAGGCTTTTGGTATGCCTGTTATCTATCCTGAGAATGACACGGCCCATCCTAACTATGATGATCCATGGATTGGTTCACCAGAGGAATATGGCAAGATCAAGAAGATTAATCCTCGCGAATCTGGCAGGATGAAATTCATTATTGACGCCACTAAAAAGATGGCTGCAAGGGTTGGTGGAACCCACGCTATCGTTGGATTTGTATATGGTTGCATGGGGACACTGTCGATGATGCGTGGTCCTGAAGCTTTTTTCATGGATTGCATTGAGCATCCTGAGAAGGTTAAGGAAGCATGTGAGCTGCTTGATGAAGTTCTCATTGATTATTCGATGGCTCAGCTTGAAGCCGGTTGTCATTCAGTTTGTTATGACAACCTATATTGTTCTGAGTCAATTGCTAGTAAAGCAACCTGGGAGAAATACGAAGCTACGGGAATGAACGATTGGTCAAAGGCCGTAGCTGGTGCTGGTGCATTGGTTACCCTTCATAACTGTGGAAACGGTATCTATTTTGACAAGATGATAGAGCACGCCTCACCTCATGCAATATCCCATGCCTACGTGGCAGACGATGTTGACAGCTGGGTAGAGCATAAGCAGAAGTGGGGTCCTAAGACCTGCACAATCGGCTGGGTAGCACCAGGTCCTATAGCTATGCTTGGAACCCCAGAAGAGATCGAGGAAGAATGCAAAGCCGAGATCGAGATTTATGGTGAAGGTGGAGGGTATATCCTGTCTACCGGTTGCGAATTTGGTCCTAATGCGCCATTGTTGAATGCGAAGCGCATGGTTGAAGCCCGCGACAAATATGGTGTATATAATCAGTAGCAAAAGTTGATATTTAAATTAGGAGCTTAATATGGTAACTGAGAAGGAAAAGGAAATAATAGCGGGTCTTCAGGACGCTGTTATCCATTACAAGGTTGACAGGTGCAGAGAACTCGCTCAAGAGGCTCTGGACTCTGGGTGTGACGCATACACCATGACAATGGAAGGATTAGCCGGTGGTATGCAGGTGGTTAGTCAAAAGTTTGACACTCACGAGTACTTTGTCCCAGAGACTCTACTTTGTGCCAAGGCTCTTTACGCTGCCTTGGATCTTTTAAAGCCCCACATCAAGGCCCAAGATGATCGTGGCACAGGCGAGGTTGTTCTTGGTGTTATGCAGGGTGATGTACATGATCTTGGTAAAAACCTGATCAAGGCTATTTTCGAGGCAGCTGGCTGGACTGTACATGATCTTGGTCGTGACGTTCCGCTTAAGAATTTTGTTGAAACTCAGCTAAAGACCGATTCTGACATTGTTATGATGTCGGCAATGATGACCACATCAATGATCGGTATTAAAAAGTTGATACCAATGATTAAAGAGAAGAATCCTAACGTCAAGATTATGATTGGCGGAGGGGTTATTAGTGAAAAAGTTGTGGATGATTTCGGTGCAGACAACACCGCTGATAACGCGCCAAATGCGTTGCGTGAGGCGATGGATATGCTCGAAGCAATTAGGTCTGGTGCAGTTTAGTAAAGACTAAGAAGTTGAGCCCGGCTGTAAAGCCGGGCCGGCTTTTAATTAATAGGTGGGATTAGTAATTTTATGGAACACACAGTTATCTTTCAGCCTTCTGGGAGCCGCACCCAAATTGCGGATGGCACAACCATTTTGGAAGCCGCCCGCAAATCGGGTGTTGGCATTGAAGCGGTTTGTGGTGATCATTTAGTATGTGGTAAATGCAGAGTTAAGATAGTGGAAGGGAATAACCCAAAATTCGGCATTGAATCATCAATAAAAAATATTTGCGAGCCTTCAGAAGGCGATATAAAAGTTTTAAACAAGAAAAGAGACGATGTATCTCAGAATATCAGGCTGGCATGCTCAACAACAGTGCATGGCGACCTCCTGGTTTTTGTGCCAGAGGCCAGCAGAACCGGTAAACAAATTGTCAGCAAGGCGGCCAGAGACTATAAAATCAAAGTTAAACCGGCCGTTACAAAGTATTATGTGGAATTAGAAGAGCCTAGCTTGGATGATTCTTGGGGTGATTTTGAGAGGCTGGAAAAGGCACTGCAGAAAAACTTTAAACTTAAGAAACTCGATATTGACTACTGGGCCCTTAGACAGTTAGCAGATTCTGTTAGAAATGCAGATTGGAAAGTCACCGTCACCCTGCTGAATAAAAAGACAATTATTCGCATTGAGGCTGGTGATACTGTGGCGACTAACTTAGGTATGGCGGTCGATATTGGAACAACCTCAGTAGCCGGATACCTGACCGATCTTAACACTGGGAAAGTTGTTGCAACTGAGTCGATGATGAACCCACAAGTTGCTTTGGGTGAGGATGTTATGTCACGTATTACCCACTGCATGCTAAATGAAGAAACAGGGTTACAAGAACTTCAAGATTCGATAAAAGAAGGACTTAACACACTGATTGAGAAAGCCTGCAAGACTAGTGGATGTTCATCTCACGATATAGCTGAAATGGTGCTGGTGGGCAATACTGCCATGCATCATGTTCTTCTTGGCATTAATCCTGAATTTATGGGTGTAGCACCATTCCCACCAGCAATTCACCATTCAGTAGATGTAAACGCTGAAAGGTTTGGGCTAAATATTCTCCCGGCAGGTAATATCCACGTGTTGCCTAATGAGGCAGGTTTTGTGGGAGCAGACAATGTTGGGTGTCTGCTAGCTGATGAGCCTCACAAGCGTGAAGAATTTACACTGCTGATAGATATTGGAACCAATGGTGAGCTGGTTTTTGGTAACAAGGATAAACTGATGTCCTGCTCATCGGCTACTGGTCCCGCATTGGAAGGAGCTCAAATCGAATATGGTATGAGGGCTGCCCCTGGTGCAATCGAAAAGATTAAAATAGATGAAAAAACCCTTGAGTGCACATATAAGGTAATAGGCAACGAAAATTGGAGTGATGGCAAAACTGATATGGGTGCAAAAGGGATCTGCGGATCTGCGATTATTGATGCCGTGGCTGAACTGTTTGTTAGAAGAATTATCATGAAAAGTGGTTTCTTTAATGAAAAAATCGAATCACCTCGTGTTCGTAAGAATGCATCAGGATTAGCCGAATATGTTATCGCATGGAAACACGAAACATCTATTGGCGAAGATATAGTTGTCAATCAGGCAGATGTTCGTGCAATTCAACTTGCTAAAGGAGCTTTATATGCTGGATGCAAGATGATGATGCGGCAGTTTGGCAAGGAGGTGCCTGACAGACTAGTGATGGCAGGTGCTTTTGGAAGCCATATTGATAAGGTTCAGGCCATGGTTATGGGCATGATACCTGATTGTGATCTAGAGAAAATTGAGTACATAGGAAATGCGGCTGGAGATGGGGCCCGCATAGCTTTGGTGAATATTGATAAGCGTAAAGAGGCAAATGATATTGCAATGAAAGTCGAATATATAGAGTTAGCTCTTAGAGATGACTTTAACGAAAGGTTCGGCGAAGCAATGCAACTGCCTAACATGGTTGATCCTTTTCCACATGTAGAAGCAATTCTACCTGTTGAAGAAGAGGTTGAGGTTTTATAGTGTTTGTGTAATTGTAAATTAGCACTGCACAATTGAAGTAATTTTTTTCAATCGCAAAGGGGGAGATTATGGGAAAGAATCATTGGGGAGAACAAGAAAACGATACCGGTAAATCAAATACGGTCGTTTACAGCTCCAATCGAGGCAGAATGTTGGTTACTTACAATGGTGACTCTAAAGATGTTAAGACCAAAAAAGGAGTAGACGCAAAGTTAGTAAATGGTCAAGAGTACCGTTGCACCGAGAAACAGTACCATTGTGAAATGTTCGTTAACGTAGAAAGTGACGATTTCGAAGGAAAAGTTAGAGTGCCGATAAAGGAACTCGCAAAGGTTAAGTAGATAATAAGGCCCTGCTTTATTAAAATGACTCACTGATAGGCGAATTATTCGCTTAATTCGCGCTCCGAAAGGTTAACAGAAACTGCCTTTCGGACGCGAATTGTGTGAGTGCGTTCTTTATGAAAACTCTAAAACTCGAGTTAAAACAAAAGGTTAATACCAAGGGGTCTTGTGCGATTCCTTGGAAAGATGCGTTTGCTGTAAAAGAAACTGACACCCTCAAGCAAAAGTTGCTGCTGTGGGGGGCTGATCTCGCCGGAATTGGTGACCTCACTGGTGATGCAAAAAGATCTTTATCTAGTGAGATAAGTAACTTTACACGCGTAATCTCGATTGCTGTGCACTGCTCTGCCTTTGAAGATGAACAAGTTGGTATCAATCAACAACCCACATATTATGTCAGGCGTGACGAGGCTGTCCGTATGTTAGAGCATGTGCTTGGTATGGCTGCAAGGCGACTCAAGCGGGCTGGGTTTCGGCGGCTTGTACTTCCACCGGTTGGCAAGCTGTGCCATCGTCCGTTTACTCGTGTTTTGTACGATCTTTTCCCTCACCGAACAGGTGCCACATGTGCTGGGTTGGGTTGGATAGGGAAAAATGGAATGCTATTAAATAGCCGCTATGGTGCTAACCTGATGTGGGGAACTATTCTTACAGACGCACCACTGATTCCCGCTGAACCAATCGTTGGTAACAGCATATGTTCTACTTGTGACAGCTGTGTTCAAGCTTGTCCGGCAAACGCAATTAAAGGGATTAATTGGGATAGAGCTCGTGGTAATATGAGTCTTATTGACGTGAAAGCCTGTGCAACTTATATAGATTCAAAATCAGATGAGCAAGATGACCAGGTATGCGCTGTTTGCGTGACCTCTTGCCCGCTAAGCAGAAGGAGCTTTCCACTATGCTAATTTCAATAACCTACTGTCAGTGTTGCAATTACCGTCCGATAGCTACCAAACTCGCGATGGATTTGAAGATGGAACTTGAATGCGAATCTGAATATGTCATTGGTAATAACGGCGCTTTTGAAGTTTCGCGGGATGGTGAGCTAATTTTTTCCAAACAAAAACTTTCCAGGTGGCCGAAAAAGGGTGAAATCCTTGGAATCCTAAAGGGTGAGTTGGTTTCTAACCCAGATCAATAAATTATGCTGGATTCGGTTTTGACCCGTTAGTTGTGGGAAAATCAACTTTAGACAGAGTATAAAATTTGTGTTATAAACGAAAATACCTGTGACACAAATAAGGAGTTTAAGTTTATGCTGGTTTCGATAACCTACTGCCGTACTTGTAATTTTTTCCCAATTGCAGCTAAGCTGGGAATGGATTTAACCGCAGAACTTGGATGTGAAATGGAGTACACTCCAGGGAAAAATGGTGCATTCGAAATTTTTCGTGATGGTGACCTTATTTTTTCAAAGAACAAGCACGCAAGGTTGCCGAACAAAGGTGAAGTTCTTGGAATTCTAAAAGGCGAATTTCCTTCCAACCCTGAGAAATAGTTTGTTAAAGGTATAGATTGATGACACCAAAGTTGCGCTTAAATAAAACTTTAGCTGGAGAAGAGGTTGATCGCCCACCAGCAGTAATTCCAACACAAAATGCTACTATAGGAGCCATGGAAAGCTGTGGAGTTTTCTGGCCTGAAGCGTTACGTGAGCCTGAAGCCATGGCCACATTAGCCATAGCAAGTCAAGAAACTTGCGGCTTGGAGGCAGTTAGAGTACCTTTTGACATTTGTGTTGAGGCAGATAGTCTTGGGTGTGCTACCCGCTTTGGAGATAAAGTAGACCCGCCAGTTTCAGAACCGAAAGCCAGGGATTCTCTAGGTGATCTTGAGTTCCAGGATGAGGGTGTGGTTGTTGGACGAATGGCAAGTGTTGTCAAAGCTGTAGAAATTGCCTCAATAAAAAAAGATGATGACATACCTTTAATTGCCGCACTTGGAACACCTTTTGAAGTACTTTGTACTGCATACGGTTTTGAAGATCTATTTGAGGATCTTTACTCGCAACCAGATATGCTAAAAGAAGTTTTGGATAAAATGCTTACCATGCTGGTGAATTATGGAAAGCTTTTGCAAAAGGCCGGAGCGGATTTTATTATGGTGGTAGACGGAACCTCACAAAACCTTATGCCAGCACAATTCCAAGAGTTTTCTGCTCCATATACCGAAAAACTGATTAATGTGTTTGACATCCCGTCCATTCTACATGTATGCGGTCCTTGCCATCGTTTGCTTGACGACATGGTAAAGACTGGGCCCAACGCAATTTCAATTGATTCGCCGGTTCCCATTGATTTGGCCAAAAAAGCGGTCCAAGGTAAATGTGCAATTGTTGGCGCTATTAACGTAATTGAGCTGTATGAAGGAAACCCGGAAGATGTTCGAGGGATGGTCAAAGATTGCGAACAAAAAGGTTATGACATTATCGCTCCTGGTTGTGGAGTGGTTCCATCTACATCATTAAATAATATGCTCGCACTTAGCAACACGATAAAATCTATCAATCGGTAAACTAATCAATAATAAGCTGTGAAAAAGTTATTGTTTCGATATTCCACTAGGTAGGGATACAGCACAGGAGGTTTCATGGGGGAAGAAGGTACAAGCTTCGACAAAGATTCTGCAGCCTTGATCATTGGCAAGGACATGAAATTGCATATCAAACTTCCAGATTTGCCAACTGATGGTGCTATTCCTGAAAACGTATTTACGGTAATGGCTTTGGCCTCAGCCTATGATTCTAGACCTGACTTGGTTGAGCCAATTTTCAAATGGTTTATTAAAGAAACTGAGGAATTTGATGAATAGACCTTTGCCAAGGCTGTCGGGGGTTGGCTTTTAGCGGACTACCGGTAGTACGCAGAGAACAAACGGACTCAGTTGGTTTGGCCAGTTTTGTTTTAGACCGTTGAATCAGATGGGATTAACTGATCAAGCCAGTAAGCTTTATCATCGCGGTTAAATATCATGAACCGTCCTTTATCCCGTGAATACTTTGGCCTGTGGTATTTCATGTAAATGTGCGAATTGTCTACGCCGAGAACTTCAATTTTACCCGTGGCATGAGACATTACAAACCGAACTCTTTTGGCAAGGCCAGATAGATCATTAACTGCTTCAGTAAGGATTTTATAACCTCTTACTATGGGCACCCTAAACATTGCGTTGCCCTTAGTTGGTCTACCTTGGAAAAGATAATAGGGTGCTACCCCGATTGAACTTAGTGATTTATAAAGCTCTGATAAAATATCCGGATCATCGTTGATGCCTCGAAGGATTGGGCATTGGTTGACCATAACGACCCCCAGTTTACGAAAAAGACGCAGCTGAGTTATCGCTTCTTGTGTGATCTCCCGTGGATGGTCGAAATGTGCAATTAGGTACAGGGTCTTTCCTGTATGCAAAAAGTCGGTGATTATACTTTGGAGTCGCTTGTCCTCAGTAAGGCGCCACGGATCAAAGGCAGGAACTTTTGACCCTAGTCTTACTGCTTTTACGTGATCTAACCTACCAAGCTCAACAAAAATCTTTTCCAGTTTTCTTGTGGGAAGAGTTAACGGGTCACCGCCAGTTAGCAGTACGTCAGTGATCTCTTTATGGTTTGAAATGTATTCGATAGACCCGGCGATGTTAGGGCTTACTTCATGATTACCATCCAAGAATAGCCTTTTACGAAAACAGTATCGACAAAGTGCAGCGCAGGTATTCGTGACCAACATCAATGCAGTGTCTGGGTATTTGTGCTGTACACCGTTTAGCTGTGTGTTGGAAGCTTCATCACAAGCATCTAGCGTACCCCAATCGTTTAGTTCTTCCAAATGGGGAACAATAAGCCGTTTAAGTGGGTCATTAGGGTCATTCCAGTTGATAAGATCTAGGTAATATTCAGTTGCTTGAAATTTGTACTGCTTGGCAACTTGTTCTAAGGTGTGGCTTTCGTTAGGTAGTAGATTTGCTAAATCAGAGACTCTGCTAACCGTCTTGTTGGTCTTAATAAAAGCTTTTTCTTGACCTATAAGCGGCCGCCAAGCTCTAACTGTATTTCCAACACTCATAAACCATTCCTTTTGTAGCAATCTAATTGGACATTGATAAGGTCTCAATACCAATAATCCGTTACCCTTATTTTTTAACCAAGAAAACGAACCATTTCTATTTAAAGTAATCTCAGTTTCCAGACCACTAATCATCTAATCTGGTTATTGGCGGGCTGCTATGGTGTAGCGTCACCAATCCCCTAATTTAATCCGAAGCGCATTGCGCCGATGCCGCTAGGTTGCAAGCGTGCGTTCCTAGCGGAAAGTCACCCCACCGTAGTCAACTAAAGTTTTTATTTTGAAAAGACTAACCAGCAATCCCTTTGTGGTTAATGGGATTGATGACTTTAGGCTAACAAATATGACTACTTTTCGCAAGCTCCATGATAAAAATTATGAGCTGTATTTTTGTAAATATTTAAAGTACAAAAGGTTATAAAGTAGTAACATAAGCCGGTGATCGGCCATGAAACTGGTAAAAATACCGCCATGGGCATGAAAACATAAAACAGGAAAAACAATTTAAAGGGTTATTATAGTTTTGTTTTCACAGAAAACGCTTGATGTGGTTGAGCATCACCGATCTTAGTAAAACGAACTATTGTAAATAGATTGATAAATGCGTGACACCCAGAGAAGAGTTTCTGCTTACATAAGCCTTGTAGTTTCAAGTGCTATGTTTGCTATTGGCTATATCATAGCCCATCTTATTAACCCAGCAGCTGGAATGGGAATGTTTGTTTGCCAGGCCATGTTTTGCAGTGCCCTACTTTTTTTTATATTCAAAGGCAATAAGCCGATAGGTAAACTAAATTTCTATCTTGTAGCAGCCATCGCATATAATGGGGTTAGCTCACCAATAATTGTATATTTAATTCTGACCGGGTCGCGAATGGTCTCACCATCCCTTGCTGCAATATTAGTAATTTCAAACGTTTTAATGATTGCTGCCATGGCAAGGCTACTTAATCGTAAAAAATTTACCGTTATACAATTGGCGTCTTTGATAGCCGGGTTTATAGGTGTAACTTGGATTAGTCTTGAAAAAGGGGCTTTTAGTGGCGAGGGAGTTGGTGCCAGTTACTTACTTTTGGCAGCTTTTTTAATAGCCACAATAACGATAGCGATTGAAGGCCCAATAAAAGACCGTGGATGGGCCCCCGTTACTCGCTGGTCGTTCTCTATTTCATTTATCGTAACTCTAGTAACAATATATATATCGGGAAATTTTGCCTTCCATTCGCCTGGCCAGTCAGCTCTGGCCATAGTGTTAGGGTTTATAGCACTAGGTGCACCGGTACTTTTATTTAACCGAGGAATGGGTATATTAGGATCAGCCGACGCCGCAGCAACCAAGCTCCTAATACCATTTTTTTCACTTATTTATGGGGTTGTTTTTCTAAATGATATCCCTGGGATTTCTTCACTGTCTGCTGGTTTAATTGTTGTTGGTTCTGTTGGAATTTATCAATATTCGGCCTCCAAGGTAGAGAAATGATTTTTTTAACAAGCATGTTTTAACAAAGTGAGGCTTCTGGTGAACAATAATTTTGGAGATAATTAATTAGTTTAGCCTCAAAGGCACGGTGAAATTTTGGTAAAGGAAAACTTGACAATAAAATGAAAAAAAGGAACCGAAACCCAATCTAGCAAAGGGGAAGGGCTAGATTGGGTTTCTGTCCTTGTAAGAACATATGCCCACTTAGATGCTGATTAACTACAAAAGATTCAAAATAATCTAACAATTTATCCGATTAAAACCTGTTTCGGCTTGGCATCTTCAAGCTTAGCTACCGTAATCTCTAATATTCCGTTCTTATATTCCGCAGTAACTTTATCATTGTCGATATCTGGGAATTTAAGTTTCCTAGTGAAACAACCGTAAATCCGCTCTGTTGAGTAAAGGTTTTCATCCTCATTTTTCTCTTCACTCTTTTTCTCACCGCTGATTGTTAGAATGTCGTTTGTAAGTTCAACGTTGATGTCACTTTTTTTCATGCCTGGAATCTCTACGCAAACCTTGTAACCAGATTTTCCCTCACTCACTTCCAAGGCGGGTGTAAGAGTATTTGTTGCAATTCTTTCAAAATCATCTAACTTATCAAAGATGGATGGTGTCCAATGGACTCCAAAAGCTGGTAATCTATGTCGTTTTAGCATCATGGCTCGATTCTCCTATGTGTGATTTTTAATATCCCAAAATCATAAAAAGTTTCGACTGGTACCATTAGCTGCCGTATCCTTTTCTTCTCTAATTGTGATATAAGATCGTAATAATTATTAGTCAAGTGGTTTCCAAGCTGTATTATTTGACCGCGCGATTATTTAAATAATAAACAGAATACCAACAAGTTAGATAAAACCTTAACGCTAGGCGTTTACTGTGGAGACTTGTTGGGGTATCATTACCGTTTTTTTAACTGGAGAAATGATGACATACGGAAAGGAAAAAAACATACTTTATGTGGGTATTCCATCCGGCAGTCTGAACGAGCAAGTAATACGATTACTGGATAAATCAGGTAGACCTGTAAAGAAGGGTCGTCTTTATGAATTGACAACTCCTTTTGATAAAGAAGTCAGGTTTAGAGTTTTGGATAGAAAAGAAATGCCTGAGAAAATTTCCAAAGGTATTGTAGATTGTGGCATTACAGGCAAAGATTATATTTACGAAGCTGGGATGGAAAATGCGGTAGAAGTAATTGGAGATTTTATTTTTTCTAAAACCACTAACGAACCTTCGCGTTTAGTGCTGGCTAGTAGACCAGAGAGGGGAATAACCAAACCAGAGGACTGCCAAGGAAAGGTAATAGCTACTGAGTTGCCAAACCTGACTAAGCGAATGATGGGTGAACTTTTTGGAATTCATAATTTAACCATATTGCCCAGTGAAGGTAAGACTGAGGCAAAGGTTTTCATGGGTGAATCGGATGCTTTTACAGACATAACAGAAACGGGAGCCACACTCAAAATCAATGGTAATGTTGTGATTGCAGAGTTGTTTGAGTCCAACCCACAATTAATAGCCAACACAAACTCGGCAGGAGATAAAGTTAAACTTGAGAAAATGGAGGATATCAGGGTTGGGATAGACTCAGTTCTGCTTGCTGAGAGAGAGCCAATATATATGACCTTCATGGATGTTCCTGAAAATATTCTTAGCGAAGTGGAGAAAATGGTGCCAGCGGTTATTGCTCCCACTGTAAGTCCTGTGCAAAAGGAAGGTTGGATAAGCGTATCAGTTGTTATCAAGGAATCTGAACTTAATATTCTTGCGCCAAAACTGTTAAGAATGGGAGTGGACGGAATAGTTCCCATTGTTGCGCCAAAAATATTCTCCCAAGAAATGATTAAGAATAATAGTAAGGTTGGTTAATTAAATTAACTGCGAGGTGTAAGGTGGGATCTGAGGAGTTAGAAGAAGGCTTAAAGCTCAATATAAATTTTGAGAAACTAGATGGATTGATTCCAGCCATAGCCCAAGATATACGCGATGGACGTATACTAATGATGGCCTATGCCAACAGGGAGGCTTTGGAAGAATCGATTAATTCTAAAATGGCAACTTTCTGGTCTAGGTCGAGAAGTGAACTCTGGAAAAAGGGAGCCACTTCGGGAGATTTTCTTAAGGTTATAGATGTCCTTGTGGACTGTGACCAAGACACCGTTGTGTATATGGTGGAACCACAAGGGAAGGGTGCATGCCACACTAAAGACCCGAAGAGCGGACAAGCTAGACTTAGCTGTTTCTATCGTAGGGTTAATCTAAGTTCGGGTGACTTGGAGATGATATAAATACAGCATAGCATCATTCCTTCTGTATCGAGAACTTTCCTGGACCAGCAACAATGGTATAAATCAGGCCACCAATTAGGCCTAGATTTTGTAGTGCAGCCCACAGATGGTCAGAGTTGGTAAAGTCGTAATGGTAAAACCATGTAACGGCTACTAGGTAAAGGATCAAGACAAACGCTCCCCTTCTCATTTTCCAACCAAGTATTAGGCAGATGCTTCCAAACAGCAGGAATACAATGGCCCCAAAATAAGCGAGGCTCGGCAGTGAAAAATGAAGAAACTCTAGATGGAAGTAGTAGTTTGGTATTCCTGCTTTTTCAATCATGTTCTCGGTTTCTAATGGGTCGCGCAATTTGTAGAAAGCCGATTGCACAAAAATGGCAGCAATGAAAAGTCTTCCTAGGAGCTTTAACACGTTACTAAATTTGGTCAATTGATAAACACCTAATTAACAAACAAGCTTATCTCACTAAGCGAAGCGCCAATTTACTTCAGAATGCCTCTTTTATACTAGAATTATACATAAAGTTGGATAGGATAGTATTACAAGTAATTAAAACAACTTGTTCTATGTCTTGTTTTACCAAAAACTTTTTTATAATCACTGGCTAATCAGGAAAAACTTGCTAGGCCTTAAACCTAGTGTTAGGCTACTCTGGTAGACGATGAATACATCCCTCTGGCGTAAACAAATAAATTCAACTTAAAGAGGAAAGCAATGATTGGAATATCAGCCCTTTACTGTCAAGCTGAGAACGAAGGGGACGCTATACGCTATGGCAAACAATCGCATCATATGAAATCAAGGCCTAACGCACATGCCGTACCAAAATCGGCTAGTGAGCGACGGCCTGTTACTGCATGGAATGTAACTCGAACATGTAATCTCAAGTGCATTCATTGCTATTCGGATTCTGAAGAAAAAGCCTACTCCGGAGAGCTTAATACTGATGAAGGTAAAAACCTTATTACAGATTTGGCAGAGTTCAAAATACCTGCACTTTTGTTCTCAGGTGGGGAGCCGCTTATACGAAAAGACATTTGGGATCTAGCTCTGCATGGCAAAAAGCTAGGGATGAGAATGACCCTCTCTACCAACGGTACTCTAATCGATGAAACAGTCGCAAAGCGTATTAAAGAAGTTGGTTTTACATATGTTGGGATTAGCCTCGATGGTATTGGGGAAGTGAATGATAATTTTCGTGGGAAGAAGGGTGCATATAAAAAAGCGATATTAGGCTTCCAAAACTGTGTGAAAGTCAAACAGCGGGTAGGTCTTCGTATGACTCTTACTCGTCATAACTTTGAGAACTTACACAGCATATTCGACTTTATAGAGGCTGAAAACATACAGCGAGCATGCTTCTATCACTTGGTTTACGCTGGCAGGGGTAATGATATTAGTGACGAGGACCTGACTCACGACGAGACTAGGATGGCAATGGATATTATCCTTGAGAGGACCGCAGATTTTCACAAACGGGGGTTGCAAAAGGATATTCTTACTGTAGACAACCATGTGGATGGCCCATACATGTATTTAAAGCTATTGGACTTAGACCCTGATCGAGCTCAGCAAGTTAAAGAGCATTTAGAATGGAATGGCGGGGGCCGTTATTCATCAGGGGTTTCTTTTGGGGATATTGACTTTTTTGGTAATGTACATGCGGACCAATTCTGGATGCACCATACATTTGGTAATGTACGGGAGAGACGCTTTGGTGATATATGGCTAGACGAATCCGACCCGGTTATGAACATACTCAAACACAGGCTAGATAACCTGAAAGGTAAGTGCTCAAAATGTAAGTTTCTTATGATGTGTGGTGGAGCACTTCGGGTTAGGGCTGATCTAGTTTATGGAGACCCTTCTGCGCCAGATCCGGCCTGTTACCTAACCGATAAGGAATGTGGCATAACGCCAGAGGTCAAAGGGGAACTGCTGGCAAATGGTGAAAGTTTCCCAGTGCCCGAGAAGCTTTTGAAAAAACCCACAACAGCTGGCAAGTAGAATTATGCCTGACCGGAGTAAAAGCTTTTGCTGGTTGTTAAAATAACTGAGGATATCAATGACTGACGAAAAAAAACACCAACAGAGTGTTCATCCCGCTAGAGAACATCCAAATGCTGTAATAAAGGATGCCCATAAAGAAATAAGCGGACATGCCGATGCTGATAAAATTGCCCATCAGTTTATGATGAACAAGGCCAACCAATTACGTCTAGTTTTTTGGGAAACCACTGCCGGATGCAATTTGGAATGTGTGCACTGTAGACGCTTAGATGTATCCCACGAGTTAATGAAAAATGACCTTACTACAGATGAGTCAAAACATTTAATAGATGGTATAGCTGACGAATCCGAATGTATTTTGGTTTTATCTGGTGGTGAGCCGTTATTTCGTCCTGATATTTATGAAATAGCTCAGTATGCCTGTGATACAGGGCTGACTGTTGCTCTTGCAACAAATGGCACGCTAATTAACGAAGAGGTGGCGAAAAAAATTTCCGATTCTGGGATTCAACGTGTATCAATATCATTAGACGGAGCCACTTCTGAAACCCACGATCTGTTCCGCAAGCTACCTGGCTCTTTTGAGGCAGCTATTAGTGGAATGAAGCAATTACAGTCCCTGGGAATGGAAACACAGATAAACTCCACGATTGCAAAGCACAATGTTCACGAAGTTAAACAATTGTACCAAAATGCAATTGATCTAGGTGTGCAGGCACTACATATTTTTATGTTGGTACCGGTAGGGTGTGGAGTTGAGATAGCTGAAGATCAGATGCTGGACGCTCAAAAATATGAAGAAGTTCTAAATTGGTTTTACGATATTTCCAGGGAAGAGAAAATACAGACGAAAGCAACTTGTGCCCCGCACTATTTTAGAATCATGCGGCAACGTGCAAAGGCAGATGGGATTACAATTTCTCCCAAGACACATGGAATGGCTGCGATGACTAAAGGGTGTTTAGCTGGGCAGAGTATTTGTTTTGTTAGCCACAACGGTGATGTATTCCCTTGTGGTTACCTGCCTGTATCTTGTGGCAACGTTTTGACAAAACCTTTCAAAGAAATATGGCACGAGTCATCAGTGTTCAACGACTTGCGTGATCAGGACAAGCTGGGCGGGAAATGTGGTGTATGCGAATACAAAAAGGTCTGCGAGGGATGCCGAGCTAGGGCCTTCTACGAAACGCAAGGAGACTACATGGCTGAGGAACCATACTGTATTTACGAGCCGAAAAAAATCACCGATAAAAACGGTTTTTAGAATTCCATTGTCATGTGCACGTCGGGAAAAGGAAACACAGGTGAATCCTTGGCAAAGTTCACTTGGACATCTAACCAAAACTGTTAATTGTTTCCCTGATGAAAAAAATGGAAACAAGTTCACGAAGGAACCTAACAATTTCTAAATGAAACTAACCACCAATGATGCCAGGGTTGACTGACTGACCTAAAAACGTATAATGACCCCTTCAATTATCGTGTATCAGCATGCGGGTGTAACTCAGCGGTAGAGTGCAACCTTGCCAAGGTTGAAGTCGTGGGTTCGAATCCCATCACCCGCTCCACTTAATCACGGAGATAACCACTTGAACAGAAGAATATGGACACTCAAATAGTAATACTTATTGTTTGCGTTTTGGGCGGTTTTGGTGTTCTGGTTTTTTTTATCACAAAACTTAAAACCGCTGTTTTGGCTTTATTTAGTGATCGAGAGCGATTTGAAAGTAATCTACGTGATGAATTTGATAAATATGCTGAACGTGGCAGAAGAGAGTCGACTCAGCATATGGAGAATATGCGTGCAACAGTGGATATGCGTCTTGAAAAAATGCAAAATAATAACAGCTCTGCATTACAAAAAATTGATCTCACTGTTGGTGACAACCTTCAAGAGACTCTTGATAGAAAACTAAGCAAGGCGCAGGAAGAGATAACATTACGCTTAGGTGCAATAACAAACGCTACGGCAGATGTCAGCAAACTCCTAAAAGTATTTAACAATATTACCTCCCGTGGTGCCTTAGGCGAAACTCAGCTTGAGAACTTACTATCTGATAACCTCTCTCCTGATCAGTACTACAGACAGGCAAAGATAAAAGATAACACACGAGAAGCGGTAGATTTTGTCATCAAGATGCCAATTGGTACGCTCCTGCCAATTGACTCTAAGTTTCCATTGGCCGATTATGAGAAAATGGTCGATGCTGACAAAGAAGGAGACCGAGAAGCATCAAAAAAAGCTGGAAACGAGTTAGAGAAGAAAATCAAGGAACAAGCAAAAAATATTCGTGAAAAGTATATTGATCCGCCCAAGACAACTAACTTTGCTGTAATGTTTCTTCCAAATGAAAGCTTGTTTAGCGAAATACTTAAACGACCTGGCTTGTTTGACCACCTGCACAGGGAATATAAGGTCACTGTTGCCGGTCCCATCACATTGTGGGCATTAATAAACAGTTTGCAGCTAGGGTTTCACAGTTTGGCGATGGAGAAACAATCAAGCGAAGTATTTGAGTTAATGATGGAAGTGAGAAGCGAATTTTATAAATTTAAGGGAAAGCTTGATGAGGCAAATAATAAGATTGATAGTGCCAGTAATTCTATTGAACAAGTTATAACCAGAACAAGAGTATTGGACAGGAAAATTAAAAAAATTGAGGAAGTACCTTTAGTGGAAAGGGATAAAAGTAAAGAACAGTGATTGCTGTTATTAAAAGTTGAAAAAGATTAAAACATAGATAATAACAAAAAAGTTTTTATTGTCTACACTATGGCTTTTCGTAACGGTAGGCTATATATCTTGTGATGTGTTTACCCCGTTTTCCCTAGACTCATTAAATCAATTTATTGCAGGCGAAATGGGAGGGATGGACATAACGTAGATATTTAATAGCGCCGAACCGCTAATAAGCGTTTTATTAGAATTTTGATTATATAGCATAGTCTAATTCGATAACGCGCTATAAAGATTGAACTCATTCGCACCCTTAGATCCACGTCCAAAATACATTCGGTACGCTCCAACTTGGTCAATAAGCTCTATAACATCCGGGTCAAGGTTTAGGTGCCCTTCTTCAGATGGAATCACATAGCTTTCCTCTGCAATGAAGTTTATTCCATTACTTGATGTGGCGGCTTTTATTCCTTGTTCCCCAAACCTTTGGCTTGCTTTTGAGTGAGCGAAAAATAATCTATACTCTCCATTTGGCAAAACTATTACGTCAGGGTCAACGATCTTATCCGTTAGATTGATCCCATCAATTGATATTTGGCCCCCTTTAACCCAAGTCACACCGTTATCTGTTGAAGTAGCATAAAAAATACGGTTTAAGCTTTTATTACCAACATAATAAATATAAATCTTGTCATCTACCATGATCATATCTGGAACACTGATAAAGTTATTTGCTTCAACGCTAGCCTCCATCACTGCACCGTTAGTTAAGGGCCCAACCTGATCCGTAAAGGCACTTCCGTCAGTTGATGTGGCACGATGAAATCGACTTATATCGTTTTCATCGACAACCTCGTATATCATCATAAATTGATTGTTGGTTAACTTAATTACTGAGGGGTTTCGCTGAAACACATCTCCATTTGATTTTATACCGGTTTCAATCGGTGTTGAAAATGTACGACCATCACCCGAATTTACGTAGCTGATCCCTGGTGGGCCGAAGAGGCCGAATATACGGTATTGCCCGTTTACAACGATGCTACAAGTGGAAGTTAAACTGTTTTGTATCCAACCTTCTTCAATCCAAGGTGATGAAACAGTTTGAACGCTTCCACCACTTCCACATCCAAACACTACCATTGCCAATATAAACGTAAAAGCAAACTTCTTCATTGCCATTAAACCATTATAAGAAGTGGATCACAGAATAACTAAGCTATCTTATGCTAGAATGGGCAACAATTATAATCAACCATATAAAAAATGCCATCATATCTTTTATGTAATGCCACATCCCGCGAGACGCGTGTGGCGTTAGTCGAGAACAGATCCATAACAGAGCTTTTCATAGAAAGAAACTCTGACCAAGGGATAGTGGGGAATATTTACAAAGGAAAGGTGAATAAAATTTTACCTGGGATGCAGGTTGCTTTCGTCGATATTGGGTTGGAGAAAGCTGGTTTTTTATACGTATCTGAGGTTGACCGTCAGTATCAAAACGGAAACTTCGTTAACTTTCTTGAAAATGCTGAGGAGAAAGAAGAACAAATCCTTGCCGGGATAGAATCCAATGTTAAGTCTCAAGCTAATGCGGAAGATGCTAAGCCAATCGAAGAGATTTTGAAAGAGGACCAGGAAGTCATAGCACAGGTTTCTAAGGACCCAATGGGCACTAAAGGAGCAAGAATCACCAGTTATGTGGCTTTGCCTGGAAGATACCTTGTTTACATGCCAAATATCGACCAGATTGGAGTATCAAGGAGGATAGAAAGCGAGGAGGAGAAGAAAAGACTCAAGAATATTGTCACGAAGTCGCGTAAAAACGGGTCTGGTTATATTATACGAACTGCTGCAGAAGGTAAGCATTCTAAGGAGTTGAAAGAGGATATACGCTTTCTAGACAAGCTGTGGGCCTCAATAAACCAACGTCTAGAGTTGGCGAAAATACCAAGTGTAGTCTATCAAGATCTTAATATTATTCAACGCTCAATTCGTGACTTGTTTACTGCAGATATGTCCAAGATTATAATTGACAATGAAAAGCAGTATGAGGCTGCTGTGGCGTTTTGTAGATCATACTTGCCAGAGGTTGCCAATAGAATAGAGATGTACTCCGATAAAGAGCCAATATTTACAAGGTACGGCTTGGATATGGACATTGAGCGTGCATTGAATCGTAGAGTATGGCTTCGTTCAGGCGGATACATTGTAATCGACCAGACTGAGGCATTGACCGCTATAGACGTAAACACAGGTAAGTTCGTTGGCAAGCGAGACCCAGAAGAGACTGTTCTAAAAACTAATATGGAAGCGGTACAGGAGATTGTTTACCAATTACGACTACGAAACATCGGCGGCTTAATAATTATTGATTTTATAGACATGGAGCGCCAAGAGAGCAAAGACAAAGTTTACGCTGCCCTCGATCATGCGGTGAAGGCAGATCGATCCCGAACCAATATACTAAAGATTTCTGAACTTGGCTTAGTGGAAATGACAAGGAAGCGATCACGCGATTCTCTGTCAAGAATACAAACTTCAATATGCCCTTATTGCGATGGACGTGGCAGGATAAAGTCTAGCACTACTGTTTTACATGAGATCTATAGAGAGATAATCCGTATAGCCGCACAAAGCGAAGATAAACAAGAAATAAACGTATCAGTTTCGCGGGAAGTAGCCGAGCTTATGTTTGAAGAGGAATCAGCGTATCTTGACGAACTTGAAAATGAACTTGGCGTAAAAGTTATAGTTAAAACTGACTATGATCTTCATCAAGAGCGCTATATCGTTGAAACTGTATAAAGTTGAACTATTATTGAAAATTCAATTGATTTAGTTGTTTTATTTCATTGTTAAGAAAATTATGATATGCGAAAAATCGTTAGATATGTGATTCACCCTCTAATTCCTGAAAGGCTGCGTCCATTATCGGAATTGGCCTATAATCTTTGGTGGGCCTGGCATCCAGATGCGATTAAATTGTGGGGTCGTGTTGATTCTAAACTTTGGCAGGATACAAACAATAATCCAGTAAAGATGCTGGGTCTTATTAGCCAGTCACGCCTAGACCAATTGTCTGAGGACGACGGGTTTCTTACACATTTAGATAGAGTTATCCATGAGTATACCAACTATATGGAGTCATCACTCTGGTTTCAAAAATCTTACAAAGGAAAAGATGATGATATATGCATAGCTTATTTTTCCGCTGAATTTGGCATAACTGAATCGATACCAATATACTCTGGTGGGCTTGGTATTTTAGCTGGTGATCATTTGAAATCCGCTTCAGACCTTGGCCTGCCTCTTGTTGGTGTTGGTTTACTTTATTCCCAAGGATATTTCCAGCAACATCTGAATCGTGATGGGTGGCAACAAGAAGTCTACCCAGAAAATGATTTTTACAACATGCCATTGTTTGCAGAAAAAGATAAAGATGGGAGCGAAATAAAAATACAGGTTGAGTACCCCGGTCGGATAGTAACAGCTAAGGTTTGGAGAGTTCAATGTGGCAGAATACCGCTTGTTCTACTAGACACTAATCTGTCGGAGAACTCTGCCGAAGACCGAACCATAACGCACCAGCTATATGGTGGCGACATCAATATGCGTATAGAACAGGAGATACTACTTGGGATTGGCGGCGTGATGGCGTTACAGGCATTGGGTATAAAACCGGACGTTTACCATATGAATGAAGGGCATTCTGCCTTTTCAGCACTAGAACGAATAAGAAAGCTAATGAATAACGAAAATTTATCTTTCGATGAAGCTTACGAAGAAGTAACCACTTCTTCAGTTTTTACCACCCACACTCCCGTGCCAGCTGGCAATGATACCTTTAGCCCACAAATAGTAAACAAGTATTTTTCAGGGTTTCAGGATTCCTTGGGTCTGAGTGAAAAAGCTTTCCTCGGCCTTGGGCGACAAGATGTTCAAAATGACCGTGAAAACTTTTGTATGACTGTGCTCGCAATCAAGTTATCAGCATTTACTAATGGCGTTTCAAAATTGCATAGCGAAGAGTCAAAAAAAATGTGGAAGGAAATTTACAAAGGTCTCGATGTGCATGATGTGCCCATACGATCAATTACCAACGGGATTCATGTACGCTCTTGGATATCTGATGACTTGTCTGGACTTTATGATCAATACCTTGGTGCCAGGTGGGTGCAAGAACCAGCCAACGACAGAGTTTGGGAACACATAGATGAAATACCAAACTCCGAACTTTGGCGTTCCCATGAAAAGCGACGCGAAAGATTAGTTGGGTTTACAAGAGTATTCCTTAAACAGCAAATAAAAAAAAGAGGATGTTCCTCTGATGAAGTTAGAAGAGCTGATGAGGTTCTTCGTCCTGATGCCATGACCATAGGGTTTGCCAGACGCTTTGCCACATATAAGAGAGGTAACCTGTTATTTCATGACTTGGATAGACTAAAGAAAATTCTTACTAATAAAAAATATCCGGTTCAGGTAGTGATTGCCGGCAAAGCACACCCACAAGACCACGAAGGGAAAACTCTTATCAAAAATATTATTCACTGGATCAGAAATGAAGGATTTAGAAACCATGTGGTGTTTCTAGAAAACTATGATATAAACTTGGCCCGTCAAATGGTCCAAGGAGTGGACGTGTGGCTCAATACTCCGCGCCGGCCCCTGGAGGCCTCTGGTACGTCTGGAATGAAAGCTGCTGCTAATGGTGCGCTTAATTTATCCATACTGGATGGATGGTGGTGTGAAGGGTATACTCCACAAACCGGTTGGGCAATAGGCAACGGAGAAGTAGCATCCGAATACCTCGGCGGTGAAAAAGAGCAAGATGATAGAGATAGCATGTCGTTATATGACTTGCTAGAAAAAGAAATAGTGCCACTTTATTACGATAGAAGCCATGATGGTACGCCGCATAGATGGATATCAATGATGAAATCTTCCATGTCCAAGCTAAATGCTGTGTTTAATACCAACCGAATGGTAAGGAATTACACAGTATTTTCCTATATCCCTTGTGCAACTCACTTGAAGGACCTTAAGGAAAATGATCGGGATCGACTCAAGCAATTATCTAAGTGGAAAACGGAGACGAGCAGCCAATGGTCGAATGTCAGCATTGATGAAGTTAAACATTCTACAATTGATGATCTCAAGGTAGGGCAAGTGCTAGATGTCAATGCCCGATTAAGCTTGGGCGAGTTGAAGCCTGAGGATGTTCAGGTGGAAATTTATTTTGGGCCATTAAATGTCAGAGATAATATGCAGGCTGGATCAGGAGTACCAATGAAGCATAAAAGCAGTGAAAATGGGAACCATGTTTTTTGCGGTTCAATTCCATTGACAGATAGTGGGCATCACGGTTTTTCGATTCGAGCCGTTCCATCTAACCCTGATCTGTTCGATCGGATATGCTCTGGAATGGTGGTCTGGAACGAGAATGAAAAAGATTAGCCGTTTGTTATGAGCCCACCAACTCCTCCAGTGCTTCCATAACATTTGATACTTCAACCAACTCTATATTATCTGCCTTGTTGATACCTTTCTTGGCTTTTGGCAGGACAACTTTATTAAAGCCAAGTTTACTTGCCTCGGCTATCCGTTTGTCAATTTGTGGGATTGAGCGAATTTCTCCGCCTAGACCAACTTCCCCCAAGATAACGGTAAATGGATCTATATTAATGTCGCGAAAGCTAGACACCACCGATGCAATTATTGCAAGATCGACAGCTGGCTCATCTATCCTAGTGCCACCTGCGGCATTTACAAATATATCCTCACTTGCCAATTGATATCCACAACGTTTTTCTACAATAGCCATTAGGATAGCCAAGCGATTTGGGTCAACGCCGGAAGTTGTACGCCTTGGACTTGGGAAATGTGTGGATGACACAAGTGCCTGAATTTCTACCAGAAAAGGCCTATTGCCAGATATGCATGCGGCTACAACTGATCCAGATACGTTCCCAGCTCTTCCAGAAAGAAAAAGCTCTGACGCGTTATTTACTTCGCACAGACCTTCGCTTTTCATTTCGAACACACCGATCTCGTTAGAGGAACCGAATCTATTTTTAACACTACGTAATATTCTGAAAGGACTCCCATTCTCTCCTTCAAAATATAGTACTGTATCTACCATATGTTCCAATAATCTTGGCCCAGCTATGGCACCGTCTTTTGTTACATGTCCGATAAGGATCATTGGAATACCGCTGGCCTTGCATAAGCTTAGGAGTCGTCCAGCACTTTCGCGAACTTGGCCTACCGTGCCTGGTGCGGACGGTAATTGGTCTGTGAATATTGTTTGTATAGAATCGATAATTACCAAGGTTGGTTTAATTTTTATCACATGTTGTTCAATAAGCTCAACCTGGGTCTCAGGCAGGACAAGGATATTTTCTGATAAAATTCCTAGCCGATCACCCCGCATTTTTATCTGCCCTGGCGACTCTTCTCCTGTGACATAAAGCGTAAGCGCCTTTTTGGCAATGAAGCCTGCCACCTGTAAAAGCAGAGTTGACTTTCCTATCCCAGGATCCCCTCCCACTAAAATAAAAGACCCTGATACGATACCCCCACCAAGCGTATGGTCTAACTCCCCAATGCCAGAAGATATTCTTTCGCTGACTCCAAGATGTGTAGTAGTGATTGGAGTTGGGTCACCAGTTGTTGAGCTTGGTGTCCAACGTTTTCTAGCAGTGGAGGGTGCTGGCAGTTGCATTTCTTCACTAAAACTTTCCCATTGGTTACAAGAGGGGCATTTACCCATCCATTTTGAGGTCTTGTACCCACATGCTTGACATACAAAACTTATAGAATTTTTCACTATAACTATCCTTATGCTTGTATATGAATCATTCTGGGTATTGAAACCTTTCCACAATGTCAATCCTATATTCAGGTGTGGGGTGGTATATGGAGCCATCGGGATTAACGCGACTTAAAATATCAAATACTAGGTCAATCCCCGTTGTAGAATAGCCGGTAGAAGATAGTGCAGAAGCGGCAAAATAATCGGCTTGGATTTCCATTACACCTGCTAGATCATTGTGAATGTGATCATTACTGTCTTTGTGCTCAAGAACGATATGGCCTGCTTCATGAAGTATAATAAACGCTAATGCTGATGTGAATAGCCTTTCTGCATGGATCTTTATTTCATCGCTTACTTCAGAACCAACCGACACCCCAACTCCATTCGGGTCATAACTTCCACTGTTAGCCATCAAGGTTAACTGTTCGAGGGCAGTTTCAAGTTCATTTCCATGATAAAGTGCATAAGACATTGCTGCATGCTCCATTAGCTCTAATAAACCGGAATATATAACAATGACTTGGTCAGTAGTGTAAGCCACCAGGTTAGGATTGTTGCACACCAAAACAGATGCAGCCCACACATCTGATTCCTCAGGATGGTTTTTGTTGTTTTGGCTCTTGAAAAAATCATTGTAGTTTTTCAGTATGTTATCTATAACCACATTATAGGTTGTGACCATTTCTATGCATGAAAGGTGATCCGTAAAAGTCTTTAGGTGAAGCAAACTACCAATGTCCAACACTGGGTATCGAGTCGGCTTCTTTTCAAAATTCAAATCTAGGTTTTTGTGGTCGTAGAACGAAGCCTGGTTCACTGATGTTACGTCACAAGCCACTAATGAACTAGCGGTAGCAAAAGCTATAATAAGTCTACTGGCCATCTTAAAGTGTTGCATAAGCGTTGCTATTATCACTCTTTACCAAACCACGCTCAACCTTAATTAAATTGTTATGCATATCTATTGAATCTAGACGGCAAAAATAGAAAATTAGCGAAAAAGGTGTATAATTGTACACTTAAATTCTTACATCAAGGGGAGAGCAAGGGAGTCCTGTGAAAATTGGTATTGTGGCCTGCAAAATGATGGTTAGAGAGATTGAAATTGCTCTAAAAAAATTCCCAGAAATTGACGAGGTGGTCTTTCTAAAAGAAGGCGAACATATCAACCCTGAAAGACTTCAAAAGCAAGTCCTCGCCCATCTAAAAGCCATGTCAAAGAAAGTAGACGTAATATTCTTGGGATATGGTCACTGCCACTCATTAAAAGGAATAGGTGATGAGATTGACATACCGGTGGTTCACCCTGAAGCAGATGATTGTATTGGAATAATGATGACACCTCAACGATATAAAGATGAAGTTGATAAAGTACCGGGCACTTTTTTTTTCACACCTGGGTGGGCAACCAATATGAAGAAAATGATGAATTCAGAAGAGGCAAAATCATTTGAAACTCCGGAAAAAGGTCTTTTCCCGGACTATTCGAGGGGATTGTACATAGACACTGGCATTGAAAACAATGAGCACTATGTAAAACTAGCCTCAGAACTGTGCGAAACATTAAACTTCAAGCTCGAACAAACTGTAACTCATTCAACAATTCTGCATGACAGTTTAGCCAAATGCGTGGAAATAGCCAAAGAACTAGAAGCAACATCGAAATCGGTTAGGTAATCCCGCTGGAATTTTCAAGTCAGATTTGTGCCTATGGTTAGTAGTTCCGACCTTATCATCGCGGCTATGAGCGGCGGAGTTGATAGCTCTATAACCGCCGCCTGCCTAAAAGAGTCTGGCCATAACGTGGTTGGAATTACTTTAAAGGTGTGGGAAAAGCCAGAGGGGCTTGAGTCGAGTAATACATCATGCTGTGGCTTGGATGGTATAAATGATGCTAAAAGAGTGGCAGAGCTGCTAAGAATAAACCATTATGTCTTAAATGCTAAAGGCGCTTTTAAGCGCAGTGTGGTTGACTATTTTACTAATGAATATGTAAAAGGTAGAACACCCAACCCATGTGTCCTCTGTAACCAGGTACTTAAATTTGATTTTCTGTTTGCGCAGGGGAAAAAGTTTGGAGCAACGAAAGTTGCCACTGGCCATTATGCGAGAGTAGGAGAGTTTAGAGGATACCCCGTTATTAAAAAGGGTCTTGATCCAGCAAAAGACCAGAGCTATTTCCTTTTTTCTATAGCTTCTAATCGTCTAGGCGATATTTTTTTCCCCGTCGGGAATATGAAAAAAACAGCGGTTAGGGAGATGGCAAGAAAACTTGGATTGAACACTGCTGATAAAGCTGACAGTCAAGAGATATGCTTTGTTCCTGACAATGACTATAAATCCTTTATCAGGCAGATGGAAGATATAAAAAATATAACAGAAGGCGATATTGTTGATGAACAGGATAATATTGTTGGAAAGCACACTGGATATATAGATTACACTGTTGGCCAACGCCGTGGACTAGGGATAAGCAACCCTTATCCCCTTTATGTTGTAAAAATAGATCATACTAATAATAGGTTAATTGTTGGTGGCAAATTAAGCCAGTACAACAAAGGATTGATTGCTGATGGGTTGAACTGGCATGTTCCGCTTGAGGTGACGAGGAACCTTGAAGTAACTGCAAGAATAAGAAGCAGACATATGGCTGCCCCAGCGCAGATAACGCCTAGAGATAAAGACAGCATTGTTGTTGAATTTGAAACAGCGCAGATGTCAATAACTCCAGGGCAAGCAGTGGTCTTTTACCATGGCGATGTGGTTCTCGGTGGTGGATGGATAAAGGATAAGCTTTATTGATGGCAATTAAAAAAATAACTCCAAAAGAAGCTCTTGTGGTTGCTATAAAGGCGACTAGGCTTGCTGGTGATATTATGAATAAGTATTCTTCTAGAGAGTATGCTATTAAGAATAAAGCCCCAAAAGACTTAGTAACGGAAGTTGATATAAAGTGTGAACAGGTAATCAAAGAAGCCATTTACGAGGTTTTTCCAGACCATGGGGTACTCGCCGAGGAGGGGGGAGGAAGAAACATGGAAAAACTTTGTCGGTGGATAGTAGACCCCATAGATGGAACCACTAACTTTGCACATGGCTTTCCCATGTTCTGTTCGTCAGTAGCATATGAGGAAGAGGGCCAGGTTTTAGCTGGAGCTATTTACGACCCAGTCCGAGACGAACTGTTTACTGCCACACTAGGTGGTGGCAGTTATTTAAACAGTCGTCCTATTGTGGTTTCATCTACGAATAGACTTGCCGAAAGTTTGTTAGCTACCGGATTTCCTTATACCATCACAACCGAAAAGATTAATAACATCAGAGAGTTTGCGGATATGTCCATGGAGGCTCAGGCAGTACGAAGACCTGGGGCGGCGGCTCTGGATCTTTGTTATGTAGCTTGTGGACGGCTGGATGGTTTTTGGGAATTTCACCTGCAACCGTGGGACGTTGCTGCAGGAGTTTTGATCGTTCAAGAGGCTGGTGGCGCGGTTACTGATGATAAGCGACAACCGATAAATATTTATCTACGGAAAATTGTTGCTTCTAACAATAAAATTCATGAAGAAATGCTGCAGGTTTTGGGTCGGGCTTAATTGAGTTCACTTGTATGAAGAGTTTATTACCGACTGGACAAGTGTTAATTGTTTCCCAAAATCCTTAGCCATGTTTGAGGTGGAAGTTTTATGGTTTTCTGTTTGTTCAACTACGCCCCTGAAGGTTATTCTATGGATAGGGCATGGGCCATGCTTGGCTAAAGCTTCCATGTGGGATTTTGACCCATATCCTTTATGGTTTTCAAATCCATACTGAGGGTAATACCGAGCAAGTTGTTCCATAATTTTGTCCCTTGTAATTTTAGCTAGTACAGATGCAGCGGCGATTGATAGTGATAGGTTGTCGCCCTTTACGACAACTTGCTGCTTGCCTTCCCAGTCTATGGTTTGATTTCCGTCTATAAGAAGAAAATCTGGAGAATTATTTAACCTGCGTACAGCCTGAAGCATAGCTTTTTTGGTGGCTTGTAGTATGTTTATGCGGTCTATAACCGTTGAGTCGACTATGCCTATTCCATGCGATTCGGCCTTATCTATTATTATCGGGTAGAACTTTTCTCGCTGTTTTTTGCTTAGTTTTTTTGAGTCTGTAAGTCCTTTTATTGTTACTTCTTGGGAGAATATAACTGCCGCAGCTACTACTGGTCCGGCAAGTGGACCCCTTCCCGCTTCATCTACTCCGGCAATAATTGAGTAACCATTTTTTCTAGCCTTGGTTTCATATGCAAGCATGTTTAGATATAAAGGTCTTTATGTTTTTCTTTCATTGCACGTATCTCTTTCATAATTGCATCTGCAATTTTTTGAGACGTCTCTTTACATTCAGGCATTTTGTAATATTGGGTTAGGTCCATTGGATTACCGAACACAACTCTGTATGGCACACCAAACCATGGGCCTGTCCTCCCTGGCCAAAAATAGTGTTGTGTATTTATAACCAATGTTGGTACAACTACTGGTCTGGACTTATACACAACCCAACCAGCTCCTGCACGCCCCTTCAACAGTTTGCCAGTTTTGCTCCTTGTGCCCTCAGGGAAAAGCATTACTTGATAATTATTCGCATAATAAGCGATCCTACGCATTGAGCTTATGTCACGAGCTCTTCGTTTAACAGGAAATGCTCCCCATGCAGATAAAATGTGTCCAAGCAAAGGAACTTTAAAAAGCTCTTCTTTTGCAGGGGCTACAAATGGGGTGGTGGATAATTTATTAATGGAATAAAGCGGTATTAAAGTGGTATCTATGCCAGAAACATGATTTGATGCTATCAACACTCCTTTTCTGTTTGCTGGTAAATTGTTTAGACCTATAGCTTTGGATTTATTGAGTACTCTGTAGAAAAAGTCAAAGAACGGATAGCAGGGAAGTTTTAAAAAATAGGAGAGTATCTGCTTAGGTCTAGAAATTCTAAACTCTTTGTGATTAAAGTCATTCATGGGGACTGAATATACTGTTAAACGAGCCTTAATGGCAAGCAAGGTAAATTGAAAAGTTTACACATTGCTCATATTCTGAGGGGCACCACCCAATTCACCAATTAGTTCAAACATATCTGTTGGTAGTGGCGCTATAAACTCTTTTACTTTACCAGTGGTTGGGTGTATTAGCTTTAGTTTCCACGCATGAAGTGCTTGGCGGCTTATCCGTGAAAGTCCGGAACCACCATATACAATATCACCAATAACCGGATGGCGAATGCTGAACATATGAACCCTAATCTGGTGTGTACGTCCAGTTTTTAGTGATACTTCTAGCAGTGTGGCATTATCCAGTTCTTGTAAGACGCGATATTTTGTAATCGCTACGCGGCCACCATCTTTCATAATCGCCATTTTCTTTCTGTTAAAGTGGCTTCTACCAATATTTTTATTTATCTCTCCGGTTTTTACTTTGATTTTCCCCTTAACTACGGCCAAGTATTGGCGTTCCATTTCTCTTTTTTTGATCTGGTTTGAAAGAGAGGCGTGGGAGTGATCATTTTTTGCGGCAACAATCACTCCGCTTGTGCCCTTGTCAAGTCGATGGACAATACCTGGTCGCGTGACACCGCCAATACCGGAAAGGCCGACTCCACGACCCATCAGAGCGCCCACCAGTGTTCCGTTCCAGTTTCCTGCAGCTGGGTGTGTTACCATTCCCGCTGATTTATTAACCACAATTATCTGTTCGTCCTCGAAGATAATATCTAGAGGGATATTCTCTGGTTTGACTGTTGAAACTTTTGGCTCGGGGATGTTTATCTCTAGAATATCATCTTCTTTCAGCTTATACGAAGGACGTATTTTCTCGCCATTTAAAGTTATATGACCATCAGTTAATAGTCTTTGTATTCGTGCCCTAGAAATACCAGTCAGTTCTTTTGCCAAAAAAAGATCAATCCGTACCCCTCCCCGTACTGAAGTTAGAATCATACGATAGAACCAAACCTTTTTTTGTTCATAATATAACCTCCAATAGCAATTAATAGAGCCATAATTCCAATGATTTGTGATGTCGATAGCAGTCCATCAAAATAAACCCCACGGGGGTCACCGCGGTAATTTTCTACAATGAACCGTCCAATGGCGTACATGCCAACCCAAGCCCACCATATTTGACCTTTGAATGTTTTATAGCGCTGCATAACAATTAGGATAATAAATATCGAAAATTCGTTTATAGAATCGTAGACCTGTGTTGGGTGAAGTGGTATCCCTGTTGGAGCCATTGAATTTATTTTCGTAAAAATGACAGCCCAGGGGACAGACGTTTCTATACCATAACAGCACCCAGCAGCAAAACAACCCAACCGTCCAACGGCGTGTCCTAAAGCAGCTCCAGGGGCGATAATATCTCCTAGTAAAAACAGATCAAACTTATAAACTTTTGAGCAGATGTAGACTGCCACTACAGCACCAAGGAACCCCCCATAAAACACCATTCCTCCCCGCCATATTTTAAAAAACTCCAATGGATGATTAAGGAAAAACTGGTATTCCGTGAGGGCAAACACTGAACGGGCACCAATTATTGCGGCTATTATCGTCCAAAATGCGGTGTCATAAACTATATCCTGGCTTATTCCTTCTTTTCCCCCTAATCGAGCTATTAGCCATATTCCGAGGATAAAACCAGATGCGACCATAAGGCCGTATGTATGCAAAGTTAGGGGGCCAACACTAAACAGCTCGGGCAACATGGCTATAATCTCTAATGGTGTGGTATAACCTGTAAAGACTCTGCAGAACCAGCTACAGGATAAAATAGGCTTTCAGTACGCCAAATTCATTTTTCTATCCTATATAATACAGAAAATTCACCGGTAATTGGAGAGTATAATGCGGGTAATCTCAAGTCCTCGAAAAATGAATAAAATCCTGCTGGAAGAGAAAATGGCTGGGAAATCTATAGGACTGGTTCCCACCTTGGGGTACTTGCACAAAGGACACATAGCCCTTATAAAAAGAGCCCGTAAAATAAACGATATCGTGGCAGTGTCTATCTTTCTTAATCCTAAGCAGTTCAGTGCAAAAGCTTTTAGAAAATATCCAAAAGCTCCAAAGCAAGATCTAAACATTTGCAAGGCAGAAGGTGTAGACTACGTGTTTATGCCTAATGCAGGAAGTATGTACCCGGAAAGCTTTGATTCAAGTGTGGAGGTCCCTCAGCTTATCGGGAAGCTTAACGGTAACAGCATTAGATGGCATTATCGAGCAGTTCTAACGGTTGTGGCTAAGCTTTTTAATATTATTCAACCAAACCGTGCTTATTTTGGGAAAAAGGATCCACACCAACTTGCGCTGATAAAACGAATGGTGTTAGATCTCAACTTTCCCATAAAAATAATCAGTGTACCCACAAAAAGGGCGAAAGATGGCCTCGCATTGTCGTCACGGAACTCTTTGCTAACACCAGAAGAAAGAGAGGCAGCATTAGTAATACCAAAAGTTATAAAAGCAGCGGAGATCAAGGTAAAAGGTGGCTTTACTGATAGAAAGGCAATAACTAAGACAATGACAAAAATGATAGATGGTGTTTCTTCTGTAAAGCTAGATTTTGTAGCAGTGGTTGACGCAGACAGTTTAGATGCAGATAGATTTGGTGATGACACTTTGATCTATGTTTCGGTTTTTGTAGGGGGAAAGAAGTTGACAGATAATCGCGTAGTAAACAGTTCCAGACAGTCGAGAAACAAATAATAATAGTAATAAGATATCAGCTCAGTAAAATGTTTTTTCCCATATAAGAGGAGATAGTGTTGAAATATTCCTTAGGAATAATTGGTTACCCTTTAGGTCATACATTAAGCCCCTTTATGCACAAAGCGGTGGCACATGAATTAGGGCTGGAACTTCAATACAAGTCTTTTGAAGTTAACCCTAAAGCTCTGGGGGATTTCATGAAGCGGTTTCGGGATACCTCGTTGGATGGGATAAATGTAACAGTACCCCATAAGGTGGCAGTCATGGAATTTTTAGATGGGCTAACTGATGAAGCTATAACCATTGGTGCTGTAAATACTATATACCGCAAAGACAATAAGCTGATAGGTGATAACACAGATGGTTTTGGGTTTATTGAATCATTGCATCAAAACGCAAGAGTTGACCCAAGTGGTAAATCCATTTTTGTTTATGGAGCAGGGGGGGCAGCGCGCGCAATTGTGACCAGCCTAGCTGGCTATAAAGCAAAAAAAATAGTTATAGCAAACAGAACGTACAAGAAAGCAGAAAAACTAGCAGTAAAAGCAAAGGAACTTGGATGTGTGGTTGACTGTATATCGAATGAAGACAGCAAACTAATTGGCTCCATAAGAGCCGCAGATATAATAGTTAACAGCACTTCAATAGGCATGGAAGGCGTTGATGAAAAAGAGCTTCCCGGCATATCAGGTATTGGCCCTAGCTCACTGGCCGTAGACATAGTGTATCGGCCTCTTAGAACAAAATTTCTTGTTAAGGCAGATAGCATTGGTGCCGTTACTCTTGATGGTTTATGGATGTTAATTCACCAAGGTGCTAGGTCATTTTTTCGTTGGACTGGAAGGGAGTTTCCAACTCAACTTGCCAGGAGTGTTTTATTAACCAGACTTTCCAATAACTGATAAAGCAGGATATGTCAAATAATCAAAGTAACAGTATTGTTGTGGAAAAAATAAAGACATTTATCACCAATAATGATCGATTTTTACTTACAAGCCATGTTAATCCTGATGGTGATGGAATTGGCTCGGCTATGGCTCTAAAACATGCACTACTCGGCCTAGGCAAACAGGCAGAAATAATAATAGATGGTAAGATGCCACAAACTTATAGTTTCCTTTCCAATTGCAATTGGGTAATGGATGTTTCTAGTGTACATTCTACAGTAGAGAAATTTAAGGCTGTTATAACATGTGACGCACCGAACATAGAACGGCTTGGATTGGCCTCTAAGTTTATAGACGAAGGCGCAGTAATTCTTAACCTTGACCATCATGTTTCGAATGAATCTTTTGGTACCATTGATTGCGTAATTCTTGATGCAGCCTCAACAACCCAAATAGTGGCAGACATATTAAGGTGGCTTTGTGTGGACTTGACTTCTGATATCGCTGAATCCATATACTTGGGTCTGATATTTGACACTGGTAGATTCAAATACTCCAACACCACACCTTCTGTCTTCGCTTTAGCAGCCGAGCTTGTGATTGCTGGCGTAAAACCAGAGAATATTAGCGGAAAGATATACTCCAACAAGACTTACGAGACTGTACAAGCATTGGGTGTTTTTCTAGATTCAATTGAACTTCACTGTCAAGGCAGAGTATCAACTGCGCAGTTCGATCTTGAATATACAAACTCAAAAACTTGGCCAAAAGTTGATACTGAAGGGTTTATAAACTATGCTCTTGATGTAACTGGAGTAGAAGTTGCTTGCTCATTTAGAGAAGTTGAAATGGGCCTCACCAGAGTTAGCTTTAGGGCAAAGCGAGACTTTGATGTTAACTCCCTAGCAAGTGTATGGGGAGGTGGAGGACACCAGAAAGCTTCGGGGTGTACGTTGGAAATGAAACTAGCAGAAGCAAAAAAAACGGTTCTTGATGAGGTAGCCAGAAGACTTTGACGAATCCATATAATTGATACTAGAAGATTAATAGACGTTATAATATTTTGCCACACTTTGCTTTCGTGTTAACATTCTGGTCTTTTATAAATCAATATAAAAAAGTGGTATTGGTTTGGTCAAAATTTGGCGCCGTAGCCAAGTGGTAAGGCAGAGGTCTGCAAAACCTCCATTCAGCGGTTCGAATCCGCTCGGCGCCTCCATACTTTCTGAGCATATCAATGAATGAACAAACCACAGGTCCTACCTTCTTTGGCAGAGTAATTTCCGCTTTGCAGACAGAAGGGTATTCGCTCATACGAAACTTTGTTTGGCAAGTTAAACTTTTATACGAAATTATAGAGAAGTTTTATCAGGATAATTGCTTTATGTATGCCGCATCGCTAGCTTACTCCACATTGCTAGCGTTAGTTCCACTAGCCGCTGTTTCAATTTCAATTTTGTCTTCTTTAGATTATTCGAAAGATACAGTGATGAACTTTTTCTTCAAACATTTTCTTCCCAACGAAGAGTTAGCTTTAATTATAGAGAGCAATATTGACGGTTTTGCAGCAAATGCTGCTTCTGTATCTATGTTTGGTGCTGTTGCTCTAATACTTTTTTGTATCTGGGTACTTTCGGGGATTGAGTCGGCTTTTAACATGATTTGGAAAGTTGACAAACCAAGGCCGATCTTTAACCAATTTGTAGCATATTGGAGTTCTATTACGTTCACTCCTATATTGCTAGCCGTATCAATTATCGTCACGGTCAAGATCCAAACTATGATTCAAAGTGATGCATTGACTAATTTTAATATTCTTCAAAGTTTTACACTTAAGAGCATTCCATTCGTTCTTACTTGGATCGCATTCTTTCTCATATACAAACTGGTTCCAAACACCAATGTACGCTTTTTCCCAGCGCTTGTTGGCAGTCTAGCAGGTGGAACCTTGTTCGAACTTGCTAAGCTTGGATTCAATTCATATGTTAGCAACTGGTCTGTATATACAGTTGTCTACGGTGCCCTTGCCGTTGTTCCAATATTCCTATTCTGGCTTTATATAACTTGGTTGATAGTTTTGCTTGGCTCAATTATCTCGTATGCAATCCAATATCCTAAGGAAATTGACTCTATCAAAAACCATAGATTTGACAGGTCAAAATACATTAATTATTATGCGTTGCGTGTTTTATTTGATTGCACAAGGACCTTCATTGACAACAAAGGACCTTTGACCACAAAGGTATTGCTTAAGAAGCTGGAAATTACAGAGGAGTTTTACGACGATATACTGGAGAAACTTGAGCATCTTGGTTGCATCGAGTTTACCGATAAGCAGGATCAAAAGTTTCTTTTTTCTCGACCACCTCAGAACATTTATCTTGCCGACGTTCTAATTGACCTTAATGAGGATATGTTTAGTGTTTCACCAGCACCCATTGATGAGGACAGAGAGTCTTTGCGGGCAGTATTCACAAAAATGAAAAATTCGTTTGGCAGCGGGATTAATAACATCAACTTGTTAGACTTAACAAAAGAAATAATTAAAGAAGAGAATTCAACACCGCCTGATAAGCTGTTAAAAGACAATGGCTAATTTTAATACTTAATCGTACAAAAATATCTGCAATGCAAAGTTCAAGCGATAATCTTGTAATCATTCCAGTGCTCAATGAAAGAGGGACTATAGCAACAGTTCTAGAAAATATACGTGCCCACCATACGGGCGATATACTTGCTATTGATGATGGCTCTACGGATGGATCTGAAATGATCCTTGATAATACTTCAGGAATTCAAATAATCAGGCATGGCAATAATCTAGGCTATGGGAAGTCCCTTATTGATGGATTTAGTTTTGCCATCAGATGTGGCTACAAATTAGCTCTAACTATAGATTGCGACGAGCAGCACGAGCCTAACTTAATTCCTAATATGTTTGCAGGAATAGGTGATCATGACGTTCTGTCGGGTAGTAGATACCTTGGATCACTTAACGATGATGATACTCCTCCTGCTGACCGGTATAATATAAACATGATAATTACCGATATCATTAATGAGATCACCAGGCTTTGCATTACAGACTCTTTTTGTGGTTTCAAGTGCTATCGGGTATCGGCACTTGCTAGGCTAAGCCTGGATGAGCCTGGCTTCGCACAGCCACTGCAGTTTTGGATTCAAGCAAAAAGGCATGGACTTAAAGTAGCTGAAATTGCCGTGCCGAGGATTTATAAGAACCTTAATAGAAGTTTTGGTGAAAAACTGGATAACCCAAATACTCGAGTTGAATATTATCTCGATGTAATAGTTAAGGAGTTAGAAAGAGTTAAAATACCAATCCCAGAACACATGGTCTATATAGCCAAACATAAATTGGGTAAAGTTAAATTAAGATGAATTTGAATATTCTAATAGTTGGGGCGCATCCTGATGACGTCGAGATAGGGTTAGGCGCAAGTGTTGCCAAGTTTCTTTTTTCTGGACATAAAGTGACAATTCTCGATCTCACCGACGGAGAGCCCACCCCTTTTGGGGATCCGGAAACAAGATCAGCCGAGTCAGCCGAATCAACCCGGATTTTGGGATGTCCTAACCGCATAACCCTTGATTTGAAAAATCGGGAATTGGTTGATAGCATTGACGCTCGGCATAAAGTTGCGACAATTTATCGAAAAGTTATGCCGGATATCTTGTTCATTCAGGGATCTGTTGATGCGCATCCCGATCATGTGGCTGCTAGCTCAATAGCCCAGAAAGCACGATTTGACGCAAAACTTTCAAAATCAAAAATGCCTGGTGAACCATGGTGGACCAAAAAGCTATTTAGATATGATGTCTCACATCTACGTCTTACTCAAAAACCGTCATTTATACTAGACGTCTCAGAAACATTTGAAATTAAACTGGATGCCGTGAGGGCATACAAGAGCCAGTTTCTTGCTGCTGGCCGTGATGGAAAAGTTATTTCAGCTCTTCGCAATAAGGGGGCATATTATGGGAGTTTGATTGGAAAGCCATTCGGGGAACCGGTTTTTTGTGATGAAGAGATTGGATTGTCCGACATAAATGCTATTTGCTTTTAACAATATAACTTTAATTTACCGGACTAAACTTTGAAACGTCGTCATTACACAATTCCTAAGGATAACGAAGGAATAATTTTTGAACCAGCACTGCAAAAATATAATCAATTAATAGAAGCTAATCAGAAATTGCGTCACAGTGTTTCTATGTTTGATGCTCCATTAGTTGATCTTGTAAAAGAAGCAAGGGTGCCGCTATTAAAACTTGCCAATGAATACACGAAGTCGACTCATCAAAGTGGTAAATATGCAATAAGCCAAGTTCAAAACTCGCCTATTTTGGGCACAGGTCACCAGCCTATTATGTTTCATCCAGGGATTTGTATTAAGAATTTTGTAATGGCCAAAGTAGCCAAAGATACTGGCGCTATACCCATTCTGTTTACTGTAGATAGTGCAGAATTTGCGGCAGAAACTGTGCCGTTGCCAGTTGCCAACTCAGACCTTAGTAGGTTTGACTATTATCTTTTTCCTCAGCGAAGCAGGGTGACTTATGAATCAGCAGAAGTTGAACCAGCTGACATTTTATGGGATAGGTTAAAAACGATTGAACGATTCTTTTTTAGTAACGGGCTAGAGGAAATAGATAAAAACTACAAAGATTTTCTTGGTCGACTATCAAACCACGAACTCGATGCTAGTACATTTGCAAAAAGGGTATCTATTATGAGGAGAGCTTGGGAAGAATCTGCGGAAATTGAATACCTAGAGGTCCCTATTTCAATGCTTTGTAGGTCTGGAATCTTTATTCAGTTTTTTTTTGATGCAGTTTTTAGAGCTAAGAATTTAGCTGAAATATATAACAGTGAGCTTGTTGATTATCGGGAAAAAAATAAAATACGTTACCCATCCAATCCGGTTCCCGATCTAGAAATCAAACCAAATAAAATTGAACTTCCATTCTGGATTATTTTTGACAAAAAACGCTATAAACCATACGCAACTGAAGATGGCAAAGTCTTAATTGAAGATATGGGTAAAATATCGCTCTCTTCATTGGAGATTGGAATGTACTCTATCAGGCCTAGAGCAATTACACTGTCTATTTATCTTCGATTGTTTCTTTCTGACTTTTTTATTCACGGGGTTGGTGGAGCGAATTATGACATTATTACAGATATGATAGTTAAACGATTTTATGGTTTTGATGCTCCAGTATATGGTTGTGTATCAGCTACAGTATTTCTTGATATTGACATGGAAGATCCAACAAATGAAATCAAGTTAACTAACAACATTTTAAGGAAACTTGAGCAACACCCAGAAAAAAGTGGTCTGGGGGGGGTTGAAATGGACAAGATGACCAGTGAAAAAAAGAGGCTGATTTTGGAAATAGAAAGTGAAAATGCAAATAAAAAGTTGCTTGGATCTAAAATAGCTGAGATCAACAAGAAGATGGTTGCCTTGCTAGAACCTGAGCGCCTAAGGGTTGAAACAGAGATTGGCAGGCTGATGCGTAGGGGAGATGATTGGAAGGTTGTAGCTGCTAGAGACTATCCATATTTTTTATATTCTCCTGAGCAAATATTAAGGTTGATTTAAAAAGCGGGTGTTTAATAATAGAAATATAGTAAGAGTTGGTGGGCTTATAACAAACAGCTAATCTTTTTCAGGCTGGTTGAGCTATTTTTTAGTTTGAAACTTATGTGGAAGAGTAGGAGGAACATCAATTGGTGGAATTGGCTACACATTTTTTTCTATAGTTGGTAATATTTAACCAATATGAATAGTAGAAGAAGTCATAGGGGAATGTCGGTTAATTATAATAGAATTCTTTTCCCTTCGATTTCACCACTAAGCTACTGGCTATATAGTCAGAAGTCGTCCTTGCAATAAAATTAAGGGTTTTGGGCGATGAAGGTTGAGTTTCACGATTTCTCTTCTTATTCGGCCCTGATTAAGTGCCGTGATGCATGTCCTATCAGTACCGGCGCGGGTGGGTATTGCTGCGCTGTTGGAAATGGCGAATATGAGGAGGCGTATAATACCGCCAGAGCGCCAAATCCCTTCGTATACTCGCTTGGCCGCGTATGCGCCCATCCATGCGAAAATGCATGTCGCAGAGCGCTATTTGACGACGCGGTATCGATACGCCAGCTAAAACGAGTAGCCACTGAACACCACAGCAAGGGGCTTGGTCACTTCCCCGGTAAACAACAAACTCCGCCCAATGGAAAAAAGGTTGCCATCATCGGAGCAGGTCCCGCCGGATTGTCATGCGCGCATGATCTTGCGCTTCTAGGATATACAGTTACGGTTTTTGAAAAGTCACCCGTGCCGGGAGGCATGCTTTATCTTGGCATTCCAGCCTGGAGACTACCGAGAGATATCCTGAGGATGGAGATCGAGGCTATTAAAAACCTTGGTGTCGAAATACGCTTAAACAGCGCCATTGGAAAAGATTTCAACCTGAGCACTTTATGGGAAGAAGGTTACGAGACGGCATTCATAGCAATTGGAGCGCACAAATCAAGAGATATCCCACTTGAAGGAATAGATCTTCCCGGAGTTTATAATGCCGTAGAGTTTCTGTTCGATATCAATATGGGCAAACCAATCACGCTTGGTGAGCGGGTTGTTGTCATAGGAGGCGGCAGCGTGGCAACAGATGTCGCCCGCTGTGTATTTCGTTCATCACAGGACGTTGAAAAGCTTACACCTGACCAGATGAAAAGCACGATTCTTAAGGCGGCAGAGGTTATCCAATCCATGGATACGAAAAAAGAACCGGACCAGGATGAGCTGACCCATGCATTGGATGCGACCCGGGAAGCGAAGCGATTGTCTGGTGTAAAAGAGATACATATGATATGCCTCGAGTCCAGGGATGAAATGCCAGCCGACCCAGAGGAGGTAGAAGAGGCAGAGGAGGAAAGGATTAAAATCCACACCTCACGAGGGCCAAGACGAATCGTGGCGGAAAGTGGAAAGATTGTAGGGCTTGAAACAATCGCGGTAAAATCTGTGTTCGATGATCAAGGCAGGTTCAACCCTTCTTTTCATGAAAACTCTGAAAGTGTTCTACCTGTGGATTCTGTGATTCTGGCGATTGGTCAGCAGTCTGACTTTTCCTGGATCGGTCAAGACGACGGGATTAAACTTACCGCAAGGGGAACACTAGAGGTTGACCCCGGCACTTTAAAAACCACATCGGACCGTGTATGGGTTGGCGGCGACGCCGCTTTTGGGCCGCGGCTTATCGTGGACGCTATTTCCAATGGAAAAACTGTAGCCCTGGAAATGCATAAATACCTTTCGAAAGCTGGAAAAGATTCCAAAATGTTCAAAATGACCAAGCAACCGAACAGGGTAATTTCACAGGATTGTCTCTACATTCCAAGGCACAAACCGGATTGCATACCAGTCGATGACCGGGTAGGGAAAATCGAAGTTGAATTGACATTGAGTGAGTCTGCAGGCCTTAGAGAAGGTGAACGCTGCCTTCAATGCAATGTCAACACAGTTTTTGACAGCAACACATGCTTGTTATGCGGAGGATGTGCTGACGTATGCCCGGAATCCTGCCTTGAGTTGGTTGATCTGGATTCTTTAGAAAAGACAGAACAGGTAAACAAAACATTGCGAGCGAGGTTTGGGGATGGTCAAAATTCAAGCTCTCAATACGAATTTGCAAGCATCAAGGCGACGGCTATTATAAAAGATGAAACTTTTTGTGTCCGTTGCGGCTTGTGCGCCGAGCGGTGCCCGGTGGACGCAATAACTATGGAAAAATTCGATCCGGTTGCAATATGAAAATTATTTATTAGAAGGTGAAATTATAGTCGTGAAGAAGCTTATAACTAGACGCGATGTCCTAACATGGACGACCTCGTGGGGGCTTACAGTATTTGTTGGCGGAGGGGTCGTTAACATAGGAAGGTTCATGGTTCCCAAGGTGCTCTACGAGCCTTCGGAGACAATCATAGCCGGGTTTCCGGAAGATTTTCCTGAAGGTACGGTGGATACTCGTTTGATTAAGGACTACAAAGTTTGGGTAATCCATCACGGAGAACCGATTACCAAAAAAAAAGGAATATACTCGCTTATTGCTGTTTGCACTCATCTTGGTTGCACACCCAGGTGGAACCAAGAGGAACTTTTGTTTCAATGCGGCTGTCACGGATCGGTTTTTGATGTGGAGGGGAACAATATTTCCGGTCCCGCACCATCTCCACTGTGGAGAGCGCCAATAAGAATGACTCCGGACGGCAGGATCGAGGTCGGTGTGGGGATACTCAACGTGGGCAGGCCTCAGCAGGCGCAGTTAATGCCTAAGCGAGAGGATAAGCAGCATCTGCTAAAGCTATAAAATTGCCGCCACAAAAGCTTAGGGGAAACTTTTGAAACTGTTAAATAAATTGATCGATTCACAGGTCTTTCGTTCTATCATTCGTCACGGGTGGCCGAATACCGCGCTTAACCGATCGCTGATTATTACCAGCAATTTTTTCCTCCACGTGTTACCGGTTAAGGTGGACAAATCGGCCCTAAGGCTAGGGTACCATTTTTATCTTGGCGTGATTTCTTTTTTCATGTTCATAATTGTGTCATTAACCGGTGTACTGCTAATGTTCTACTACATTCCGGCGACAGATCGAGCTTATGAAAACATGAAAGACATCATCTTCATCGTCCCGTGGGGAAGGGTTGTTCGTAACATGCACCGCTGGGCAGCGCACGGGATGGTTCTAGCAGTAATGTTCCATATGCTAAGAGTCTTCTTGACCGGCTCCTATAAACCGCCGCGTGAGTTCAACTGGGTGGTGGGTATCGGACTCCTAGTGATAACGCTCCTTTTAAGTTTTACCGGTTATCTTCTGCCTTGGGATCAGCTTTCGTTCTGGGCGATAAGCGTGGGTGGCAACATGGCAAAGGCTACGCCATTTATCGGTGCCAGCGGCCCATTTTCGGAAATGCTCGGATTTGACATTACAAATGATATCAGCTTTGTGCTGACCGGTGGTACGGTGATCGGGCAAAACACTCTCATACGCTTTTACGTGCTTCATTGCGTTGTGCTCCCGTTAATCGCATGCGGCCTTATTGGCCTTCATTTTTTTAGAATCAGAAAAGACGGGGGATTGTCTATCCCTCACAAGGATCTGGAGGAGAGAAGGAAAAATGAATCAGGTAAGATAAAAGAGGCTTCTGCAGCGGCAATTCAACCTGAGCCAGTAAAAACATATCATTTAATGGCGCTGATGAATGATAAGACTCCAGTGGTCGCCACTGAAGATAAACCATATGACGAAATTTTTACATGGCCGCATCTTGTTGTTCGACTGGTGCTATGCTTCCTTGTGGTGTTCACAGCGCTTTTTGTAATTTCTTTCATTGCAGACGGTCCGCTTGAAACAGTAGCTAATCCATCGGTCACGCCAAATCCCGCCAAGGCCGCGTGGTATTTTCTCGGGTTGCAGGAGCTTCTTGTTTATTTTGATCCTTGGCTGGCTGGTGTGGTTCTTCCAAGCTTGATAATCTCCGGTCTTGTTTTGATCTGTTATGTAGACGCGCATCAGGATGCTCAAGGCGGCTTACACTTTTCAAAAAGGGCTTTCAGCGTCATTTTTTTTCTCGTTGGATTTATCGCCTGGTTCGCTCTGATTATATTTGGTGAATTTTTCCGCGGACCCGGATGGCAGCTTTATTTTCCATGGGAAAGCTGGGACATACACAAGTCTCCTTCCGGAGCGCTTCATAATCTTTCTTCTCTGGCAGGGTGGTCGCTTATAATTGGCTACTTCGTTGGTGGAATGGTCCTGCCCAAGTTGTTATGGAAAAGTTTTTACAATAGGCGCGGCGCGGTAAAGTATTCATTGATAATGTTTCACGTTCTTATGTTCGGCATGATTTTTTTGAAAATCATACTCCGACTGTATTTCGATGTACGGTACATAATCACAACTCCATGGTTCAACATTTAATGATCAATAAATAATGAAAGTCCATAAAGCTAAAGAAACTGATCGTGTTGAAGAAAAGTTTTACATCTGGTTTGTGTTGCTGATAGCCATTTCTCTGTCGCTGATTATTTATTACACCATTGATGAATATTATCCGGAATGGGTATCGTATCAGGAAAAATACATCGAGATGCAAACGGAGCGCTCCGCGGCAGACAGAAAAGAGTTTGTACTTGCGACGCCTCTGAAAGTGCGTCAGATATGGCTTCCAAAGTGGAATCGTGCCGACAGGTGCGTTACCTGCCATATGGGGGTAGACAACCCGTTAATGGTCGGCGAAGAAAACCCCTATAAAGCGCATCCTATATTAACGAAAAACGGCTGGAAGAAAACATACTCGTTGGACGAATATAAAAAACGTTTGCGTCATGATTTTCCGGTGTTTGGCTGTACTATTTGCCATGAAGGGCAAGGTCGTGCCACCACAAAACTGGATGCGCATGGCATGGAGAACCTCTATGATCCTTATACCGAAAGTGAAGCGAATGAAAGAGGAATACTCCGGCCGATGCTGCCGGTGGAAATAACACAGGCTTCCTGCGGAAAATGTCACGATCCAAAAGACAGGTTCCCAGGTGCCCCAGAGTTGATGCGCGGGCAGGCGCTTGCGGAAGAGTATGAATGCATTGGTTGCCATACCATCAAGAAGGAAGGAGGGAAGGATGGGCCAGAGCTTACCACCGCTGGAACAAAGTTCTACAATAACGCGCGTGGCGGCATTCATAACAAGAGATTCCAGAGCCGCAGGTTCGGCTTTCTATACGAATCGTTGCTCGATCCTTCAGCAAACATTGATGATAGCATCATGGCCGCCGCTGTCGAGCTTTCTGAGGAAGAAGCTGCCACCATTGTTGTATATCTTCTTAGTCTTCAAGAGCCGATCTCTTTATACAACGCTTCAATGGACCGGATGATTCAATTACCCGGTTACCGTGAAACAGAAAAAGAATCGGTTGAAGGCTCGTAGGAACAGAATCGAGTTACCGCGATCATTGTCCGAGACAAAGCTGCAGGGCACCAGGTTTTATTCTGGGCACAGATCCTTGCAGATGAAATTAAACTAATAATGGAAATTTCTTGGGAAATGTCTGTTAAGACATCCTTGGCTTACTCACGGTGGTACGAGCATGGTATTTCCACAAACCAGTGACCACCCTCTTCCCCAGTGGTCTGGTTCGGGCGCCACTTCTTATTACTTACCTAGGGACTGATCGACTTGAGGATTTTAAAGACCAACCTATCATTAGGTTTGGCGGTGAATATGATCAATAAATCGTCATAGAGCTTCGCTTGCTGTTTCGGCGAGATGGTTATTGCCCTTTTAGGCGATATCGTCGCTTTGGAGATTCTATCAAAGGTAAAGCCCAATTATATGTGGTGCCGGGAGCGGGAATCGAACCCGCATAGCTCTTAGAGCCGGAGGATTTTAAGTCCTCTGCGTCTACCAGTTCCGCCATCCCGGCGTACATTGCTCAGATTAAGTTTTGGAGTACGAATTGTAACAACTTGTTCCCAGTTTTAAAACCTACTGCTTTAGAAAATCCCTTACTTTTACTTAAATTGGGTGAAAATATTACATTATGGGGTATATTGTACATTCGTAAAGTGTTTGTCTGTAAAGACATTTGGCCAGTGAATTTTGCGTACATTTTATTACTCCGAGCCCGCGGTATCAAAGCATGAATATTAAAGCTAAACCTAATTATAATGGCAGAAATGTAGAGAGATGAGTCAAAAAGAGGATGGTACCAATAGCAAACTAGTTATCGCGCTATATCTAATATCAGGCTGGGGTGTTCTTCTTACCATTATAACGGAATTGAGCCATCACATCCCTGTGCTCATGTTGCTTTGTGGTGGCAATACCAGTGAGTGTGCAAATATTGCTAACACCCCTTATGCACAAATATTTGGTGTTTCCGTTGCCTGGTGGGGATTGTTTGGTTATGTGGTTTACCTCCTCGTTCTTCGCATGTTTACAATGTTTACCCTTCCACTAGCCGCTGTATTGCTTGGTGCCGAGTTTTACTTTCTCTGGGTTATGGTTTTTGTTGTTGATATGTTTTGCGCATTTTGCCTTATTCAGTTTGTTACGGTGGTAGTCCTGTTTATTGTCACCGCAATTTATCATCACAAGGCAAAACATTTTTCATTACCTGGAAAAGTCTGGTCAACTCCTATAATAGCACTTGTAGTATTTGCTGGAATGGCTCTGCCAGTTCAAATGAGCACTGATAAAACATTTACCTCTGTTGGGCCAATCATTACCTACGCCGGGGATTTGTCATCAGATTTGCGACTAGAGCTATACTCTGACTTTTTGTGCGGACATTGCAGAATGATGGAGCCTGTAATTGAAGAATTGATGGAAAAACATCCAAATGCTTTACTTGTTTTTCGCGACTTAATACTGCGCCCTGAATCTATTTCTCCCGTGGCGGTTTCATATGTAAACGCTATTGCATTCACTAAAGGGAGAGATGAATTCATAAAGGAGCGAAGAGAGATGTTCAGAAACCAGAACAATTTATATAACTACCTAAAAACTCACCTAAATACAGTGCATTTCACTGATAGGTTAAAAAATAAAATTCAGGTAAAAGTTGGTGAAGATAGGGCGAAAGCCAATGCACTTAACATACACTCAACACCAACGATGGTTGTTTATAAGGGTGGTAAGATCGTACAAATAATACGCGGGTATAAGCCTTATGAAAAGATCGAACGGTTTTTGAAGTGAAGAACAAACAAATTGGAAGCCGGTATCCTGTCGTTGATGGAAATAGTCTTAGTGCAGCCCAGCAGCAACTTTTGAGCAATGAGTTAGAAAACCAATTGGCTGCTAGTCTCAACAAGCATCAGCTCGAGGCGGTATTAGCACCATCTGGTCCATTGATGATCCTTGCTGGGGCAGGATCGGGAAAAACCCGTGTCATTACTTATCGCATTGCAAGGCTAATAAGCGAAGGAGTTCAACCATGGGCTATCTTGGCTCTTACTTTCACCAATAAAGCGGCCCAGGAGATGAAAGAGCGCACGCAGAGTCTGTTAAGAATGCACTCGACCAACCTGTGGATATCTACTTTCCACAGTGTTTGTCTTAGGCTTTTGAGAAAACACCATGAATTTATAAACTATCCTCGTGATTTTGCAGTTTACGATGCGCAAGACCAGAAACGACTCATAAAAACCATTCTGAAAGATTTAAACTTAGAGGAAAAAAATATCCAGCCCGGGAGATTCTTTCTAAAATCTCAAAATTCAAAAACAAGATGAAAAATCCGGTTGATGCAGAAGAAGAAAAGCGATTTCCGTGGAACCACGAATTTGTATTGATATTCCAAAGATATGAGGACAATTTGCGGGAAGCCAAGGTGATGGACTTCGACGACTTGCTAATAAAGACAGTGGAAATGCTTCAAAATAATCAAAATCTTTGTTTAGAATACCGTAACAAATTCCAGCATATTCTAATTGATGAGTTTCAAGATTCAAATGTTGTCCAGTACAATCTAATACGCCTGTTGGTCAATGGTGATAAAAATATTTGCGTTGTAGGGGATGATGATCAATCGATTTATCAGTGGCGCGGAGCTAATGTAGGCAATATTTTGAGTTTTGAGAATGATTTCCCCGAAACTAAAGTTGTATTGCTTGAGCAAAACTATCGCTCTACATCAAACATTATTTCTGCGGCATCCGCTGTTATATCACGCAACCCTGATAGAAAGGATAAGCGGTTGTGGACAGAGAATGAGGAGGGGGATAAAGTTACCTTAAAAACCGCATTGGATGAGACTGCGGAAGCATCATTCGTCGTTAAAACAATACTTTCGACAGTAAAAAGTGACGGTCTTAGGCTTTCCGACGTGGCAGTGTTTTATAGAACCAATTCCCAGTCAAGAGCCATAGAAGATGGCCTTAGGAACGGTGGACTTGCTTACCAAATATACGGCGGATTAAAATTTTATGAGCGAAAGGAGGTTAAAGACATCCTGGCTTATTTTCGTGCAGCTCTAAACCCATTTGACACAGTAAACCTAAAACGAATTATAAACACACCTCCGCGTGGAATTGGTGCAGTAACTATTGAAAAATTGGAGCACCAAGCTGCTGCTGATGGTGTTCCCATGGGAGTGATGCTAGATAATATTTCTTCTGTACATGAATTGTCTTCTACGGCTAAGGCCAAGTTAGAAGGCTTTCGTGAGGTGCTTTCAAGTATAAGAACCTTTGCCGGATCATACGAGTCTTCCGAAGCTATTTCCAGGGCTATGGAGGAAAGTGGATACATGCGATGGCTGCTAGCCGACAACAACAGTGAATCACTTTCGAGGATAGAAAACCTCAATGAGCTAGTTTCCGCCGCCGCTGAGTTTTCAGAAAGAACCGGTAACATTTCGATATTATCTTTTCTAGACCAGACTGCGCTAATGGCAGATGCAGACATGGTTGATCAGAATACCGGAACAGTAAAGTTAATGACCATTCACATAAGCAAAGGCCTTGAGTTTCCAATGGTTTTCATTACTGGGATGGAGGATAATTTGTTTCCTCACGCAAGGAGTAAGGATGATCCACGGCAGATGCAAGAGGAACGTAGATTGCTGTATGTTGCTATGACGAGGGCCAAGGAAAAACTGTTTCTAAGCCATGCTCTTTCACGTCGTCTGTTAGGGATATCACAGACCAACATGCCCTCTCCATTCCTTGCTGACTTACCCACGGAGACTACTGAGTGCAAAGAGTACTCGGAAGGAATAAAATCATCAGCTTCTATTAAACAATATTCGCCTTGTAACGAGCCATTACAAAAGTTTGTACCAGACCATGGTATTGGCCATCAATCTGAAAAACTATTTGCCAATTCTATGGATGGATATGAACCCGGAATAAAAGTTGCTCATCCAAGCTTTGGCGTTGGTGTGATAAGAGCCATTGATGGAAAGGGAGACAAAAGTAAAATAACCGTTTATTTCCCTCGTTATGGTTCTAAGAAACTAGTTAAAAAATTCGCAAAATTGAAGCCTGTAGGTATAAAGCGCTAAATCATGCTCAATCCCATCAAACGACTAACCATGATTCTTGATGATATTAAAATACAGCACTCCATTTTTGCACTTCCGTTTGCCATTATGAGTTCTTTTATAGCGGCAGGCGGCTGGCCTGGGTGGAGGCTATTTTTACTCATCATTCTTGGTATGTTTTTCGCCCGATCAGCAGCCATGGCTTTTAATCGTTATGCAGATGCCAAGTTCGACCGTAGTAACCCCAGGACAAAAAATCGTGTACTAGCAGCCAACACTGGCTTTAGCCCAGACTATGTAGTATTTATTGTTTTTTGCTCCGCAGGGTTTATTACCACATGCTGGTTTACCAACCAGTTAGCCTTTCATCTCTCAGTACCAGCGCTAGCAGTTATTTTTTTCTACTCATTTACAAAACGGTTTACTATTTTTTCACATTTTTTCCTTGGAACTGCCTTGGCTTTGGCACCGATTGGTGCGTGGATAGCTGTACGAGAAGAGTTCTCTATAGTATCAGTAACGCTAGGAGTGGTGGTCGTTTTTTGGTTGGCTGGGCTAGACACTATTTATTCTTGTCAAGACGTAGAGCACGACAAAAAACTAAAGTTAAACTCTATTCCTCAACGTTTTGGGTTAAATAATGCTCTTATAATGGCCAGTGTTTTTCATTTTTTCATGGTTGTTATGCTTGTCGTTGTGGCTTTTCTTTCCAATCTATCATGGCTTTATGCAGCTGGAGTTATTTTTACTGCATGTATGCTGTTTTATGAGCACTCTCTTGTTAGCGTAAATGACTTAAGCAAGGTAAACATGGCCTTCTTCAGGGTGAACGGTGTTGTTTCTTTAGGTCTTATGGTATTTACAATTTTGGATGTAATGATTCTTGCGAAGGGCTAAATCAACTTAAAATGATTAGCCACCAAAGAAATTTTTAATGCTGACTTGATGGTCCTGCCCTCACTGTCTCTCCTTGTAAACCAAGTGTTGTAGGGCTAGAATTAAACAAAGAGCTTTTTCATTAAAAACTTCTGAGTTTATAGTAGTGAAGTTTACAGACAATAATCTAATTAAAATCGCCGAAAAGGTAGAATCTGGTAACCGTCTTGATTATGAAGATGGGCTGATGATAGATAATTCAGCTGATTTGCTAGGCGTGGGGCACCTTGCAAACATTGTACGGGAGCGGATAAATGGTTCCGCTGCTTACTTCATTTCCAACCGCCATATAAACCACACCAATGTATGTGTGAACTCGTGCAAATTCTGTGCATTTAGCCGTAAAGCAGAAGACGATGATGCATATACCATGATGATCGATAAGGTGTTAGAGGAAGCCCATATGCATGATGGAGAAAATTTCTCCGAATTTCATATTGTAGGCGGATTACATCCAACCTTACCCTATAGTTACTACGTTGAAATGATTAGCAGCCTTCGTGGTGAATTTCCTAATGTTCACTTGCAAGCCTTTACTGCTGTTGAGATAGTTCACTTAAGCATGATATCCGGAAAATCGACACGAGTGGTGCTTGAAGAGCTAAAAAATGCTGGGCTTGGCTCTCTGCCTGGTGGTGGAGCAGAAATATTCAGCAATCGGGTACGGAAAAAGATTTGCCCTGAAAAAATTGATGGAAAAGAGTGGCTTGCAGTTCATAAAACTGCTCATGATATAGGTCTCAATACAAATGCAACCATGCTTTATGGGCATATAGAATCTGCTGAGGACCGCGTGGACCACCTATTGCTTTTACGAGAAGCCCAAGACCGTTCGGGAGGATTTCTAACATTCATCCCTTTGGCATTTCACCCAAGGAATACTGCGTATGAGGAAATAGGAAGGACATCTGGCGTAATGGATCTTAAAATGATCGCGATGTCTAGACTGATGCTTGATAATTTTCCGCATATAAAAGCGTTTTGGATAATGACTGGAGAAAAACTGGCACAAATTTCACTTTCGTTCGGTGCTGATGATTTGGACGGTACCGTAGTAGAGGAGAAAATCACCCATGCAGCTGGAGCCACTACCAACCAAGGTCTCACTAAACAAAGACTGGAGGAACTGGTTCATGAAGCAGGAAGGAGTCCAGTGGAACGAGACACTGTGTACAATGTCGTTGGTATTGTATAATAGAAAATGCCAATGCGACCGCGTGTGGGTATTCACGATTTCCTTAATTCGAAGCCAATTATAAATCCAATACTGCACGGGTTGGTGGAAACACCATTCGAACTAATCATTGATTTACCGTCACGCTTGGCAGATAGATTTTCATCGGGTGAGTTGGATATTGCCATGATTCCCTCCGTCGAATATGCACGTATAGAAGAAGCAGTGATCATCCCACAAATATGCATTGCCTCCTTAGGCAGGGTGGATACTGTGCTGCTGTTCAGCAAGATAGAAATAGAGAACATAGAGACGGTTTCTGTCGATCCTAAATCACGAACGTCGGTTTCCATGCTAGAAGTCCTTTTCCACGAAAAATGGGGGAAAAGCTTATCAATCAAAACTGGGGAAGAGAAACCCGAATTGATGCTAAATTCAGCTGATGCCGGGTTGGTGATAGGCGATGAAGCTTTTCGAATCGACCGAAGAAGATACGCTGTTTACGACTTAGGGGAGTTATGGTACCAACATACAAGACGCTCTTTTACCCATGCTGTGCTTTGTGCAAAGAAGGGAGAGAGGTGGGATAGTGCTGTTGAAGCACTAGTGAAAGCTAAGGAGACAGGTTTAGCAAATTTGGACCTGATTGCTAGACAGGAGAGTAATGCAACTTATGCAGCGGGAATCACATCGGAAAAGTTCTTAGATTACCTCACAACTAAAATTTTTTTCGATTTAGGGCATGAACAAATAGAAGGGTTGACTTATTTTCTAAGGTCTGCCGAAGACTTGGGTCTTGTGACTCGTTCTAGCTTGCTGTTCTATTAATAAACACCAACTACCACTAAAGTTGACAGCGGGACTTTTATTAATCATTATCTAACTGTCTTGAAAGGATAGGAGACGATTGTCTTGATAATTCCAACAGAAAGGATTTTGTGACTAAGACATGCATTATTTTGATTATCGCTTAGGTGAACTCTATTGTGAAGAAGTGCCAATAAAGAAAATTGCCGAAGAAGTAGGAACGCCATTTTACTGCTATAGCCACGGTACTTTATTGAGGCACTATAATGTGTTCGACCATTCCTTTGAAAAAGTTCCGCATATAGTTTGTTTTGCAGTAAAGGCTAACAGCAATCTTGCTGTATTAAAATTGTTTGCCAGACAAGGGGGCGGTGCGGACATTGTATCTGGCGGTGAGCTTTATAGGGCACAAAAAGCAGGTATACCACCAGGGAAAATTGTATACGCAGGTGTTGGCAAAACTCGCCAAGAGATAATCAGTGCACTCAAAGCTGGAATATTAATGTTTAACGTCGAGTCGAGCCAAGAGCTGTTGACGATAGACTCAATTGCTTCTGAGATGGGAGTTAAGGCGCCGATTGCACTTCGTATTAACCCTAATGTTGATCCACAAACCCACCCTTATGTATCAACAGGGTTGAAGGAAAATAAATTTGGTATTAGCCATACCACTGTTTTGGAGGAATACAAACTGGCAATTAGCTTAAAAAACATTGATGTGGTAGGGGTACACAAGCACATTGGCTCACAGATAACCATGGTCTCTCCTTTTGTTGATGCTTTAGAGAAAACAATTGATATTGTTGAAAAGTTGAAAGAAGGCGGCATCAACATAAAGTACATAGACATTGGTGGCGGGCTAGGCATCACCTATGAAGATGAAGCTCCACCACAACCAAATGACTTAGCCAAAGCAATTGAACCGCTATTATTAAAGAGTGGTTGTACAATAATTTTTGAACCAGGCCGTGTTATTGTTGGAAATGCCGGCATTTTAGTTGCGACCGTGCTTTACTCAAAAAAGAATGACGATAAAACATTCTTTATAGTAGACGCAGCTATGAATGATCTTGCCAGACCAAGTCTTTATAACAGTTATCATGGAATTGCCCCGGTAGAGATGGAAGTTAATGCCCGTGAAAAAATTGTAGCTGATATTGTTGGACCGATTTGTGAGTCAGGTGATTTTTTGGCTAAGGATAGAACTTTACCCAATTATAAACCGGGAGACCTCATGTCTATTATGAGTTCTGGTGCATATGGCTTTTCTATGTCATCAAACTACAATTCTCGTCCACGTGTAGCCGAAGTTATGGTAAATGGCGATAGGTTCGATGTGGTCCGTGCTAGGGAGAAGGTTGAGGATTTGGTAAATGGTGAAGTAATACCGGAATATCTGGAGTAAGATTATAATGGCGAAGTTGCAGTTTACTAAGATGCATGGCGCAGGCAATGATTTTGTGATGATAGACTCCCGTCACAAGTCGATTCCGAAACTGCGTGAAAAAGCTAGGTCCATATGTGATAGGCGCACAGGGATAGGATGCGATCAGATCATAGTCATTGTTAATTCCCGTAAAGCAGATTACAAAATGAGGATATTCAATGCGGATGGATCTGAGGTGGAGATGTGCGGTAATGGTATTCGATGCTTTGCTAAATACCTGTGGAATCGCAACGATAAAATTATAAGAAAAAAGAAATGTCTGGATGTGGAAACTTTGTCCGGTATTGTACGTGCTAAAATAGTATCGGCAGAGAAAATTCAAGTTGATATGGGTTCCCCAATACTCGGAAGTTCACAGGAGTTCTCTACATTGGGAGACGGAGCGGTTGCTACATCGCTTAAAGTTGGCAATAAATCATACCAAATCACTGCTGTGTCAATGGGCAACCCACACTGTGTAATCTTTACCAGTGATGTTGATAGTATTGAACTTGAAAAAGTAGGCCCATTGATAGAGAATCATAAAGTTTTTCCAAATAGAACTAACGTTGAGTTTGTTCAGCCTGTTTCACGCTCAAGAATTAAGGTTAGGGTTTGGGAGCGAGGCTCTGGGATTACGTTGGCATGTGGAACCGGGGCCTGTGCCTCTGCTGTTGTGGCTTATCTACAAAAAAAAACTGAGCGTAAAATTACTGTGGATTTGCCTGGTGGGTCGTTGGATATCAACTGGACAAAAGAAGGCCGAGTGTTAATGACTGGTCCAGCAGCCGAGGTATTTAGCGGTGAGATTAAACTTTAATCCCACGATAGAGGCTCATTACGATAAAATTTCTGACGGATAGGGTTGTCCGTCACCGTACAAAAAATGATCGGAGACTAGAAAATGTTCAAAGGATCAATAGTGGCACTTGTTACGCCATTTAGCGCAGGAAAAGTCGATGAAAAATCCTACGTTGAGCTTATTGAATGGCACATCGAGCAGGGTACTCACGGTATAGTCCCATGTGGAACTACTGGTGAATCTGCTACACTGACGTTCGAGGAACACAAGAGGGTCGTAGAACTTTGTGTGAATACTGTTGATAAACGAATCCCCGTAATTGCTGGTGCTGGGTCCAACTCCACAGCCGAAGCCACGATACTTACAAAGTACGCTGCTGATGCGGGAGCAGATGCAGCATTGTTGGTGAGCCCCTACTATAATAAACCAACCCAGGAAGGGTTATATCGCCACTACATGACAATAGCAAGTTCAGTAAGCCTACCATTTTTTATTTATAACGTACCAGGAAGAACAGCAATGGCAGTTTCGCCGGAGACCATAGCACGCCTTTCAACTCACGAAAATATTATTGGTGTAAAGGATGCTGTTGGTAACCTTTCGCATACATCTAATGTAATTGGACTTTGCGGTGATGATTTTACCGTGCTTTCTGGCGATGATTTTCTTACTTTCCCGATGATGGCAATTGGCGGCAAGGGAGTAATATCTGTAAGCGCAAATATAGTTCCTAACAAAATATCAGCCATGACAGATGCGTTCTATGCTGGCGAATGGGACAGAGCAAAAGAGCTACATTACGAAACACAAGACCTTAGTTCTGCGATGTTTATTGAAAGCAATCCCATACCTGTGAAGACCGCACTTGCTCTTATGGGTAAGATCAATGGAGAGCTAAGACTACCTCTTTGTGAAATGAGCCAAATGAACAATGAAAAACTTCAGGCGGTACTTCGAAAAATGAGTTTATTGGATAAGCCTTTGTAAGTAAATATTATCGCCCCTAACGGTATTTTCTTTTGTTATTTTTCTAGCTGAAAAAACCTTTTAGGCCATTAGTGCCACACTTTTCACCATTGCGTAGCATTTGTCGCCTCTCTTAATGCTAAGTGCATCCAAGGACTTTTTTGTAATTTTTGATAGCATCGCTACACCATGTGCGTCGAGCTTAACTATCACCTGTGACTCGTTAATTTCAACAATGCCTGTTACTTTAACGCCAAAGACGTTAAGCACGCTGGTATTACGTGGTTTATCTAATGCCAGTGCAACATCTGATGCGTTTATTCTTAGCTTTACATTTTTCCCAATAGTCATGCCGCCTCTGGCGACGCTGATTTTACCGCCTTCGAATTCTAAGATAGAAAGATTAAATTCTTTGTCATGCTCAACAACATCTGCATTTATTACTGCCCCTGCATGGCTACCCCTGCTAATCGGAAGTTCTAGAGATGTGAGGATTGTTTTGATATCTCCGCTAGTTAATAGGGACCCTTTTTCCATAAGAGCAACCCGGTCAGCAATCCTATGAATTTCGTATATGTCATGGCTAATATATAAAATAGGTATGCTCAACTCTGATCGTAGCTCTTCTAAGTAAGGAATAATCTCTATTTTCGAACTTTCATCTAGAGAAGCCATTGGCTCATCAAGCAACAAAAGACTTGGATTACGAAGGATTGCTCTGCCCAGTGCTACACGCTGTTTTTCTCCGCCAGAAAGGCCATTAGGAAATCTGTCGAGCAGTCTCTCCAATCCTAACCAAGAAACTGTGTGATCATAATTTACCCTATAACCGTTTGTGCGTTTACTAGCAAAAGATCTTTTTGCACCATATTCAAGATTGTTTTTGACTGTAAGATGTGGAAAAAGTCTGGAGTCTTGAAAAACTACTCCAACAGGGCGTTTCCACGTCTGCAGGAAAAAAGATCTGTTTTGCCACCACATTCCGTTAACACAAACTTTTCCCACTTTAGCCCTGTCAACACCGCACAAAAGACGCAGGAAAGTTGTTTTGCCGCAACCAGAAGGGCCAAACAGAGCGGTGACACCACTCTGTGGTGCTTCAAGGGTGGCTTCTATGCTAAACGTCCCCCGCATATGGGTAAACTGTGCATAGAGTCCTTCAGGAGTTTCTCCATTGGATGGAAGTACATTCATAACGGGTTTTTTGAACTTGAGTTAAAGTTGATCATTGACACTAAGAATAGGAGTATAAAAGAAAATATCATTAACCCTGCAGAGTAAAAGTGTGCCTGGTCATAATTTAAGGCTTCAACTAGGTTAAATATCTCAATTGACATAACTCTTGTTTCACCAGGGATGTTGCCGCCAATCATAAGTGCAACTCCAAACTCTCCAACTGTATGAGCAAACCCAAGGGCAGTAGCCGTGAGAAAACCAGGTATGGATAACGGCACGGCAATTGAGAAAAACCTGTCCAGAGGAGAGGCACCAAGAGTTGCAGCCGCTTCCAAAAGTTCGTCGTTTACCGATTCAAAGGAGTTCTGCAGCGGTCTTACTACGAATGCCAACGAGTAAATTATTGACCCAATTAGCAATCCCTCAAATGTAAAAGCAAGCGACCCTATTCCTAATGCTTCCAAGGGAGCTCCTAAAAACCCATTTGGGCTTAATGCAATGAGAAGGTAGAATCCCAATACAGTTGGTGGTAACACCAAAGGTATAGCTACAACAGATTCCACTACAGCTTTAAACTTTCCCTTGTCACGCGATAACCACCAAGCCATTGGTGTAGAAATCAAAAGCAGGATGAAAGTTGAAATAGTAGCAAGCTTTATAGTTATCCAGAGAGGGCTTTGAAAAAGTTCCACAGCTTGACCTAGGTAATATTATTTTAAAAGCTTTTGTTTTGGTAAATCGTATCCAAATGACTTGATGATTGCACGACCCTTTTTACTGGTAACGAAATTAGCTAGTGCTCTTGCCTCTATGATGTTCTTTTGGTTTTTGATAACAACCATTTGTTGGTCAATGGGGTCATAAAGTTGTTGGTCAACTATCAAAAATGAACTGGGTAATGTTTTTTCCACTTTTTTTAAGTCGGATACGGCTACAAACCCTGCCGCCACAGTTCCTGAAATCACAAATTGCATGGTTTGAGAAATATTCTGCCCGTAGACAAGTCGGTTGAAGTGTGCTTTTCTTTTGCCCACCACTTGCAAAACTTGTTTTGCCGCTACACCATAAGGGGCTAGTAAAGGGTTTGCTAACGCCAATTTCTTAAATTTACCTTGCTTAATTGAATCAAGGGTACATTCTATTTCTCTGGCAACACACAGCAAAGCTAATTTACCGAAAGCGTACGATTTTGAATCTCCATAAGCCACTCCAAGCCCAACCAGTTTTTCGGGTCTTGCAGCATCCCCCGCAAAAAAAATGTCAAACGGTGCACCATGGATAATTTGTGCGTACAATTGCCCTGTGGAGCCGGAACTGATTAAAACCTTATTACCGCTTTCTTTCTCAAACTCGATTGCTATTTTTGCCATTGGTGCAAGAAAGTTAGAGGAAACTGCTGCTTTAATAGATCCAGCAAAAGAATGTTGTACATCACTAATCAGAATACAGAAAGCTACCACAACCCAAACCAATGGAAGTTTACATTCAAGCATTGCCACATTTTTTCTTATATTGGGGTTTATTTTATTCCATCTTTTCAGTGAACTAGGTGACAAAGTAAGGGTGTCCTAAATCTAAGCATTAAAACTTATATGGTAAAAGCTATCATGAATAAATACGTTTGGAAAATTTATTTAATTGTATCTGTTTGTTCGATAATGAATTATTTCTCACATTACCATAACCTGCTAAACTTATTTTTATGAGACGCACAGCGATTACTTTGCTGATTACCCTTGCCGTACTCTTAGGAAGTGCGGGTGTGAGTTGAGCGCTGATTACCAAAAGGGGGAGGCTGCTTATGAAAAATGTGATTACGAAGCTGCTCTGCGTGAATTCAAGCCACTTGCCGAACAGGGGCATGCCGATGCACAGTACAAACTTGGTTTGATGTACCACTTTGGAAGAGGTGTTCTAAAGGATAATGTTTATGCTCATATGTGGTTTAGTATTGCCGTGCCTTCTGGGAATAAGGACGCATATGAATTTAGAGACATCGTTGCGAAGAGAATGACCAGTGCCGAAATTTCCACCGCAAAGGAACTTGCTCGAGAATGTGTGAAAAAAAACTTTAATGGTTTTTGAGTCCCCAGCACAGGCGAACCAGATCAACCTTGTCTTTCCGCATTGACGTTTGGCATATCTGATTATCAAAAGCCCGATTCGACTAGGGGTGTGCTCTATATTTTACGCCCCCCATATATACCCCCCTCTATGTGTTTGATACTTTTTCCTACCATGAAGACATATGTTACAATCCTGTAATTTTCGAGGTAGTTTGTTGTACGATCATATTAATAAGCCAAAGCTGGATAAGGATGGCCGTGGGTCTGCAGCTAAAAAAGTCACCATTTTGGGCTTATTTGTAAATTCGGGACTTTCCGCAGGTAAATTCATTGCTGGCATTGCAGGCGGATCGGCAGCTATGATTGCTGATGCAGTCCACTCTTTAAGTGATATCGTGACTGACCTTATGGTCTATATTTCAGTCCACGTTGCTCAGATGGAGGCTGATGAGGGACATCCATACGGTCATGGTAGAGCGGAGACCATCGGGGCAGCTGCTTTAGGCGCATTACTTGTTCTAGTCGGCGTACTGATTATGATCGACACTACATACTCTATTGCTGAAGGAAATATTAGTATCCCTACTTGGCCAGCCCTGCTGGCTGCGATATTATCGATCGTTTTCAAGGAAACTTTATACCAATATACAGCTAGGATAGGGCGAGAACTCGACAACCAAGCCATCATGGCAAACGCTTGGCACCATAGAACGGATGCCCTGTCATCTATAGCTGCTCTTCTGGGAATTAGTGGAGCCATGATGGGATTTCCAATACTAGACCCATTGGCGGCTATTGTAGTAGCTTTGCTTATAGCTGAGGTCGGCAGAGAAATATGCTGGAATGCTCTTAAGGAACTGATGGATACATCGCTATCACCAGATGATCTTAAGGAGATTGGCATAGCTATTTCTCAGACTCCTGGTGTGCTTAGTTACCATGAACTTAGGTCACGAAAAATGGGCGGGGATAAGTTCATTGATGTGCACATAGAAGTGCAATGCAATATGTCAATAACCGAAGCTCACAACGTTTCAGAAAATGTTCGTTCGCAACTGAAAAAATTAACTGGAGCCATTGATGTTCTTGTCCATGCTGATACAGAGAGTGACATGGACTACAAAGTCATTAATTTAGATCGCACTTTACTAGAAGACCAAATAATGAGCATTGCCTTAGAGGACAAAGAGATTCTGAGTGTGTCACATTTGGTAATACATTATATAACCGGAAAAATTCTTATAGAATTTAGCGTAGAGCTTAACAACAGCGCCGATATAAATCATTGTAAGGATGTTGTTAATAGGCTTAGGCAGGAGCTTGAAACGAAGACAAAGATTAGTCAGGCTGCAATAAGACTCAAGCTAACTGATGAGTTGTTCGATTAAAAGAACATATGGAAGGTAACGCTTAACTTAGATGTCATGCGTATGAAAGATTTAGTTGGAGGCCCTATGCCAATCGCTAAAGAAATTGCGGAAATGATTGAAAAGTCCTCATGGATCAGGAAGATGTTCGATGAGGGAGCCATGATGAAGGCCAGACTGGGTGATGAAGCGGTGTGCGACTTTACACTGGGCAACCCTTTCCAAGAACCCTCACACCGTGTTATTAATCGGTTACGTGAGTTAGTATTAGACGATGCATCTGGCACCCACAAATACATGCAAAATGCTGGTTTCCCCTGGGTAAGAGAAAAGATCGCAGAACATCTTAGAATCGAAACAGACCAAAGTTTTACTCCTAACCACTTGATAATGACAGTTGGGGCGGGCGGAGGGCTTAACGTCATCCTAAGAGCCATATGTGATCCTGACGATGATGTTATCATAACGGCTCCTTACTTTGCTGAGTACATTTTCTATACTGCAAATCATCGAGCCAGGGCAATAGTAGTGGAGACAGATGAGCACTTCCAACTGATACCAGAGAAAATAAAAGAAGCCATTGGCCCAAAAACCAGAGCTGTGCTATTAAACTCACCTAATAACCCAAGTGGTGCTGTTTATCCTGAAGAGGCCCTAGCACAGCTTGGGGAAATACTTAGGGAAAAGTCTAGCGAGCATAACAGGCCGATTTTTTTGATTATGGACGAACCATATAGGAAACTTTTATATGACGGAGTAAAAGTTCCTTGGGTCTTTGGTTATTATGATCAGTCCATGGTGGTTACCTCTCACTCCAAGGATCTAAACTTGCCAGGTGAACGTATTGGGTACGTTGCCGTTAATCCAAAAGATCAACATGCCGAGGCATTAATAAACGCTATGGTTTTGACTAACAGGATACTTGGATTTGTAAACGCTCCGGCTCTTTTCCAAAGGCTTGTGGCCGAACTTCAGGCTGAAGAGTGTGATATGTCCATATACAAGAAGAACCGTGATATCCTTGTAAATGGTTTATCGGATATTGGGTACAATGTTATTAGTCCAAAAGGCGGGTTCTACCTGTTCCCAAAATCTCCTGATTCTGACGATGAGAAATTTACCGAAGCGTTGAAGGAAAAGAATATTCTGGTGGTTCCGGGGAAAGGTTTTGGTAGAGCTGGTTATTTCCGGGTAGCATTTTGTCTCAGTACGGATGTATGCGAACGGGCGCTATTAGGGTTTCGTGAGGTTTACAAGGGCTGTGGGATTAGCCAAAAATCTTAGCTAATAACTGGCGCTACTTTTTGTATTAGCATGGAATTTAAAGCTCATTACTCGTATTTGTGGCGTTTCCACGCATATCCTGGTTCGATGATTTCTCCAGGAGTTTCACATGTTTCCAGCATCCTGAAGGCCACATCTAGTACTGCCCTCTGTTGTTTTATAGCACCCGGTTCTCCCAAAGGATGCCCGTAGGGCCATTTGAGGAAAACCGTGCGAGGTGGTTTTACCTCTTCAGTAAATTTTTTTTCTATTGAGATCCCAACTGTTGCGATACCGTTTGCTTCCAAAACCCTTTGTGCCAATCCTCCGGACCGGTTGCACAAACCTCAACCAGGGGTGATTAAGGCACAATCAACGCTGTCTTCTTTCATCATTTTTGCGACTTCTGGCAACCATTTATTCATGTACTCACCCAAGTGGTTCTCCCGAATATGTCCCATCATCCCATAATGCTGGTTAGCCAGTGAACCTATCCGGCCTTCGTCTACATATTCGCGCATTCGTTCAATGGGGAATACTATGTTGATGTCTCGATCGGCGTCAGAATGGTTGTAGTAATTGTGTGTAATAGTAAGCGTGGATATGTCAGCGTCAGATGGAACTATTCTGTATGATGGATCTCCAGTCTCATCTTCCATGTTAAAGGGCAAATCGCTGTTTAAATGCACACCTGAAGTGGTAACAATGGATACTTTGATCTCAGACAACGGTTTGACGATAGGTGCCCAAGGAGTATTTTCAAACGAAAATGGCCTAATTTTGGCTGCCGCTTTATGAGCAAGAAAGGGAAACCTTGTGTATAGCCATGCTCTAAGCTTGGTTTTTAAGTTGGCAGTTTTACTCATACTTGGTTCTCTGCTCTTGGTTTAACTTGATTATATTCTCTTCTCTTTTCACATAAATATTGATGAGGCGGGAACTTTTTTGATTCTATATTGTCATATATTTAACACAAAACAAAATAAATGGTTTTTACCATTAGTAGTATGAATAGGTAAATTGATAGTAGCGACTGAATTTTTGCTGTGGTTTCAGACTTTTCGGGGAATTGGGGTACCATGCAATAACTGGTAAGGGATGGTAAAAGCCAAAATGTTAATAAATTCAGGTGGTCTGCATTCCAAATGTTCTACGGTTTATAGCATGTGAACACATCGACCATTTATATGACCACTGGAATGAACAGGAAAGACACTTTAGCAGACATGGTGGAAAAAATAAGCGATGCTCAGCTAGTTAAAATGGCCGCTTCAGGCGACCAGAAGGCATTTGCAGGGCTATTCGACCGGTACGAGAGTTTCGTTTGGAATGTAACATATAGAATGACATATAACTCAGACATAGCCGAGGATATTTCCCAAGATGTATTTGTTTCAGTTTGGATCGCACTTCCAAAGTTTGAAGGAAGATCAGCCTTTCGCACATGGTTATACAGAATTGTAGTAAATAAAACACTTAACTGGATAAAGTCAAACCGCTTTGAACTTCAATATTCAGATGAAAAAATGTTGAAGAACATTGAGAATCATTTGTTGGCGAATGAAAACCCTGAAGAGGCGATAAATATTATGGATGCTGAGAAAACATTGGCCAAAATTCTCTCACATCTTGTGCCGGAGAGAAGAATAGCAATTATTTTACGTGAAATAGAAGGCTTGAGTTATGAAGATATTTCTGAGGTTACGCTGACTCCTATTGGTACTGTGCGATCACGAATTTCAAGGGCAAAGGATGACTTAAAAAAAGTGGCAATTGATATGGAGGAATGCAGACATGGATGTTGACGGCATAATCAATACTATCAAAAGACTACAACCACCAGATTCGCTGCAAAAAAATGTGGTAAAGGCTGTGGCTACTACACCACAGGAGTACAAACCAGAAGAGGTTCAGCCTACGATAATAGATTATATATGGCAGGTGATTATCGCCAGAAAGATCTTTTTGCCATTAACGGCTGCTGCACTAATTGCCATGGTCTATGTAAATCTAAACGTGACGACCGTGATTCGCCAAGGGAATGAGCAATTAGAAGCGGTAATGACGACAAACACAGAAAAATTTATACGCGAAACCATCGATACCGTCTTCAATTACAACTTGGATAATAACGTCCAGTTATCTCACGAAGAGGAAGAAGTGAACGACTTTGTATCCTCAAACCTCATGGAGATTTACTGGATAAATGGAGGTAAAAATGCGTAAACTGGCAATAATCTTAGCGTTTTCCATGATGATTCCGGTCACGGCCGTGGCCGAGCGGGGGCAAAGAGGGCCTTCGGGTCAGAGTATGATTAAAGAGCTAAACCTAAGCTCAGAACAGATGGATAAGATGCGATCTGTTCGCAAAGAAATGTATAGGCACAGGATTAAAACAAAGAGCGAGTTGGACCTTAAACGGGTTGATTTCCATGACGAGCTTCAAAACGAAAAGCCGAACAGCGCCAAACTGGATAAGCTGATCAAAGAGATAGCGGAAATTGAGGCAGAGATGGCAACCCATAGATTGCGCTCTCAAGTTAAGATCAGCCAAATACTTACCCCAGAGCAAAAGAAGAAAATGCAAGAGCGGATGGGCGGCTCGTTTATTGGTGAGGGCAGAAGGGGTAACGAAAGGTCTAGACCGGGCAAACATTACGGTGGTTCGTCTTATCGCTGATACTTTTTAAAACCAAGTTCTACAGGCCGGTTCTGATCCATAGCCAGCGTTTTACTATTCTACCCCACTATAATGAGTGGGGAAGCCGGGGGTTTTAATTTTGTTCCCTCGTGAACAAAATATGAGGATCAAATATCATGCCCCGGTCGATGCCTTCAAAAGTCCAAGCCAAAGAATGAACCCCAAATAAGCAACCAGCAAAAATGTGCCCAAAGGTCTACCTATTTTGCCGCTCCACTTCATAGGGGCCATGGCCAGAGTGAAAAACAAAAGTGCCGCAACCTCTATCCAAATTATTGAAAGATCAGCGGTTAAAGGTTTTAACATCGCAGTGATGCCTAGAACCATCCCGATATTGAAAATGTTTGAACCAACAATATTTCCAAAAGCTAGTTCTGCATGACCCCGAAATGCCGCCACTATAGTGGTGGCAAGTTCTGGGAGGCTAGTGCCTATTGCAACTATGGTTATACCAATAATGAGTTCACTAACCCCAAAATATCTTGCCATTTCGGTAGCTGACTCTACGAGCAGGTAAGCACCGGTTACAAGGCATAAGGTTCCGAACAAGGTAAGAGGGATTACGTTCTTGGCTGAATAGCTTTTATCTAAGATTTGATCAGATGGAGAATTCGAAATCAAGTTTTCTTTTTTTTGGTTGCTTGCTAATTTAGTTGTGTATACAAGAAATGTTACAAATGGAACAAAAAGGATAACTCCATCAATGCGCGAAATACTTTTGTCCATACAAAGGGCAATGAAGAGGCATGTAAATAACAACATGATTGATAGCCCGGGTGTGGTTTTTCTCCACTGACCGCCTATGGGGGCTAATAGGGAGGCAAACCCTAGAACTAAACCAATATTCGCTATGTTTGAGCCGATGATATTGCCAATGGCAATATCGTTAGAGTCACGGTATGCAGCGATCAGACAAGTAATAAGTTCTGGCGTGCTGGTACCCACAGCTATTACCGTTAAGCCTATAATAACTGGTTTTATGCCAAGGATAATTGCCGCACTAGCAGAACCCTTTACTAACCATTCGGCTCCATAGTAAAGCATTAGAAGGCCAGCAATTAATAGAACAGTGTTAACTATCATTTTTTCAAGAAAAACCCTTTGCGCACATGACTTTTTGGGGTTAAAGTGACCCCTCTATTCCTTAAGCAATTAACGAAGAATCCGTCTTTTTGAGTAGTAATACTAACAGTTAATAAATAAAGTCTGCCTAACTTTTTGCCGGAGCTATTGTTGCGTACCAGTAAGCGGTAGCCATAAAAAGAGAACCGCTAATGATATTCCCAATAGTAACCCATAGAAGGTTGTGTCCCATGCCTGCAATGCTGATTGTTTCAGGATGATTGCCGAGTAGTGCAATACAGAAAAGGGTCATATTAGCTACACTGTGTTCAAATCCTGAGGCAATAAAAGCGTAAAGCGCCCAGAATATTACAATGCATTTAGCTGTGTCATTAGTAGTCCTGGCCGCCATCCAAAGGGCAAGACAAACAAGCCAGTTACACAGAATTCCTTTTGCCAGAAGAGAAATAGCAGAACCATTCATCTTGGCATCAGTAATACCATACAGAAGGTCACTTCCAGCATTCAATAGAACCCCGCCGCCACCAAGGTAGAAAATAAATGCAAGAGTAAATGCTCCCGCAAGGTTGCCCAACCAAGTTAAAGACCAACTTGCCGCAAGATCTTTTGCGCTAGTTTGTTTGGTAAGCCACCCCAATGTCATATACATGGTGTGACCTGTGAAGAGCTCAGCTCCTGCAAAGACTACTAGTGTTAGAGCAACGCCAAAGCTCACTCCCATAGCAGGTTTTTGTACGCTAGGATCCAGCCCGGCTGCAATACTAAATACAAGGATGATCCCAAAACCGACATAGGCACCAGCCATCATGGAACCAATAAAGAAGCCTAATGGTGATCTACGAATCAGCATGGCTTTTTTGGATGCCAGTTCAGACAACTGGTCAATTGTGTTGCTATACATCTTTTAAACTCCAGTTAGTTCTATTTTCTTTTGATACCCATTACAACAATTGAATGCGAACTCCATCGCTACTTCGATAACGGCACTTGGTTGATAAAGAATGGTTTTACCAACATTCTAGTTAATCTGCACCCTACCTTTTCCCTGCATTTTTCCAGTCGCCATAGAAAGCTACGGATACCCAGTAGACGGCGATCGCAATAGCTATTCCAAAAGTATTGTAAGCGAAGTACTCTTGTTGGTTTACAAGGTAGTTGTTACATACCCGCATCGGCGCCTCTAAATACAGCCATCCTAGAATCAAAAGCATTGAAATTCCGTTTGCCCAGACAAAACCACGGGCAATTGGTTTGAGCAAAAACCAGCTAGCCCCCAATGGAACTCCCACTAATCCAGGAATTGTTATAAATTTAACCGCTTCCCAAAATGGATTTGTTAGTGATGCATCAAGCCAGCGGGGAATCATCCAAAACAAAAGAGTGAATAGTCCAACAAGTAGCCCTGGAATACCGTTTCTGTTAATTTTTTCGAAATACGAGCTAGTTAGCTTTCTCCCAACCAACCAACCAGACGTAACCAGGAGTGGGATTTGCACTAGCATGTGAGTTGTTAAGTTAAGCTCGAGGTAATAACGCATTGAGGGTAACGCCAGAAATCCCCACAAAATAACCCCGTATTTCATTGATCCCCTTGCATTGCTGTAAGAGCAAGTAGAGCTACTTCGTGGTCAACAATGCTTATTAACTTTCCCGATCTATCGACAATATGAATGGCAGCATTGTGCTCATATCCGCCATAGCCATCTGGAATGGCAATTATGCCAAATGTATTCAGGAGTGAAGTAGTATCTTTACGATTTTTAACTTTAGCAACTTTCCACAAGTGGGATGGTATATTGAATCGTTCAGCGTACCGCTGAAGATCTTCAAGTTGATCTGTTGGGTCAATGCTTATGCTAACCAAGCGAACTTTCATGCTCTTTGACAAACTATCTGAAATTTCCTCGAAAGCATTACCAAGTTCCACGCAGGTAGTCTGACAACCTGTATAAATAAATTCAACTAGGGTTGGCCCTTCCCTATAATCATTGATCTTAAAAAATGATCCCCCCCGATCCCTTAGCAGGATGGGGGGGATCACAACTGGATGTTTTGCAACAGCTGTGCGTCGACTCCCTTCCGATGTTAGGACAGTGTACCCGTCCGTTCCTTTGCCAAGTGCTAAAAACCCAACACAAAGCAGTGCAATAATCAGAAAGGCATTACGCATTAACCATTAAGCTTTGAGTGACGCCAAAACCCCTCCAAGAAATCGAACTGCAATGAGGGCTACACCTAAAATTGCCAAAGCTGCAAAAGCGGATCCTAAGGTGTCCATCCCTTGCATCCACGGCTGATGCTCAGCAAAGCGGCGTGGAACGCTCGCTGCTCCGGCCATCAAAAAGGTCATGGTGAATCCCATCCCGCCTATAATAAATGCCCAAAAGGCTGCAAGGTCTATTGTAGATCCTTCTTCCTCAATTAAAAAATACATAAAACCAAGGGCCATTGGTACCAACCCTAGAAGTAAGTATGTATGAAAGTGACCTGGCACCCATAGGGTGTTATGTAAAACTGAATTAACCACAATGGTTCCATCAACGATAGCAGGAATGGCGCCCGCAGCCCAGCCAAACGTAGCTAGAAAAAGTAAACTCGGAGCCATGCCCCACTTAATACCAGAACGGTGCACATAAGCAAGAGCGCCTAGGGCAGTGACCACTAGTATGGGGATACCACTCAAATAGGAGATTACTTGTCCCATGACCAGCATCCATACCGGCATTGGGAAATCCATCAAAAGGTGATGGGGATAAACAATTAAGACAGCTACAGTTGAGAAAGACCAAGCTGCCAGGAATGGCCTAGAAGATTTCCAAGGGCGACCTGTGTAACGGGGTAAGATCTCATACACCGCTATTACTGCCATGTATATTGTGGCGTTAATGAAAACGTGCCCAAAGAAAAAGATCATGTTTTTTCCCAGCAAAGCTGATATAGCAAAACTTGGGACAAACAGGTTAACTATGGTGATGACAAGTATTGAAGCCCCAGAAACTAGGCCTAAAATATTCACAATCGTAACCATGGTCGAGGCCACTACTGTTGGAGGCGGTGTTGCTTCGTCAACTTGATGTTGAAACTTGCCTGTTTGAGGGCCACCGAAAAGGGTAGGCCAACCAAGCGCATTAGTCAATGAGCCGTATTTCTTAAGAATTGCATAACCGCAATCAAGATGAACCAAAAGAAACCCCACACCAATAAGCAGTACTCCTCCTAAGTGCAACGCTGCCATTGACGGCCCCCAAGCACCACCAGAAATACGTGGAAGCGGATAGAGGAAAGTCCAAGCACCAGCAAATCCCCCGAGGAATATTGCACTTAATATCATCACCACACCCACTAGAAAGAGGATGAGGTTTAGGACGAATATTTCAGTTGTTAATTGAACATATTGGCTTAAAAAGAACCACATGATAGAAACACCGCAAATGGCGGCAATGCCCACCATGCCGATACCATGGGCCGTCATAAGCTGATAGAAAAGATCTTCTGATAAATCTAGTCCACCAGCCTGTGAATAACGCATCAATAGACCAAAAGTCATAAGCAAAAGCAAAACTACCGCTGCGACAGCTTGGTATATAACTACCGTCAGCCGGCCGCCCGCAGAAATATCGTTACTCATTATTTCTATCCCCCTTAATTAGAAGTAACATTCAGGGTAATTTCCATGGCGTGGTGCTGCCTGCCGCAGTATTCAAGACATAGAAACTTGTAGGTCCCTGGCTTAGTAAAAGTAACTTTTAAGTTGTTTGTGTAACCTGGCATAGCCTGTGTTTGTGTAATCAAAACATTGTCTTCATCGTAAATGGCAAAGCCATGATTAACATCTGCAGCCTCGACCTTGAAAAGCACTGGTATACCAGCCTTTACTTCTTCTTGGTCCATTTCCCAATACCATTGGAATCCTTTAACATTAACTACCTGAGCTTTACCAGTAGATGCCCCTGCGCCGTATGGTAAATCAGCTGTGGTCATCAGGGTCACTGGCACAAAGGCAAATGCCAGCATCGCAAATAGCCAGGTTCTTAAAGATCCGGCTGCACCTGCAACGCTTGATGCGTCAGCAGCGTCCCCCGATTTCATCGCAACATAAAGATATGTAACGGCTAAGATTATCGTTAGCCACAAGGTAATACTCCAAGCAATTTCTTGCATACGCTCCCCCCTTAAAAGATGCATACTAAATACATATTAGTTGACCCACATTATCTGCGTATAAAAATTTAAAATCAAGTTGTATTTAAGGTTATTTTCTGCTTAACAATCCAAAAAAAGAAGTCGTTTTTGTTTAAATATGTAGATTATATGCATCTTATAATGTTATTATTAAGTACATGAAAATGACCTCTTACACAGACTATTCGTTAAGGGCACTTTTGTACATTGCAGGTCACAAAGATCGCCTTGTTACGATTTCTGAAATAGCAGAATTTCACAATGTGTCACGAAACCACATGACAAAAGTAATTAATAACCTTTCAAGAAATGATTTTATTGCAACGGTTAGGGGAAAATCTGGTGGAATTCGCCTTTCCAGAGAACCGGAAGATATTATTTTAGCAGACGTTATTTACAATACTGAACAGCACATGAACCTTGCGGAGTGCTTCGACAGGGAAAACAACACTTGTCCAATCATTGGTGGTTGTAAGCTAATGAAAATTTTATACGAAGCCCGAAGGGGGTTCATGTCCCCTTTCGAAAACGCCACACTAGCAAACATTCTTTAAATGACCCTTGTTTGGTTGATAAAAAATAGTGAGGACAAACTATTTGCAAAGGTTATTCAGTACTGTCATCTACTGCGCCATCTACTGGCCCTTTGAGTAGGTAACCGGTAATAAACTGATCTATGTCACCATCAAGTACGGCACCAATATTGCCATTTTCTATCCTAGTACGAAGATCTTTGACCAGTTGATATGGCTGCATTACGTAGGAGCGTATCTGTGACCCCCACTTAATATCCTTCTTTTCACCAGTTAGTCCTTCGACCTTGTCTTGCAATTTCTGCTGTTCGATAGAAAAAAGCTTTCCTTTTAGCACTTTCATAGCATGAGCTTTGTTTTTATGTTGGCTTCGCTCGTTCTGGCAGGCAACAATTGTACCCGTTGGAAGGTGGGTAATTCGAACGGCAGAATCGGTCACGTTTACATGTTGCCCGCCGGCACCTGAAGAGCGGAAAGTGTCAATTTTTAATTCTTCATCACGTATATTTACTTCAATATCATCTGATATTTCTGGGGTTATTGTGACTGATGCAAACGACGTATGCCTTCTTTTGTTAGTGTCAAACGGGGAAATGCGTACTAAACGATGAACACCTGACTCAGCCTTTAAATAACCATAGCAATAATTTCCGTTCACTATAAAAGTAACTGATTTAATACCTGCTTCTTCGCCGTAGAGGATGTTAATGATTTCAGTTTTGTATTCGCGTCTTTCACACCAGCGAAGGTACATGCGCATCAACATCTCAGCCCAATCTTGTGATTCTGTACCACCAGCGCCAGGATGGATTTCAACTATGGCATTGTTCTCGTCATGCTCACCGGAAAGCATGGCGGCAAGTTCTGCATTATTAATTTTATCTGCTAAAAGTCCCAACTCGGATGCCGCTTCATTCTCCAGTTCTTCATCGCTATCTTTTTCCAGCAAAAAGGCCAAATCGGTTATATCGTCAAGAGACTTTTTCAGATGCCCAAACTCTTCAATACTTTTTGCAAGATAAGACCGACGTTTCATCAAAGGCTTTGTTGCTTCCGGGTCGTTCCAGAAATTAGGAGAGGCTATTTTTTCTTCGAGTCGAGCAAGCTCTTTTTCTCTTTTGGTTAGGTCAAAGATGACCTCGGAGCCTGTCTAACCTGGCTTTGGTTGACGCCAGTAGCGATCTGAATTCTTCGTTCATTTATTTCTTAGCGCTGGGTTTTTTGGTCGAGGACTTTTTAATGGAAGATTTTTTTGCGATCCTTTTTTTTGAAAGTTCTATTTTCATCTTTTCGTTGGCATTTATCAGATCTGAAATGTTCCGTTTTGCGTATTCTGTGATGTTTTTTCTAACCAAAACTAAAACCATCCTCCCGCTTAGCGTAGAAATCCCAGGAAGGCTAGGTAATGGGAATTTTTTTGAGTGATAACCTTCCAGACACTTTTTCAGCTCTTCGTTGTTATAGAGCTCATGTTCTTTAAATCGGTATGTGAATTTGGCATACTCCCGCTCCTTATATTCCATATCGCGTGAATTTTGTACAACGCTTTCCATTTTATTTATCGCTGGCTTTATTGGTGATTTGTTTAACAGCTTAGCGATAAAATTATAATAATTTTTTGCTTTGTAGTTTTTCGGCACTAACTCGTTTGGAATTTTAGAGCTTATATTGTAGGTAAAAGTCTCGCTGTCTACATCACATCTGCTAATTTCATAAGTTATATCTTTGATCAAAAAGCGGTTTTGTTTTTTAACAGTGTGCTTGGAAGTATATTCATCGCGGACTTCGTCTAACGCAACGTTAATTTGTTCGAGAAAAATCTGGTTTTTTAAATCGCCCATTTAAAAGGAGCCACCCAATCATTAAAGCTAACATTTTGATTTTTAAATATTTGGGGAATGAGAATAACAGAAAGTCTGTTGACTGGTCAACGAAATAATACTTTATACTTTTGGCGCTTTGCCTTGAACATTTCTGTTCACTGCCTAATGTGATGTTTTATTTTACGCGGAATTTTCCCATTTACTTTAGTTAGGTTCATTGCCTGCTTTTGGTGATTTTTTCTAGAAATTCCGACCATCGAGCCAAATAGTTGTCTATGGACATTTGGTCATCTGAATTTATGGCAACAAAGCAAAACCGACAAATGAACAGGTTGTTCTCGCATTCTTTTGACTCTTCTGTTTCGGCAACTGCGGTAAAATGAAGCGGCGGATCCCAGAACCGGTCGACAGACAGTAAAGCGGTGGAGCGGTTAGGAATTGGTTCTTGAATAGCCGCAGTAATCCCTAAGCTGTCTATTGAAAGGCAAATAGCATTATCAGGTCGAGCAAAAGAGCTTGACACAATTTGATCTGTGGTAAGGTTCTCTTGCGCAGCGTGATAGCTAAAAATTGCGCTGGCAATGTTTTCCAGTTTTGTTAACCTAGCATCTATTCCTCTAACTTTTTCCACCAAGAATAGGTCAGTTTGCTCACCAAACTCTGGGTTTTTTGGGTCGTTGATGCATTCGCTGGAATCTCCATCAGCTGAGCCATAATCCGTAATAACTTTATTTATTCTTTTCCTGGTCTCGTCAGAAATAAGAAAATAATTGAACCCAAAGTGATCCTTTAAACTCGTGGCATCTGGCGACAATTTTGATTGAGCTTTCCATTTGTCATTTAAACCTGTGTCCAGCACCAAAGGTTCCTCCTCAGCTTCTTCCCAAGCTAGGCTTGTTTTGGGCTCACCAGTAATCGCGCTGTCCGTATCCGACTGCTCTTTTATAATTTCGTTCAGTTCACTTTCTTCCGTGGCAAAATCTAAATGAGTGATGTGTTCATTCACTCCAATTATTTTGTCTCCTATATGATCATTTGAAATATTCTCTATTAAACTGGAGCTTGCTGGCAGTTCCGCACCTTCAATTCCAACTATTGGGTCGTATAACTCGGTCATAAATAAAGTAAGTAGTGGAAATTGTTTGTTTTGGGCGATTTTGGTCTGAATAACATGATTACAATTGTCGTTTTTGTGGTAAATAAACAACTCGTCACCAATTGAGGGGCTAATTTTTGGTTTGTCTCGTCTGGAGATCAAAACAGCCATGAACTTATTCTTAATTTTTTTTACATGACAAGTAAATTGCTCCGTATTCAGATCTAGGGAAAGTCTGAATACAAGCTTTTCGTTTACATTGAAAAAATCGGAAAAAATCAACTGACTCTCAAGATTTAAATTTGTTTATTTTGGAGCATTTTCTTAAACCTCAGTTGAGGTTTAATTTTACTTTGATTGGTTTAAGAGTTTCCTCCCCCATTTGGGATTAAAGTCTATAGTAGTAATGATACAACCATTGGAGTTAACTAAACAACCATTTAAACCAACAACATTTATTACTAAATTACTTTCAATGATGAGATGCTCGAAAGGTTTTTAGTGCGTTTGGATTGCAATCGACAAGAAAATAACCGACGGTAAAATCACTATTTTCACTGAAAGCTAAAACTCATGCCAAAGTTGTCACAACCTTTACAAACTTAGATATATTGGACAATTCTTTATATGCTTTATTGGAAGCTTCACTATTTTCATATAAAGCCATTAATGTTGACCCGCTCCCAGTCATTGTTACGGCAATTGGTTTGGTATTGCCACGTAAAATCGAAGTTTTTAACTCAGCCAGTTCTCGGTAACAATCAAAAGCCCATGGCTGAAGGTCGTTTTGCATGGTAGCTCCGACAATGAAAGGATCTCCTCCACTAAGTTTTTCTATTAAAGTTTTGCCGTTTGGACCACTAACAAAATTAAACTTTGAGTTGGTAAAAGCTGTACTTGAGGATATGGGAAAATCAGGTTTAAACAGTACCATATTCAATGAGGAATTTACAGATACGGGTAGGATAACCTCGCCTATTCCTTCTATCCATGCCGCTGAATAATTGCTAGTGAAAAAAGGAACATCTGCTCCAAGATTTAGGGCAATTTTCAATAGATCCTCATGTCTAACCTTAGTTTTCCATAAATTATTTAATGCCAGCAACGTTGCTGCTGCATTGGATGATCCACCACCCAGTCCACTACCTATAGGTATATGTTTGACAATGTTTATAAGAACCCCTCTATTGCAACCAGTAATCTTTGCTAAGGCTTTAGCCGCTTTTACTGCTAAGTTTGACTCATCGAGAGGGACATTTGGGTCGCTGCATTTTATGGTTATCTTGTTTGCTTTTGTTGGAAAAAAAGTTAACTCATCACACAAAGAGATTTTATGGAAAAATGAGCGTAATAAATGGTATCCATCACTCCTTTTACCGGTTACCTTCAAGTAGAGATTAACTTTGCCATGCGCAAGAATAGTTTTTTCCATTGATGGAGATTAGCACATTGTGAAGTTCAACTACAAAATCAAGGTAGTAATAATATGAGCTTAAGTGCTAGAGAAAAAATGGACTGCAATCTATAAAAGGATATGGGTTTGGCTGAAAATCAAACGCAGGCAGGATTGTGATCCTGCCTGCGTGAAGAGTTCGGCTATTTGTTCTAGCCGGCTGTTATGGCCCCAGCAACTTTCTGAGATATAATCCCAAAAATGCCACCGACTACCATCGCTAGCGTAACACAAATTAATGGGTTCGCAAAAGAAGGCATAGTTACATCAAAAGTGCTTGTAAGTAGAGCGTATCCAGCGGTTGAAGCGAAACCGTAAACCGAAGCGGGAATTGCCGCAAGGGCTGGCAATTTTGCGCCCAACACCAAAATAAATGCTCCTAGCCCAACACAAATAGCAATCCAAAGATTACCAGTAATTCCGAGGAATGGATGGGTAATTAAGAAAAGCCCAACCGATGCCATCACTACACCCCAAACATTCGCTATGAGTGATGCCTGAAGGCCTTTTGCTTCGCCGCCACAGTGATAAAAGCTTGCCCAAGCGATGAAAGCGATCCAGACTAAACCAAGTTGTCCCATGCTAGCAAACAAGAAAGTTGCCACTCCGCCTAGCAGGCCGATTGACACAGCTAACGCCGTAATAAGATCCATTTTTGTTTCCCCCTAAATCAAAAAAAAGTGTTTGCTTAAAAGCTTCGATTTCTAAGCTTATCAGTTTCACGAAAACTATCATAATTACCTTAAAATCTCCAGCTTTTTGATTCTTGCATTGACGCTAAGGAAAAAGCCAAAACAGTTTGAGCATTGTTTGTTAATACGTTATTTTCTTGACAGCATGATTTCCTCAAGCAAACTCTTTAATTAAAAAGTATAATTACCATATCTAAACTAGTGAATGTTATTACCGTATAGTAAATTAAATGTCTGAGCACAGAGTTACCGACCCAGAGCTTGAGTCACCAGATGAGGTGGGGCTGGAAAACAGTCTACGACCAAAAACGCTTGATAGCTACATTGGGCAAGATGAATTGAAGGAGAATCTTGTAATCGCTATTACGGCTGCCAGGCAGAGAGGGCAAGAGCTTGATCACTGCCTATTTTACGGTCCTCCTGGCCTTGGGAAAACCACATTGGCTCATATCATAGCATCGGAAATGGGAACAAACATAACAACTACCTCCGGGCCGATACTACAAAGGCCTGGCGACTTGGCAGCAATACTCACAAATCTTCAAGAGCATGACACCCTTTTTATAGACGAGATTCATAGGCTTACTCCAGCCGTAGAAGAAATACTTTACCCAGCCATGGAGGATTTTAAAATAGACATAATTATTGGGCAAGGTCCAGCAGCCCGATCAATAAATTTAAATTTGCCACCGTTTACCTTGGTAGGGGCAACTACCCGTGCTGGACTTTTAACTGGGCCACTCCGCAGCAGGTTTGGAATTGTTGATCGGCTGGAATTTTACAATGTTACCAATCTTGCTAAAATTGTTAATCGTTCGGCTTCCATATTAAATGTCCCTATAGCCGAGGAAGGTGCCGAAGAGATTGCATCTAGAAGCCGTGGAACGCCTCGTGTGGCGAATCGTCTTCTTAGGCGAGTACGTGACTTTGCCCAGGTAAAGTCAACTGGAAAAATTACTCGGAAGGTAGCAGATGACGCCCTTAAAATGTTAGAAGTCGATAGTAAAGGGTTTGATAAAATGGATAGAAAGCTTATGTTGTTGATTATTAAAGAATTTGCAGGAGGGCCTGCTGGTATAGAAGCAATTGCCGCTGCTATTTCAGAAGACAAAGATACGATAGAAGACCTTTACGAACCATTTCTCATTCAGCAGGGATTTATTCAAAGAACTTCTCGGGGCCGTATCGCCACCGAACAAGCCTACAACCATTTTGGAATTTCTAAATCGGATACCAGTGGAACTGTTTTGCAACTACCCCTTAGTTGATAGCATAAAGTTATTAAAGGTTAAGTTGATAAACTGAAGCGTAGTAGTTTTTGAAGTTATGTTTTTACGGTTTCCCACTCTTCCTTAGCATTTTGCATATAATACCCAGTAGGGCTGAGTCCTTTCTTTGAAACAAGCATTGCTGCTTTGCGAACATCCTCTGGTGGTACTACCAGTGCCAGTTGGCAATTGGAGCCAATAGTTCTTGGTTTTATAGTGGTTCTTACCTTAATATTAGCTTCCTTTAACTCTTTTTCGGCTTTGAGTGTTATGTGTGTTGACTGGAACACAACAATTATTTTTCCTTCAACGATGTTTGACAAAACCATCTAAAACCTTGAGAAATTGTTTCACATCTTTTTTTGTTGTGGCGTAGCCTGGGCTTACCCTCACACCACCCTCTGGATAAGTTTCCAAGAATCTGTGGGCTTCTGGACAACAGTGAAGACCTGAACGTAGCGCTACTCCTTGATTGTCCATTTCCCAAGCTAGCTGCGAAGGATCAGTTCCATCAACATTGAATAAAACCAGATTAGCTTTTTTATTTATATCATACGGCGGATAAGTGATAACTTTTCCGATATCACGTATTTCATCCAATATCATTTCACACAAAACTGTTTCACGTTCCCTGATGGATGCAATTCCACGTTTTAAAAGGTATTGCGTTGCCGCTCCAAGGCCAGCTATACCAGGAGTATTGCAGGTTCCTGCCTCGTGGCGATCAGGCCAGAAAGATGGGCTATCAAACTCCTCTGAGTTTGAACCAGTACCCCCTTCTAGTATGACATCTGGCTCAATACCTTTTTTGAACCACACAAATCCAGTTCCTTGTGGACCGAGCAGGCCCTTATGACCAGGGGCTGCTAAAATGTCACAAAGTGACCCGTCTAAAGGAATAGAACCAGCCATTTGGGCAGCATCTAACATAAAAACAACACCTTTGGATTTGCAGGCAGATGATAAAGCTGCTATATCTAGCACTGCGCCTGTAACATTGCTAGCAGCCACGGTAACAAGCATTTTTACCTTGGGAACCTTTTTTGGGTCTGGAAGACCGTATTCGTCACAAGGAGCATATTCTACAATCACTCCGTTTTTCTTTAGTGTTTCCAATGGCCTTGCAACAGAGTTATGCTCAAGCTTTGATACAGCAACCTTGTCGCCAGGTTTAAGCAACCCCTTCAAAGCAAGGTTAATTCCTTCAGTACAGTTTTTTGTAAAAATAATGCGTTCAGAACTTGGTAAATTTAGCAACTCCGCCAGCGACTCACGAGTTTCAAACAAAATTCTGCTGGCTGCTAACGCCATGGAATGACCCGACCTACCAGGATTTGCACCAATTTTTTGCAATGTTGCATTAATCTTCCTTATTACTATGTCAGGCTTTGGATGCGAAGAAGCTGCGTTATCTAGATAAATAACTTTCTTCATTGTTTTTCTTCATTATTGAAAACTAGTAAAATCATCTTGTTTTTCTTAGTTAGTATTTGGCATCTCGGTATTATCTGTAATTTTATCGTATGTTAACATGTGACCATAGGCGTTAGCACATATTACTAATTAATAATTTAGTGTAAATCCAACAATGTTTGATAGAGACATTTATTTCAACTTCCTTAAAACATCGAGACTTGGTAAGGAGTTGGTGACCTTAGATATAGTGGACTCTACCAACGCTTGGGTTGCTGAACGGCTTGATGAACAACGACTTCACTTTGCTGTTGTTGTGGCTGAAAACCAGACCGAGGGACGTGGTAGACTGGGCAGAAATTGGCTTAGTCCTCCATTAGTAAACCTGGCTTTCTCTTTGGCATGGGGTACCAATATTGACATTAAAAACCTTAACACGGTGACATTGGCAGCAGGAATTGCTCTTTGCTGCGCATGCCAAGAAGTCGCTAAGTTAACACCTGAGCTTAAATACCCGAATGATCTTGTTTTTAATGGAAAAAAATTGGGAGGCATTCTGGCCGAACTTCGTCAGCAAGGAGATCAAAATATAGTAGTTTTAGGAATAGGTGTTAATGTTAACACGCAAAACAACCAATTCCCCGAGGAGTTACAACGTACTTCTACTTCCCTCTTTCAATTAACCGGTATGTCTCTATCGAGAGAGAAGCTATTGGCTTCTATGATAAACCACCTAGAATTGTGGCTAGATTTCCTTTCAGAAAATGGATCAAAGTTAGTAATTGAGGAATACAGAAAGTACTGTTCCACCTTTATACAGCGAGAAGTAGAAGTTATTTCAGGGAGCAGAATCATAGTTGGAGTGGCTATCGGTATTGATGACAACGGGGGTCTGCTCGTAGAGGTTTCCCCTGGGGTGGTGGAAACTGTATACTCGGGAGAAACTAGATTTTTCGACTAAACAATATAAGAGGATAAAAAATGTCACATTCCTTGCTTGTTGTGGATGTGGGCAATACCCAGACAGTGCTAGGAATTTACGAAAATAACAAACTGAAGGCAAGCTGGCGGCTAGAGACAAAGTTGCACCATACAGAGGATGAATTGGCCGTTACCGTCCACCAGCTTTTTATGCTAGATGGTATTGCTACCAGTTCGGTAGACGATATTATCATTTCAAGCGTAGTACCACCGCAGCTTCCACAACTGGTTCGGTTTTGCAAAAAGATTTTTGATATTGAACCACTGCTTGTGATTCCTGGGATAAAGACTGGATTATCAATCAAAGTGGACAATCCAAGAGAAGTTGGCGCTGACAGAATAGCGAATGCAGCTGGGGGATTAGCTCTCTACAACCCTCCTCTGATATTAGTGGACTTTGGTACAGCAATTACTGTTGATGCTATTTCAAGTCAGTCAGAATACCTTGGTGGAACGATAATCCCAGGAATAGGCATAAGTCTCAACGCCCTCAATAAAAAAGCTGCAAAGTTGCCAAAAGTAGAAATCAGCAAACCACCATCAATTGTAGGGAAAAACACTGTTCATGCAATACAGGCTGGTGCCTATTATGGTTATGGGAGCCTTGTGGATGGAGTGGTTAGTAAAATGAAAACAACTCTAGATGGTAGCGTGACGGTAATAGCTACTGGTGGAGAGGCTAGTTTAATTGCCACGGCCTCTTCAACCATAGAGCACGTTGAAGAAAACTTGACCTTAATTGGGCTCCACTCTATTTATAAAAAAGCGCAAAGCTGATAAGACCACCTGATAAAACTACAATGGTTATAGCATGAAGGTTTTCTCTAATACTAAAGGATATTTTTCGGCAAACACTCTATGGCTTAGATCTTGCCTAAGCCATTTAAGTCAGCGTTCATTACTTTCAGCAGTCATAAATTCCAATACCCTTTTAGTAATCTACTTCTGGTAAAACAATGAAAGTAAAAATCTGCGGTCAGACCTCTCTTGGCGACTGCAATATGGCGATGAAGCATGGTGCGGATTTCGTTGGCGTGGTGGTAGATGTGGAATGGTCACCTAGATCTCTGGATATTAACAGAGCAACACCTATTTTTGATAACCACAAAGACCATTGTTTCTTGCTCACTTACAACATGAACTTGAAGCCAGAACTAAAAGATTGCATGGTGGCTTTGAAACCATATGCATTACAATTAACAGGGCAGGAAAGCACTTCCGATGTAGATCAGATAAAATCCAAAATGGATGTGCTGGTATATAAGTCTATCCATTTAAATGCTCAAGGCAACAACAATGAGAACCCGAATACTATACTAGCACGCATGGAAGAGTTCATACTGGCTGGAGTAGATGGTTTTGTGCTCGACACCGCTAGTAGGGGAATGTTCGGTGGAACTGGTGTAAAAAGCGATTGGGATTTGGCAGGACTGATTATAGAAAAATGTCAGGTCCCACTATTCTTGGCCGGAGGAATTAATTCGTCCAATGTAGCAGAGGCAATAGGTATGCCAGGTTTGTATGGGATAGACCTTGCATCAGGAGTTGAAGACAAGAAAGGGGAAAAGTCGGAGGCTAAAGTTAGGACTTTTTTTGACGTTGTGAGGGGTATAACAATAACTAGACCTTAGGTCGACAAGCGGCTAAATTAAAAGGAAAGCAATTGGGGCGCTTGTTGTTAAACATGAAAAGCATAAAATAACTTTATAAAACGTAGTATTTTTCGTCTTAACGTATAGATAAAAGGAGCAATATATGGAACTCACCAGTATAGCGGTATTCATAATATTTATAGTCTTATTGCTTTTTTCTGCCTTGCGGGTATTAAACGAATATGAAAGAGCAGTTGTATTTCGCCTTGGTAGATTGCTCAAAGTCAAAGGGCCAGGACTTATAATCTTATGGCCAATTATTGATAAGATGAAAAAGGTATCGTTGCGTGTTATAGCTTTTGATGTGCCGACCCAAGATATAATTACAAAGGACAATGTTTCAATAAAAGTTAATGCAGTTGTATACTTCCGGGTGGTTGATTCCGAAAAAGCTATAATCCAAGTAGAAGATTTTTTTTATGCTACTGGCCAGCTTTCGCAAACTTCACTTAGATCGGTGCTAGGACAAGTGAGTTTGGACGAACTACTTTCCGAACGGGATAAGATCAACACAGAACTTCAAAGTCTGCTTGATAGGCGAACAGACCCATGGGGGATAAAGGTTGCCAACGTTGAAATCAAACATGTTGATTTGCCCAGCGAGATGCAACGGGCAATGGCCAAACAAGCTGAGGCTGAACGGGAACGGCGAGCAAAAATTATAGACTCTGAAGGTGAATTTCAAGCAGCTGAAAAATTAGCAGAGGCTGCGAAAATAATAGAAAAACGTCCTGCGGCTTTGACATTGCGGTATCTGCAGACGCTACGAGAGATGTCACATGAGAATGCAACCAACACCATTATTCCGTTGCCAATGGACTTTATAGAGCCGTTTATGAGGTCATTAGGTAAGGAAAAGAACAAATGAGCTTAGGTGGTTTTAATTCAACCACTTATAGGCTTGCCTAAGGCACCACGTTTTTTCTGCTGTCTACTTCATTGCGGTAGAAGTGGATAACTGTATCTCCATACTTACGACTATCATATAGTTTGTACTCCTTATTAGGATCAGGCAGGTTAGTTTTTTTGAATGCCTCCAACATTAAAATCCCACTTGGGCTTAATAACCCTAACGCCCTTAAGGCGTTATCACCCATATTTTTTGAGTGCCATGGAGGATCGACATAAATTAGATCATAACGATCTTTCAGATTTAACATCACATTGATCGCCTTTTGGGCTGGACTGTGGATTACTTTGAGTTTTTTATCATTGTTTATACCGCATCTTACGCTATTCTTGCGAATAACTTCCATGTGCTCAAGTTCCACCATGGTAACTACACTTGCTCCACGTGACAAAGCCTCAAGTCCCATCGACCCTGAACCGGCATAAAGGTCTAGAAACAAAGCACCCTTGATGTTTGCGCCAAGAATGTTGAAAACAGCTTCCTTAACCCTTTCAGGCGTTGGCCTTATGTCCTTGTTGTTAGGTAAATACAGCTTGGTGCCTCTGAACTCGCCACCTACTATTCGCACTGCCTACTCATGACTAATTACCTTCAATAAAACTTTCAGCCAATCGTTTTTTCCCAACAATGACTGTGTCGACTAATGCCCAAACCCAAATAACCAGAGCTATGGTAATTACAACAAGTAATGTTCTTAAAGGCATTAAAGTTTTTTCGTCTATAATCGGTGTTTTTCCAGCTAACCACATTCCAAAAAGAGGATATGTAATGATGAAAGAGTGAACAATAATGTCGACAAACAAAAGAGCTGAGATTGCAATAGTAATAACACCTTTTACAGTATCCCCATTTGCCACTTGACCTGCTCCAGGAAACATTACAGATAACATTATAAGAGTTCTAATTGACTCTACTTTGTTTTCGCTATTAACTTTTCTCATGCGCTACTAAACTTCGCTGCTCAGACCTTCGAAACTGGTTAGATGATCGAATTGGCGAAATCGATCGACGATCATTTCAGGTTTTAATTTTTCTAGGCGATCAACACTGAATTCCTCCACTGTGTAAGAGGCCATAACACTCCCCATAATAATTGCCTGACGTAACAGTGTATTGCTTAGTTCTTTTTCATTCATTTTAGCTATATGCCCCATTAACCCACCTGCGAAAGTGTCACCAGCTCCAGTTGGGTCATTTACTTTTTCCAGTGGGAAGGCAGGGGCTGAAAAAATCGTATCTTCATAAAACAACAAAGCCCCATACTCGCCCTGCTTGATTACAATGGTATCTGGTCCCATAGTTCGTATCTCCCTAGCTGCCTTTACCAAGTTTGGCGTTTTGGCTAACATTCGAGCTTCTCCGTCATTAATTATTAGTATATCCACTCGCTCTAGGGTCTTTTTTAAGTTATTGATTGAGCCTTCAATCCAGAAATTCATAGTATCGCAAGCTACCAAGCGCGGGTTCTTCATTTGGTCTAATACCTTGATCTGCAGAACAGGGTCGATGTTAGCCAGAAATAGGTACTCGCTATCCAAGTAAGAATCTGGAAGTACGGGATCGAATCGCTCTAGTACATTTAGATCAGTAGCTAAGGTATTTGCTTCGTTTAATTTATCCCCATATTCCCCTGACCAATGGAAGGTTTTCCCGTCCATTTGCTGTACACCATCTGTATTTATGTTTTTCTGTTTCAGCATGCTCAAGTGATCATTACTAAAGTCCTCACCGATTACAGCAACAAGGTTCACTTGAGTAAAAAAACTAGCAGATATGGAAAAATAGGTGGCCGATCCGCCAAGAGCGGATTGCCGTTTTCCAAAGGGAGTTTTAACCGTGTCATATGCCATTGTGCCAACAACAACAAGGCTCATTTGTTTTTTCTCCATCAATGGTTAAAAGTTTGTGGGAAATCTTACTTATCTATTACCCACAGTACAAGCAGCCCATTAAAGCCACTTTTTCATGTTCTCATTCAACCTTGTGTTTCTTAGGATTATCTATTCGCATACTGGCCAGTTATCGAAATACCGCATACTGGTTTTTTTGAACTCGCGGGTAGAGAAAAGTACGTCGTAGTCTGTAATTCCTACTTCGGCAGACATCTGTTTTGCGATTCCCCTAACCTCAGCTTCTGTTTCACCATGAACCATGGTGTATATGTGGTATGGCCATTCATCAAACGATGGCCGCTCATATCCGTGGCTTACTTCCCGGTGCGATGCAAGTCGCTCGCCTATCTTGGTACGCATGCTCTCATCTGGCACAGACCATATCACCATGCCATTTGCTTTAAACCCAGCTTTCTGATGGCGGAGTGTGGCACCAAACCTCCGATAATACTTCTTATTTCCGTAACTCTGAACTTTTTCGACAACTTCATCCTCAGTCATCTTTAATTTATTGGCAATTTCTTTGAATGGTCTTTTGCTCATGGGTATGCTTCCTTGCAGTTCTGTCATCAACTTAACATCGGCTGCATTTATCTCTTTTTTCATTTCCCTGCCTTCCGTATTTAATCGAACTGAAAATCAACCTTAATTTTAAACTTTTTGATCATCGGCAAGTTATAGACTTTATATCCAGTTTTACTCTCAATTTCTTTGAGCGTTTTACTTACTGTATCTTTGTCCGGTGCTATATAGGTAAACCATAAGTTGAACTTGTGGTCTCTTTCATAATTATGGGTTACACCTGGATGTTCGCTGACAACAGACGCACATTTTTCGATTTTCTCAGGTGGGATACACATTGTGCATAAGGTCGATGTCCATCCTAGTCCACGTGAGTCAAAGCTTGCTCCAAGTCTTCTTATAATGCCAGATTCCATCAATTCCATAACTCGTTGGTAGGCTTCCTCCTCTGATATTCCAACACTCCTGCCAATAGCCACATAGGGCTCAGCAACAACCGGAAACCCGGTCTGAATCATATTAAGTATTTGTTTATCCGTATTATCCATATTTGTAGTTATCCTAAATTTAGCCAAGCAGGCTTTTTAAAGTGTCGCAGACATATTTGATCTGACCTGGTTTAAGTGTTGGATAGAGTGGAAGAGTTATAACTTTGTTCCCAATATTTTCAGCAACAGGGAAGTCTCCTTTCCGGAATCCAAACCTTTTTCTGTAAAAGCTCATTAGGTGTATTGGTCGAAAGTTAATGGCAACACCAATACCTGCGCTTTCCAATTCAGTAAGTATACTATTTCGTTTCTTTGGGGAAACCCATACCGTAAATAAGTGTAGTGCAGAACGAGATCCGGCCACTATTTTGGGTAGTCCAATTTTTGGAACATCACTGAGGTGTTTTAGATAGACATCCCATGCTTTTTGCCGGAGTCTGAGATTCTTTTCAACCCTTTCCAATTGCGGAAGCAGAAGTGCCGCCTGTATGTTGGACATGTTATATTTCCAGCCACAAAACTTCATGTCATAATGCTGAAACTTTTTTTGATATCTCGATGCTGCGTCTTTGGTCATGCCGTGACTTCTTGACTGTCTTAGTATGTTACGCACCCGTTTTGAGCGAACAGTGATAGCACCGCCCTCTCCAGAAGTCATGTTTTTGGTGGCATAAAAAGAAAAGGCCGCTGCATCAGAAAGTTGGCCAACTTTTATGCCATCCCGTGTTGCCTCAACAGCATGTGCTGCATCTTCGATTATCCTCAATTTGGCTGATTTGGCAATGGCGGAGATGGATTTCATGTCACATAATTGTCCATAAAGGTGCACTGGCATAATTGCCTTTGTTTTTTTTGTAATCGCCTTTTCAATGTTTGCTACGTCAATGTTTCCGGTGTCTGGCTCCACATCCACAAACTTTGGAGTGGCTCCGGCATGCAGGATTGAGTTTGATGTGGCAATAAAAGACATTGGGGAGGTTATAACTTCGTCGCCTCGTCCTATGCCTAGGGATTCTAATGCTAAATGTAACCCAGCTGTGGCACTAGTTACTCCTACAGCATATGGTGCAGCAGTGTAATTGGCGAATTTAGTCTCGAAGGTAGCCACTTCGTCACCCGTAGAAATGAACAATCCACGCAGCGTTTTATCGAGTGCCTTTCTCTCAGCAGAGGTGATATTATGTCTAAAAAAATCTACTTTCATGTAAATATTAGCTTTTTGCTTGAGTCGTTACTACAGAGTTAGATTTTTAAAGATACACCTTGGGATAAGGTATGCGCAAGGAATATGAGATATGACTCACTTCATCCGACCTTCTCTAAAGTAGATGAGTGTAAGAAAAGCACCACTGCCATTGCTAATGATTCACGGTTGGGGCCATAGCAAATCTGTGTTTAAGCTCTTGCGTGCGGAGTTGCCTAACTTATATCGGGCCTATGCTTTTGACTTACCAGGTCATGGCGACGCGATGAGTTGTAGGGGCCCGTATACCTACGATCGATATGTAAAAGATATCCAGAGGTTTACAGCGAATGAGCTTTCCGACGGGTTTCATTTACTTGGATGGTCTATGGGAGGTTCGATAGCCGCAAAATATTTGCTTGACGGGTTGAAACCTAGCCCGAGATCATTAATACTTATTTGTGCGCCCGCAAGATTTGCAGAGGAAGGGGGAACAGGCTTAGGTTATGGGCAAAGCCGCGTAGCGCTGAAGAAAATGAGGAGATCTATCAGTTCCAACTCAAATGAAGCGCTTCGCGAGTTTATATACACTCTTTTTGATGCCGGGGAAATTATTGATGGACAGCAAACAAAACAAATTGAATCACTTTTAGTTGCTGATCCATTTCCACCCCCGACCGATGTCTTGATGCAGACACTTGATGAGCTGGAAAAAATAGACCTTACTTCCCAAAACTTCACCGATAATAATTGCCCCGTATTGCTAATACATGGAGCTCTAGATAAAATTTGTCCAACTGGAGGGCAGAAACTGTGGGATGCCCTATTTCCAAGAATCAGTCGAGTTACATTACCAGGTTGTGGCCATGCACCACATCTTACCAGGCCTCGGGAACTGGCTCAGGAAATTTCACAGTTTTTAGGCAGACTGTGATTCATACTAAAAAAATAGAGAGCTCGCTTTGAACTCAAATTCCAAGCAAAAGATCCGTAGATCCTTTGATAAGGCTTCTCTCCTATATGACAGATATGCTGATTTCCAGTCTGAAATAGGTAAGGTCGTAACACAGCGAGTTATTACCGAGTGTAGAGGAGGTGGCATTGCACTTGATATAGGATGTGGAACAGGAGAGATAACCATGGAACTTGTAAAGTTAAAAATATTTAATAAAGTTATCGCATGTGATATATCTGAAGGAATGCTAGAACTCACTTCTAGAAGGCATGGTGGATCAAGTAACCTCCTCCCTATTCTGGCTGACGTAGAGGATTTACCAATTCAAAGCGGTTCTATAGATTTAGTGGTGTCGAGTATGGCGTTGCAGTGGGTTGATGATCTATATGTTGCCTTACAAGCAATAGGGCAGATACTAAAAAGAGACGGTCGGTTCGTATGCGCTACACTAGGACACGGGACATTTATTGAATTGAAAGAGGCGTTCTCTGCAGCATGGCCTGAGGGCAAAACTAAGCTTGACAATGTTTTTTATGAATTCGTGGAGTTAGAAGAGTTGAAAAAAATCGTTGAAGCCTGTGGTATGTCTGGGACTGTGAAGTGTAAAGCGTATAAAAAAAAATATACAAGTTTCAGGCATTTCCTTAAAACCCTTAAACAGGTTGGTGCCCAAAACAGCAATGGTTTTTCATCTTTCGGTTTGGGCAGAAGGGAAATAATGTTTCGAATGGAAGAAGAATATCATCGGAGATTTTCATTGGAAGGTGGAGTTATAGCTACTTATCAGGTGCTATATATAGATGCTGAACGGCAATAAATTAGATTAAATTTAAATAAAAGAAAATTAATGATATGAAGGGTTTATTCATTACGGCGACAGATACTGGTGTTGGTAAAACTGTAATTACAGCAGCTTTTGCAGCTATCTTACGCGAGGAGGGTATCGATGTTGGTGTTATGAAGCCAGTTCAATCTGGCTGTGATGGTGAGTCTGAGGACGCCAGGTTCATGCTAGATACTACCGGTCTAGATGACCCAATGGAGTTGGTTAACCCTTATTTGTTTAAAGCTCCTCTTTCTCCATATCATGCTGCCAATGCAGAAAATAAGACAATTGATGTTGAAGTAATCACAGATGCTTGCACAACCCTAGCCGCAAAGCATGAGCTTGTTTTGGTTGAAGGGGCGGGTGGCCTTATGGTTCCCATCACCCGAGACCTCTATATGATTGACCTTGCTATTATGCTAGGGTTTCCAAGTTTGCTGGTCGCTCACCCATATCTTGGTTGTATTAACCATACCATACAAACAACTTTTACTGCTCAGGCAGTTGGCATGGATATACTTGGAATAGTTTTTAACCAATGGAAAAACCATAAATTTCCAGTGCCTGATTTCAACCTTATTCAGCAAAAATGTGAAACAGATGTCCTTGGTCTTGTTTCTTATGCAGCCGCACTTGATCCAAATCGTCTTGTTTCTCATGTACGTTCGTGTATTGATCTAAAACAATTATTGAAGATCATTTCTGGTAGCATGAAAAAACAGGGTGTAAAAAAAAGGTCATATGAAGAACGTGATAAAAAGTACACATGGCATCCCTTCACCCAGATGAAAGGGTGGATGGATGGAACAGTAACAGTAATTGAATCTGGCCGTGGGGTAACACTCAAGGATATCAATGGAATAGAGTTTTTGGATGGACACTCTAGTTACTGGTGCAATATGCATGGCCACGTTGATAGAAGGTTGAATGATTCAATAATACGACAACTGAATAAAATATCCCATTCTACATATCTTGGCCTTTCCAATACTGTGGCAATTGACCTTGCTGAAAAACTGGTAGAAATAACACCTAAAGGCTTGGATAGGGTCTTTTATTCTGATGATGGTTCCACTGCAGTGGAGGCAGCGCTGAAAATGGGTTACCAATATTGGCGACACATTGAAGCGAACACAAAACGTGATCTATTCATATCTGTGCGTAATGCCTATCACGGAGATACCATCGGCGCCGTGTCTGTGGGTGGGATAGATCAATACCACTCCACATTTCATAATCTCTTATTTAAATCGCTAAACGTTCCATCTCCCTACTGTTATCGTTGCCCTATAGAAAAAGAGTTTCCCAGTTGCGGTTTAGAGTGCACCGAATTTATCGATCAAACAATTAAGGAAAATAAAGATCGCGTGGTTGCAATGATCATCGAACCTCTAGTTCAGTGTCCTGCGGGGATTATCACTGCACCGCACGGATATCTCCAGAAAGCTTACGAGATCTGCCAAGAAAACGATGTATTGTTTATTGCCGACGAAGTGGCTACTGGGTTTGGTAGAACTGGTCGAATGTTTGCTTGTGAGCATGAGGATGTAACCCCAGATATAATGACACTATCCAAATCGATTACTGGAGGCACGCTACCATTTGCTGCAACAATAGCAAGCTCAAAACTATTTGAAGCCTTTTTAGGCGATTATGAAGAGGAAAAAACTTTTTTCCATGGCCATACCTATACTGCAAACCAGCTTGGATGTGCAGTTTCCCTAGAGAATTTAAAGATCATGGAAGAACGCAGAACAATCGAAGAGATACAAGAAAAAAGTGCAAGGGTGTCTGATATGCTCGCTCGTTTTGAGGACCTTCTGCATGTAGGAGAAATACGCCAACGCGGTCTAATTATTGGAATCGAGTTGGTTGAAGATAAGAAAACTAAAAAACCATATGGCTGGAGCCAACAAATAGGCGTACGGGTATCTATTGAAGCTAAAAGAATGGGGGTCATTGTCCGACCTCTTGGAAATGTAATGGTTTTTTTCCCAGCACCTGCAGCTACTATTTTGCAGATGGAAAGTATGCTTGATGCCTTGTACAAGTCTATCAAAATGATTACAGAAGTGCAGGAGTAAAAACTTGGGGAGGACGCTTGCACTTGACCTAGGTGAGAAAAGAACAGGCGCTGCTGTAACTGACAATCTTGGCATTACTGCTCAACCAGTTGGCTTCAACGAACGGACAGGATACAAGTCCGACTTAGCTTGGGTTCGTAAACTAATGGAGAACTATACTATAGAGCGAATTGTAATTGGGTATCCGTTAAACATGGATGGAAGTGCCGGGGAAAAGGCGAAAGCTTGTGAATCCATTGCACACAAGTTTGCAAACGACTTGAATCTGAAGGTTGTGTTGTTCGACGAACGCATGACATCAATCGAAGCGGAAAAGATACTGATTGAAACCGGTACTTCACGGAAAAAAAGAAAGAAAAAAATCGATCAGGTTTCTGCCCAGTTAATTCTCACAGGTTGGCTTTCTACGGGTGGTAGTGGTGGAATAGTTATAAAATGATTCGCTCTATAGGCCTTCTCGTTATATCTTTGCTAACCTTTTTTCTATGCGCTGCATATTACTCTCTTAACACTGCAAAAGATAACCAAGGTTTTGCTGTAGTCACAATAAAGACAGGGGAAACAACGAGAAGCGCTGCCATCATGTTGGAGAAGGCTGAAATTATAAAAAGTTCCATAGCGTTCGAGTTTGTAGCGCGCTTATTTCGTTCTTCTATCAAAGCAGGAGAGTATAAGATAGCAAAAAATCTTTCTGTAATGGACATCATTAAAATCCTGGAAGAAGGAAAGTCTTTGCTATACAAAATCACCATACCTGAAGGGTTGACTTTGGCGGAGATTGGTATTCGCATGCAAGATGCGAACGTGATTGAAGCTGAAGATTTTTACAACGCTTGCCGTGAGATGTTGACTTCCCGTAAGTGGGTAATTGCAACGGATAGCCTCGAAGGCTATCTATTCCCAGAAACCTATAGTTTTGCCCGGAATGTAACTGCGAAGACAGTTGTTGTATCCATGGTGGATCAATTTTTTAAAAAAGTTGAAGATCACTTGCCAAAAAGTATCGCCAATGATCCTGAAAAGTTACACCAAATTGTGACTTTGGCTTCGATTATAGAAAAGGAGAGCAGTAAAAAATACGAGAGAAAATTGATTTCGGCCGTATTCAACTTAAGGTTGGAAAAAAACATTCCTCTCCAGTCTGACCCAACTGTTATTTATGCATTGCCAAACTTTAAAGGCAACATCCGCAAAAAAGACTTATCCTACAATTCTCCCTATAATACTTATTTGTACAAAGGGTTGCCCCCCGGTCCAATATCCAACCCAGGACTGGGCTCTATTTTGGCAGCTCATGAGCCAGCGAATGTTGATTACCATTATTTTGTTTCAAAAAATAATGGAGAGCACTTTTTTTCCCGAACACTTAAAGAGCACAATAAAGCAGTTAAAATCTATCAAATTAAGAAAAAAAAGCACTAGAATTACAGAAAGACTTTTATAAAAAATACGATTTACACATTACTCAAGTAAACATCATTTATCTCTGTTATTGTTATTAGAAATGAAAAATAATACTTCCCAACCTCCTATATCTGCAATTTCCGGGGTCAGAGTTGGACATTGGTCTGAGAAAAGAGCAAAAACAGGGTGTAGTGTAGTGCTGTTTGATAGGTCATGCACTGCTTCATGTCATGTATCAGGAGGTGCCCCTGGATCACATGAGACTGATCTATTAAACCCGTCATGTCTTATCAATGGCGTTGATGCAATATTGCTTTCAGGCGGCTCGTCATATGGTCTTGCCGCGGCCACTGGAATAAAAGATTATTTAGAAAAGCATGAGAGGGGGTTTAAAGTTGGTAGCCACTTTGTGCCAGTCGTACCAGGTGCTGTTATTTTTGATTTAGCGAATGGGGATGGAAGAGTACGACCTGGTGCAAGAGAAGGATACCTTGCTTGTCTAGACAGCGAAAACCAGGAAGACTTATGCGGGGCAGTTGGGGCTGGGTGTGGAGCAACCATTGGAAAATATATAGGTTATGAATATAATTCTCCTGGTGGTATTGGTTCTGTAAGCTCTGTTGTAGACAATGGAGTTGCTATTGGTGCCCTGATGGTATCCAATTGTTATGGCTGCATAATAGACCCTGCAACCGGCGCTATTGTGGCTGGACCGAAAAATGAAGAAGGAAGTCACTTGCCATTTCTTGACATACAATCCACCCCTCCAGAATTTGGATCAACAGCGATTGGGGTGGTCGTCACTGATGCGGCATTAACAAAAGCACAAGCCCAAAGATTGGCCATAATGGCTCACGATGGTATTGCTAGAACTGTGTCACCTTCACATACACCTTATGACGGTGATATCATTTTTGTAGTAAGTTTGGGAGAGCGTAGCATGGAGATATCTAGGCTTGGCGCATGGGGTGCAGAAATGGTTCAACGGGCTATGTTGGCTTCGGTTGGGTTGTGAGGAATGTAACAGTTTTTAAAAACGGATCAAGTTAGCTCCCCATGTCAGGCCACCACCAAATGCTACAGTTAGCACAAGATCACCTTTGTTAATACGGTTAGCCATGTATGCTTCAGTCATGGCAAGTGGAATGGATGCTGCAGAGGTGTTGCCATAACCTGCAATGTTGTTAAATACTTTTCCTTCGTCAACATTTAGTGATTTGGCAACAGCTTTCATTATTCGTTCGTTAGCTTGATGGGGGATAATAAGGTCTATTTCTGCAGGTGATATTGTGAGTTTTTCTAATAGCGACAGGCTTACGTCGGTCATCTTTTTTACAGCTACTTTGAATGTATGTGAGCCTTTCATCACGACAAAGTAATCTGCTTCAACTTGTGGTTCTGATGAAAAGTTATGACGCTTTGGCATGCCACCAGCTTTAATAAAGCTACCGAACTTACCATCTGAATGAATTTCAGACCCTAATACACCTTCCGAATTATTATTGGCTTGTAGAACTATGGCTGCTGAACCATCGCCGAAAAGAACACAAGTGCCTCGGTCTTCCCAGTTAATCATTTTACTATAGATTTCGCTGGCTACCAAAAGAACGGTTTTCGATGATCCGGAGCGTATAAACTGGTCAGCCACAGATAATGAATAGACAAAACCAGAGCATGCCGCCAAAAGGTCAAAGGCAGGGCACTCTGCTGCACCAATAAGAGCTTGTATGGCGCAGGCTGTGGATGGAAACATCATGTCTGGGGTGGATGTTGCGCAAATTATCAAGTCGAGTTCTTTTGAATCTACACCGGCCATTTTTAATGCGTCTATTGCTGCTGGCGCGGCAAGCTCAGCTACAGTTGTTCCTGGATCGGCTATGCGGCGTTCTTTAACACCAGTTCTTGTGAAAATCCACTCATCCGAGGTGTCGACCATTTTTTCTAGATCAAAGTTTGTTAGCCTTTTCTTTGGAACGGACGATCCCATTCCAACTATTTTTGACATGATGTTCATATTTGATTTTTACTCAATGAGTATTATTTTTAAGTGCCAAACCCTATTTTCTTTTTAAACTGGCCCCATAATCCGTTTTGCTTGTCCTCTTCATCCTCATCGTTGGACAGGTCAACTGCTTTTTCTATACATTTACAAATGTGTTCATTAACATTCTCTGCCACAAACTTTCTTGCCGCAGCTATTGCGCTCTTTATGGATTTTGCGTCTGAAGAGCCATGAGAAATAAATACCGCACCATTGATGCCTAATAACGGAGCCCCCCCGACCTCTCTATGATCTACCTTTTTCTTAAAGTCTCTTAACGATGACTTAAGTAACAAGTAGGCAAATTTTGTAACAATGTTTTTCCTAAACATAACCTTGAGAAAAGCACCGATCATTTCGGCAACTGACTCTGAGATTTTGAGAGCAATGTTACCTGTGAATCCATCGCATACTACAACATCAGCAATGCCCTTATATAATAGCTTGGCTTCGACGTTCCCAATGAAATTCATCTGACTTTTAGAGAATATTTCTAAGGCCTTACGTGTTGTAATATTGCCCTTATTATCTTCTTCTCCAATAGAGAGTAGCCCTACTCTTGGTATTTCCTTTTCCAATGCGTGTTTCGCATACATTGAGCCCATCATTCCAAATTGATATAGTTGCCCTGCCTTGCAAGATACATTTGCACCGGCATCTAATAATACTGTTTTGCCTGTTTGAGTTGGCAGGACAACGGCTATGGCCGCTCGGTCTATACCTTGGAGAGTACGTAGGATAACTGACGCAGTTGCCATTGTGGCACCAGTGTTTCCAGCTGAAACGAACGCATCTGCTGTACCATTTGAAACCAACCTCAGGCCAACATGGACTGAGGATTTCTTTTTCTTTCTAAACGCTATAGAAGGAGACTCATCCATGCCTATCACTTCTTCAGCATGTGCTATTCGAATACGATGTTTACTACCTAGTTTACCAGAAAGTTCAGCTTCCACTACTTTGTTGATACCAACAAGAATAATCTCGATATCATCCATTGCTTCGACAGCTTTAATAGCTCCTTCCACTATTGCCGATGGAGCATTGTCGCCGCCCATTGCGTCAAGCGCTATCCGCACTAATCTGGAATCAGCATGAATTTGCCCATCTAGCTCAGAAGCTTTTTCGGTAATCTTAACCTCGGATATAGGTTTTGGACTCTTTTCAGCCATTTTGACAGAAGTTTCTATTGCCCTAGATCAACTTTCTTCTACAACGATAACTTCTTTACCTTTGTACTTTCCACATTCAGGACAAACTCTGTGCGGTTCGGCGGGAGAGCCACACTCGGGGCAAGTTCCTACCGATGGGGCAGTAATTGAGTCGTGGGATCGTCTCGTGTTGCGTTTTGTCCTTGATGTCTTTTTCTTTGGCACTGCCATCGGAATTACTCCTGTTTTTTATCCTTGTTAATCAACTTATTTAAGACTGCAAATCTTGGGTCAGTAACTACGTTCTTGCAGCCACAATTTTCATCATTAAGGTTTGCGCCGCATTCCGGGCATAACCCTCGGCAACCTTTGCTGCAAAGTGGCTTTATCGGTGCAGCTAGCCACAACTGGTCCCGTACAGCAGGAAACAAGTCCACTTCGTCTTCTTTATACAGCTGGGCGTCAAGATCATCAGCTCCTAGTTGTAGCTCTTCAGTACCGGGATTGATGCTATCAATTGGGAGGAAAGAAACTTCAACTGGTGATTCTACTAATGATTTATGTTGCTTTAGACACCTGGAACACTTTAACCGTAATAGGGTTTTAACCTCTCCCCTAAAGTGGACATTCACCCCCAACTTATAGATCTTACCATGTAAATTTGTTGTCCCCCCTACCGGCAAAGGGTTATCGTCGCATTCAAATAACTCCTCAGGAACATTCCAGCTGTGCTCCATGACGTCTTCAGTTATATCCTCTAGTCTTAACACTAGCAGGCTGTATTTATCCTGAGTCATACAAATATTAGATCCCTGCCGCATTACCATGGCTGTGCAGGGATATTAAGCCTCCGGAAAGCTTGATTATTTGCACCTTGCGACTATTACAAATTGATCGGGTAAGGTATCAGTTTTGGGTTAGCGTGTCAATTTCTGGACCAATACTACCATTGATCAGTAAGCTTACAAATGGGATGCTTATGAACACCTGAGGTCTGCTGATAGGACAGGTTCGGCTACACGAAGCTTGCGGATCGCATGTAGCTAAGAAACTTAGCTTTATTAGTGACGATAAAAGTTACTAGATAAACAATGAACGACTACACGAAATTTAAGAATTATGATTGCGATGAATTGCTATCCCAACCGTCCATCGCTCCTTCACTAGGATCTATTCCGAGTGTTTTCTGCAGAGTGGACCGTAACAGCTTGGCTTTTGCCATATTCATGGTAACTCCTTGGTGAAACACCTGAAAGTGAGTTTCGGTGAATATTGTTAGAGCCGTTTCATACGATTGAATAGAATCGTTTATATATTGAAGTGCCTTTTCTGGTTTAAGACAGGAGGCCGTAAGGTATTGGTTATTACCAAGGTTGTTTTTTGCTGTTGCCCAATCACCGGGATTGCTCTCTTCAGTCCAAATTTCCATAACGTTTTTAAAAAGCTGCGCTGATTCAAGCAGGTTGCATAATTTTTCTTCACCTCGTGTCATCTCACTGATTTCCATCTGGGTTGTAGCCAAACCAGAGGCAGTTTCGGCATATTGCCATGGGGTATCTATTGATGTAAGTATTGTCAATGCCTTTTTATAATTATCTACTGAGGCGTTGAGATGTTCGATGGCTTTATCTTCCTCTTTATTAGTTCCTATTTCTCTCTCTACATTCCCAACTCCTGCCTTAGCAAGAGCCCAGTCCACAGTTCCAAGCTTGGATTTTGCAATAGCAGCTTCGTAAGCTTTCAGGGCTTCCAAAAGACCTTTGTTTTTATCGTCATCGCTTAACTTCATGGCCTTTTCTAAACAAGCGGCCCCCAATGCCAAACATGCTGGCATCAATAAACCCGTAGAGTTATCTTCTTGGAGCATCTGAATAAGGCTTTCATATGAACCTATGGCCTTATCATAAAGATCTATATTGACACCTTCTGAATTTAGACGGGCCATGTGTTGGAGACAGGAAGCGGTATTTAAATACGTGACTAAAGCCAACTCCCCCTGTTCCTCAGAGGCTGTTTCCATTGCCTGGCTAAATTTCTTGAAAGCTGCTTCTAGTTCTTGGCCCATGTTATGGTTTTTTACTCCAATATGGCACAGTGCTAATCCGGCATAGAAACTGCTTTCGCTAGAGCCCATAGGTGTAAATAGGCGTAAAGCTGCTTCATGAAAACCGAGCTCATACCAGGCAAGTCCTCGCAAAAACTGAGATATAGATTCTGCCCCAAGCTGAGTATCGGACAAAATCAACGACTCCATTTCATAGGCCTTAAATTTGTTGCTCCCTGGCTGTCGCCATAAGGTGGTTGGATGGGAGCATATTAATAGTTGCGATTTTAAAACCGTGCCATCGTCAGAATCTAATATTTGGGCAACTAAAACCGCGTGAGTGGCGTTGTCTGGTGAGTTGGCCAGAGAATTTGCTGTCCGCTTAATGTAAGCATTACCATCCGAAGTGATAGTTTTGTTGCAAGTTTTTATGACTAACGGAATATCAGGAGAAGACGAAATACTTATTATGTCTTCTCCTGTTTTAGAAACTGCTTTTTCCTGGCCAGTTGGTTTTGTGATTAGAACCACCAACTTGTCATCTGGTAATGGTATTGTATCTTTTTGAATTACCTTTTTCAGTTTGTCTATTATTTTGCTCATCTAATTTCCAGCCTCTGCTATTTATCTGATAAATTAAAGACTATTTTCCATTCAGCGACAAGACACATGTATAATTAGTTGAAAACAACTATTCGTAAAGGTTAACTGCTCAATCAAATTATAGTAAATGAATAAGACGCTGACCAAACTCAAAAGCCAAATTATAAACAAAGCCTACCGTAAAGGCGAATTCATATTGTCTTCGGGCGAAAATACTGACTATTACATAGATATGAAGGAGGTAACTCTTGACGGTCCAGGCAACCTAATAGTGGGCCGCGCAATATACGAATTAATAGACAAATGGGGAGTAGATGCAGTTGGTGGTATGGAACTTGGTTCTGTTCCTATTTCCACCTCTGTTTGTATTGCATTTGCAACCAATGGGAAAAGTGTAAAAAACTTTGTTGTACGAAGAGAGACAAAAAGACACGGAACAGGCAAGAAGCTTGAAGGTGACATAGGGCCGAATTCTAAGATTGTAGTGGTAGAAGATGTGATTACCACAGGTGGATCATGCAAAAAGGCCATTGATGCTGTGCTTGAGACTGGGGCTGAAGTGATAGGTGTTATAACCATCGTGGATCGTGAAAAAGGTGGGGCAAAAATGTTTGCAGAGATGGGGCTTCGATATCAACCTTTGTTCAAAATTTCTGATATTAAAGAAAGTATGTGATAGGGTCATTTCTCAGTCTATTGATTTCTTTGGTGGTGGGGGGGTATATTTAGATATGAACAGACGGTCCGCAGTTGCAGGTCTATTTTATCCATCTACACGTGAAGAAATCGAGGCTCAACTAAATACATTCGAAATAGAGCCTATGCAGAGATCTCGTTACATGGGTGCAGTAGTACCCCATGCAGGTTATCGGTATTCAGGTTCAGTTGCTGCTAGTGTATATGCCAAAATGGAACCTACTGAAACAATAATCCTAATAGGCCCTAACCATGGGCTAGGCAATCAAAGCTTGGAACCAGCAATATCAATTTATTCCACAGGGGCGTGGGATACACCAATTGGTCCATGTGAAATAGATGAATTACTTGCCAGTTCCCTGCTTGACGCCTCTTCCTTAGTCCAACCGGCAGATTGGGCACATGAAAATGAACATTCGTTGGAAGTGCAGATACCATTTCTTCAACTCATCAGACCGGGCTTAAAAATAGTTCCCATAATTATTGGTAGAATGCCTGATAGTGATATCAACAAGTTGGCGACCGATATTTGTGGTGCCCTTGCCGATTTTGGTAAAACGTTAACTTTTGTAGCCAGTACCGACTTTTCCCATTACGTTTCTCAAGAAAAAGCCAAAATACTTGATTTTATGACCATGAAAAAAATTATAGAAATGGACAGTTCTGGTTTGATAGATGTGGTCCGCAAGAATAATATAAACATGTGTGGTGTTCAAGCCACAGCAGTTGTTATGGATATATGTAAAGCCCGTGGAGCCACATCAGCTGAACTCGTTAGCTACCAGACATCCGGCGATACGACCGGGGACTTGGAAAGCGTTGTTGGGTATGGAGGATTATTAATCAATTGACTTCAACATTTAACAATAGTGGAGAGGGTGGAATTCGAACCCACGGTGCTTATAAGGCACAACGGCTTTCGAGGTCGCTGTTTGTGGATGTGTGATAAAGACTATCTGGGAATTAGCCAGATTTGGAGCGGATAGTACGAGTAATAGCATATACCCCATACAATAGAAACAGTCCCCCAATCAAGAACTCAGGAAAATTTAATGGTGCGAATCCACGCACAATAAACCAACCTCCAAGCATGGCAAGGGTAAAACCAAGAATTAGAGTAAAAGTTTTACCAGTATTACGGTTTACCGAAACCAAGTTATCTTCTTTGTTGAGAGCCTTGCTTAACGACGTAGCGCTATCAAAGGCCTTAGAAGTATTATCAAGATGGTCTGGAAGCGGCTCATTACAAAATGGGCACTTGGAATCTTTGTTTTTACTAGGACATCCACAATTGGGACAATCCAAATATTTAACTGTTTTTTGGGCTTCTTTGTGACCTTTATCATCTCTCATCGGCGTACTCCAAGGCTTGCTTCACTAAAGATATACTCACTTTTCGTCCCAATGTCAACGAGTGTTGGTCAATTTTTTCCAGAAAATTGAGTTGGGATGCAGGGTCTCGAGGTAGATGGGTTAGCATCCAGTTTGCTGCAGATTCCGGCAGGATCATGCCGAGATCCCTGGATATTTTATTTAGAACATCAATTCGCATTTCATCTCCTACAGGCTTTAGATTAGTTACGAACCCCCAAAGAAGACGTGTTGAGAGCCAGTCGGGAAATTTCCAAGAGCTTGGAAACTCTTGTGTGGCCACAGCGATGCGCCCACCATTCTGAACTACAGCATTATAAAGATGAAACACTTGATACTGTGCCTCTTCTATCTTCCGTTTCTTTCTACGACTTTCTATTGATGCATCACCTAGCAGATGAGCGTTTTGATCAGCTTTACAATCACCATAGTCTGTTGGATCGTTTGTGGTTGATTCATTTAGAAGGTTGTCAATAGTATTGTAATCAGATAACTCATGCATGTTATCGAAAGTTAGAAATGAAGCACCCTCAAAACCTGTAATCCATTCTTTTAGTTCTTCGTAGGTTGAGGCTTTTGCCACACTGTTTTTGATATCAATACAATCTAAATACATTGCTTCAATTGTACTATCACACTTTTTGGCCAAGTTACCCATGGCTGCTAGCATATGGGTTTTACCACACCCTTTATCACCATGGATGACTAGGCTACCAGCTTCTTCAGATGATCCATTAGAAAATGCTTTGCAAAGCATAACGGCTTTGGCATTTTTTTCATCGATTGCAAAATTTTCAAACCTATCCTTGCGATTTTTTGGAAACGGAAATTTAAGCTGTGACATTAGCGAGCCTAAAGGTTAGCAAAGGCCTTGTTAATGACCTAACCAACTGAAACCATTTATTTATCAATAGCTTAGACATGCATTCAAAATATTGATTAAAACCTTTAATAACATAGTATTATCAGTTGCTTGATTAGCAGTAAACTGCAATAACTGGTTAATATTTAATCATTTCCTGCTTAAATCTACCTCTACATGAACAGTTTTTCCACAATTTCTGTGGAAGACTTTTCAGCTCTTTGGGTTTCTTTTTTCGTAATGCCATTCTATTGACCAGATTGATTTGTGGCAATAGAATAAATATTGTTAAATAATTAATTTAGGTATCCATCCTATAATGCCAAGCCGAATCCGCTCTTTACCTGACGGTGTGATAAATCAGATTGCAGCTGGCGAGGTAGTAGAACGGCCAGCGTCTGTTGTTAAAGAACTGCTTGAGAATTCACTCGATGCTGGAGCAACCCATATTGAAGTTTCGTTTAGAAATGGTGGCAAGTCATTTATAGAAGTCACTGATGATGGGTTCGGTATGAACAATGATGATGCTTTGTTGGCCTTTGATCGGCACACCACCAGCAAAATCCAATACTCTGAAGATTTAAAAAGTGTAAAGACCTTGGGTTTTCGGGGCGAGGCACTTTCATCTATCGCAGCTGTATCTCGACTTATAATGGCCACTTCACAAAAGGATGTTTCGGAAGGGGTTGAGGTAAGCATAAATGGGGGTGTGTTGCATGATGTAAAAAATTGCCCACCAATAGCAGGATCTAAGATTCAGATTAAGTCACTTTTTTTCAACACCCCAGCGCGCCGTAAATTTCTACGGTCAGAGAAAATAGAAGCGGCTAGAATCCACGAGGTCGTCGCGCGTCAGGCTTTAGGATCACCCTGCGTTTCTTTCAAGTTGATCCGCGATGGGAACTTGGTATTTGATCTGCCGTCTGAAAGCTCCAGTGGTGGTTACAATAGTAGAGTCTCTCTTTTGTTTGGCTCGACTGTGGCAAAGTCGTTAGCCGAGGTTGAATATAATTATGCAGGAATGTCACTAATTGGCCTTGTATCTAAACCTGGTTATGAACGCAGTGGTCGCGAAGCGCAACATGTATTTATTAATGACAGGTATGTTAGAGATCGCTTGCTATTTTACTCTATTGATCAGGGTTATCGTTCGCTGGTTCCTAAAGGAAAGCATCCAGCCGTGTACTTAAGAATTACCATGGACCCTGACAAAGTTGATGTTAACGTGAGCCCTACCAAGACAGAAGTGCGGTTTGCCGATACAAGACCAGTTATAGAATTGGTGGAAAATGGAATTTCCTTTGGGCTTTCAAAGGCCAAAGGTGTCATTATCGATGGTGGTTTGTCCATGAATGAGTCAGATCAAATAAATGATCAGCGTTCTCATGGTGCTCCCAATAATATCAATAGACCTTTGACTGTGGAAGATTCGACCAGCGTAGCATCTGATCTTCCAGAAGCAAAAATAAAAGTGGTAGACATGGTTGGCCATTCTGGACAGTCAATATTGGGAGCCGATAGTGAACATATTGGTGACCTGCTGACCAGGTCTGATTGGGTCATTTCTGAAGGTTTTCGTGCCGTAGGCCAGATTTTTAACACGTTTATAGTGATTGAAGATGGCAATCAAGTACTACTACTAGACCAGCATACTGCTCATGAAAGGATTAATTACGAGAGACTGGTGGAGAAGTACAGTAAGGGGAAAATAGAGTCGCAAGATTTGCTATTTCCTATTAATTTGGATGTTACTAAGGCTGATCACGAAAGAATTATGGACGCGTTAGAGCACTTCAAAGCGCTTGGATTTTCATTGGAAGATTTTGGTGGTCATACCATTGCTATACGGGCAACCCCATCCGTGCTAGGCGAAGTCGATTTTGGTTCTCTTGTTATAGACGTTCTTCATGGAGCATGTGATCTTAATGGTGAGCCTGACTTTAGTAAGTTGGCTGAAAGTACAATTAATATCATGGCATGTAGATCATCGGTAATGGCTGGGGAAAAACTTGATCAAGATGAAATTAATGCCTTAGTCGAAGATCTAAAAAAATGCAGCCTACCGTATACATGTCCACATGGAAGACCAGTGGCAATGAGCATCACAGAAAATGAATTGTTAAAAAAGTTTATGAGAAAATAAAGCAAATGGGGATAGGTCCCTGATAATGCCTTATTTTATGGATATTCCTTGTTTATGTTTTATGGCCACTTTATACAGCTTTAGGTACTCTTTTGCTGAGCTTGCCCATGAGTTATCTTCCTTCATTCCATTGATTACCATCTTGTTCCATATGTTCGGGCAATTTCTATAAAGAGTTACCGCCTCTTCTATTTTTTTAAACGCGGCTTCAGTACTGTATTTAGAAAACTTAAACCCAACGCCAGTTTTGGTGTCTGAACTGTATTCTGAAACGGTGTCATTAAGTCCACCAGTTGCCCTTACGATAGGTACTGTTCCATAAGCCAAAGAATACATCTGGGTGAGCCCACAAGGCTCGTACCTAGATGGCATGAAAAACATATCTGCACCTGCTATCATTCTATGGGCTAACGCTTCGTCGAATCCAATGTGAATAAATACATTGTCCGGATACTTGTATTTAAGGGATTTGGCTAGTTCCTCATATTGTGTTGAGCCAGACCCGAGCAGTGCGAAATTGATTCCCTTTGATATTGCCTGGTCTATGGCAACTAATCCTATATCCACACCTTTTTGCTCAGCCAGCCTAGTAATCATTACAATTAGGGGGTTTTCACCCTTAGGAAAACCAAATTCGTTTAATAGGCTTTCTTTGCATTTCTTTTTTCCATCCATATTTGCTATTTCAAAGTTCTGAGGTATTGTTTCGTCAATTTTTGGATTCCATTGATCGGTATCAATTCCATTGACAACCCCGAATACATCTTTGCTTCTGTTTCGAAGCACCGAATCAAGACCGTAACCTCCGTCCTTTGTTTGTATTTCCTTTGCGTAGGTACTTGATACGGTTGTAATAATATTTGTGTGGATGAGGCCGCCCTTTAAAAAGTTAATGTTTCCATAAAACTCTAAATTGTGCATATTAAAAAGGCTAAAATCGAGTCCGAGTAAATGCCATTCTAGTGGGTTGAAAATACCTTGATAACCAATGTTGTGAACGGTTAAAACCGTAGCAACTTTTCCTAAAGTTTTATCGCTTGAAAATAATTGACTCAAATAAACTGGCACTAGTGCGGATTGCCAGTCATTGACATGAATCACATCCAGCGTAATCTGCTCTTTTTTTAGTGCCAACAGCGTTGCCATGCAAAAAAGAGAGAATCGCTCGGAATTATCCGGGTGGGCACCATCAGTCAAGCCATACAAACCATGCCTATGAAAATGCCCATCGCTCTCAATAAAATAAACATTTACTCCACGCCACTTGATTTTTTTATAATGTGCATCTATTACTCGTGCTGACACTTGAACCTGCAGTTTGTGCCCACGATCTGGTATTTTATGTCTTGCGCGATCCACCTCTTTGTAAAGGGGAATGAATAAGCTCACTTTGTGTCCTAACTTTGCAAGGGCGGGCGGGAGAGAGCCTGCTACATCTGCCAAGCCACCTGTTTTTGCAAATGGTGTGGCTTCAGAAGCTACGAAGGCGATTGAAAGTTGCTTTGTCACGGATTTATATAGCCTCCCTTAACAGAACAGCAGCTTGTTCAGGCGCTGTAGAATTAATATGAAACCCAGATCCCCTCTCAAACCCAGCTTCTTTTCCTTGTATTGGAAAAATTTCTAGGTGCCAGTGATAATAACCTTTTTGGTTAGAGTGAAATGGTGACGTATGTAATACCATATTGTAGGGAACATCACCTAGCGTGACAGTCATCCTTTTCAGCGTTTGGGTAACAGCATCAGCAAGCATTAGAATTGAATTTGGGTGTGTTTGCTCGAATTGGCTGGAATGGAAAGTTGGTAGAATCCAAGTTTCGTAAGGAAACCTGGACGCATATGGTGTAGTAACTAAAAATTTGCTGTTAAGGTAAACTAATCTTTCCCCTGACCCAGATTCATCAGCTATGATATCGCAGTAAACGCACCTACCTTTATCTTTGAAGTACTTTTCGGCCCCATCCATTTCTTCGCCGAGCAACTTTGAAACGAGAGGCATAGCAATTATTTGCGAGTGAGAGTGGGGTAATGACGCCCCTGCCATATAACCATGGTTTTTGAAAAATTGGGCGCATTTAAGCTCAGGGCTTTTTTGAAAGAAGACAAACCTCTCCTTTACAGCACTAAACAGTTGTGCAGCCTGCGGCACGCTCATATTGGCTAAAGTTAAATCATGAGTTGGTGTTTCTATAACAACTTCACTCGCACCAATACCACTCATTGCATCGTACATACCCTCTTTTACCCTTTTTAAAGCCCCACCCATAGAAAGAGCTGGAAACTTGTTTGGCACAACCCTTAGACTCCATCCAGCGCCGTTTGCTGGAGCCCCTTCTTTTCTTCCAAAGCAAAGAGTCTCTGGAGGAGTAGAAGTTTCATTTCCTTCGCAAAATGGGCAGAAACTGTGAGAATCGTAATCGTGAGAATCTGGTATGAAGCCAAAAGGACGCGACACTCTTTCAGTGCTAAAAACTACCCATCTGTCAACGATTGGGTCTTTCCTCAGTTCCATCACTAAGCTTCCTTATTCAATTTGTGCCCAATGCTTATGCAGCAATATTAGCTTTATTTGTACTGGAAATGTAAATATAGAACTTCAATAATTAATGACAAACACTTATGTTTATGATCTCCATGATACAATGACTAAAAAATAAATCATAACAGCGTGTTTTAATGGGTGACAATAAAATCCTAATTGTAGATGACAGCATGGAAAACCGTGAGCTGCTTTCAGCCATGTTAGAAATGCACGGTTGGGAATATGAAACTGCAGAAAACGGAGAATTAGGCCTTCGGAAAATAGAAGCGGATTCCTATGACATTGTACTCGTTGATCTCATGATGCCACTCATGAATGGTCTAGAGTTGCTGGATCGAATAAAAGAGTCTTGGCCTTCTACGGAAGTAATAATTATTACAGCATACGGGTCTATTCCAACTGCTATAGAAGCCATAAAAAAGGGTGCCTTTACATATCTACTTCGCCCATTCGAGCCAGATGAAGTGATACTAACCATAAAAAAGATTTTTGAACTTCAGGGTATTCGCTCAGAAAACAAGATGCTGCGAGAAGAATTATCACGGGTGTTGATGGACGATACTATGGTTTATAAAAGTTTCGAGATGAAAAAAATTCTTTCTTCTCTTGATGATGTGTCGCAAAGCAATGCTACTGTTCTTGTGCTTGGCGAGTCGGGGGTCGGCAAGGAACTCGTGGCAAAAGCCATTCATAAGAAAAGCCAGAGAGCTGGAAAGCCTTTTATAAAGGTTTCATGTGCTGCCTTACCTGAACAGCTGCTTGAATCGGAATTGTTTGGCCACGAAAAAGGTTCATTCACAGGCGCTGTTGGCATGCGAAAAGGGCGATTCGAGATAGCAAATGGTGGGACGCTTTTTTTAGATGAGATTGGAGAGATATCACAATCGATCCAAATAAAACTTTTACGAGTTATACAAGAGCTTGAATTTGAGAGAGTAGGGGGTACGAAAACCATAAAATGCGATACTCGTATAATAGCAGCGACAAATCGTGACCTTGCCGAAGAAGTGAAGAATGCAAATTTCCGTGAAGATCTTTTCTATCGTCTAAATGTCATATCAATAAAGGTCCCCCCACTTAGGGAGCGAGTCGAAGATACTGTTCCTTTGGCATACCACTTTTTAGAGAAATATCGCAAGGAGACTAACAAGGATATTTCAGATATTTCAGATGAAGCTCTTGTGATTATGAGCGGGTACAAATGGCCTGGGAACATCAGGGAACTTGAAAATGTGATCGAGCGTGCGGTTGTATTGTCTAAAAATAAAACTATTGAAGTATCTGACTTACCAGAAAATATGCGTTCTCCACGCTTTAAGTTATATATCCCGCCTCATTACGAGTCGGCAGACATGCTACCACTTAAGTTGGCGAAGGCTAAATGGGAAAAGAGCTATTTGGGAAATGCCTTGAAGCGCCATGCTGGAAACATTTCTAGAACTGCAGAAGCCATTGAGATTGCTCGTAAGAACCTACAAGAGAAAATAAAACAACACGATATTGATGTAGCTAGCTACTTATCAAAAAACCACGATTGAATCAATATGCTAGCACAAATGCCGTGCATTGTTTGTGACGACATAAATTATTAAAGGTTAGACTGCCCACGACAGGAATTTAAGATACACATTCCAACTATTTCCTCACTTAGTGACCTTAGAAGACATATAGCATCGTCGGCAAAGTCGGGAGCAACGAGAAATTCAACAAGGCCCTTTCTTTGATCAATGGTTCTTGGAACCCCTATGGAGTCATATGCCACCAAAATCATGACCAAGAATCCGATATCTTTAGGTTTTAGATGTATAACCAAGCGGATGCAGCTATAAGCTGTTATATTGTGTAGAAAACATTCTCTTTGTGGTTGCATACAACCTATTAAATCATCATGGGACTTAAAGAGCAAATTGCCACATTTTTAGCATTGACCCTCTCATTAACTACCTTCTTGATTTTTTTTTCGTTGGGATGTGCTTCTAAAGAAAGAATCTCAAAACCTAATTACCATGATGGGCTTATTAAAAGATCAAATAGGGACAAGACCAATTATCTGAAAAAATCTAAGCCATACACAATCAAGGGTATAACATACTATCCAATTGGGGTAGCATTCGGATATGACAAGAAAGGGTTAGCTTCATGGTACGGTAAGAAATTCCATGGTAGGCTTACAGCCAATGGTGAAATATATAATATGTATGAAATAAGCGCCGCTCATAAAACGTTGCCATTTGGAACTGTAGTGGAAATCACAAGGCTTGACACTGGACAAAAGTTGGCAGCGAGGATAAATGACCGTGGACCCTTTGTTCATAGTAGAATCATAGACCTGTCATATGGAGCGGCCAGAAAAATTGATTTGGTCAACCAAGGTACTGCTATGGTTAGAGTTGTAGCCCTTGCCAAAGGAAAACCGGATCCATTAGGTGGCGCACCTACTGTGGCAGGTAGTCTGCCAAACTTGGAACAAGGAAAGTTTTTTATTCAGGTTGGAGCTTTTGCTAAAACGAATAATGCTATGAAGGTCAAGACTAGACTCCTAAAATTATCGTGGTTGGTAAGGCTGTTGCCTATAATCTCTGACAATGACCGTTTCCTTACAAGGGTCCAGGTGGGTCCAATTAACAGCATGACTAAAGCCAAAAAAGTCCTTGACCGTGCCAGGAGTCAAGGGCTTGTAAATTCTTTTATTGTTGCGGAATAACAAAGCTTTGCATAATTAGGGCCAAAAACCCACCATATTGTAACTTTAGAGTGGGGAAGTAAATGTGGTGCTCTTCAATTATTATTTTTGTGTTGGTAGTGACTTTATGCTGTGGCTTAACAGATAAAAATTGTTTGTCGGACCTTTGGCTAATCCATGCTCTTTCTTGATAAGTGGTCACTTGGTTCTATTAAGATAATAATTTGACTCCAGATATACCCTGTCAAGTTCTTTTAGTCCTACTTTAACTACAGCAGCTATGGGAACGGCTAGCATAATGCCTAGAAACCCAAAAAGTGATCCGCCAACTAACATTGATCCCATCACTACTATTGGATGTAATCCAACTTCTTTCTCAAGCAATTTGGGTGTGATCACAAGCCCTTCTATGGCATTTGCAATGACGAACAACAACACAACTGATATTACACTGCCTAAAGTTCCAAACTTGACATAAGCTAAGAATGTTGCTGGAATAAGTCCCACAAATATTGCTAAGTATGGAACTACGTTTGCTAAACCAGCAACAAGTCCTATGAACAGCCCAGCTGGTATTTTTAATATAAGCAGCCCAACAGATAAAAAGATGGCTAAAAACAATGCCACCATCATTTGCCCACGGAAAAAACCTTTAAGAATCGAGTCTATTTTCATTGCCAAGGCAAAAACTTTTTCACGGTTTCGCTGTGGGATGCGGTGTTTTATTTTCTCCCTTATGTTATCTAAATCCCTTAGAAAGTAAAATGTGGCCACCGGGATAATCACTAGGTTGATAATGGCGATAATATACCCCATAGTGCCAGTCAAACTGGACCAGAACGCCTCCACTGTAGCTTTTGCCGCACGGGCGGGAAGATCACCAAGAGATGATAAAGCGCTAAGAACCAGCAGCTTATAATTTCCAGACTCTGCTAATGACACATTACTTATAAATGGTTCAACTTTTTCTTCAATTATCCTAATATAGTTCGGCAGACTTTTTGACAATGCATTTGTCTGTTCCAGCACCATTGGAGTTAAAACAGCGAACACACCAAAGCAAAGGGATATTACCAAACCTAGCAGGCCTATTATTGCAATTGGTCGTTGTATGTGAAGCGCTTCTAACCTACTTATTAGCGGGTCAAGTAAATAAGCGAGTGTTAATGCTGCCACAAAAGGAAATAGTATTACCTCGGCCATATACACCATCCACAATAGAATTGCTATGACCAATAAACCTAAGAAAATCTTTCCCAGCCGATTTGTATACAAGTCCATTATCTAACATCATCCTGCACGCTAAATTTTTGAAAATTCTTACGGCTATTGGCGTTGTCTTCTATTTCTTGCCAAATGGATGCCACTGATCTGACTAGTGAACTAAAGAGATTGTGTGCTGTGGTAGATTTGACATGTAGGCTGCCTGCAAGAATATCCTTTAAAATGCCACTTCCACTTTTGCTCTTTTTAGTCATGACGTTCCCATTGGAACCATTCCTAATTGTTACATTTATAGTAACACCTATCACTTCTCCTTTGCTTGAAGGAGTGACTGTGACGTCGGCTGACCCAAGTATCAATATATCCGCTTTTAGGTAAGTTGCAAGATTTACAATAGAAACTATATTTCCTTCCATGGCCTTGAACAATAGTTTGTCAAATCCAGCATCTGTTATGTCGCTTCTGTCGACCACTTCATATCCACGCCGCTTAAAATTACTAGTTAGGACTTCTTCTGTTAGTGAAGTTAGTATAAGAAAGTTGGAGTCGGTAAAGGTTCCAACTTTGGATTCTTTTATCACAACCACAAGTTTTGGCAGTTTTCTTGACTTTGCCTTTATACCTAAGGAACTCAAGATTTTTCGTATGGTGTCGAGAGAGAGAGTTACTTGCAGGCGAACTAGCACATTTCCATTTATTGGATCGATAGTATTCTCTAAAAACTTGTAACTCAACACATAACTTGTTGCATTTGCAAGAAGGTTTTTCTGGATAAGTTTCTTGTTGTGTTCCATTTCACTTGATGGAGTAACACCAGCAGCAGCCAGCCAAACTGCTAATTGAAAGGCTTTAGCAATAGCTCTTTGTCTTGCCGCATGGTTATTCCCGTTCACTATTTCTGAGGTAGCTTTGACTGGAACAGTTATGTGTTCGGCTGGTTGTCCGTAAACTTCAGATGCCACAACCATCAAAATGACTATTATTAAAAGTATTTTATACATGCCAAAGTATAAACTAACCGGTGTTGAAGAACAAAAACTTGACGTGAAACAAATGAATTATACTGTAGAAATTGGTTTCCGTATGGATAACTATTATTACTGAAACAAGCTGACTTGGTCAAAGTCAAACGAATGAAGGATGCTTTGATCACTCTACATCGTAAATGGATTGCGGCTTATCTTCGGGGTCCTTTTTTGCTTCTTCAAGCGAGGCCTTGAAAAGTTCTTCAGCGACTTTCTTTTTATTATCAGCCAAATCCCTCATGTTATCGAAAATGGCGTTTCGTGTATCTCTGTCTTGTTTACTTTTCTTAAATGCGTCTACTAGCCTGTCTCCTGAACTTTCTTCTACCAGTGGTTTGCGACATTCCACTAATTTCCCTGAAACCCTGTCTATAATCAGAACTGAGTCGCAACAAGCACAGGTGACCACTATATCTTTGTCCACGAATACCAATATCCTGTTTTGTGTGTGTCTAGCTTTCCTTTTTTTCTTCAGTGGAATCATCATCAGTAGCAGCTTTAATACTCTTCTCAGCTTCGGTGAACGACTTCTTGAAGTTTTTTATCCCTTTACCAAGTCCAGACCCGATGTCTGGTAATCTACTGGCACCAAAAACAACGAGCAGAATAATCAATATAATTATCAGCTCAGGCATTCCTATTCCAAACATATCTTTCTCCTGGGTAATTCACTCGTTACAATTTTTTTGCTAACATCACAACCTTTGACATCACTAGAAATTAGCTCCTTTCGATTGTAAAAACACCATTTATGAGAAAATTATAAACTATAATTAGCCAATAGGAGCAATTTTCATCAAAATAAATACATCAATTATCCATTTGACTCAGGAAGTGAATTCACTTTTTGCACAAAAAACATAATAAATCCATATAATTTATCGACCTATACCACCTTTTGTGTTTACCTGTTAAAATGAAGCTATGCGAATCTATCTAATGCTAGCGATACTAGTTGCTGTTACTTGGTATGCTGTTTCAAGGATAAAAAGCACATTTTTTAGTAGCAGCCCATGTGTAAATTCTTTGGAGATGGAGAAGGATCCAGTATGCGGGAAATTTGTCGCTCGTGATACTGCCGTTGTAAAAAAAGCGCCTGATGGCTTCCGTTATTATTGCAGTCATAGTTGTGCTTCCCAAGATGCCTTAGCTGAGTAAAACATTCTATGTCGGATACAAAACAATATTCAATTGCTCTTGTTGTAATAAGTGACCGAGCGAGCGCCGGGGTACGCGATGACAAATGTGCCCCTGCAATAAAAAAGTTTCTCGAAGATAACGATCAGAAATTAGGTAACACCGTTATAATACCTGACGAAGCAGATCAAATAGGTAAAACAATTTTGGAATTAGCAGATGGTGGTTCGTACAACTTGATACTTACATCTGGTGGAACTGGATTATCGCCACGCGATGTTACTCCTGAAGCCACCGAAGCTCTGTTGGATAGACTGATACCTGGTATTCCTGAGGCCATGCGTTTGGCATCCCAAAAGGTGACTTCAAATGCTATTTTGGCTAGAGGGGTGGCTGGACTGAGAGGAAATTGCATGATAGTTAACTTACCAGGATCTCCGAAGGCAGCAGTGGAAAATCTAGACTCAGTATTTAAGCCACTACTCCACGGTATGGACAAAGCAGAAGGAGACATGTCAGACTGTCGCCCTCTTCCTCCTTCCAATAAATTATAAAGGGCCCGAGAGGCCTCGGTATGATCCCGATAATCTTTGGTATTCTGTTGCTAATCGTGATGGTGGCTCCTCATTTTTTGGCAAGGTCAGCCATCAATCATCATTCAGAACCTGTAGAAAACTTACCTGGCACTGGTGGTCAATTAGCTAAACATTTGGTAGAGGAATATGGCCTGACTGGTGTTGTTGTAGAACAGTTTAACGGTGGAGATCATTACGACCCAAAGGAAAAAGCTGTGCGACTCTCTTCAAATTCTATGAATGGAAAATCACTCTCAGCTATTGCTGTAGCTGCACATGAGTTTGGTCACGCCTTGCAGGACTACGAGGGTTACCCGCCGCTTAGGAGCAGAACTAAAATGGTTGCATTTGCTCAGCAGGCCGAGAAAATCGGATCGGTAGCTATGCTAGCCATTCCGGTAATTCTCGGTATCACCCGCTCACCCTATGCCACTATTGTGGTAGTAGTTTTAGGACTAGTTTCTCTTGGATCGAATGCACTTGTTCATTTGATAACGTTACCTGTGGAACTGGATGCATCCTTCGGTAGGGCCTTACCAATATTGAAGAAAGGTGGTTATATAACTGGAAAAGATGAAGAAACTGCAGTGCGAAAAATCCTTAAGGCCTGTGCTTTTACCTACCTTGCAAACTCTTTGTTGAGCATGGTGAACGTTTGGCGGTGGGTCACAATTATTCTACGCCGTTAGTTTAGCTAAAATAGTTATGCTAATCGCAGATAACGTAACCGACAAAATTAATTAGTTTAAGATTTGTTGGTTGCCTAGGATAGAATGTTTCACAACAGCGTAATGGGATAAGTACTATCAATGAAATTGTACTATAGGACTTTATGATGAAAATAAGTGTTGTTATGCCATGCTATAATGAGGAGTCTACACTTGAAAAAATAGTAGAAACTGTGTTTAAGCAGCAGTTATGGAAAGAGCATGAATTGGAACTTATCGTTGTAGATGACTGTTCCACTGATGGCACTGCTGAAGTTTTAAGTAGCCTAAGCAACAGATACGATAAATTGCAAACTACCAGGCACGAGGTGAATATGGGCAAGGGTGCCTCGCTTCGAACTGCCTTCCGAATGGTTACTGGGGATGTGATAATCGTCCAAGATGCTGATCTTGAGTATGACCCTTCTGAATATCCAATACTTCTGGAGCCAATTTTGGATGGAAAAGCTGATGTTGTGTTTGGCAGTAGATTTTTGGGTGGGCGTCCTAACAGGGCACTCTTTTTCTGGCATATGGTTGCTAACAAATTTCTCACCCTTCTATCTAACATGGCCTCCAATCTAAATCTTTCTGATATGGAAACCTGTTATAAAGTCTTTAAAACCGAAGTGATAAAACAGATAAAGCTCCAGGAAAACCGATTTGGTGTTGAGCCAGAGATAACGGCAAAGGTAGCAAGATTAAATGTTTCTATTTACGAGGTTGGAATTTCTTATCATGGGCGGACATACGAAGAAGGAAAAAAAATTGGTTTTAAAGATGCGTTAAGGGCTCTTTACTGTATTATCAAATACAATTTTTTTTAATCCATGTGAAAATAAAATATCGTTTAGCTTATTGCTAACATTCTTTTTATTTAAGCCAGTTCGCCATTTCAAGTCGTCTAATCACATTTTGAAAGTCGTAACGCTTCTTTTATATCCCTAGTAGTCACCTTAGTATTTATTGTGCACTTGCCGATCCCTTCTAGCAGCGCAAATCTGATTAGTCCTGAACGAACCTTCTTGTCATATCTCATTGCTTTTATTAAGTCTAATTCGCTAATTTTTTTAGGTATGGCGGTTGGTAACCCAGAATAAGCTATTAAGTCCTTCGCACGTGACACCGCCTTATCAGTGAGACCTTCCTTCATCCGTGACAATTCCAATGCCACACTCATCCCCATGGCTACAGCATATCCATGCCGGTGTTTATTATATTCCGTTACTGCTTCTATGGCATGACCAGTTGTGTGCCCGAAATTTAGTATGGCCCGCTTATTAGCTTCTTTCTCATCTTCAGATACTACTGAGGCCTTTATTCGACAGGAGGCAGAAACGGCATGTATTGTCTGGGGACCTTTTAGATCAATAAGCCCTTTAATATTCCCTTCAAGCCAACAGAAAAGTCTGTTCGAAGCTATCAGACCATATTTTATAACCTCGGCAACTCCACAAAGCGTTTCTGGTACTGGAAGACTTTTTAGTGTTTGAATGTCGGCCAACACCGCTGAAGGTTGGTAGAAAGCCCCTATCAAATTTTTACCCATTCGATGGTTGACTCCGGTTTTACCGCCCACAGAACTGTCTACCTGAGCTAATAATGTAGTTGGGATCTGAACAAGTTGACATCCGCGCATGTACGTGGCAGCAGCAAATCCGGCCATATCCCCTATAATTCCACCACCAAACCCAGCCACAACGGCATCTCTGTCGAATCGTTCAGAAATGAGTTTATCGTGGATTTTCCCTACTGAAACTAAGTTCTTGTTTTTTTCACCATCAGGTAGTCTAACAATTTTATAGTTAACACCATTTTTTTTAAGGCTTTCTTCTAGTGTTTTTCCATAGAGCCCGTGGATCTTTTTATTGGTAACAACAAGACACCTGTCTGACAGTTTCCTAATCACCTTACCAGCATTATCCAGTTGGCCTGGTCCAATTAGTATCTCGTAAGAGCGATTTTCTAATAAGACTTCTTCTTTTTTTTGTCTAACTCTTGCTATGTTTAAATGTTCCTAACTTTTTTATTGGGTAATTCAGATCAGCTAGCTATAAAAACACTATCTCTATCTTTTAGGTCGAGGTCCAGAGCTAAAAGAATTTTGCGTTTAGTGTCTAATCTGCAAAAAAAGCCTTTTTCAACACGATCGATAGTTTGAACGGACAGACCAGTTTTTCGAGCTAACTCAGCCCTGCTCATCATTTTTGATTCTCTGATTTTTTTTACGTTGTTGTTTTGTTGCTGATCTAATATTCGCATTGTACTGACCAAAATCTTGCTTGTCTATGGTTTGGATTAGAGTAAATTATAGATAAATTTTATATGAATTATAGATATTTGGCAATAACACTTCCTTATTTAAATTAAATTAACATAGTATTACCTTATATTTATTATATAATATTTAATGTTAATAACATCTAGTTAGTCTTATTTAATGCTAATTAGGTACTATTAAACAAAACGTGTATTTACAATGTGAAAAACTCACATTCGCCAGATGGTAGGTCAATTATAGCCGCTGTAGCTACGCCGCCTGCACAGCCGCACCCTTCGCCCGGATTTAAAATAGTTGTTTTCCCATTCTTTTCAATAAACTTTTTATGCGTATGACCATAAACTACAAGATCATACTGCCCGGATTCAGTTATCTTTACTAGGTTTTCAGGCTCATGAAGCATAGCTATGGATTTTCCGTTAAAAGCGAAGAACGATGGGCGTTCTCTTAAAACCCAATTTTGATGTTCAAATAACTTTTGAAGTCCAAGTTTATCGCAATCGTTATTACCAAATACTGCATAAAGAGGATGCCTAAGTCTTATAAAAGGTAATAGAGCAAAAGGGGCAACAAAATCGCCACAGTGTAAGACAGCATTAACATTATTGGAATTAAAAATTTCTACAGACCTCTCGATGCATGGAACATTATCGTGTGTGTCAGAAATTACCCCTAATCTCATTAATTTTAGTCCTACATAACACTCTTTTTAATCTGCCATAGCCAACTTATCTTTGAGAAAAAGCTATTCGAAACAATACAGTGCATAGCCTACTATTTGGAGTTATTTCGGTTCGCTATTTCGACTCTATGTTTTTTGCTTGTTGCGATCAAGGCAACAGATATAAAAGTTAAGGCCATCATGATGGAGAAGATTGCGTTTTCGGAGTATGCATATAGCCAACCAGCGACAATACCACCAAAGAATGTACCAGAGAATTGAAATAAGTTATAAACTCCTATTGTCACACCTCTTTTTTCAGGGTGAGCTAATTTGGATACAGTTGCTGGTAGAATGGCTTCCAAAACAGAAAATGCGCCAAAAAACAAGGCAAACCCACCCAATGTAGTCAACAATGTTGTACCGACGAATAGCATTAGGAATGCTGAAGATAATACACTGAGAGCCAGAATAAGCATGGTTCGACCATTACCCAAATCGGCTCTACGAGATGAGTACATCATTGCTATTGCGCCAATCACGCTGAGCGGTAGGTAAATAATCCAGAGATCGCTCATGGAAAAACTTTTGGCCAGTCTAAGGGGAACGGTAAAAAAGGTAGCTATCATTGACATGTTAACAATAAATCCAGTGACATTGAGTCGCATAAATTCTGGTTCAAAGATAACTTTTAATAAATGGCTTGAGTCAGTTGTGAAACTGGTGTCTTTAACGTAACCTTCTGTGTTCTCTTCCATTAAAAAGAGTATGATAAACAGGCCCACCATTGAGAAGAGGGTGGTTAACCAGAAAAGAAAACCGACACCCCATATTCCACCAAGTGATGGGCCGAGTATCATTCCAAAGACAATTCCGCCTCCAATAGCTATGCCCATAAAGGCCATTGCTCTATTTCTATGCGATTCTGTAGTTACATCGGCCACCCATGCGAAGCACGCAGATGTGATAGCACCGCTTCCTTGTATAAATCGTCCGATTATTAATATATAAATGTCATCTGTTATTGCACATATAGCACTGCCAATACCGAATAAAGTAAGGCCTAAAGCGACCACTAGGCGTCTACCAAATTTATCAGATAAATGGCCAAATGGAATCTGGAAAAGTGCCTGTGTTAGACCGTATACTCCAAATGCCAATCCAACGAGAAAGCCTGAAGATTTTTGTAAGCCAATGGCATACGTTGAAAAAACTGGTATTAGCATTGACAAACCTAGCATGCGAAAACCAATGACCAGTGAAAGATTAAAAAGGGTTTTCTTTTCTTTGACGGTAAAGATTTCGGTTTCAAAGGCTAATTTTTTTAACAAAGCTTTATCCTATATTTAGGGCCCTAATTAATTTTTGCCCAAACTCCCTGGCTGCAGACGGACCTGAGGCTGTGATGATATTTCCTTCCTGTACAACAGACCTATTAACATATATAGCCCCATACGAACGAAGTTTTTCTAGTGATACTTCGTTTTTGTAAACTGTAGATTTTATGCCAGCTAAAATCCCTGCTTTGGCAAGTACAACCCCACTTAAGCAAATTGAACTTACTACACGTCCCAGTCTGTGATGGCGTTTTACAATTTCAACAAGTTTTTCCTCTTCCCAGAGGTGTATTTGTGCCCCCACTCCTCCAATTATCGCAATGGCATCATAATTTTCCCCGGTAATATCCTCAATAGTAAAATCTACTTGTTCGGCATGCCCATTCATGCCGATTGCCACTCCGCGTCTTGTTGATGCAATGGTGACGGAGACTCCAGCGTCTGTTAGAGCCTTTCTAGGAATATTTAACTCTTCATCACAGAAATTTTCTGGAGAGATTATAAATAAAGCTGTTTTACCAGTTGTAATCATTGCCAACAATCTACCGCTACTACCGATATTCTAATTTTTGAGTTTTAGCTTTTTTGCCATTTGAATGGCCAGTTTATAGTGCATGCTGTTGGGATACTTCTCTATGATTTCCATATAAGCTTTTGCAGCTTTTTTGTATGCTTGCTCATGCACATAACTATCGCCAAGTATAAATAACACTTCTGGAATATGTTTGGAGTACGGATTTTTTTCCAAAAACTCTGAAATTCTCATTATTGCTGACTGGTTACGGTTTGTCCTGTGGTAAAACCGTATGATACTCATTTCACTTTCCCTCATTAGGCTAATCATTTTGGCTTTTTTCTCTTCCGCATAGGGCTTAAGAAGGTGGTCAGGGTATTCCTTAATAAACTCATTAAAAATGTTAACGGCTTTTTGGGCGCTGCTTTGATTCCGGTCATATGTGGATGTGTCGTTATAGTGGCACATGGCTTGGTAAAACAATGCCTTAGGTGCAAGATAGTCCATGGGGTATAATTCTTTGAATCTTCCATAGAATAAAGCGGCTTCGAAGAACTTATTTTGTTTGAATAAGCTGTCGGCAATTCCAAGTATTGATAATTTCCTATGTCGAGAATCGGGAAACTCATCAACTAATTTCTGATATTTTTCGTTTGCTTCAAGAAACTGATCCCGGGCATAGTGATTGTTTGCTTCGTTCATCAGTGTATCGTCTTTTTTAATCAAGACCTTGCTGTTACTGCAGCCAGAAAAAGTTGTTACTATCAGGATTGCAGGTAATGCTAAAGAAATGAACTTCCCGTATATTTTCATTATTGTAAGCCAAAAACGAAAGTTTCAGTTTTTATTAATAGGTCAGCAGTTTGACATCTCATTTGTTAAGTTTATAAAACATATTTGTAGGCATTAAAAGTGAATTGTCATTATAATTGTATAAACATTTTAATAGAGCAAAAAACCCAAAGCAAACAGTCTTTTAAAAGGCTGTGTTCAGTGTGGTTATCAAATTGTTGGTACATTTGGTTGTAAATATTCTATGAAGTCCGTTGGTGTTATCGCAAAAGCTGAGAGCCCATTAGCTGCTCAATGCGTAAAAGGTTTACTGAGTTGGCTTTCCGATAGAAATTTCAAACAGCTGATGGATAGCAACACTGCCAAAATAGCCGGTTTAAATTCTAACCTTACAATCCACGATGTAGTGGGGCAATCCGATATTATCGTGGCGATGGGAGGGGACGGAACAATAATTGGCTTGTCACGCATGATTGAAAATAGGGCTGTTCCTTTGTTAGGTGTAAACCTTGGTAGTCTTGGGTTTTTAACTGAGTTTTCGTACGAAGATATGTTTGAAGGATTAGAAAAGATCCTAAACAATGACTTCGCTTATGAAGATAGAATAATGATTGATGCCAGGCTTTATAACGACAGCAAAGAGAAAGTATCATACACAGCATTGAATGATGTTGTTATTCACCGTGGTGCTTTAGCGCAAATGATAGACATTGTTGTGGAAGTAGATGACGTCTTGGTGAACACTTACACAGCCGACGGATTGATAGTCTCCACCCCTACTGGCTCGACTGCTTACAATCTTTCAAATGGCGGTCCTATCGTTTATCCGTCACTTAACTCATTTATAATAAGCCCAATATGCCCTCATACGCTTTCGATAAGGCCAATTGTGTTGCCTGATAGTGTTACCATTCACATCTCCATTTCTCCAAGGGTAAAGAGCGAGGTCGTGGCTACCGTAGACGGCCAAATAGCATTTGGGCTTGGTGTCGGAGGAAAACTTAGGATTGCCAAATCTTCTAAAGTTACGCGAATTATTCGCTCACCTTTTGCAAACTATTATGAGTTGTTACGAGGCAAACTAAAATGGGGTAGCCTTGAAAAATGATGAGCGATGAAAAAGAAAGATAAAACAATTAACACTAAATAAACAATGACTTTATTCGGGTTCAAGAACAAGACTACGTAATTTTTCAATAGAACTATTGAAAATTTGTCTCCGTAATACCAAGGGGGAACTTTATCTTGTGCTGTGATTAACTAAGGCCACACTTTAGAAGTATCAAAAACAATGCTTAAAGAGCTCAGAGCAGTTAACTTTGCCATCATTGATGAAGCGCTGATCGAATTTTCAGAAGGACTAAACGTCCTCACAGGTGAGACAGGTGCTGGCAAGTCCATCCTTATTGAAGCCCTTGGTTTAGCTCTTGGAAGCAGGTCTAGTGAAGAAATGATCCGTTTTGGCTCAGAAGTAGCAACAGTGGAAGCCAGCTTTGATATCAGCAAGTTAGCCACAGTTGAGAATTGGCTTAATGATCTCGGTTATTCATGCGAAGGTGAACTTATACTCAGACGTGTGGTGAACCGTTCTGGAAAAAGCCGGGCGTACTTAAATGGATCGCCGATAACTATTGCCCAAATCAGGTCAATCGGCGAACGTCTTGTGGACATACATGGGCAGAACGAGCACCAATCTTTACTAAACCCTGTTTCACATATGCCACTTTTTGACGGATTCTTAGGTCTTAATAAAAAGTTGTCTGTTTATCAGGCTTCCTATAACGACCTGGTTACAGCAAGGGACAGGCTAGCAAAAGCTAATAGCAATCGAATGGAGCTAGAACAGAAGGTTGATTTACTAAAGTACCAGATAGAAGAAATTAACGGCGCAAGTCTTAAGCCCAAAGAAGATACAGCATTAACGGCAGAAAAAAATAGATTGGTAAACACAAAAAAGCTGTTGGAACTATCTTCTTCCATTGTTAATGATATTGATGAGGCAGAAGACTCTGTGATTAACATAACCAATGCGATAAGGTCGTTGTTTGATCAGATTGTAGGCATTGATCCATCGGTTAAGCCGATGGCTGAGAAACTGACTGAATCGTTTTATGGGCTAGAAGAGGTTTCCGCTGAAGTTAGACAATACGCAAACATGATTGATGATGGGCATCATGGGCGGCTCGATGAGGTTGATGAACGCCTTGAACTGATAAAAAATTTAAAACGCAAATATGGTAGCACGATAGAGGAAATTATTTCGCACGGTAAAAGTGCTGAAATGGAACTGGATACTCTCTCCTACGACCTTGGCAATAATGAAAAGCTGGAAGATGCAGTTGCGGAATTGACTAAGAATGCTGGCAAGCTGGCCAGTGAACTGGACTTAGAGCGACAAAAAGGATCTAAGAAGTTTTCTGCTGCAGTGATTCGTTTGTTATCAGACTTAAACATGGGGAAGGTAAAACTTGCACCGAAATTTTCATATGAAGAGAGTGAAGATGGCTATTTGCAAGATGGTGTTAAGCAAAAACTGGGGCCATTAGGATTTGGGGAAATGGAACTCCTTTTTAGTGCTAATCCGGGCGAGCCACCCAAATCACTAGTAAAAACGGCTTCTGGCGGAGAGATCAGCCGACTAATGCTAGCTTTAAAAACTGTTGCACGGGAGCAACTTGGCGCTGCATCAATGATTTTTGATGAGGTGGATGCAGGTATTGGTGGCGCCACAGCAGATATGTTAGGTAGAAAGTTAAAAGCATTGGCCGGCAGTAATCAGATTTTTGTAATCACACATCTGTCCCAAGTGGCAAAATATGCAAACGCACATTTTAGGGTAGAGAAGAAGGGTGTAAAAGATAGGGTTACTGCAAAAGTTAAAGAACTAACAGAGGACGAGCGTATAATCGAACTTGCACGGATGACAGCTGGTACCAACTCTGCGAGATCGAACAAATCTGCCATTAAATGGGCCAGAGAAGTGCGTCAAGAGGTAAAAAGTGAAGATTGAACCTATATCAGGGGTAACAATTTGCATCTAATTTCTGCATCAAGACGAACTGATATTCCCGCATATTATTCCGACTGGTTCATTGATAAAGTTAATAGAGGTTTTTGTCTTGTAGTTAACCCGTTTAATGCAGTCGTAAGCAAGGTTATGTTAAAACCTGATGATGTGGAAGGAATCATGTTTTGGACAAGAAACTTCAAACCAATGCTCAAACATAAAGACCTCCTCAACGACCTTGGTTTTGCCTTTTGCGTTCAATATACTTTAATAGGGTATCCAGAGCCATTTGAATGCTTTGTACCATCTGTAGATGCTAGCTGCAAAACTATGCTCAAAATATCTAAAATTTGGGGGCCAAGATCGTTAGTGTGGCGATATGACCCGATAGCCCTGACTTCTTCCACTAGTAGGGGGGGTGTGGCACACAAAAAACTTTAAAGGAATGTGTAAGCGGCTTCAAGGCTTATCAGACACATGTGTAATATCTTTTATCGATCATTACAGAAAACTGTTTTGGAATTATTATCCAGTGTTGTCGAGGTCGGGAATTGAAGTCGACCGACCGCCGGTTAGTGAATTGAAATCAATGTTGAGTGACTTTTCTGATATTTCTTTGGAATATGGTTTCGATCTTCGAACATGTTGCGAACCAGACTTTTGGGATGATGGTATTAGCGCTTCATCATGTATAGACCCACAAAGGTTTTCCGATCTGAAGGGCATGCATTTGAGCAAGCAAAAAATAAGGGCCACTCGAAAAGGTTGTCGTTGTTTCGAGAGTAGGGATATTGGTGCATACAACACTTGCCTAGCAGAATGTGCATATTGTTATGCAAATAGCTCAAAAACTAATAGTTCTGTTAACTACGCTCAAGTCAGAGCTGAGAATCTATCGCTGGCACCATTGCCAAAGGATTTCGACCATCAGCATTGATAAACCCTATAAACGGCATTGATCCAGATTCTCTTGGCAATATTTTTATGGCTTTCGAATGGTTAAATAAACACCTTAACCGCCAAACTGTTCCTTAATCTGCTAATGTAATTAGAGATCATTCGGTTTCGTTGTTGATTCTCGAGTTGATCTTTGATTTGGCCGGCCACTTTCTCAAAGGGGATGAATGTTGAGGGCACCTTGTCAATTAATTTAAATATGTGATATCCAAAACGAGTCTCCACCACGCCTGATATATCACCTGGCAATAGAGTTAATGCAGCTTGGGTAAACTGGGCCACGAATTGACTTTTCCGTAAAGATCCAAGATCGCCTGCACGTAAAGCGGTTGCTTCGTCGTGGTTTTCTGTGGAGGCAATTTCATCGAAGCTTGCGCCAGCCCGTATTTGTTTTAGGATGCCCTCTGCTTTTTCTTTAGCCTTAGCCTTGTCGTTTTCAGACATCGCTGCTCCTGCTTTGATTAAAATGTGTGCTGCGTGGATCTTTTCTTCTTCTTCGAATTCAAGTTGATTCAATTTATAGTATTCCTTGACTGCGTTGTCGTTAACATCCACTTTGCTGATTACTTTGTTTTGAAGCAGGGTATTTATACGAAGTCCTCTCTCTATGTCTGACACAAACTCATCAATTGTTAAGCCTTGTTCTGTTATGGCTTTTTCAAAATGAGCTTGATCTTGAAAGTTTGACTGAATCTTTTTTAACCTATCTTCAACTTCTTTTTTGGGGACGTTAATACCTTCTTTCTTTGCTTGGTATAGCAGTGCTTCTGTATTTATAATGCTTTCTACAATCTCCCTTTTTAATTGGTTGAACGTGTTCTCATCCAGTTTTTGCCCTGCCTTTTCTATATTTTCCTTGATCATTATTAAAGTGCGCAGGTATATGGTGCTGGAAATTTTTTTACCTTCAACTATGGCCATTACTTCAGGCACACTGTCCAGATTCACTTCTGCGCTAGTCTCTAAACTGGGTTCGGATTGCTGCCTATTAAGATTAGTGCTTATCTGAGTTTTTATTGGCAATACTGAGGGTGACTTGTTAAGCGTAGGCGAAATAAAGTACGTTGCTGACCCAGCAATGAATAATACTACTGATACGACAACAATAATCCGGCTCATTTTGGCTTAATCTTTCAAATATGGTTACTTTTCTTCTATACGGTCTGTTTAGAAAAATCTAATCAATGAACAGATGATTGCTGTGAATGAATATGTATTATCATTCCTTTTATCACTGACCTAGTTTTATCAGAGTTTGGGTCTGAAGGAAACCCCTCAATGCTGTCTCTACGCATAAAAACCTCAGAACGCCTAGTGCCTGCTTCCAAAGTTAGAATATGGGCAACACGGTCGGGGTTTGTTTCCTTTCCGTTGTTCCACTCGGCTTTGGTAATTTCTATATTCTCTCCGTTGGCAATCTTTTTGGCATACTCAATAATAAGTTCCATTGACTCAAGAAACTCCTGATTCTTCTTTTCGCTCATACTAGGCCTTTATTAATAGGACGATTATTGTACATTAGTTCGTATAATAACTCATTTCTGTTGTCTGACTTAAAACACTGCTCAAAAGATAGTAGTTTTTCCAAAATGTGTATACTTGAAGGTGCTATTACTGGTTAATTTTAATTTCTGCCATTTTTTTGCAAGTTAATAAATTCAGTTACCATGTTTACACTTACTAGGATACGATATTAATCGTTTTATTATAAAACTGGATAAACTTGTATGAAAGACCCGATAACATATAAAAACTCAGGTGTTGATATAGATGCCGGAACAGAAGTTTTGCGGCGAATAAAAAAATTAGCAAAATCCACTCACATAGGGGGGTCGCTAGCTGGAATAGGTTCTTTCGGTTCATTATTCAATTTTTCTTCACTATTAGAGAAATACAAAGAACCAGTCCTTGTGCAGAGTGTTGATGGAGTAGGCACTAAGTTGATGGTAGCCAGAATGGCCAATAAATACGATACGGTAGGACATGACATTGTAAACCATTGCCTTAATGATATTCTTTGTCAAGGTGCAAAAGGTCTTACATTTCTGGACTATGTCGCTACGGACAAATTACACCCCAACCAGATTGAGAAACTAGTTGAAGGGTTAGCAAAAGCGTGCCTTAAGGCAGGAGTAGAATTGGTGGGAGGTGAGACGGCGGAACTACCGGGCATATATGCAAAGAATGAATTTGATTTAGTAGGAATGGTTACCGGAGTTGTTGAAAAATCAAAAATCATAGATGGTTCGACAATTTGTGCCGGAGATGCCGTTTTGGGCATGGCTTCCGCCGGCCTTCACACAAATGGATACACAATGGCCCGCAAAATATTTTTTGATAAACTGGGTTACTCCATTGATAGCCACTTGGGTGAGTTAGGCCACACAGTTGGAGAAGAGTTTCTAATACCGCACAAAGATTACTCAACAATTCTTTGGCCGCTTATCCAATCTCATCCTATTAAAGGCCTTGCTCACATTACCGGCGGTGGATTACTTGATAATGTTCCACGCATCCTTGGTGACCATTTAGATGCAGTAATTTCTAAGAGTGCATGGGAGATACCTCCTATTTTCCGGATATTATCCCAGGCTTCAGGTGCAGATGAAGATGAAATGATGCGTACATTTAATATGGGTATTGGTATGGTAATTGTTATTGCGCCCCAAAAAGCTGATTCGCTTGCCAAGGAACTGAAAGACGTAGGTGAGACTGTGTTTGAACTTGGGTTGATAGAAGATGGGAGAGGGATTACAAGGATGGTTTAATCAAAGGCCAAAGTAGTCAAATAGATTTAAGGCTTGAAAACCGCTTTTCTCTGGACAATATTTTTGGTTAGAAAACTCAACAACATATGTATTTGGTGATACTAGCAAGTTTGTAACCCTCTTAATTGCCTTATGAACGATTGCTGCTCTGTTCTGAGCTTGTAGTCGAGTATTCATTATTGTGATAGCAAACTATTTTCAGGGGTGTTTTAGTTAACTGTTTTGCTAAACTCTTCATTTATAAGGCTATTAAAATATTGAATCATTTCTTTACTATCCCAGTTGCGAATGCCCTCAGCTATAGCCTCTAGTCTGCCATCAGGCCCGATCATGAAAGTTAGCGGAATGGTGGTGACACCATATTTGGTGGCTGTTTCAAGCTTTGGATCAAGCAGAATTGGAAAATCAAGTTTTAGGTTTTTGGCAAACTTTGCAACTTTATATGGGTTTTCTTTATCTAAACTAATGCCGAGCATTATAAAGTTTTTATCTTTGAGTTTATTGTACAGATTGTTCATCATGGGCATTTCAACTACACATGGGGCACACCATGTGGCCCAAAAATTAAGAAAAATCCATTTACCCTTGAAATCTGACAGGGAAACAAGTTTTCCACTCAAAGATTTCAGGGTAATGCTTGGCGCCTCTTCCTTAATGCCTTTATCGTTTACCATCCTTAGCCCATCAGTTTTTTGTATATGATCGGTGACTATGAAATGCCCGATAAGGTACCCGCCAACAATAATAACTAAAATTTTTCCTAAGAACTTTACTTTACTTATCATCTGCTACTCAGAAATATAGCCAAAAAGGCCTTTAAACATAGTTGACCTAGATTTATTAGGCTCCACACGTTGTAATATCATAAATATGGTATATTTGGTTACAGATTGTGGCTTTGTGAAAAAAAGTCAGGCACCAAAAAATGGGGATCAAGGTATGAGATACAAGTTTAATTTGGTCATTGTGGTTACAATAGCGTTGATGCTGGCATCAACGGGGGCGTGGGCAAAATCCAAACCAAGAATGGGTGTTTTAGATTTCAAGAATACTACAAGAGCACATTGGTGGGGTTCCGGAGTTGGGCGTGAACTTGCCGGTATGCTAACAAATGAGCTGGTATCCACCGGCAAGTTCAAGATGGTGGAACGCAAAAAGTTAAAAAGTGTTTTACGTGAACAGGATCTTGGGGCTTCTGGAAGGGTTCGTAAGGGTACAGCAGCGAAAGTTGGCCAACTTACTGGTGCTAAGTACCTAATAACCGCCACCGTGACCGCTTACGAAGAAGGCACATCAAAGCGTGGGGCAGCTATATCGTTTGGAGGCGTATCGATTGGTGGCAAAAAGAGCAAGGCCTACATGGCTGTAGATCTTCGCGTTATCAACTCAACTACTGGTGACATAGATTATGTAAGAACAATTGAAGCCACATCTACTTCTGGTGGACTAGGACTTGGTTTAAGCCTTGGTGGGTTTAGTGGTAGATTGGGTGGAGAAGAAAAAACCCCTGCCGGTAAAGCTATACGTGCATGTGTGCTCTATATAGCAGAATATCTTGAATGCGCTATGGTTACCAAAGGGTCATGTATGTCGGAATTTGATGCAGCTGAGCAAAAGCGGAAGGGTAAAACAAAAAAAGCTATCGAGTTAGATTAATGTTGGACTATCAACTTACTACCAAACTAGCGATAGGACTCTAAAAAGAGTCAATGGGGGTGTTTAAAACCGTATAGTGTTGAACTTTCCGTGACGGTTATAAGGTTAAATCCCTCTGGAAATTATCAAAAAGATTGTACGGGTGAGATTGATTGTTGCATGATGGTAAGGATAACGTTAAGACTACTCAACCATACCACAACATAATAGATTGATATGCAAAGTGTAATAAGTTATTTATGGCGGAGAGGGTGGGATTCGAACCCACGGTACAGTTACCTGCACACTGGTTTTCGAGACCAGCTCCTTAAACCAGCTCGGACACCTCTCCAAGTGTTGTTAGAGCTAGATTGTATCACCAAGTAAAAGATTTTCAATATTGGTCTGACTTGGGAATAGCTTTGATTACTATCTTTTCCTGCTATACTTGCCATGGTTTAACATGGTTTCAATCATCTCACAAGGCGGATTATTGACCAAGAAGCTTGCTTGCCCTACAATCTCCAAATTATTTAAACTAGAAACAAAGTTTTTGGAAGGGTGTAGCTAAGTTGATTAATGAAAGTTATATACAAAATATTTTTGCCGAGCGTATTGGAGGAGCCAAATTCGGTAAAGACACGACAATATACAAATTTGAAAAGATAAAACGGAGTAAAGCATCTGCCATAGATGCAAACCCAGGTGTAGAGCTAATAGACATGGGTGTTGGTGAGCCAGACGAGATGGCCTTTCCTGAAGTAGTATCTGCTCTACAATCCGAGGCTACAAAACCGGAGAACCGTGGATATTCGGATAATGGAGTGTATGAGTTTAAATTAGCAGCATCCATTTATCTTGAGACCATTTTTGGAGTACCAGATATTGATCCTGACAGGGAAATTAATCATTGCATAGGTGCTAAATCCGCTTTAGCAATGCTACCGCTAGCATTCATAAATCATGGTGATCTGACCGGGCAAACTGTTCCCGGGTATCCAGTTATGGCTACGCACACAAAATATCTAGGCGGTGGAGTAGTGAACCTACCACTTACACCTGAAAATAGGTTCTTGCCGGATCTTAGCTCGATAAGAGAGAAGGACCTGATAAAAATGAAACTTTTGTATATTAATTATCCCAACAACCCGACAGGTGCTCGGGCAACACCAGAGTTTTACGATAAAGTGGTTCGTTTTGCATCGGATAACAATGTAGTTGTAGTACAGGATGCGGCTTATGCTGCGTTAACATATGAAACAAAGCCATATAGTTTTCTTTCTGTTGATGGTGCTAAGAATGTTGGTGTAGAACTTCATTCTTTATCTAAGTCCCATAATATGACTGGATGGAGGCTAGGATTTGTGGCTGGAAACAAACTGGTAGTCAACGCCTTTGCCAACATTAAAGACAACATCGACAGCGGCCAATTTATCGGCATTCAAAAAGCTGGGATTACAGGTTTGGACAATCTAAGCATAACCGAACAGATCAGGCATAAGTATGAACGTAGACTAAAACTTCTTGTAAATGCCCTAAAAACAGCTGGATTTGAAGCTTCAATGCCAAGCGGAACATTTTACTTGTATGTTAAGGCGCCAAAAGGAATTGAAGATGGCCAGGTTTTTAGTAGCGGGGAAGATTTCAGCCAATGGATGATCAAAGAAAAACTTATATCGACAGTGCCATGGGATGATGCGGGGAGTTTTGTACGCTTTTCTGTTACCTTTTCTGCTAAAAATGAGGTAGAGGAGGGAAAAGTTATGGACGAGATAGCCAAGCGGCTATCAGACGTGAAGTTCAGGTTTTAGCCAACAGGTGCATCTTTGCCATGATGATTTAAACACGAAAATGGTAGTTAAATAATGCCGTTGATTTATATTTCACTAGGTTCCAATGGTGGTGATCCTGTAAATGCAATTTTGAGTGCAATTAAAAAGATTGTCGCCGAAAATGACGACTGCTCCTTTGAAGCAGGGTCTTTTTACAAGACCGAGCCGCAGGGGAAAACAGACCAACCCTGGTTTGTGAATACGGCTATTGCAATAGAAGTTGGCATAACACCGGAAGAAGCACTTGCCATGGCAAAACGGATAGAAAGAGAACAAGGACGTGTTCCGGGTGAGCGATGGGGCGCAAGAGAAATAGACATCGATATCATTTTCTACGATGATATTATTATGAACACTGAGAAATTGACCATACCACATAAGCAAGCAGATAAAAGGCGGTTTGTTTTGCAACCAATCTGTGACATCAGCCCTGATGTGGTTCATCCAACATTAGAAAAAAGCGTAAAAGAGCTGCTTGATTCTCTTCCCAAAGATGGCCAGGAAACACGTAGAATAGTCTCATGAATGAGACAGTTCGTTACATTGCTATCGAAGGACCTATTGGTGTTGGTAAAAGCAGTCTCACCGGCTTGCTAGGTGAGCGATTTGGCGTAGACCCTATTTATGAACCAGTAGACAGCAACCCATACCTATCAAATTTTTATGAGAACAAGAAACAATATGCTTTTGAGGCACAAATGTTTTTTCTCGTAAATCGCTATAAACAGTTATCAGGCCTATCGCAAGGTGATTTATTCAACAAGGTTATTCTTTGCGACTATGTTATAGAGAGAGATTATAATTTTGCCAAGCTTAATCTTACGGAACATGAATTTCGTATATATGTAGAAATTTATCGACAATTTATCAGGGAGATTCCCTCACCAGACCTTATTGTTTATCTGCAAGCAGATACATCGGTCCTCATGAAGCGAATCCGTAAACGCGATAGAGAAATAGAGAAAACAATAACCGAAGAATATCTTTCTGAAGTTAATAGAACCTTTAACGAATTTTTCTTTAACTATCGCCAATGCCCAGTACTTATTATTAACACCAACAATATTGACTTCGTAGCTAACAAGACGGATTTTGAAAGCCTTGCAGTTAAAGTCTGCTCAGATGTGATTGGGCTGGAGTTTTTCAATCCACCTGCCACTCAGTTTTAGTAATATTTTTATCATTTCGAGTTTTAATAAAACTACCCGACTTGCAAGCGTGTTGCTAGCTAAACTAACTTTCGTATATAAGTAAACGGAAAGATTTTAACAGTTGTCAATGTGCTCACACATAAGCATTCCGGTCATTTCACCGGAATGAAGTTTTCGGTAAGACTATTTTGTGATACCATGTACACAAATTATTGCCGCTTGGATCTGCTGTAAGGAGTGGACTGGGACGGGAGACAAAATGGATAGCCATCTTTTTAAGACGGGAGACAGCTTGCTTGCTCCTGATCTGTCCCGACGCCCGTGGTGGGCCTTACCCGGATTTTTCCTTAAATTCAAGTGGTTGTGAATGTTTTCACAACGGAAATTTTTGTTATTGGTTATCAAAAAATGGAAAATAAAGTAACAACAAACCATCTTGAGAAGATGAAGCAAAAGGGCCAAAAAATAACAGCCCTGACCGCATATGACTACCCACTTGCCGCACTAGTGGACTCTGTCGGAGTAGATTTGGTTTTAGTGGGTGATTCACTCGGTATGACCTTTATGGGTGATGATAACACCCTCAAGGTAACTATCGAGGATGTTGCCTACCATACTCGTGCGGTACGAAAAGGGATCAAGCGAGCTCTTTTGGTGGCCGACATGCCATTTATGTCCTATCACGTGAGCGAAGAAAAAGCACTCGAAAATGCTGCAAAGTTAATACGTGAAGGTGCTGAGGCCGTTAAACTAGAAGGACGAGATGGTATAACAGAGCTGATCAAAAGTATGTTAGCTGGCGGTATCCCTGTGATGGGACATATTGGGCTTACGCCGCAATCTATTCATAAACTAGGCGGTTTTAAGATACAGGGCAGGGAAGAAGAATCAGCAAAAAAACTAGAGGACGATGCACTTGCCCTGGAAAATTGTGGGATATTCGCGCTTGTTCTCGAGTGTGTACCAGTTGATGTGGCACAAAAGATAACGGAAAAACTTAGCATTCCTACCATTGGCATTGGTGCTGGCCAGTACTGCGATGGTCAAATAATGGTAACGGATGATCTTCTTGGCCTTCAAAACAACTTTAAGCCTAAGTTCGTAAAGCAATATGCTCAGCTTTCCTCAACAATTTCGGAAGCCGTGGCCGAGTACGCAAGTGAAGTAAAGGAAGGTATTTTCCCTGACAATAGTCACAGCTACGGGCCTTCACCGAGGCATCTTAAGGCTATGTAACCTCACCAAAGTTTGACCGCCAATAGCCAATTTAAGTGTAATCGGTTTAGGGAATGCGTTGACTTGGCCTTTATGGTAACAACTTGTTATGTGCTTTATTTTAATTATCAAACTTTTACCCTGACTGGTTAACACTTGATCGTTACATGCAATTTGCCTATAATGCCCAATTATTTTTGTTAGATGTTTGGTTATCAAACCCCATTTATTAGCCACCTTGCCTTGATGATTTGATTTTAATGCGAGAAGGCTAAAAAATCTTTTGTCGGAGAGTTGTTAGTAATGAAAAAAGAGGATTTTTCTAGGCTGAAGAAGATATTAATTCAAAAAAGAAGTTTTCTCCTTAGGGCAGACTCCGATATGGCTAACGACATTAAAGAGGAGACCATGAATCGCCATGGGGATGATGTTGATGTGGCAGAGTCCGACTATGGGCAGGCCATGACTTTTTTGATGAAGAATCGTTGCCAAGACGAGTTGAGCTATATTGATGAAGCAATAGTCCGTATAGACAATGGTGAATACGGAATGTGTGCAGAGTGTGGTGATAAAATAATAAAAAAACGTCTTGAAGTTATGCCATACTCCATTTTATGTATAGAATGTCAAGAGGGAAGTGAAAAATCACGAGTATAGAGTTTGCTAGATTTATAACAATACTTTGAAACGAGGCTTAGACAATTATGTTTGATGTTACCCTGTTAAGTCAGGCAATGGAAAAAAATCCCAAAAAATTTGTAGTAGCCAACCTAGTCACTATTAGAATAAGACAATTGATGAGTGGAGCAGATCCGCTTGTAGATCCAACAGACAAGAAGCTCGTGGATATTGCCTTACAAGAGGTTTGCGAAGGGCTAATAGAACTAAGTAAATCAGACATAGCAACAACCGCTGAGTTGTTTCAAGAGGATGTTAAAGATCTGCCAGATGTTTCAGCTTCAGATGAATAGAATGTAATGGTCACGGTAGAGATAAAGCCGGGCAATAGGGTTTGTTCAAAGGGAAAATAGCACACGATGTATAGCAAGTTTCTGTAACATTTTCTCCGAGGAGTTTTGCGACATGGCTAAGGAAAACGATAAAGAATCATTTGTTTTTCGTGATAAGCGTCACCAAAACGAAGAAGGAGAGGACAACTCGGCTGATGATGCAAATAACGAATTGAGGAATAGTAGTGATAATTCCCATTCAGAAAGTGAACAAAGTAGTGACCAGCCAAGATCGACTACTCGAGAAGAAAAAGTTCAAAGTCAACCTGCTGCGGAAGCACCGCCAATAGATTTCTCCACTTTTGTTCTTTCAATGGCGTCTAGCGCTGTGCACCATATGGGTGGTTTTCAAGATCCTGTATCAGGAAAAACTTCAATTAATCTTGAACTGGCCAAACAGACCATTGAAATTCTTGAAATGTTCGAGAAAAAGTCCGAGGGTAATCTTACGACTGAAGAAAGTAAACTAATAACTCATAGCCTTTATGACCTGCGCATGAAGTATGTAGAGTTATCTAGCAAAGAGGGTAATAATTAGCGACGAACTTCTTCAATTTTAATATTGCTTAATCCTTTTTTGGTGGAAAGAATATATAATCTGTTGCAGGGGCTTGGACTCCTTCAGCACTTCTGAGAGATGTCAGCATTGCAATCTGCCCTCGGTGGTACGCTCCATGAAACAAGCATGTTGTCAAAATCTCGTACTCCTCCTTGCTGGTCTGTTCACCCTTTATATTTAAGTAATTAATTACCCTTGAGTGATTAACATCTGACTGGGAAAGATACCCTTTCCAACCACTCGCCATGGTTTCCATTTCACCAGCAAGCATCTCGGGTGTCTTACCAGTTGGCCAAAGCTTTGGCTCAGGTGCATCAACGCCTAGTTCCAGCCTGCTGTGCCACATCCTATCAGCTGCCATTATGTGGGCAAAAATATTAAGTGCACGAGGCTGGGGGTTTTCTGTGATAAACGACAGTAGCGTCTTATTACTTTGATTGTGATAGTCATACAGATGACTAAAGCCAGCAAAATCAACCATATTAAACTCCTGCTTGAAAAATATTATCCTTTATTCAGGACAACTGCAACAGCCAATGGCACCATTTAACTGTGGCAGAGGAGGAACAGTTACCTCCAACTTCAATTCAATTCCCAACATTTTTATAATTGCTTCATTGTTAGCCACACCACCAGTAACCACAAGACGTTCTGGCTTTTGCTTTTTTATCATTGGTAATAGTCTCATTACCACACTGCGGTTGGCTCCGGCTAATATTTTTTCTATTTCTACACCTTCGGATATTAGACCGATCACTTCTGACTCACCAAAAATGGCACAAGTACTGGAAAGTGTAGCAGAATCTTCGCTGAACGTGGAAAGCTTTTCTAGTGATACACTTAATACCCTTGCGATGTTTTCCAAATATCTACCCGAACCAGCGGCGCATTTATCGTTCATTATGAAGTCTTTTACTGCACCATCCCTTACCGAGATAACTTTGGTATCCTGTCCGCCAATATCCACCAAAGTAAATTCAGTTAGCCCTGTTTGCCAAATTGCGCCTCGAGCATGAGCCATTATTTCGGATATTGCCGACCCACCAATGATATTAATTTTATTTCGACCATACCCGGTAGTAACTATCCGTTTTACGGGAGGGGCTTCTTTGAACTGATCTAGTCTTGTGATGTCTAGGCTTTCTCCACCATTGCGGCATTTAGTGTAAAATTCCACTGTGTCGACACTGCCGCTAAACACCAGACTCTTTCCAGTAAAGAAAGCCAGTTTAACTTCCCGTGATCCAGCATCTACACCACATCTGGTCACACTGCTCATACCAAGGCTGCTTTTTGCTGTTGAATCATTTGAATAAAACTCTCCATTCTGATTTTTGTTCTGGCATCGATTGGTCCAGGAGTATCTCCCTCTATGGTAAGGATTGGCATGTCCAGGCGTTCTCTAAATAGTAGATCTTCCATCTGCATATGACAAAATGATTGGACGTAATGAACAATACCATCCAATTGCCGCAGTTTAACTTGCTCATTAATATCTGTAATTCTTGGGCAGATGTCGTAAGGGTATGTATACCTTAAATACTGTTCAGCAAGATTGCTGCCTCCATTAGGCATAGTGAACTGCCTTTGTGTTTCATTGAACAAAAATCTTGCTTGATGCTGCTCAGCGAACTCATACAGCCCTTCTATGATGGTCGGAACGCCGATCATGCCGAGTCTAACTGGAAAATGGATAGGCTTTCTAAGCGATGCCTCCTCGATAAAGGAATCTAGTTTCTTTTCGAAAGCGTCTGGGTCAGACTCAAAATCAGATGCTGAGACTTGTAAAAGGTGGTTCTCAAATCCACTTACAACGCCATCTTTCCAAGTCATTTTGTCGATACGCCATAACTTTTCTCTCGCTATGTTTAGTTTTTCTCTCCAGTGTTCTGCTTTATCTATATTGATTTCAAAAAAGTTGGCAAGGCGCAGCAAGGAGGCTTTCATCATTTTTATGTCGCGACTAAGCGGGTAATCGAAAGGTGCAGTTTCCACACCCTTGCTCTTTAAAATTTCCATCAGCGAGTGGGTATTGGAGCAATCGCCTTGAGTCACAGCTACCACAGTTTGTATTCCGTGGTCTAAACAGGCAGAGTACATCCCCTTTATCCAGCCGCATGTCGTGCGAGGAAACCCATCCACCTCTGCTTCTTCAATATATCCGGAGGACCCTAAACCGGTTATAAATAAATTGTTTAAATCCACCACTGTTTTGTTTGCAGCGAATATAATCTCTGCTGGTATTGTTGTCGTTATTCCAACTCTGTCCATTTTTTCACCCCAAGCTTTTGGATTTTATCATATAACAACATGGCTCGATGCAACGTATAATGTTACATTAAATCCTAACTGGTGCAGGAGATAATAATTGTAGTGAGTGAGCTATCTGTAATTGGAGCTGGAGCATGGGGCACAGCCCTTGCTTGCTCCATGGCTTCGCAAGGTGATGATGTGGTGATTTGGGCTCTGGAGGATGAGGTTATAGGCGGAGTGAACAATGGTCATGAAAATACTGTGTACTTGCCAGGCGTACCACTATCAAAAAATATCCGTGCTGTCTCGGATATGGCCCAATGTGCTCGAAATGCTAAGATAATGATAATAGCTGTTCCTGCACAGTACATGCGTGCCACAATACAAAAGCTCTCTGGTTTGGTTGAACCGGAAACAATTTTAGTTTCAGCTACCAAAGGGATCGAAAATAAAACCCTATCTTTGGCGTCAGATATCATTGACGAAACATTTCCAGAGGAAGTTGCAAAAAAATGCTGTGTGCTTTCTGGGCCTACCTTTGCAAGTGAACTTGTGGGAAAAGCTCCTTCTGCCGCAACAGTAGCTTCGCGACTCCCTGAGTCAGCTAGGAAAGTACAAAAGATTATGTCAAAGCCATTCTTTAGGCTATACACTCACCATGATTTGATAGGGGTAGAGATTGGAGGAGCCGTTAAAAACGTTATTGCCATAGCTGCTGGAATTAGCGATGGAATGGGATTTGCCCACAATACTAGGGCTGCACTAATGACGCGAGGACTTATGGAAATGACTAGACTTGGTGTAGCAATGGGTGCTCTTGAACGGACGTTTACAGGTTTATCCGGGATGGGAGACCTCTTTCTAACATGCGGGAGTAACCTTTCTCGAAATAGAACTGTAGGATTACGTCTTGGGGAAGGAGAGAAACTCAGCAATATCCTAGATTCGATGAAAGCTGTGGCTGAAGGTGTGACAACATCTCTTTCTTTACATAATTTAGCCAAACGCCACGAAGTTAAAATGCCAATCACATTGGAGGTTTATAAAACTTTGTATGAAAACAAGCCTCCTAAACAAGCAGTGATCGACCTTATGGGTAGAACACTAAAAGAAGAATTTAGCCTAAACTATAAAAGGTAACAATGGTTCATGTTATGGAGATTGGATATTGCCAACGGATAAGATAGAAGAAATTGTCCGGATGTTATTCGAGAAGAAAATAAATCCGGAAGAAGCAATTGAAAGGCTTAAATTTTTTCCGACCGAAGACTTGGGATTTGCGCATTTAGATCACCACCGCTCAATACGCCAAGGATTCCCTGAAGTAGTTTATTGCGAGGGAAAGAGTGATCAAGATGTAGAAGCCATTATTAAACGGTTAATAGATTATGGTACCCCTGTGTTGGCTACTAGGGCAACAAGAGAGGTTTTTGGCAGAATTAGTAAACTTTCAGAGAAAGCAAAGTTTCATGAGCGTAGTAGAACCATTACTATCGATTCAAGCAGAAATGAGAAAATCGGTTCGGTGTTAATAGTTTCTGCTGGAACATCTGATATTCCAGTAGCCGAAGAAGCCGCTGTAACTGCTTCAATTATGGGTTCTGAAGTGAATAGTCTTTACGATGTTGGGGTGGCAGGTATTCATCGATTATTTCATCATATTGACTCTTTTAAAGAAGCCCGTGTGATTGTGGTTGTTGCAGGCATGGATGGGGCGTTGGCATCTGTGGTCGGTGGGTTGGTTGATCGACCTGTTGTGGCTGTGCCAACTTCTATCGGATACGGTGCAGCCTTCGGTGGGGTTGCTGCCCTGCTATCAATGCTCAATTCATGTGCTACTGGAGTAGCGGTGATGAATATAGATAACGGTTTTGGAGCAGGAGCATTGGCACATAAAATCAATGCTTTGCCAGAAAACCTCAAAAAGAAACGTGAGTAAAACAAATAATTTTCCACTGCAATAAATGCAACTGGACATGACAAATGAAAACCATATATTTTGATTGTTTCATGGGCATAAGCGGTGATATGACCTTAGGGGCTATGGTGGACGCTGGCCTTCCTTTGCGATTGCTAAAGTCAGAGATCAAGAAACTTGGACTTACTGGCTACAAAATCACTTCAAAGCAGGCAGTTAAAGCTGGGATTAGTGCTGCAAAGGTAACTGTTACACTTACGAAAACAGTGACGCAACCACAGCGAAACTTAATTGATATTGTGGAAATTATTAATAACAGTGGGCTAGAAAAGAGTATCCGAGAAAAATCCATTGAAATGTTTACAATTCTTGGCGAAGCTGAATCAAAAACACATTCTATTCCACTGGAAAAAGTGCATTTTCACGAAGTGGGGGCAGTGGACTCAATAATAGACATTGTGGGAACAGTAGTGGGGTTTACGGCACTTGGGATTGAGCGCGCATTCTCCTCAGAGGTTAACACTGGGTCGGGTGTTGTCAAAACTTCCCACGGTGTTTTGCCTGTACCAACACCAGTAACAGCAGAGTTGTTGAAAGGAATTCCAAACTATGCTTACGGACCAAAGAAGGAATTGACTACCCCAACTGGTGCTCTAATATTAAAGTCCTTCTGCGAAGGTTTTGGTGAGCGCCCTTTAATGAACTACCGAACAATTGGAAATGGATCTGGTGGGTACGATTTTGAAAACCAGGCCAACATTATGCGAGTCTTCATTGGTGATATGCCGAAGACAAAATCACATTTTGAAGAGAGGCTTATAGAGCTTGTTACTAATATTGATGATATGAGTCCACAAGTGTTTCCAGTTATAACTGAAAAGCTTCTGACATCTGGGGCGTTGGATGTTACCGTTACACCAACACAAATGAAAAAGGGGAGGCCAGGTTTTATAGTTACAGTTTTATGTAACGTCACCCATAGATCAGTACTCGAATCTTTACTCCTTGAAAACACAACTACTATTGGTTTACGACGCAGAGAAGTCTCGCGTGTTTATTTGCCTAGAATGAGCGATAGTGTAAAAACAAAATATGGATTAGTTAAGATCAAAACTGCAGTTTTGCCAAACGGGACTACTCGATCCATGCCAGAGTTCGACTCGGTAAAGAAACTGTCAGAGAGTCAAGGGGAATCTTTTGGTGTAATTCATCGTGCCACTATGGCAGTAATAGAGAATAAGAGGAGTTGAAAAGGCTATTCCTTCAACTAGCTAGTTAAAATTTAATATGGTTTGCATAAGGCTTGCGTTATTGCAACCTGGTTGTAACCAGGTACAATCTAGATTTTATTAGCAGTTAAAATGGTTGGTTGCATTTGAATCATGAACGCAATTACGTTAAATCGCATTAACAAAAGTTTTCGAAGAGTTACTTTGAAAAGTAACTACACCACTATAAAGAGTTCCTTGCTAGGACTGTTGAGCAGTAGGAATAAATCTTCTGACGATGGAGATAATCGGTTTAATGCTCTCACCAATATAAGTTTTGTTATTCCAGAAGGTGAAATGCTTGGTATTATTGGTCGCAATGGCTCTGGAAAATCTACTCTGCTCAAAATAATGGCTGGGATCTACAAGCCGGACAAAGGTAGCATGGATGTAGTAGGACGAGTGTCGGCTCTAATAGAGCTTGGCGCAGGATTTCATCCTGATTTCTCAGGCCGCGAAAATGTTTTTATAAACGCTTCTATCTTAGGAATGTCAAGAAAGCAAATTCTGGAGAAGTTTGATGAAATTGTCTCTTTTGCTGAACTGGAGAAGTTTATTGATAACCCAGTAAGGACGTACTCCTCTGGCATGTTTATGCGGTTAGGTTTTTCAGTTGCTATCCATTCCAGTCCTGACATCTTACTGGTGGACGAGGTTTTGGCAGTGGGCGATGAATCGTTCAGTCATAAGTGCAAGGACCGTATTAATGCCTTTAAAAAGGCTGGTAAGACCATTGTTTTTGTGACCCACTCTATGAGCGATGTAGAGCGACTGTGCGACAGAGTGGTTTGGCTGGAGTCAGGTTCAATTAAAGATGTTGGGTCGCCCCGTAAGGTCATAGACTCTTACTTTTTAGATGTTGCAGAAGAGGAGAATAAGTTAAAAATAAACATAGAGCGTTCTGAAAATAAACCGGGTAAGGATAGTAAAGCTGAGCCTGGTCAGGTTAAGCGATGGGGTTCGAAGGAGGTAGAGATAACCAACGTAGTATTGAAAGGATCAACCGGCGAGGAGCGGCTAGTGTTTCAAACTGGCGACTCCATATCTATTACAATGGAATACGTGGCTAACTTACGAGTAGAGGAACCGGTTTTTGGAGTAGCAGTGTATAAACAGGATGGATCTTTTTGCTACGGAACCAACACCGATATTGAAAAGTTAGACCTTAATTATATTGAAGGACATGGTAGCGTGACCATGAATATTGAGAGACTGGATTTGGTAGAGGATAGCTATACCATTTCTGTTGCTACCCATGCAAGGGATGGACATCCTTGGGACTATCATGACCAATTGTATGAGTTCTCCATCCGATCCAACATTAAAGATGTAGGTGTTTTTAGGCCTCCGCATTACTGGGAGGTTAACGGTGAGCGGAAAATAATGAAAAAAACAAAGGGTTGACTATGAAAGTAGCCTTTGTAATACCCTTCTATGGATCACAGATTGGTGGTGGGGCGGAGACCCAATGCCGTAGGTTAGCTGAGAACTTGGTTTCGCGTGGCTTTGAGGTTGAGGTGCTAACTACCACATTAAAAGATCTTTCTACTAACTGGAACCATCCTTATCATGACCCAGGTGAATATATTGAAAATAACGTTGTAGTCCGCAGGTTTGTTCCCCGTAAAACCGATACAGACATCTTTGTGCCAGTAAATGAAAGAATAATCAATGGAGAGGAACTCTCTTTAGAAGAAGAAGAAGACTATTCCCACAACGCAGTAAACTCCGATGCAATGTACCAGTTTATGGCTGAACATAAAAACGATTATGTGTATTTTTTTATTCCATATCTTTTTGGTACATCGTTAAACGGCAGCAAGATTGCTCCGGAAAAATCTTTTCTTGTTCCTTGCTTGCATGATGAGGGGTACGCCAAAATGACTGTCACGAGGAAAATGTTTCAAAGAGTAAATGGTGTACTCTTCAACTCCCGCGCTGAGATGCGATTGGCGAAAACAATTTACAGAGGCCTTCCCACAACTGAGTCGATATTAATGGCAGAAGGAGTTGACCCTGTGCTAGGAGCAGATGGTCAGCGGTTTAGAGCTAAAATGAGGTTAAACGATACACCGTTTATTCTATATGTGGGAAGACGTGATCCCGGAAAGAACACGCCCACCCTTATTGAATATTTCAGACGTTACAGGAAAATTAACCCATCATCATCCCTACGTTTGATACTTATTGGTCCTCAAGACATAGAAATTCCCAAGGATGAAATTGGCTACATTGATGACCTAGGGTTTGTATCTCTTGAGGAAAAACGTGATGCCATAGCTGCATCCACTTTGCTTTGTCAGCCATCACTAATGGAAAGTTTTTCGTTAGTAATTATGGAGTCTTGGCTTTGTGGTAGACCAGTGTTAGTACACAATGCCTGCGAGCCGACCCGGGAGCATGTTCATGACTCTGGAGGTGGACTGACATTTGACAACTTTCCAGAATTTTATGAAGCAGTGAACTTGTTAGTAAATAATCCTGAACTTGCCACCTTGATGGGGCAAAAAGGTGAGGAGTACGTCAAAGCTAATTTTGGCTGGGATGTGATATGTGATCGATTTGGGAATCTATTGAAATCTTGCACGGAGCTAGTGTTTTGACTCTAATTCATCAAATGCTACCCAACTATGCGTATGGTGATGGCATAGGCAATTGTGCTACACAGATACGACAACTTCTACATTCATGGGGTTATGAGTCAAAGATATTTGCCGAAACAACAGACTCACGGCTTGATGCAATACACTATGCTGAGTTTTCAAATCTGGACAACCCGTGGGTTATCTATCACTACTCAACTGGTTCTCAGGTGAATCACTTTATCTTGGAGAACTGCAATAGGATTATTTTGATGTACCACAATGTTACTCCTGCCAAATACTTTGCGGAATACGATGGTGAGGCCACCAAACATTGTGTGTGGGGAAAGGAACAGTTAAAGCCTTTTGCCAAGGCAGTTAAAGGTGCTTGGGGTGTCTCGCAATTCAATGCGAATGAGCTAAATAATATGGGGTTTAGCTCAGTATCTGTTGTTCCCCCTGTGCTGAACTTTGATAATAAAAAGCTTGTAGAAGGTAAGCAAGAAACATGTTCTGGCCTAAATGATGGCAAAACAAATATTATTTTCTTAGGAAGAATAGTTCCGCACAAGGGCCATGATGACCTGATAAAAGTATTCCATTTCTATAAGAAATATGTGGATGACAATTCACGTCTCATTCTTTTGGGTGGAGGAGATTACTCAGGTCTGTACTTTGAATCACTAACAGATCTTGTTGAACGGCTCGAGGTGCCAGATGTTGTTTTTACAGGGTTTGTAAACGATGAAGAACTTGTCGAATACTTTAACTTGGCTGATATATTCCTTTGCTTAAGCCGCCATGAAGGGTTTTGTATTCCTTTAATCGAAGCCATGCGGCATGAGATACCTGTGGTGGCATTAGCCGAAGGAGCCGTACGCGAGACTTTGGATTATGCAGGGATACTGTTGGGAAGGGTGAACCACCATGAAATATCTGAGTTACTAGGAATATTGATGACAGATAAAAAGTTAAGACAATCTGTTATCGACTCTCAAAATCGCCGGGCTAATGATTTCACTATCGAAAAAACATCAAAGATTTTTAAAGATTCGCTTCGTTCAATCATTAGCCAATCAAGTTAGTCCCTAGTGCGGGCAACCGGGATGTAAACTGGAGTTGGTTTGATCAGTTTTAACCACTTCAAAAATTATTGAGTTTCAGCAAAATGAATTGAACTGTTATGTTACATTTTTGCGCCAAGCCCACCAAAGAAAACCCCCTTTACAAGAAGACTTGAGAAAATTGAAACAACAACCAAAATTAAAAAAATAACTAAAATCTTTTGGCTAACCATGAAGCCCTTTTTTTTTGTCATCTGCAACACTTTTATCCAAACTTCATAACAACAATCTATAGCTTATCGAGAATCATTATGCCGTACAAAACTGGCAGGTGGATTATGGAAAAGTAAAATAATCGCATGTCCACTGACAAACCCGAAACTTGAAACCGAACAGCCATACCTATATGTATAGTGGCCAATATTATAGCGCAAATAATGTAATAAAAGCCTGCCATTCCTAAGGCATAAGGTAAAATGGCAGTTACTGCCATAAGGATCGACCAAATGGTTATTTGGTTCTTAGTCTTTGCAACTCCGCAAACGACAGGTAGGTTTAATACTTCGGCAGTACGATACTCCTCTATATACTTTAACGCCACTGACCAAAAATGGGGATGTTGCCATGTATAAATGATGAGGAAGAGAGTAATGGATTGCTCGTCGATTCTGTTTGCTATTGCTGTGTAGCCTAAAACTGGTGGCAATGCTCCTCCTACCCCGCCAATGAAAGTAGCAATAGGTGTTTTTCTTTTTGTTAGCATTGTATATAGAACTACATATATAAAAATTGTTAGCGCTGTTAGCATGGCCGTTAATGCGTTTATAAACAATAAAGCCACTGACAAAGATATGAAACAAAGAGCCATACCATACCAAAAAACCGTGATAGGCTCTAACATCTTAGAAGGGAGAACCCTACCAGCGGTTCTGGCCATAATGAGGTCAATATCGCGGTCAATGTAGTTATTAAGTGCGGCTGCTCCGGCGGATGCTGTACCAATAGATATCAGGGCACAAAATATAAGATTAAAATGCGAAAGTGCTCCATTGGCTATGTACATCCCGCTAACCGCGGCTACAAGGACCAAAGCTGTTACGGTTGGTTTGGTTACCGTTAGGAGAGCAAATAAAAACCTTGGGTTCAAAGTTTTTTCCTTTCCATTTTCCTTCTCTTGGGAAAATTTGGTTTTCTGTATTACGCCGTTAATTTAAGAATAAAAGGGGAAGACTTATACACAGTCCACCCTAGAATGAAAAATCCGGTTGCTCCATGCAAAACGACATAGGGTAAATACATGTTACTCCAAACTACGAAAGCACCTACTGTTCCTTGAAAAATTACTAAGGTAAAAATGGTCCATGCATTTCCTAAGTCTTTGCCAGTGGTTATTGAGCGCACTAGATGAAGAGTAATATAAAGCAAGATGGCTAAGGCTATAACGCGGTGGAAAAAATGTAGAGTTATCTCAAGGCTGTCCATGTTTGGGAGTAGCAACCCTTGGCAAAGCGGGAAGTCAGTGCCGCATGCCAAAGAAGATTCAGTGTACTTTACAAATATGCCCAAGACAATCTGTAGAGAAATAAGCCCTAGTAAGTGAAAGTAGAAAGTAGGCATGTTTCTACTTGTGGTACTTGATAAACTCCTGAGAGCTAAAATTAGTATAGAAAAAATTAAAGTGGCTAAAATTATATGAAAAGAAATAACCGCTAAGTGTAATGGTCCTTCTAAAAGTGGTGCTTCAATTAAAACGATAATTCCCCCAAAAGCTGCTCCAATACCAAGTAGGCAAAGCGCAGTGAATGTAAACAGCTTTACCCGTTTAGAATCTGATTTTACCCAAGCAAGAATTGTGGAAAATAGTATAAGAATTCCAGTTGCACCACCTAGCAACCTATGTCCCCACTCTAGCCAGATTCCAAGTTTTAAAGGAGGTGTAACGGAGCCATAACAAAGTGGCCAATCAGGACAGTCAAGCCCAGATCCAGTTGTGGTGACTACATTGCCAGCAACCATGAGAACGTACGAAAAAAAAATCGACAATACCAATAAAAGCTTGATCATAGAGAACGATCCAGGTTGTGTTAATCAATCCATAGTCATACGTAGCACTGAAAAATAAAATTCCACAAAGTTATTTGGTTCGGCTCCATCCTTTTTTATACCCACTCAATCACCTGTGGCTTGTACTCGTGGGGATGCCACTTGCTGCTCACTTTGGGAAGTTTTGGGAAATTTCCTGGTCCTGGAGGTGATTGACAATGTGTCCACTCAAGTGAATTTGACCCCCATGGATTTTCTGGAGCCTTTTCACCAAAGATGGCGCTAACAATCCAGTTGTAGAAGTTTAATGCCATGCTCACAGCGACGACGATTGCCCCAACGGTTGCCATTACCTGAAACGGCTCGAACTCAGGAAACATTGCGTAATCGTAGTAGCGCCTCGGCATTCCGAGAAAGCCAATGTAGAATAGTGGCCAAAAAGTCAGGTTAACACCAACAAAATTAAGCACAAACCCAATCACGCCTAACTTCTCGCTGTACATTCTCCCTGTCATTTTTGGGAACCAGTGATAAATCCCTGCGAAAACGGCAAAAGTGGCCATAATTCCCATGATAAAGTGGAAGTGAGCCATGACAAAATATGTTTCCGCCAGATGCAGAGTGAGTGAAGTCATGGCTAACGGAATCCCGGTTAGCCCACCTACTAGTATTAAAAATAAGTTGGATGTGGCATATAGCATGCCGGTCGAATACTTGATTGACCCCCTGAACAAAGTTCCTACAAGGCTAATTATTAGCAACCCAATTGGTATGCTTATTATTAGTGTAGTAACCATCATCCCTATCCTTATCCAGTCGGCCAAACCGGATGTGTATAGATGGTGTACCCACACATCAGATCCAAGCACTACTACTCCCCATACTCCTCCATAGACCGCTGCTTTGTAATTGAAAATTGGGTTTTTGCTCATGTTAGAAATGATCTCCATCATGACACCAACAGCAGGAAGCAGAATGACATAAACAGCGGGGTGTGAGTAAAACCAAAACAAGTTCTGGTAAAGAAGAACATCGCCACCATTAGCAGGGACAAAAAATGCTGTGCCAAAGTATTTGTCTGTAAGAAGTAGAGTTACTGATGAGGCCAGCACGGGGACAAAAATTAGCTGGATTACAAATGCCCCTAGGATTGTCCAGACGAAAAAATTAAGCTGGTTCCATTTCATGCCGGGTGCGCGCATATAAATTACCGTACAAAGGAAGTTTACTGCACCAAGGATTGATGAAAATCCAATCAGGTGCACAGTGAAAACATAGAATGCTGTATTTCCAGGTGAAAACTCTGAGGAATAAGGAGGATAGCCAGTCCACATAATGTCTGGGGGATCAGGGATTACGAACGAGAGTAGTGCTATAACAATAGCAAACCAGAACAACCATACGGAAAATGCGTTGACACGCGGAAATGCTACATCGTGGGCACCAATCATTAGTGGAACCAGATAGTTAGCCAAAAACCCGGTAAGCCCTGGTATTAAAAAAGCTAAAATCATTGCTGCACCATGGAAGTACAGCCAAAAATTGTAATCATCAGGGCCTACACCACCTATAGTTTCCCCTATGCCAGTTAGTTCCCAACGAATAAGCAGCGCCACTATTCCCGCAACTGCAAAAGCTGCCAGTGACCCTACGAGATAAAGGATTCCAACCCTTTTATGATCGGTTGTAAACAGCCATTCTTTAATCATCTCCATTCCTCACTACCTGTATTCAATAATCAAACAGTTTTGTTTCTTATAAGTTTTATATGGAACTCAGCCTTTATTTTTCTCAGACCATTCATCAAATTCTTCTTGCGATACCACCTTAACTTTTCCCCACATTTCAGAATGGTTTGTGCCACAGAACTCTGTGCAGGTAAAAACATGTTCTCCTTTGTCTTTTGGATAGAACCACAAGTAGGTTACCCTACCAGGCATAAGGTCCTCCTTTATCCTGTATCGTGGGATGAAAAAGGAGTGGACGACATCGTCACTTTTCATTCGTAAAACCACAGGCCTTCCCTCTGGCACGACAAGACCCTCATCGTTATCAGATATGGCTCCGTTTTCATACTCGAATTCCCAGCCCCACATTTGACCTGTTACCTCTACTTCCATGGCATTTTCTGGTACTGTTCGTTGGTCTATCCAGAGTTTCCACCCTTGAGCAGACAAATAAAAATCATCAGCCATAAATATAAAGCTTGGTATTAGAGCCCAACCAAGGATCATTCCCATGGTCGTAAATTTAGGCCCATTACCGATCTGGTCATCCCGTTTTCGGCGGTAAGCAAACATAAAATAGATGCTTAATATTAAAAAAATACCACCTATAATTCCAATATCCCATAACAAATGAACCCACACTTTATGAAACTCTTCCGTATGATCGGTAAATGCTCTTTTCACCTCGTCTTCGGCTCCAACGGGCAAAACCCCGAAAACAATAATACCGACGATTGCGGCTAAGAGTAGTACCCGATTTATCATGTTGACATCTCCTTAGATTTACCTCTTTTTATAAAGTGGAAGAGACCTATCCCAAGTGCTCCCAGTCCAGTTAGCAACGAACCCATAGCGAAAAATAGTGGATAATTTAATCCGTACTTACCTTCCTTATAGTTATAGCTGTAGCAAAAACTAATAGCCATAGTGATAATCTGGGAAGGCTTAAGTCTATTGAACATTGTGTCTACTAGGGCAAGTTCCATATCTTTGGAATCTGCACTTGTATTGTGCAGTATACGTACAATTCTTCCCTCCGGTGAAAGAAAGAAAAATGCGTTGGGATGTAAAAACATATTGTCTTGCGCAGACCAAAAAAATCTATAGCTAATATCTGACATAAAAGGTTTTATTTGTTCTGGTTTTTCGAATACCCCTAAAATCCAGTTATCGTTTAGCTTTGATGGAAAGTTAAGGGTCTTTCGAAAATCGTTAGCGGTTTTAACCCCATCATTTTTATCGAATGACAAAGTCACCACCTTGTAGTCTTTGCCTAACTCGACCCTGCCAAGACTATCTACGGCCAGTAGAAGCCGACCCAGGTCAGCGTTGAAAGCAGGGCATGCTCCATCACAAGTGTAATATGAAAATACTAAGATTGCTGATTTTCCCTTTAGGTCACCTAACCTAAATGGCATACCGCTATCATTGATAAATCCAGTCTGCCGGTTGAATCTATAACCTAAAGCTTTTTCTTCATCTACGGCTAGAATCCCTGGGTCTATATCTGATTCAGTGGGTTTGTAAGATGCTTCTGCCAACCTGCACGTTATAACAATTATTACAACAGCCACAGGGATAGAGGTTATAAACATTCTAATGGCAAACATCTTTACCTTAGTTAAGTTATTACCAGAGATAAATTTGGCTTACGACAAAGAACCACACTATGTCCACAAAATGCCAGTAAATCCCAGCTGATTTGACAAACGTTTGATTTATATTCCCAGCAAATGCAGGAATTAAAACAGTAAGGAAAATACATAACCCGACTAACACATGGGATGCGTGAAACCCGGTTATGGAGTAGAATGCAGTACTTTTTGCGTTAGTGCCCCACCCAAAGCCCTGACTTAATAAATGGTTATATTCATACCCAGTCATCAATAAAAAAACTGTGCCCAGCACCATTGATATAATTAGCCATTTTATAAACCCTGATCCATCTTCAGCTTCCATTTTTATCTCACCAAAATGATAGGTGAACGAAGAAGCCACCAGAACAAATGTCATAATGATTGGGAGTCCAACGCCAATCTCAGGTGACCCTTCAGGTGGCCATTCTGGAGCACTAAGACGAAGCATCCAATAAGATATAAAAAGACAAAGGAATATCATCGCCTCTGACACTATGAAAATGGGTATGCCACTAACCGCATATCCTTGTCCTTGTTTGTCAGAGATGCCTTCTGCCGTCCACCCAGCAATGCCAATAACTATCAGTGGAACACCGATACCGGCGAAGATTGCAGCCATTAATCCATTTTCATATTGAAACATCGAAGCGAACGCCAATGGCACCGCAAAAAAGATTCCAGCAGCTAGTATCAATGGGTAGTAACTGTATTCCCAATGGTGTTCAACGTGAGATTGCGCCATTTCAAATGCTCCAATAAATAACATTTAATACGAAACTGTTATCTGTGCATGCCCAAAGTGAAGCAAATGTAATACCTTATTGCCCCGCAGCGTTAGCAACACGAAAAGCTCGTCAAACTTAAAACATTTGTTAGAAATAGTCTAGAGTTATTTTTCCCATTCGTTTGGTGATAATTCGCAAATATTATGCCAACTGGTTTTATTCGGCCATGGAACACATGGGCGTTTATTGGCAGTTGTTAAAACAATACTAGTTATGGTGGTGAGATTAACCTTTATGGGTGCCATTTCTTTTATTTCATATCAGCAACAAAGAAATACACTAATTTAGGATTTCTGATTTGGTAAAGAACTTACCATACCTGGGAAGATTAAACCCACTAGACTGTAACTAAAGTTTCCTTAATATAGAAATCGTGTGGTGTAACCGGCAGGAACTGACTCACAGTGATAACTGACAATCACAAGTTCATTCGAAACTGGATATGACGGGAAAAGATTAAAGTTGATCACTTAGATATTTTTTGACTGTTTAATTAACCTATGCTATAAGTTACAGTTCCTAACAAAAAAAGAACCACAATAATACGCTATCATTATGAAAATACATGAGTTTCAGGCAAAAGAGATCTTGCATCAGTTTGGTGTTCCAATACCACGGGGTCACGTTGTTGATGAGAAAGTTAATAGCATTGAAGGCATTGTAAATGAACTTGGACTTCCTGTTGTTGTTAAGGCGCAAATCCACGCTGGTGGTCGGGGTAAGGGTGGGGGAGTAAAAGTAACTACCTCGATAGAAGAGGCTGAAAAGGCTTTTCAGTCAATCATGGGGATGACCCTTGTAACACATCAAACAGATGAGAAAGGGCAAGTGGTACGTACTGTTCTAGTTGAAGAAGGGATGGATATTTCCCGTGAGCTATATATAGGGATTGTGCTAGATCGTGAAAAGTCTAAGGCTTGCATAATGGTATCCGAAGAAGGTGGAATGGAGATTGAGGAAGTGGCAGAGGAAACACCAGAAAAGATAATGAAAGAGTGGGTTGACCCTGTAATTGGTATTATGCCTGCCCAAGCCCGCGCACTTGCATTTTTTCTTAACCTGCCATCCGAATGCATTAGGGAAGCAGTTTCATTCATTATGAAGCTTTATAGAACCTTTGAAGCTAACGATTGTTCCCTAGCAGAGATTAATCCTCTTGTGATTACAACAGAAAACAAAGTGATTGCCTTAGATTGCAAAATGAACTTTGATGATAACGCAATGTTTCGCCACAAAGATGTTGTTGAATATCGTGATCTGCATGAAGAAGAAGAACTGGAGATTGAGGCTAGCAGGTATGATCTAAACTATATTAAGCTTGATGGCAATATTGGATGTATGGTTAATGGTGCCGGGTTAGCAATGGCAACTATGGATATCATCAAGTTATCTGGCGGGGAACCGGCGAACTTTTTAGATGTTGGTGGAGGTGCAAGTGAAGAGCAGATTGAAAATGCTTTTCGAATTATCCTTGCTGACGATAATGTCAAAGGGATTTTTATCAACATTTTCGGCGGTATATTGCGTTGTGATCGTCTTGCGACTGGAGTTGTTAACGCGGCTAGAAAGCAAAAAGTTATGGTTCCTGTAGTAATTCGCATGGAGGGTACAAACGTTGAAGATGGAAATCGCATACTAGAAGAAAGTGGATTTGATTTTACCATCGCAAGTGGTATGCGGGATGGCGCTGAAAAGGTCGTTGCAGCGCTTAGCTAGAAGCTAAAGTTATACGGTTTATTTTTATACAATAATCAAACCTGGGAATATGTGGTAGGCAAGGCCGACCCAGTAAAAAAAAGGATCGGAAAGAATGAGTGTCCTCGTCAGCAATGACACAAAACTGATTGTACAAGGAATAACAGGTAAGGAAGGATCATTCCATGCCCTTAGCTGTCGCGATTATGGGACGAATGTGGTTGGGGGTGTAACCCCGGGCAAGGAGGGGCAAAATGTTGAAGGCATACCTGTGTTTAATACGGTAAAAAATGCTGTAGATGCTACGGATGCCGATGCAACCATGATTTTTGTTCCTCCTCCATTTGCGGCGGATGCCATTTTTGAAGCTGCAGAGGCTGGCATCAAACTAGTTGTTTGCATTACTGAAGGAATACCTGTTCTTGATATGATAAAAATCAAACGTTATTTAAAGGACAAGTGTACACGTCTGATAGGCCCTAACTGTCCTGGTGTTATTACTCCCGGGCAAGCGAAAATAGGCATTATGCCTGGTCATATACACAAACCGGGGAATGTTGGCGTTGTTTCACGATCAGGAACGCTCACCTACGAAACTGTAGGTCAATTGGGAGTTCTTGGGATAGGGCAAAGCACGGTAATAGGAATAGGCGGTGACCCAGTCAACGGGACTAGCTTTATTGATGCAATAAAATTATTTAATGATGATGACCAAACGGAAGTTATCTGCATGATTGGCGAGATTGGAGGTTCGGCTGAAGAAGATGCTGCTAAGTTCATCGAAGATAATATTAATAAGCCAGTTGTAGGCTTTATTGCCGGACAGACGGCACCGGCTGGTAGGCGTATGGGCCACGCAGGTGCCATTATCTCTGGCGGTAAAGGAACCGCTGATGAAAAGATGAAAGCCATGGCTGAAAGTGGTATAATCGTTGTTCAGTCACCAGCAGACTTAGGAAGTGCAATTAAAGGGGTTGTATAAGCAAGTATTCTTACTCTGAATTGTTCGATGGCTAATGCTCCTTTCTCATCATTGGCTACCCAAAGCCATATTTATTGCTAAAATATATTTTAGCAAGCCAGATTATGCCTGGAGAGTTGGCATTGAGGTGGTATTTTGATCTTACGCGGGGTTTTTCCATCAATCTTTTTTGTTTTATGTAAAAAAGATGTTTGAGGATAGCTCCTAGTTCTATTAAACTAAGCGTTTTGCTGAAATTTCCTTTTGTCTAGGAATTTTGATTGGGAAATTCTTTGGTTGGCAAAGCCCACGGTAAAGTGAATGGCAAGTACAGCAGCTGAATAAATTGTTCCTGATCGTATAGAATAACAGAATTATGATTATATGAGGTGATAGAAAGGTGGCACTAGCTAAAGACTTAATAATACGCATTGGTGGTGAGGGTGGTGAAGGAATTATCTCTTCGGGAGACATGATTGCTCAAGCTGCCGCTCGTTCCGGTCTTGAGGTTCTAACCTTTAAGACTTTTCCAGCAGAAATTAGAGGCGGATACGCCATGTATCAAATACGCTTTTCAAAAAGTAGAATCCTTTCAGAGGGAAGTGGGTTTAACGTTCTCTGCTGTTTCAACAAGGAATCTCTGGATGTAAATAGAAAGTATCTGCAAGAAGGTAATGCTCTAATTTATGACTACCCAGGTGGTGACATAGAGGAAGAAGTGAATATACCTGGTGTACACTGCTACCCGGTTCCAATGAGTAAAATAGCCAAAACAGAACTTGGAGTTTACCGCTCCAAGAATATGGTTTGCCTCGGGGCAGTGGCTGATTTATTTTCTATCTCCATGGAATCCCTTAAGGAGACCGTAGTGGAAAAGTTTGGCAAGAAAGGACAGGAAGTCGTAGATGTAAACTTTAAGGCACTTGAAGCTGGGCAAACCTACATTAGGGAAAATATTAAAAAAGAAGACTCTTTTAACATGGAACCTGGAACTCCAAAAGATGATGTAATTATCATTAGTGGTAATTACGCTGTTGGCCTAGGAGCTCTACTTGCTGGATGTAAATATTTCAGTGCTTACCCAATTACACCAGCCACTGAGGTAGCAAACTTCCTATCGATTAATCTACCTAAAGTTAACGGAAACCTTGTTCAGGCAGAGGACGAAATAGCCTCTTTAGCAAATGTTATTGGTGCTTCTTATGGTGGTCTTAAGTCGATGACAGCAACATCCGGCCCAGGGTTATCTCTAATGCAGGAGTTAATTGGCATGTCTACCATGATGGAAGTACCTGTAGTCATATGTGATGTACAGCGCGGAGGACCATCAACAGGACTTCCAACCAAGCATGAGCAATCAGATTTGTTCCTTGCTGCCCATGGTGGCCATGGTGATGGTTCTAGAGTTGTACTAAGCCCTGAGGGAATTGAAGATTGCGTATATATGACTGTTGACGCTTTCAATATTGCTGAAAAATATCAGGTTCCTGTATTGTTGCTTTCTGACGGTTCTCTTGGGTTCAGGACTGCTTCAATGAAAAAACCAGACCCATCTAAAATCAAAACCATTAATAGAGATACTTACGATCCAAGTTCCAATGGTAGTGAGTCGTTTATGCGATATAAACTGACTAAGTCCGGAATATCGCCGATGTCTACTCCAGGCCAACCTGACGGGGCATATATTTCTACTGGTCTTGAGCACGGCGAAAGCTCGGCCCCACGATATACCCCAGATAACCACACCGTTATGCTTGATAAACGTTTTAATAAGCTTGATGATTTAGAGGACTTTTTTACGCCAACAGAGGTAGACATTGATGAGGATGCCGAACTTGGAGTAGTGGCATGGGGTTCTACCATAGGCACTCTTCGTGAAGCACTAGCTCTTGCTCGTGAAGATGGCTTAAAAGTTTCGGCCATTTATCCAAAATTAGTATGGCCTATGCCAAAAAAAGCATTAAATGATTTCGCAGCCAAGCATAAGAAAATCCTTGTAACAGAAATCAACAAACAGGCGCAGCTTGCAGCACTTTTGAGGTCTGAAACAGACATGGATCCAATTAGCTACAACATTTATGGTGGGTTGCCCTTTACTCCAAAAATGATAGCAGACAAGATAATGGAGGTACTATGATGGATATTAAGGAAGCGCCCATGAAGGCCAAAGATTACAAGAGCGTTGTTCCACCGACATGGTGTCCTGGTTGTGGTGATTATGGTGTGTTGAATGCCGTTTTAAAGTCTTTTGCCGAACTCGAGCTTGACATTTTTGAGACAGCGCTTGTTTCGGGCATCGGATGTTCTTCCCGTTTTCCTTATTTTGTCAAAACATATGGAATGCACACTGCACACGGTAGAGCATTACCCGTGGCTGCAGGACTAAAAATGGCTCGCCCAGAACTTGAGGTTATTTGCCTTGGTGGTGATGGTGATGGATTTTCCATTGGTGGCGGTCATGTAGCTCATGTGGTTCGGAAAAATACTGATATTACTTACGTTATAATGGATAACGCTATCTATGGCCTTACAAAAGGACAAGTTTCTCCTACCAGTGTACAAGGAATGGTTACGACCACCACTCCGTATGGTGTTCCGGATAACCCAGTAAACCCACTGGCTTTTGTTCTGACCTATGGTGCAACTTTTGTTGCGCAAGCATATAGTTCAAAGCCTAAGCTAGTACAAGAGCTTGTTACTAAGGCAATACAACATAAGGGTTTTTCTTTTGTAAACATAATTAGTCCTTGCCCAACCTTTAATAAATTCAATACTTTCGACTATTACAAAGAGAACATTGAAGAGATACCGGAAGGTCATAACACAAAAGATCTAAATTCAGCCTTGGAAATCGCATTAAGGTCAAAGCAGGGCAAAACACCGGTCGGGTTATTGTATCAAATACAATCACCCACTTTGACCGAGCGCCTTGCCGATATTCGAGAGAAGGCAGAAGCATCAGATAATTACGATTTAAACAAGATTATTGATGCCTACAAACCCTAAAAAATAAAAGTATTTACCTCCAGTCTGTTTTTTTTGGCAACTGAAGGTTTTGTTTGCATATAGGAGCTACTAACATAAAATGGACCAAACTTTAGCAATCATTAAACCCGATGCAGCTTCCCGTGCTTTAACCGGGAAAATAGTTAGCAGAATCGAAAGCAATGGCCTTAAGATTATCGCCATGAAGCTTATTCATATGAGCAAGGATCAAGCGGAGGATTTTTATATTGAACACAAAGAACGACCTTTTTTTGATTCCCTTACCGATTACATGGCTTCGGGACCTTGCTATGTAATTGTACTAGAAGGTGAAAAAGCTCAGTTGCAATGGCGTGATGCTATGGGAGCCACCAATCCGGTTGACGCAGCTGATGGAACCATCAGAAAAGATTTTGGTCAGAGTTTAGAGCAAAACTCTGTTCACGGTTCTGACTCACCATCGTCTGCGGCTCGTGAAATAGCATTTTTTTTCAGCGAGCTTGAGATTATGTAATGGTTGACTAGCAGAGCACATTAAATCGTTAGTTCACCAGAATGAAATGATGATCCCACCAATGCTCCCAAATAGCCAGATTGATCTAGTATCTTTAAATCAGACTGACTTGCCACTCCTCCTCCCGAATACCAATCTTCACCTTTTATTGGTTTTATAAGGCCTTTAGGGTTAAATCTTTTACCGCCAACAGCATCTAGCCTAAGGTGTAAAAACTTTTTTGCACCAGCTTGCCTAGATACTTTCAAAACAGAATCTATGGTCAGGTGACTTTCTGTGGAGATGAGTTTGCCATTTTTAATGTCGATTGAGACTATCTCTTTTGATAAGTTTTTTACCGTTGTCCAGTCTTTAAAAGTTTCCGTTGCAGCAATGGTTGTTATACGATTATTACTCTTTAATTCAGCAGCTATAACAACACCACGATCCAGCCACAAATTAGCTGAAGTCCTATTTATTATCTCGTTAATAACATGCTGATTTGAGCCATTCCCAGTAATCGCGTTAAGGTCGGCAATGTAAAAAGTTTGAAGACCAGTGTGTTTTATTATAGATTGAACCAGTGCAACTGGATCAGGCGAAGGATCAAAAATTGACTTTAGCGGCTGGTATTTTTTACGTTCTCCTCCCATTGCTGCAACAGCTAATCCATTTTGTAGGTCTAAAACAGGGATAACAATCATTTATACTGATTATGCCAAGAGGCCGACCTTATATAGGCCGGCTTAAAAAGTTGTGCCAATACCAGCAAACCATCAAACCACCGAGTTATTGCTGTAGCCTTTTAAGTGCGATCTAGATGCTAAAATAGTATGTTCCTCAATGCTAGCGTTAGGACAGTATGCATTAGATGAACTGCTCACATATACTAAAACTTACCAAAGCCATTGTGGGTTGCATCTTTCAATCACGTAGAAACTCTTGGAAATAGGGTATATCTGCTTGAGCTATGGACAGAACAAAACCTTGGCTATTAGACTAAATTATTATGCTGCCGGATCAAGTTTTCGTAATAAATCACCATAAAGCTCTACATCCATATCACTTTTCTTACTAGGTAGGATCTTTTCTATCTCGAGCCTGGCTAATTTATACGAACCACATTTAAGATATGCTTTAATTAACAGTTTTCTCGTCTCAGTATGGTTATTATCCCATCGCAATGATGCGCGACAACTTTCCGTCGCCTCAGCAAACCTGCCCAAACGATCTAATATTATGGCCCTGAGTCTGTGAAGGCGATCACGGCGAAATGTTATATCATATTCCATAGCCCTAGTAGCAGCCATAAGCGTGATGTCCAAGGCGGTAGAACCCGAAAACTCCTTTACCTTGACAAACAACTCATCGAATGAAGGATTATCGCTGTTAAGGTAACGTAAAACTAGCTTTTCACAACGGGCTATCATTTCTGGGTCATGCCGGTTGTGAACTAATTTGGAACTCAGCCTTCCATCTGATTGCATGATTGTAAGAGCTAACACTATAAAACCTATACTTAGTGCAGCTAGTAATGATATGGGCAACTGAAACCACTCCATAGTTCAAATCCTTTTTACCATTGCTTGATATTTAGTTTCGCAATTACTGTGCCGCAAAACAAGCACTGTAAACACTTTATAAACAATATGTTAAAGGCTGTTGATTTTAGTAGATTAGTCAGATAGGCTAAAAACAACATTTTGTGTGGGAAGATGTACCAATAAAGGATGGTTTTAGGAAAGGTTGTTTTTACTGTTCAGAAATAGGATAAATATTTCCAGTTTCAATCTCTAACAGTATCCATGGCAATATCTATGATTTAATGATGAACAAGTGGCTTGAGCAATTACAACACACCTTAAAAGGTATACCTGCAAAACCCGGCGTTTACAAAATGAAGGCGGGATCAGGGAAAACCCTTTATATTGGAAAAGCAATATCCCTTCGCCATCGGGTGCGCTCGTATTTTCAAAAATCAGCTAGCTTATCGCCACGCATCTCAGTCATGGTGTCTAAAGTGCGATCAATTGAGTTTATGCTTACAGCCTCAGAGGTTGAAGCTCTTATTCTCGAAGACAATCTCATAAAAAAGGAGCAACCGCCGTATAACGTAATGTTACGTGATGATAAGAACTACCCATATCTAAACGTTACAATGGGTGAGACTTTTCCTCGGCTTCTTTTGGTGCGAAAAGTTTTGAAGGATGGGGGAATGTATTTTGGCCCATTTGTTTCGGCAAAGTCTGTTCGTAGGACAATGAAATTAATCCACAAAATATTCCCGCTTCGGCAAAGCCGTGATAACTTAAATGGAAAGCCGATTCGTAAACCTTGTCTTAATTATCAAATGGGTAGATGTTTGGCACCTTGTGCTGGGAAAGTAAGCGTATCAGAATATCAAGCATTGGTAGACCAAGTAGTGCTTTTCCTGCGCGGGCGTAACGAAGAGTTACTTGATGTTATAAAAAACAAAATGCTGGAAGCTGCCGATAATGAACTGTTCGAGCTAGCAGCCACATATCGTGATCAAATAGGAGCAATAGAACTAATTACCGAGCAGCAAATGATAACCGATACAGATCTTACCAACAAAGATGTTATAGCCTCCTACGAAAATGGTGGTAGGTTGGTCATTCAAATTCTCCAGATTCAAAATGGCAAAATGAATGGCGAGAGAAGTTTTGTATTCGACAAACTTGGAGAGCAAGACCGAGCGGAAGCTATTAGTGCCTTTATTCGTCAGTTCTATAATAAAGGGATGAAAATACCTCCACAGATACTAGTTAACCGTATTCCAGAAGATAGAGAACCATTAGGAGAAAGACTCTCGGAAATGTCGGGTAATAAGGTCCGTATAATGGAACCTTTACGTGGGAAGAAAAGAAAGCTTATTGAAATGGCGGAAAATAATGCTAAATCCCGTCTGATGCTTGAGACCAACTCACAAAAGATGATTGAGGAGGCGCTTGAAGAAATTAAAGAAAAGCTTTGTCTCGACGTTATACCAAGGCATATGGAGGCATATGACATTTCCCATACTTCCGGGGTGTCCTCAGTTGGTTCAATGGTTGTATTTCGTGATGGCGTTATGTCCAATGCCGAATACAGAAGATATAAGATCAGAACTATAATCGGAACCAATGATTACGCTTCACTAGTCGAAATAGTTGGGAGAAGGTTACGTCAGGTATTCGAGAAAGGGAGTGACCCACCTGACCTATTAATAATCGACGGAGGCAAAGGTCAGGTCAATACAGTGCATCGGAAATTAAAAGAATCAGGAATCGATCCTCCACCAATGGTTGGTTTGGCAAAAGGAACCGAAAGAAACAAGCCGGAGTCTGATGTTTTTTACAAACCTGAAAACCCAAGCCCAATTAGTTTTCCTACATCCTCACCGGGAAGGCATCTTCTACAAAGAGCTAGAGATGAAGCTCATCGGTTTGCTATTTCCTACCACAAAAAGCATAGGGATTCGTCCATGACCCGTTCATCACTTGATTGCATCCCAGGCATGGGGCCTAAACGAAAGAAGACCTTGCTAAGAAAATTTGGTTCAGTCAAGAGAATACGCGAAGCTACTTTAGAAGAATTTGCGGCTGCAATTGGTCTTTCCGAGAATGCGGCTAAGAAAATGTATGAGGCCCTATGAAACCATACGTGTAAATACCTAACTTTTTATCTAACAGCAATAGCTGAAAGAAACCTTCCTGTTTTATTTCTATCTTTTCGGTGGGAAAAGAAGCTTGCATTATCGCATGAGGTGCATACGCTGCAATCGAAAACATTTTTGCTGTTAACACCGCAGCTTAGTAGTTGCCCAAGGCTAGCAGCAACAATATCTAAATACTTTCCATCTGTGCAACCGCAGTTTTTTGAGAACTTGCTTGCTGTTGCTGCATCCACCTCATAACAGCAATTACGAATACATGGCCCAAGTGCGGCTAAGATTTTACTGGGATTACAATTAAAGTTTTTAATCATAATATTTACCACTTTTGCAGCTATTAATTTTTCACAGCCTCGTCTACCTGCATGGATTGCCGCTACTACTTTGCGTTCTGGCTCAGCGAGCAATATGGGCAAGCAATCTGCTGTCAGCACTCCAGTGTATAACCCCTTTAAGTTTGTAATCACAGCATCACCTTTCAAACTATTTGCTGGGGTAATAGAGTTTATTATTACCACGTTATCTCCATGGACTTGCCTTGGATTCCATATCTCCGTTATGTCTGTGGCTTCCATGACTCGGGAAAAATTACCGGCCACATTTTTTGCAGAGTCACCCACATTTGCACTCAAATTCAGCGAGTTGAATGGTAATGGGCTGATACCACCATTACGACCGGTTACAACAGTGTCAAACCCTGACCAAGTGAAACTTTGGAATTGATATATTTCTGGTTCCACCGCAGGTATCTTCCTGAAGCTTTCAATTAGGGCTAAAGCTTTAGGATTTCTCATTTACACATACCCCTAAATAAACACCACACCGTAAACACTCTACATCTGGAGGAGGACATTCGCTTATTGTTTTTGCTTGCTCACTCCTTTCCACTTCTCGGGTGAGATAATCATCTCTCATGCCATGACCCACCTTTGCCCAAGGCAAAACTTCATTGTTTTCCTTTCGCCTATATACGATAAGGTCAGGATTAACCCCTGATAATCTAAAATATTTAAGTGCCTCAATTAAATCACCATTTAATTCCACAGCCTTTTCAATGAATGACCCTATTTGCTCGTTTCCCAAAGAGAGCAAGGCCTGAATATAGTCTAGACGAGGAGAACTTGTTGATACGGAAACGTTTGGAACTTTAGACAAACCGTTTTTGACTATTTTGAGTCTATTTTTTAGTATCTTTATGTTTTCAAATGGTTCTCGCTCAAACGGGGTATTAGGTTTAGGCACAAAACAATTTACACTAACTTCAATTGATCCTAGTGTGCCACGGGTTCTGGAGCTATCCACCATGACTTTTTGTGATGCTTTAATGAGTGCGACTATAGCTTCCACATCCTTATCAATCTCACTTGGTAAGCCAACAAGAAAGTACAATTTAATATTGAAAGGTCCCGCTTTTGACATTTTGGCTATGGCATTTATTATTGCGCTGTCTGTAATTTCCTTATTAATCTTTTTGCGCAGCGTTTCTGAACCAGCTTCTGGAGCTACAGTAATAGCGTTGGAGCCTCCTTTGGATATAAGGGAAAGCCATTCTTCACTCAGGCTATCAATGCGGAGAGATGAGATGCTAAATTGACCATTACAGCTAATTATGTAGCGGAATATTTTCAAAGCATCTGGATGATCGGATATGGCACTGCCCACAAGCCCAATTTTTCCATTAACTGCAAGCCCTTTGTCAATAGCGGACAGAATGCTTTTAAGCGAGTAGTGTCTAGTAGGCCTGTAAGAATACCCTGCAGCACAAAACCGACAGTGCCTGCCACATCCTTTTCCTGTCTCTACCAGCCACATATCTCCAAACACAGTTTCAGTTGTGTGAATTGTAGTGTGGTTGGGACTATCATCACTACTCCAAGCACGCTTAACCTGCACATCATTATTTGTGTTCTTTTCCTGCAGACTTGGGACCAGGCAACCAGGCACTCTTGCAAACCGCTTCAGCGAAGTTTCTTCATTGATATAAGCATCAATAAATGGATTTATGATTTCCTCTGCTTCCCCGATAAAAACTAAGTCTGCAAAGGGCGACATTACAGCAGGGTTAAGTGTTGGAGCCAATCCTCCTACTGCCACAAGCAACTTATCCCTATTTTGACTTCTAAACGGGATGTTGGAAAGCTTGAGGATTCTTAAAACATTGATGTAATCCATTTCAAAAGTGATTGAAAAACATACCATGTCAAACCTGTTCAAAGGTGTATTTGATTCCAAGCTGGATAAAACATTCCCACTGTTTTCCATGCTTAACAGTTCTTTTGATTCTGGCATGAATGCTCTCTCACATACCACATTGTCACGCGCATTAAGCAGGGAGTAGACTTTTTGGTATCCAAGGTTGCTCATAGCGATGGAGTATAAGTTGGGGTAGACAAGGGCAACACGTACTCTGCCTCCATGGTCCTTTAGGACCGTTCCGTTCTCACGCTGTAGACGAGCCTCAGCTATTAGCCTAAAGTTACCCATTGTTTATTGTGTCAATTTTTCTTTTCTTTTCCATATTAATAGTGCCTGTGTTACCTTCTGCAACTAATCCTTAATACTAATAGATTCTTGGCATTAAATGTTTAAATCAACAGAAGAACAGTTAAAAATAATTCGGCGTGGTACTTTGGAGATACTTGGGGAAGAAGACTTAGAAAAGAAACTAGATAAATCGAGGGATACCAAAATGCCCCTCAAAATAAAGGCTGGATTTGATCCCACTGCACCGGATTTGCACCTTGGGCATAGTGTTCTTCTCCACAAAATGCGCCAGTTTCAGGAACTCGGCCATACCATTATGTTCTTAATAGGTGATTTTACTGGTTGTATTGGTGATCCTACAGGAAAGTCAGAGACCCGTCCGCCTCTTACAATGGAACAAGTAGCTAAAAACTCAATAACCTACACTGAACAAGTCTTTAAAATATTAGACTCAAACTCTACACAGGTTTTATACAACAGCCGCTGGTTAAACAACCTAACGCCCCAAGATATTGTGGAATTAGCATCAAAATACACGGTAGCCAGAATGCTTGAGCGAGATGACTTCTCCAAACGCTACTCTGCTGGTACTGGTATTCCGATACACGAATTTTTGTATCCACTTTTCCAAGGGTATGATTCCGTTGTAATGGAGGCTGATGTGGAGCTCGGAGGAAACGACCAGAAGTTTAACCTGCTAGTTGGTAGGGATCTTCAGCGAAGTTATGGCAAATCACCCCAAGTAGCACTTACTTTACCCCTGCTTGAAGGAACAGATGGAGTGAAGAAGATGAGCAAGTCATTCAATAACTACATAGGAATCAATGAGCCAGCAAAAGAGATTTTTGGTAAGGTGATGTCTATATCAGATGATCTGATGCTCCGATATTACGAGTTGGTATCTTCGATTTCAAATGAAGACCTTGCTCAGCTAAAAGATGACATCACCTCTGGTAAGGTTCACCCTAAGGACGCTAAAGCTAACCTTGGTAAGGAGGTTGTTTCCCGTTATCACAGTCATGATCAGGCTGCGGCTGCGGCTATTGAGTTTGCAAACATATTCAAGAAAAAGGAGGTTCCAGATAAAGTTCCAGCGTTTAAGCCAGATTGGGTAAACACAGAATTGGTGTTAGCGAATCTTTTAAATGACGCAGGCTTGGTGAGAAGTAATTCCGATGGGCGTAGGATGATAAAGCAAGGTGCAGTCTCAGTTAATGGGGAAAAAGTAATTGACCAAGATTATAAATTACCCAAAGGTGGAGAGTATCTTATTAAAGTCGGAAAGCGAAAGTTTGTAAAAATATTGTAAAGTCGTCTTGGCTTTTTTGAGTTGATATGTCACTGGTCTTGTAACGCTACCTGGGTTTTAAGGATAGCGTTACAAAGATTAATTTGGTCAGGTGTTGTAACCTTGAGGTTTAGAACCGAGCCTTCTATCACCTTTATTGGCAACCCCATTCTCTCAACCAGTGTAGATTCATCGGTACCATTAAAACCATCACAATTGGCTCGGTCTATGGCTTCGCGCAAAATGTTGAACTGAAATGCTTGTGGGGTCTGTACGTGGTAAATGTTATTTCTTGCAACTGCTTTTTCCACAAACCCATTCTTTACACATTTCAATGTATCTGTAGAGCAAATAGCAGCGATCGCAGCACCGTGCATTATCGCTGCATGTACCACATCGTTGATTAACTTCGGCGTTACAAAAGGTCTTACGCCATCATGAGTGATAACTATATCGTATTTATTTTGTATATGATTAAACCCATTAATGATTGACTCTTGTCTTGTGTTTCCCCCTTCTACCAGATTGACTGGTCTACTAATGTGGTACTTGTCCAAAATGCTTTTTTGTGTTCTTTTTATTTGGCTGTGATGGACTATTAGGATAATTTTATCAATCACGCTGGATTGGCAAAGCCTTAGCAGGGTATGGGCAAGGATTGGTTTGCCGCCTACCTCAATAAACTGTTTCGGCTCATCGGTGTTCATTCGTGTGCCCACACCGGCGGCTGGTATTAAAGCAGCTACTTTCAATTTATATGCTCAAAAATAGGTAATGGATAACACATCAATTTGAAAATTTCCGTTTCTATACCGGAAACATTCAGTAAGATTAAAAATAGCTGCGTCCTGTTGCTTTGTCATCCTTGATCTTTGCCAGCCTCAGAAATAATCTTATCTAAATCCCAATCCAACGATAATTGTGCTGAATCGCCGTTTTTTGTTTTGTACAGCAACTTTTTGTTTTGAAGTCCATATTCAAAAACTTCTTTTGTGATTTCAACGTCCATTTGGCAGTAGTCTGCTACTTTCTCGTGCTTGCCATCTGCCCACCACAGTAAAGAGGTTAGGCCATCTGCAGTTTTAACTTTGCCTAAAGTGGCTTGGGCTATTCGGTTTAGGCCAATTCGAAAATTGAGCCTATCTTTTATATCAGCAAGTATGTCGAAGGAATTTGTCTCTCGAGCAAGGTCTATGCTGGTGTAGCCCGAAAGGACGGAATAGTCAAACTTAATATGATTGAACCCTACGACTAGGTCGGCGGCTAGTAATATGTTTATGAGTTCTTGAGCATCCTTTTCCCAGTAGCTTGTGTATTTTCTTTCAATGGAGTCATATAATACTGCAACTGCAAGCTCCATCAAATGTGCGTTTTCCCATCCACCAACTTGTTCTGCCCCCTTCTGTGTCTCTAGGTCAAAAAAAATTATTCTTTTGCTTGAGGCCATGTTGGAGTCCCCAGTACTACAAAACGCATTCTCACTCGTGGACAAGGATATCATTTAGATCTTAGAAGTGCGATTTCTCAGAACATGATCAGCTAGCACTAAACACATCATTGCTTCAGCAACAGGTACCGCTCTTGGGCATATACACGGGTCGTGCCGCCCCTCAACCTGAATAGCTATTTCCTCGAATTTAGTATTAATTGTATTTTGCTGTTTGGCTATTGATGAAGTTGGTTTTACAGCAATTCTTGCCACGATGTCGTTGCCGTTGGAGATACCACCGTCTATCCCTCCGCTGTTATTTGAGGCGAATGCAGGTTTACCGTCTTTAATGTACATGGAGTCATTATTTTTGGAACCTAGCATTTTGGCCACAGTAAATCCAGCACCGATTTCCACGCCTTTTACGGCATTGATAGACATCAACCCTGCAGCTAGCTCGGCATCTAGTTTCCCATAAATTGGCTCCCCTAGCCCAGCTGGAACCCCTAGCGCTACCACATCTATAATACCCCCAAGTGAATCACCCTCATTCATAATATCTAGGATTCTTTGTTTCATCTTTTCTGCTATAACAGGGTCAGCACAACGTATGTCGTTCTTTTCTATTTGGGTTCGGTCAAAAGTTTTCGCATGTATATCAGAAATGGCAACAGTATGGGCAAACACATCAATTCCCATGGAGGACAAAAGTTCTTTTGCTACAGCACCCCCTGCCACACGACTGGCTGTTTCTCTTGCCGAGGCACGCCCACCACCTCTATAATCATAAAACCCGTACTTAGTTGTATAGGTGTAATCTGCATGTCCTGGTCTAAAACTGGTTTTTATGTTTTCGTAGCTACCTGACCTGGAGTCTTTATTATGAACCATGATCATAATAGGAGTCCCTGTGGTTTTACCTTTGAACACACCAGACATTATTTCGGCTTTATCCGGTTCACCACGGGGTGATGTAATATCACTCTGGCCAACCCTACGTCTGTCCATTTGGATTTGTATTTTCTCTTCTGACAAGGCGATTCCCGCTGGACAGCCGTCTACAATGGCCCCTACGGCAGGCCCATGTGATTCACCCCAAGTGGTTAACCTGAATATCTTCCCAAAAGTATTACTAGACATATGGAGTTCCTAGTATTATGTGTCTATTTCTAACTATAGTTCTAAAAATGTAACAAGTATTTTTGACTGCTAGCTTTGTGGCACCCAACTAGTTTACAGTAAATTCAGTTTTTCCGTAAGTTCGTTTACAACTTCATCAACTGGTTTATTTTCATTTTCCACAGTAATATTAGCTAGGCGATCAAACCCTACACTTCGCTTATCAAACATCTTATCGAAGGAATTACGAGGATTTTTCTTGTCAAAAAAAGCTGGAAGACCAAGTTTCATAATTCGCTTGTACAAAATGTCCCGTCCAACAATGAGATAAACATACATTGGGCCACTCAAATCTATTCCTTTGGTGTAAGCATTTTCAACTGTTCCACCACCAAATGAAATTACCGTGTCATCCATGGCCAGGACTTTTTTAACCACCTGTGTCTCGATCTCCATAAAATAGTCACGGCCGTGTTCTTGGTAAATCTGGCGTGAACTAAGAGTATTACTTGTGATTTCACTGTACCTTATTTCGAGCAAAGAATCGGTATCAAGGAATTTTGTGTTTAGCCTTTTGGCTAATGCCTTACCAACGGTAGTTTTGCCAGAAGCTTTAAATCCAATCAAGACGATGGGTTTGCCCATATACAGTAAAGTTCTCCATCTTTTAATAAAAACTCAGTGTTTGTGCCACCTAATATAAACATAGGCATGTTGATCAGACTACGGAAAAAGCCTTATGTATTAAGCCAAGTGTGTTTTAAAGTACCGCATGGTTTTACATAATGCAAACCATAGTCGGAATGCTGCTTCTTAAGGTTTAGATCAGTCATTTAGAACAATGGTTAATTTTGTCACTTAAAGAGGGCAAACGGATACTTGTATAAGAAAATGATACATGTAATGAAACATGTCTAGATCTTTATGAGATGGCCCTTGTAATTCTTAAGCTTGTAAAATAGAAATTCGTAAATAATGACCCCTTGCCTTTTAATTATTAAAGAATCCAATGAGGTAACTTTCCCAAAAAATGGCTCTATTCGTTTTATGTCATTACGTCTTTTAACAGTAACGTACAATGCATCTTTGCCAAGCAGGTGTTCCACCGACCCTAGATAGCCAAATCTTTTTTCGCCATCTGTCATGTATGTCGCGGTATTGTTACTAGTATAATAAGATAATAACCCAGTGATCTGGTAGCGGTTTGCCAAAATGAAGGTATCTGGATCCATGAGGGATAGAATGTTGTCTACCTCTTTGCCAAGCTTAGACCACCCATAAATTCTTTTGGACATTTCATGCTTAACCTGATCTGGCATAGGAAGCACGGGGTTTATTATCTGAATATGTGCATAAATCACTATAACCCCAGATATAAAAATGGACAATTTGTAGCTATATGTTAGTGCGTTACCCCACAGACTACGTATCTCAGCAACAATAATCGAGATCCAGCCAGGAGTAATTATAACGGCAGCTAAGAACATTATGACTGACCAATTACCCTCCATTCGGGTTCTGAGGCTGTTAACGATAAAAAAGATCACAAGTGAAAGTGACATTACTGACAGGTAAACAAAAACATCGCGTTTGTTTTTATATCCTATCCATCCAATGCTGATTGATCCAGCGAGAAGGAAAAAGAAAAGGAATAATCCAAACAGACCTATTTGCCCAACCCAAAACTCGGAAAAGTTTTCTAGGGCAGTTGATCTGTTGGGATCGAATCCATGGGATAACTGAAAACTCAGAGATACCCAGTCATGGGTCGCATTCCAAAAAATTACCGGACTGAAGATTAATATTGAAAGAATAAAAGCTAAGTAGGGATCTTTGCGAAAAAGCCAATACCGGTTTTCCCTCGAAACAAGAAGAAACACTAATATAGCCGGGACAAACAGTGCCATGTTGTATTTGGAGAGCATTCCTAGGCCAAACACTGCACCTAAGGCATACCAATAGCCTCCTTTTTTTGTGTTGAAAATTTGGTACCCGAAGTAAAGGCTCAGTGCCCAGAATAGACAAAGAGGTGCATCTGGAGTTATGAGCAATGTGCCAATTGAGTAAATGGGGACCACGTTAAACAATATCGCAGAAGCCAGTCCAATACGACGGTCATTGAAAATATCTGAAGCAAGCAAATAGATAATCCATGTAACCGCAGTTGAACTTAACACAACCCCTAGGCGAACCCAAGACTCCCCGTCCGACATAATAGTGGTGAGGGCTATTAAGTAAGCAACCATAGGTGGATGGTCGTAGTAGCTAAGGTCTGGATGTTTTCCCCACATCCAATAGTACCCTTCATCCAATGAAAGGTCGAACCATCCGCTGAAAATAAAACGAAAAGTCGTAATCAATACAAGGAAAAAATAGAAACGGGATTTGTAACTCAATGAACCTAGGCTACCAAGCGGCCCAAAGATAGTAGATTCCGGGAGGAGTGAATACTTTTGCCGGAATAGCAATGTCTAGTTCAGCCAACAACCATTCGAGAAAGTTTGATTTTTTGTCAACTTCTACAATTTCAGGATCATTTCCGATTCCAGCCATCTCTGTCGCTGCTTTCACGCTGTCCCTAAATGTTCCAAGTTCATCTATCAAGCCGTTCGACAAAGCCTGCCTGCCGGTAAAAATACGACCATCAGCCAGTTTTCTTACTTTCTCTAATTCCATATTTCGACTATTTGCCACATCTTCTATAAACTGATTATAAACATCGTCTATAATGCCTTGCATCAGTTTGTGGTCTTCTTCTGTGAATGGCCTGAAGGGTGAGCCCGCATCTTTATATTTCCCGCTCTTAAATACAATTGAAGACATTCCTATTGTATCAAATAGCTTTTCCATATTGGTGAACTGAGCAATCACTCCAATTGAGCCAGTTATGGTTCCCGGTACAGCAATGATTTTGTCAGTCGCTGAAGCAATATAATAACCACCCGAGGCGGCAACAGTCCCCATACTAGCAACTATTGGTTTTTTCTTTTTTGCGAGCAATATAGCATGAAAAATCTCTTGAGATTGAGCCACGCCACCACCTGGACTTACAATCCTGATAATAATGGCCTTGATGTCTTTATTATCAGCCCAGTGTTCAATCTGGCCTACTACATTTGCGCTAGAAAGAATCACTTCCTCAATTCTAACTAACGCAATTTTATCGCTATTCTTTGAGCTATTTAAAATGAAATTTCCATTGCTGCCGGATTGCCAAGAGGCGAAAAGAGCTAGCCCTACTGTGAACATTATTCCCACAGCAGTGAAGAAAAAAATAATCGTCAGAACTTTCCAGGTATTCTTTCCTGTTCTAACCATTTGAGTACTTTCTTAGGCTAAATTATTGCAGCAAGATAAAGGAAGCGTTATTTGTCAGCTTGCTCAGCCTGTTCTACATTTTCGTCATTCTGATCCAAACTATTTTCAGAGTCGTTACTTATAACATTGCTTTCTTCACTGTCAAGTGCTGCGTCTTTTTCCATTAAACGAAGTTCTTTCTCAATCTCTTCTGCGGACAGACCTTCAAGAAAAGCCTTTATAGACAAACCTATTTTTCTGTTTACAAGGTCAACCTTAATCACCTTTGTTGTCACTTCTTGGTTAATACGAACAGCATTACGAGGATTGTCTACCTTATTGGTCGAGAGTTGGGACACATGTATTAACCCTTCTATACCGCTTTCAATTTCGGCAAAGGCACCAAAGTTTGTGATCTTGACAACAGTGCATTTGACCTCGGCACCCACCGGATATCGCACATCAACCTCCTCCCAAGGATCCTTTTCAAGCTGCTTAAGCCCGAGTGCAATCCGTTCGTTTTCCTTGTCTATATTCAGGACAATACATTTAACGATGTCATGTTTCTTCATTATCTCTGAAGGATGTTTGATTTTTTGCGTCCAACTCATGTCTGAGATGTGGATTAATCCGTCCACACCCTCTTCAAGCTCTATGAAAGCACCAAACTCAGCAACGTTTCTAACAGACCCTTCCACAGTCTTGTTAGCAGAATATTTTTCGTCAATACCATCCCAAGGGTTTGGTGAGTTTTGTTTCATACCAAGAGAAATTCGCTTTTTCTCATTATCTATTGAAAGTACAACAGTCTCAACATTGTCTCCAATGTTAACAAGCTTGCCGGGGTGGCGGATGTGCTTGTTCCAAGTCATTTCGGAGATATGCACTAATCCCTCAACGCCTCGTTCTAGCTCAATAAAGGCACCATAATCTGCAATTGAAACTACTTTTCCAGTTACGTGACTATCTGCCTTGTACTTCTCTTCTGCAGCCACCCAAGGATCTGGCTTGGTTTGCTTTAAACCAAGGGAAACTCGTTCATTTTGGAGGTCAAGTTTAATTACCTTTACGGCCACCTGATCTCCAATGGCAAACATTTCTGACGGGTGGTTGACTCTGCCCCATGACATATCTGTTATATGTAGTAACCCGTCCACCCCACCGAGGTCAATAAATGCTCCGTACTCAGTTATGTTTTTTACTATTCCATCTACAATAGCACCTTCCTGAATCTGGGAAAGTGTATTTTCTTTTGTTACTTTTCTTTCTTCTTCAAGGATTACACGGCGCGAGAGCACGATGTTCCCTCGTTTTTTGTTCATTTTAATAATTTTGCACTTAACGGTGTCACCAATAATCCTGTCTAGATTTTTTATAGGGCGGAGATCTATTTGGGATCCTGGCAAGAACGCTTTCAGACCAATATCCACCGTTAAACCACCTTTTATTTTGGAAAAAACCACACCTTCTATGATCTCGTCATTCTCAAACTTTTCGGCCATCTTTTCCCAAATTCTGATCCGATTCACTTTTTCCTTTGAGAGTACAGATACCCCTTCATTGTCTTCGGTCTTATCCAGCATAACCTCAACAGTATCTCCAAGCGCTAGATCTGCCGCCTCACGACCAAATTCACTTAAAGGGATTAATCCCTCACTTTTGTAACCAACATCCACCAAGACAGCATCATCAGTTTTGTTAATGATTGTGCCTTTGATAATTTCCCCTTCTTTAAAAAACTTGACGCTTTCGTCAACCATGGAGGCAAATTCACCTGATGATGGAGCATTCGTTTCTTGTTTTTTATCTTCTTGTTCAAGGAGGCCCATATCTACGTAGTCCTCAGCCTTGACCCTACTGAAACTGACTTTATTACTATTGGCCATTCGTAAAAATTACCCATTCCTTTTAAATTGTTGACTTTTAATCAAGCGACTAAACATAGGAGAAAAACTCCGTAGCATTTGTGGTTTATGTGCTTATCAAATAACGAGAAGCACTATGTTTAGCTACCCCCACCGCCTGAGAAGATGCAATCTAACATCCTTGAAAGGGCTTCGTCAATATTCAAATTGGATGTGTTAATCTCAACGGCACCGTCAGCTTTTACCAGAGGAGAGCTAATTCTTGAACTGTCGAGCCTGTCCCGGTCTTTAATATTTCTCAACACTTCTTCAATAGAGGCTTCTATGCCAGCATTTTTGAGTTCGGTCATTCGTCGTCTGGCTCGAATTTCATCGTTGGCCAACAAGAAAAACTTGAACTCAGCCTTGGGAAAAACAAAACTGCCAATATCACGACCCTCCATTACTATTCGACCCGTTGATCCCATTTCTCTTTGTTTTTCAATCATCTTTGCCCTAACGAGAGCGTAGGATGCCACAATAGAAACCGTATCTGAAATAATTGGATCCCTTATCCTCTCAGTATAATTTTGACCATTAACAATTACCTTTTGCCCATCTGCGTAAGATCGAAAAACAATCTCAACACTATTTGTTTTTTTTACAACTGCACTTTCATTGGTGATGTCTATTCCTGAGTCCATAGCTATTGCTGTAACTGAACGATACATGGCTCCCGTATCTATCACCTTGGCATTGATCTCTTTTGCTAGGAGTTTGGCTAGGGTTGATTTACCCGACCCTGCAGGACCATCTATGGCAACTACAAAACTGTGCGGTAATTTATCCCTGTCCATTAGGATTTAAGCCAGTGTGTTTAATGGAAAGTAATAGGCCATATTGGCTTTATTCACTTCTCCACAAATTTAGCCCTGTGATCTTGTCGATCTCACGCTGCAGAGTAGGCCCTGAAAGCAATGTGATATGGAATTCGCCTGCAAATATAATCGTCCCATTAACCAGGTGACCGCCAAAGGCTTTACCGTTATCGTCGCTGAAAATTATATGGATATGGGCAAATGGTTCACCATCTTTTAGCGATATGTTGCCAATAGCGGAGAGTATCTCCAGGTCTTTTTCAACTGGGCCTATGGTGTGGTAGGTTTGCTCAGCCTGGTTGTAATATGAGTATGCCGCCTGTGAAACTGCGCCAATCAAGGAAATGGTCCCTAGGGTTATTTGCTCCTTGACCAGTAATTCTGTAATCCATTCCAGCAAGTCTGATCCATGTGGCACACGCCCCATGATCACACTACTTTCTTTGTATTTGTTAATTACCATGTCAGCATATATAAATTAATGTTAGTCAAAATAGCCGAAAGTTCTATTTTCGCATCAATCCCATAACCAATGTGGATTTTTTGAGACTCCTCGCTTATAAACTTGAGGCAAAGCATAACCACTGGAATCAATATTGCGAGACTATGACCCTTCAATTGCTATCTGCTATTTGCAATGGTCATCCATGCTCTTGCGGGCAGTTTTTACCAGCTTTAAACGATTTTGTAGCTTATCAAATTCGTCATTGAGGATTGCCTCCTTAAAGCTGGTAATTGACTGTTCAAACTGCTCGATGGATTTAAGAAGTGGTTTACGGTTCATTGAAAAAATGTCACGCCACATCTTAGGGTCACTGGCAGCGATTCTAGTTGTGTCATTAAATCCCCCAGCCACAAACCTTTGGATTTCTCCGGATGGGTCTGCCCCCAATATGGTTTCAACTAAAGCATATGCGGCAAAGTGGGGAAGGTGACTAATCACAGCCATTGCTTGATCATGTTCTTCAGGGTCCATAAGCCGAACATCAGATCCTAACGTTTGCCACATTTCTTTTACCTTCGACTTGGCTTTGGCATCGGTATTTTTGGTAGGAGTGAGAATTGTGTACCTGTTTTGAAATAACGTTTCAATAGCGGCACCAGCTCCAGATTTCTCTGTTCCGGCTATCGGATGGCCTCCAATGAAGTGTATGTTATTAGGCAACTCTTTTTCTATTTTTACAACTATCTCTTTCTTTACCGAGCCGCCATCAGTAATTACACATTGGTCAGGCAAGTATTTAGCTGCCTCCAAACAAACATTTGAGATTGATTCCGATGGCGTTGCTGCAAAAAAAATATCGGCATTGTGGCAAACAGATGCTAGGTTAGTAGAAACCTGATCGACTAATCCTTTTTCAAGGGCTAACTCCAGATTAGCCGTTTTACGGCCCACTCCTGTTACTTTACCGAAAACCCCAGCCTTTTTTCCGGCAATACCCAACGACCCTCCAATCAGCCCTACACCTGCGATTACAATATGCTCAAATAAAGGTTTCATTTTCCGCTAATCCAAAAAAGTAAACCTACCTCCGTTGAAGGTAGGAGAGTTTCCTGTTTAAATTGGTTAAAATCAATCGACTCGTCCGGCCGGATAAGAACCAAGGCTCTTTAAAAAACTTGTTTGTAGCTTGACTTTATTCATGACCCACTTAACCCGTGGGTCGTCAAGGTGCCCTGTGAAATCAGCAAAGAAAACGTATTCCCAATCTTTTCCTGGGCTAGGCCTAGATTGGATTTTAGAAAGGTTTACTCCCTTGGTGGCAAATGGGCGCAAAACATTACTAAGTGCCCCAGATACATCTTTTGTGGAGAACATTATCGATGTTTTGTCATTCCCACTAGCCGGAGAATCTTGCATAGAGATAACTAGAAACCTTGTCTGATTTCCTTGTCTTTCTTCAATTCTTTCTGCCAAAACCTTAAGGCCATATATCCTAGCCGCTTCGTGAGCACCGATAGATGCCGAATTTGGCGTTTTTTTGGCATTTATCGCTGCGTCTGCTGAGGATGCTGTTTGAACAACCTTAGCCGAAGGAATGTTTCGGGTAATCCAGCCCCTGCATTGCCCAAGTGGCATATAATGAGTATAAAGCGTCTTTATTTTATCCAGTTTTGAAACATTGGATAGTAAGTTTAAGTGAATCTCATAATAGGTCTCAGAAATAATTTTTACTGGAGAGTCTATAAAAAGATCCAAAGTTTGGCCGACAGTTCCCTCAATAGTATTCTCTATTGGTACTAGCCCGAAGTTAGCTGTCCCTCTCTCAACATTAGTGAACACCATGTCGATGCCAGAACCTAGCATGTGTACGCTGGATTGTCCAAATAAGCGCAAGGCAGCTAGGTGACTGAAGGATCCCGCTGGTCCAAGACAAGAAACTTTCAGTGTTTTCTCTACTGCGCGTGTACCACTAAATATCTCACGAAACACATGGGCTAGTGATGAGTTGGAGAGGGGCCCTTTATTAACCTTAATTATTTTTTTCAAAATCTGGTTTTCTCTGGCTGGCAGAAAAATTGGTGCCCCGGTCTTCTCTTTGACTTTTGCTATGTCTATGCCAAGGCTGGCCCTCTGGTTCAGAAGCTTTATTAGCTTGATATCTATTTGGTCTATTTTTTCACGGATATCGGTCATGCCCGGCTCTTTATTTTTGCTGACTGGCTTCTTATCAGCTGCCATTGACTTTTTCTTGACCTTTGCAGTATTTTTTTTCATAGTAACCACTTTTTCATTTTGGTTATAAGAACTTAATTACTCGCCTAACAATTTCTTTTGCCTACTATACCTTAAGACAACCAAGCCTAAAAAATGCAAAAAGGTAAATATTACTAAATTGCAAATTTGACCCTACATTCCCCGGATAATTTTTTATCCTAACCCAAACCATCAAGTGTGCTAATTATCGTGTCTGTAATGGTTTCTAGTGGAACATCTTGAATTTTACCGGTTTTACGGACTTTTATCTCGGCCTTTTTATTGGCCACGCTTTTTTTTCCAACTATTACCTGAACCGGAAAACCTATTAAATCGGCTTCATTGAATTTAACACCTGGCCGCTGATCACGGTCATCCAAAATTGGATCATGGCCAGCCTTGATAAGATCAGCGTATATCATTTCAGCAGTAGTAACCACAAGCTCTTCTTTTGGTTGCAGTAGTATAACAATGACCTTGAACGGTGCTATCGAAACTGGCCAGACAATTCCTTTTTCATCATGACTTTGTTCAATAGCTGAAGCGATGGTTCTTGCCACTCCAATTCCGTAACACCCCATAAGCATCGGTTTTTCCTTGCCGTTTTTATCTAAAAATGTAGCTCCCATTGATTTAGAATATTTTGCTCCTAACTTAAATATATGTCCTACCTCAATTCCCTTTGCTAGGCTTAATTTTCCAACACCGATAGCCGGGCAACTGTCTCCATCCACAGGGTTTCGAATATCCTTCCACACAACATGTGTCATATCACGGTTAGAATTTACGTTTTTCATGTGCTTGTCTTTCTTGTTCGCACCAGTGATTCCATTTAAAATTGGCTTTATAGAATAGTCTCCATAAACTGAGACTTTTTTTAATCCAATTGGTCCAACAAACCCCACTGGAGCTCCCGTAACAGATTCAATCAACTCTTCATTCGCAAGTGTTACTTCATTGACACCTATTGCATTTGCAAGTTTTACAGGATTGATGCTGTGATCTCCTCTACACACTGCCACAACAGCTTTATTATTCTCATCATCAGTTTTGTACACTAGGGTTTTGAAGAATTTTTGTGGTGATACCCCTAAAAACTCCGATACTTCTCCAATGGTTTTTAGCTGAGGAGTGTCGATTTCTTGCATCGGCAAGTGGTTTCCATCATAAGCGAATTCGCAGTTGTCCAGACTAACCTTTTCGATATTAGATGCAAAATTGCATTCATCACAATAGGCGATGGTGTCTTCACCGGATTCTGCTAAAACCATGAACTCATGGGAAGATGAGCCACCTATCTGCCCCGTATCAGCCTCCACCACTTTGAACTTTAGGCCGCACTGCTTAAAAATTGATTTGTAAGTTTGTTTCATTTGTATATATGTATGATCGATACCATCCTGATCCGTATCAAAACTATACGCATCTTTCATAGAGAATTCCCTAGCCCTCATTACTCCAAAGCGTGGTCTAATCTCATCTCGGAACTTTGTCTGTATTTGGTAAAGGTTAATGGGTAGATCTTTGTAAGAACGAACCTCGCCACGTACCAAGTCAGTGACAGCTTCTTCAGCAGTAGGAGCATAACAAAACTCGCGGTCGTTTCTATCACTTATCCTTAGAAGTTCCTTTCCATAGAAATTCCATCTCCCAGCTTCCTTCCAAAGTTCGGCTGGCTGGATAGAAGGTAAAATCACTTCCATTGCACCTGATTTGTCCATCTCTTTGCGGATAATAGCTTCCACCTTACGTACAACTCTAACCCCAAGTGGCAGTATCGAGTAGACCCCGGCCGCAAGTTTGCGAATCATTCCTGCTCTAAGCATAAGCTGGTGGCTAATCACCTCTGCTTCAGCAGGTATTTCTTTCAAAGTTGGAATGAAGTACCTTGAGTATCTCAAGTGTAAGCCCTTTCGGTTAAGCGGTTGAATTTGCCAATCTTTAGACTTATCCGGTAGAATAGACATTGGATTGTAAACATCAAGCTAAATCCCCAGTACTTTAAACAGATTCGCCTCAATACTAGTAGAACAACCTACTAATAATTGCTGAAAATTGCTAAACTTGCAAATGATTTTGATAGATAGACTAATATGCTATGCAAAACGTCAAAGTAAAAATTAGCGATGAGAAACAAATTTTATTTTCCATTCGTTGGATTACTGCTTTTTATTGTAATTGTGTACTTTTGTGTGGGTTTTTATTTAGCTCACACAATTCTACGAATTGACCATTCATGTGGAGATCACGAAGGATCGCTTCCAAATACTTGGTCAGCACAAAAGGGCTACCAAAAGTACAAAATTGAAGCTAAAAGCAAGCTGAGAAAAAACTTTGATTCTGCAAGGTACCACCTAGATAAGTGGGAGGAGGTTTTTTTCCCATCCAGAGATGATGATATTCAGATTAGCGGTTGGCTGTTTAATTATCATCCAAATAAACCAATAGTTATAGTTGTTCATGGAATTTTTCCAAATGGAAAATGCAAGTGGGAATCTAATCTTGTCGCTAGTCTCTTAATTAACAACGGTATCAATGCCCTTACAATTGATCTACGCAACTACGGGCAAAGTTCAATTGTGAGTGAATATGAAAACTTAGGTTTATCAGAGTACAGAGATGTTTTAGGCGCGTTTGATTTTTTAACTAAACGTGGCTTTTCGAAGGATAAAATTGGTATTCATGGCATATCCCTTGGGGCTACGTCAGCAATTTTTGCAGCAAAGGAAGAACCAAGCATTAAAGCTATATGGTCAGAAAGTTCACTGGCTGAATTTCGTATGATTTTAAAGGACGAAATTTACCGTTATAACTTTCCGCATGATTTTGCACCTGCGGTTAGTTTTGCGGGAAGAATTTTGACTGGAATAGATCCTACAAAATTGTCCCCTGCTTACTCATTATCTAGTAAACAAAACTACTTTTTTACACATGGTGCTAAGGATCAGCGTGTACCTCCACACCATTTTTACTTTTTGAAACAATATGCTAGCAACAACCATATCAAAGCAAATTTTTGGCTTGTCAAAGACGCCTATCACGTGGACGCAATGTTAATGTATCCAACTGAGTATGGCTTAAAGATGAAAGCTTTTTTCGAAAGGCATTTAAATGTTAAGTAAGCCGAAAGAGTCCTAGCAAAACACAAAAAGCAATATTAGAAGCCAATAATTAAGACTAGGCAGGTATTACCCCTTAACTCCTGGCCAAGAAAAGTTTAGCATCAACAATTGGGATGTGTCTTTGTTTAACAAATTGAGTTTTAAGTTTGCTGGTGACCCCTGCTTCTCCAGTGTTAGCATGACTATGTAATCAGCTTGTATGGCGTTGGCAGTTTTACGAAGGGTTGATTTTGGAACTGTGGAAGGTGTGCCATCCATAGATTTTTGAAGCAGAAAGTGACCTATATCGGAAGGCGGGAGCTCTACAATCTTAGACTCTCTGAGTGACTCCTCGATATCAGAAATAAATCTAGCTGCTATTATATCTTCTGTTGGTCCGCCCAGAAAAAGCAGTCTAACCTTTGACCCTACACCAGATACTCTGCTATTTCTCTCAATTACTTTACCAAATTGTTTCAATATTTTGCTTGAGGCATATTTTGGAGCAACTTCTTCTATCAGTCCATACGCAGAAATTTCTCCATTTGTTGACCTTATCACTATCATAGCCCCTTTGTGATACGAGCCATTACTCGGAGATGTTATATATAATCTACCCTTGTATTCTTTGGCCACCACGCTTTCGAAACTTGTAAAAATTTGTGTGATTTGCTTTGCAACCCAGTCAGCCTTAGAGTGGTACTGTCCAGCGTATGCTTGTTTTACCTCAAACCCAAATACTGAGACTGCTATTATTACAGCGATTCCAACATGACTATATTTCATCAACATTCCTAATAAAAACTTTAAAAAATATACCATAAAAAATATTTTTTATGTGGCAACGAATCACACACTAGGTAATCAAAAAACATTATCCATATTATTAATTTTTTCGGCTTGGTCTTGACATCAGCCTAAACGAGAATGCAAAATATTTCTTATGAGAGAAATAAGCATAACTCAAATTATAGAAGCTGTTCGTAAACTCTGCATGGATGCCAACTATAGGTTAGGTGAAGATGTATTAGGAGCCTTTAAGAGGGGGTTGAAGACTGAGGAATCACCCAATGGGAAAGCTATTTTCGAGGCACTGTTAGAAAATGCGGAGATAGCAAAAACCGAACAGGTTCCAATGTGCCAAGACACTGGAATAACAGTGGTCTTTTTGGAAGTGGGACAAGAAGTTCATATTACAGGCGGCTCACTCAATGATGCTATTAACGATGGTGTGCGCAAAGGCTATGAAGATGGATATCTAAGGAAGTCGATATGCGACCCGTTTACAAGGATCAATACCAATACCAATACACCAGCCGTGATAATAACGGATATTGTTGATGGTGATATTTTTAAAATTACTATTGCACCAAAAGGTGGCGGGTCGGAAAATATGTCAAGAGTTACTATGCTCACACCGTCTGGTGGCAAGAATGCCATAATGGACTTTGTTGTCCAACGCTGCCAGGAGGCAGGGTCGAATCCTTGTCCCCCAGTAATAGTTGCAGTTGCCATAGGTGGAACACCAGAAAAAGCGGCAATTTTGGCAAAAAGAGCACTGCTTCGTGATATCGGTTCAGAGAACCCAGATCTCGAGCTTAAAGAAATGGAGAGTGAGTTGCTAGTTAGAATAAACAACCTTGGTATTGGCCCTCAAGGTCTCGGTGGAAGAAATTATGCCTTGGCAGTCCACATTATAAAACATCCATGCCATATTGCAACACTGCCATTAGCAGTGAACCTGTGTTGTCATGCCAGCAGGCATAAAGAAATGGTCTTATAGTTAGGGTTAAGATGAAAAAGATTACAACCCCACTAACTGATGACATTATTGCTGACCTCAGTGCTGGAGACCAAGTGAGTATATCCGGATATCTATATACAGCTCGCGACGTAGCCCACAAGCGCCTTGTCGATCTCCTGGACGAAGGCAAAGAACTTCCATTTAATATAGAAGGATCAATAATCTATTATGTTGGCCCTTCACCATCTAAACCATCTGCAGTAGTAGGCTCTGCCGGACCAACAACCAGCTACCGGATGGATGCATATGCTGAAAGATTAATGGATGTCGGCATGAAAGGGATGATCGGCAAAGGTAAACGGGCCGACAATGTAGTGCAAGCCATGATTAATTACAGGGCCATTTACTTTGCAGCCATTGGAGGAGCAGCTGCCCTAATAGCAAAATCAATAAGAAGTGTTGAAATTGTAGCTTATAAAGATCTTGGACCGGAATCTATTCGTCGTATGGAGGTAGAAGATTTTCGCTGTGTTGTAATAAACGACATTAGTGGAAAGGATTTGTACGAAATAGGTCAGTCTGAATATCAGATAGGCCCAGATAAAACAAATTAGGTTTGTCGTACAAATTTAACCCTTTATAGGGTTACTTGCTCTCATTGAACTTTACAACTTCTTTTTTGTGCATGCAAAATCATCTTTGTAGTCTTTTCATATTTGTAGGTATTGCATTAAAAAAACTTTGGGTATAGAATCCCTCTTCGTTTGCCTTAGATTGAATATAGTAATCTTACGACTAGGGTACGTAACATGTATTCTCACGATGTTGTAATTGTTGGTTCAGGACTTGCGGGGCTTCGTGCTGCTCTTGAGATGGCAGGGCACCTTGATGTAGCAATAATATCCAAAGTCTATCCTTCTAGGAGTCACTCAGGCGCTGCGCAAGGTGGCGTGGCAGCGGCTCTATCAAACATGGATGGGGACTCGGTTGAGGCCCATACCTATGACACCGTAAAAGGAGCCGATTTTATTGGAGATCAGGATGCCATCGAAATACTTTGTAGCGATGCTCCACGTACCATAATAGAGCTTGAGCATTATGGGTGTGCATTTTCGCGTACTGATGAAAATAAAATTGCCCAACGCGCTTTTGGTGGTCATTCTTTTAAAAGAGCATGTTACTCAGCAGACCGCACAGGGCATGCCCTGCTACACACACTGTTCGAGCAAAGCATGAAACGAGGAGCTGAACTGCAGATATACAGCGAATGGTATGTAACTCGCCTCATCATAGAAGATGGCATTTGCCGTGGAGTGGTGGCTCTAGATATAAAGACGGGCAAGCTAGAAATTTTTCATGCTAAAACAATACTTTTCGCCACCGGAGGATATGGTCGGGCGTTTAAAATAACATCTAATGCTTATGCCAATACAGGTGATGGTATTACTGCAGCATATAAAGCAGGTATTCCATTGCAAGACATGGAGTTTGTGCAGTATCACCCGACAGGGCTATATGAGCATGGAATCCTACTTTCTGAAGCTGCCAGAGGCGAAGGAGGTTACCTAATAAACAGTGATGGGGACCGCTTTATGAGCAAATACGCACCAACAAAAATGGAACTAGGGCCACGTGATATTGTCTCACGTTCCGAGCAAACCGAAATAAATGAAGGGAGGGGTGCAGGTCCTAAGAAGGATTATGTGCTCTTGGACTTAAGGCACCTCGGCAAGGCCAAAATTATGGAGCGTTTACCGCAAATATATCATCTAGCAAAGGACTTCATTGATGTCGATGCAATTAAAGACCCAGTTCCAATTCAACCGACAGCCCACTACTCTATGGGCGGTATTCCAGCGGATAATGATTGCCAAGTTTTTTTAAACGAGACAGAACTTTGCAAAGGATTCTTTGCCGCTGGGGAGTGTTCTTGTATCAGCGTGCATGGGGCTAACCGACTTGGTACTAATTCATTGCTTGAGGCGCTTGTTTTTGGGAGACGAGCAGGCAAGAAGATGCTTCATGCTACCAATGAAATGAAATTCTCTCCGGTTAATGAAAAAAAAGAAATATCTGCTGCCAAACTAGAAATTGATAAGTTGCTTTACAACAAAGGCAGTGAGCATTTGGCATCAATTCGTGAAGAGCTTCAAGAAACTATGACCTACAAGGTCGGTGTGTATAGAAACGCAAATGACATGGAACAAGCCCAGCAGAAAGTCAATGAGCTTAAGGATCGGTTTACTAGGGTAAAAGTTAGCGAAAAAGGCAAGAACTTTAATGTTAATATACAAGAGGCGCTAGAGCTTTCACATATGCTCGAATATTCCGAATTGATTGTGGCTGGAGCTAAGGCTCGAAAGGAAAGCCGTGGTGCCCATTCCCGCGATGATTATCCCAATCGAGATGATGAGAACTGGATGAAACATACTTTGGTCTTTCGTCAACCCGATGGTAGTTGCGAGCTAAAGTATAAACCAGTCCGAGTTACCAGATTTGAACCTGAGGAACGTACGTACTGATTATGGAAAAAGTAACACTCAAGATTTTTCGGTATGACCCAGGGAAAGATAGTCAGCCTTATTACCAGAATTACATAATGGAATTAGAACCTGGCATCACTCTTTTGAATGGCTTAAACAAGGTGCGAGCAACACAGGATGCCTCCTTGGCTTACCGTATGTCCTGCGGCTCGGCAATATGTGGTTCGTGTGCGATGAAAGTGAACGGCCACGCATTGTTAGCCTGCAAAACCCAATTATGCGACCTAGCTAAGAATGGTTTAGTGCAAATAGACCCAATTGGGAATATGGAGGTAATTAAGGACTTGGTTGTTGACCTTGAACCTTTTTGGGCATCGCTTCGCAAAGTAAGACCCTACCTAGTTCCAGATACATTGGATAATCCTGAGTTGGAGAGGAAGCAGACACAAAAACAGTTTCTTTTAATCGATGATGTAACTACCTGTATCCTGTGTGCCTCCTGCTATTCCGATTGTAATGTCCTTGAAGTAGACAATGAATTTTTTGGCCCGGCAACGCTGGCTAAAGCCCATAGGTTCATTTATGATTCCAGAGACGCTAAAGCCTATGACCGGCTTGAGCAAATTACCGAGCTCTATGGAGTTTGGGACTGTACCCACTGCGGTGAATGTTCAACAAGATGTCCAACCGAAACTAAGCCAATGGCTAGGATAGAAGAAATCCGCCAAGCTGTAATGGAAGCAGAAATTACAAATAATAATGGCGCACGCCATGTGCTTGGTTTTCGAGAGACCGTATCTAAAAGCGGCAGGCTTAACGAGAATTACTTGCCGGCTAGGAGCGTAGGATTTTTCAACATTCCAGCCCTTCTCGGCCTACTGCCAGTTGGAATAAGGATGTTTGTTAAGGGCAAAAATCCACCTCTTATCCACAAATCTATCGAGAAAGTCAAGGAAGTAAAGAGCATCTTTTCCCGGTTAAAAAAGTACAGAAAGATTAAACCGCAACATATCACTAAAGGTGATATCAATCGTCTTGATGAGGACTCGATATCTGAAAGGAAGGTATAGTGGTGAATTGTAAGTATGCGCTGTTTACCGGATGTGTAGCAAAAGGAGCGGGCCGAGAACTGTTAACAGCTACTGAAGCTGTATGTGAGAAACTTAGTATCGAGTTAGCGGAGATGACCGATGCTTCGTGTTGTGGGGCTGGGGTAATTAGTGAAGATAATCCTATGGCTGCAGATCTGCTTAATGCTAGAACATTTGCTTTGGCCGAAGAACAGGGTTTAGACATAATGAATATCTGTATTACTTGCCAGGGTGTGCACAATAAAACAAAAAATAAACTGGACAATAACCCTGAGTATAAAGCAGAAGTTAACTTAGAGCTAAAAAGAATAAGTGGAAAAGAATACAAAGGGGTTGTAAAGATTCAACATTTTGGTCAAGTAATCTTGGGTGACTCAGTTTTGGAAAAAATGAAAAATATGGTTGTCAGGCCGCTCACAGGCCTTAAGGCAGGTGCCTTTTACGGATGCTACGCAACAAGGCCTCATGAATGCTCCGATCTGGATAACCCAGATAGCCCAGACGAAATGGAAAAGATAATTGAGGCTTTAGGAGCCACCCCAGTTGATTACGCAGCTAGACTCAAATGCTGTGGATTTCCAATTATTATGATGAACAAAAAAAATTCCCTAGCTTTATCTGGAAATGCTTTAAATTCGGCACAAAATGCTGGGGCGGATTGTTTGATAACCCAGTGTCCCCTATGTCACCTAAACCTAGATGCTTATCAACCAGAAATACCGGGTGAGTACAACATGCCGATAATTCATATCCAGCAACTGGTAGGACTTGCCCTCGGGTTGGAACAAAATGAGTTAAAAATGAACACTCACATCGTTAACCCTGCTGGAATTCTTTCTCAGTTTGCTTGACTTTGAATTGCTTAAGTTTATGCCATCTTTTTTCGCCTGTGTACGATGGATTTATTTGCAGGCGATTACAGCATAGTCGGCATTGCTAAAAAGAATATTATTAAGCTTCATAACATTTTCGTTATAATCTTTTACAACCCGCTTAGGAAGGTTGCTATCTTGTGCCAGCGAATCCGGTATCTGAGCTAGCCTGGATGGTTTTGGAAATGGATTGACGTACTCTATTTGAACACTACTATAACCTATCCTCTCCAAAAGAAAGTGGACGGCCAAAGGGTGTAGTGGCTTGTAATGTGACAGGTCAAGATAAAAAGCACCACAAAATGTAGCCAAGCATGCGGCGTTAATTGTCTCTGCCACAATATGTGCCCCTGGCTTTAGCTTGTCATATGCTAACTCAAAGAAACGCGTCATCACTTCCACTGGAAGGTGTTCAATAAATTGTATGGCGGTAATGCCTCCTAGGGAGTCGTTATCAATGTTTTCCATGTATTCCATGGCGTCGGCTTCTACAGCCTCTTGGCCTCGTTCATTACACTCACGGGTCATTTCCTCATTGATGTCTATGCCAGTGGCAGAGATGCCGTTATCAGAAAAAACTTCAAGTAGCTCTCCTCGGCCACAACCAACATCTAGCACATTTTGTGAGTTATTAAACCATTTCAAATATAAACCCATACGGTTTTTGATTTCTAGCCTCGATCCTCTATGGATGTTTTCAAAAAGACGGTAATCGAACGAGTCGAGCTTGGCTCTTTCTTCCTGTGCAACTTGGGATACATTTGACCCTTCCATGTCAGAGAGAACTTTTAGTGCATCAGAAACACGTCGCTTTAAGAAAATCCCTTGTTTGTCAAGGTTGGCCAACGAATTAGATAATTTTTCCACAGAGTCAGCTAAGTTGTTTTCAAGCTTGGATATTCGCTGGTCCAGGTCTTCTACGCGATTTGCAGTTGAGAGGTAGCGGGCCCTGTAATAACTGGTGTCAGCAAGAAGGTAACCGATAGCATCCATCACATAGTTATTATACTTTTCTTGCCCCCAAAGCACATAATAAGCCCTTCTTGAAAGTCTAAATAAGGTCTTCTTTAAAATGGGGATTAGTTTTCCTTGAAAGCCGGACCTATGGGTTATGAAGTCGGGGTCCTGATGTCTGCTCCAATTGCTTGAAAGTCTTTCCATCATTGCAACTTTTTTATCTTTTTCAACCTGTGGCTCTGCGGGAAGGCTAGTTTTGGTCTTCGTATTCGCTACCCGATCAACTTCATCGATATCATAAAAACCGTCGCGCATTTTTATGCGAACCTGCTCCTTGATCCTTTTTGAAAGCTCACTAGGGTCTATGTCGTCGCCGGTTTTTAACACTAAGCCTTCATCATTATTATTAAAGTTAGCCATTTATCGATTTCCAATTACTTGAATTATCTCGTCGGGAATGCGTCGAGGCTTACCATTTTCTCCTACACACGCCATTTTTGTGATTCCCAAAGCATTAACCCTTTCATCACTATCACTAGTTACCTTGTAGCTAAATATAAGCCGTGAACCCTTGGTCTCTTCTAGATCTGTTAGCACCGTAAGGATTTCACCATAGACAGCAGGACTTTTGTAATCTATCTCTGCGCGGTACACCGTGAACGTCACACCACCTGCTGCCCACTTGGCTAAATCCACATCCAACTCTTTGAAATAGTGTGTACGTGCCCTCTCGAAATAGCGAAGGTAATTCGCGTAGTATACTACTTGACCACAGTCAGTGTCTTCATAGAAAACTTCAACTTTGGTTTGTGACATTCAAACACCTACCCAAAATACATACTTTCTTCTCGTTACTAAATTTTTACCATATGCAGTCTTAAAGACCATCTTTTTTAGCCATATCCCAAAGTTCGCCCATCTCTTTAAATGAGATTTTGTCAATTTCTCTGCCGGAATCTGCAACAGCCTTCTCCATATACTCAAATCTGGATATGAACTTGTTGGTAGATTTCCTGAGAGCTTCCTCTGGGTTTGTCTTCAGAAAACGAGCAACGTTTACCAACGAGAATAAAAGGTCACCAAGTTCCATTTCTATAGCATTTGAGTCCCTGCGCGAGTAAGCCTCTATTAGTTCCCCCATTTCTTCTAGAAGCTTATCAAACGTTTCATCAGTTTTATTCCAGTCAAACCCTATTGAGCTAGCCTTGTTTTGTAGCCGCCAGGCCCGCAGCAATCCAGGCATGGAGGTTGGCACACCATTTAAGACAGACTTACCTTTATTTGTTTTTTCCAGCCTTTTAACCTTTTCCCAGTTGGCCAGAACCTTTTCTGGAGTATCTGCTCGAGTATTGGCAAAAACATGTGGATGGCGATGAATCAGTTTTTCGCAAACTCTTTCACATACTTCGTCTATATTGAACTTATTTTTTTCAGTAGCCAATTGTGCGTGAAACACTATTTGCAGCATTAGGTCTCCTAGTTCATTACACATCTCCTGGCTGTTGTTGGAGTCTATTGTCTCTAAAACTTCATAAACCTCTTCGATAAGATATGGTTTTAATGTTTTATGCGTCTGAACTCGATCCCACGGACAACCTTCCTTACCGCGCAACATACCCATAATCGAGACAAGCCGGTCAAATGATTTGCTCATAATGTCCTAGTTTTTATCATTCGTCGATTCTAAGGTGGGCAAATACTCCAAAAGTCCCTAGCATTAATGTTGTTAGAACCTTAAAATGGAGAAGTTTATTATCACACCAGAACTAACTAAAGATGCAATTAAATAAAGTATTGTTGTTGTTGCCTTATTTTATTGTAGGCGGTACAGATAATAGTTGCAATGGTCCTATTGAAGATTGTTTGCTTTGCATTTCTACACAAGTTTAGATAAATAATAAAGTCCTTGTGGTTAAAAACTTTTACTTTTACGGGGCATGTATTAAAATTCCGCCAAATGGCCCAAAAAAAGTGGATTGAAAAAAGGTGAGCTATGTCTGGTAATAAAAAGCGGGTAAATCGGTTTAAGCGAAACATTGATCCATTGCTAGAAAAGTTCAACGCTTCTATTTCCTTTGATCGCAAGCTATACAAACATGACATCAAGGGGTCTAAAGCCCATGTTCGCATGCTAGGTGATTGCGGTATAGTTAAGAAAAAAGAGTCTAAGGCCATAATTTGTGCTTTGGAAAAGGTGGAGGCGGAAATTAACACTGGGAAGCTAAAACTCAATGTTTCTGATGAAGATATCCATATGGCGATTGAAAAACGCCTATCAGAAATCACTGGCCCCACTGTGGGAGGTAAGATGCATACGGCAAGGTCTCGAAATGATCAAGTTGCCACTGCTCTTCGCCTTTATGTTAGGGATAAAATTGATGAGATAAACAATTTAATCTTAAATTTTCAAAAAGTTATAGTTAGAAGAGCAAGAGAGAATGTGGACACTGCCGCCCCAGCCTACACCCATATGCAACCTGCACAGCCTATTAGGTTAGCTCACTGGTTTTTGGCTTGGTTTGAAATGTTCGAGAGAGATATTAGTCGTTTTAAAGACGCCAGAAAACGGGTCAACGTTCTGCCTCTTGGTTCAGCGGCTATGGCAGGAACCAACTTTTCAATTAACCGAAAGCAAGTGGCAAAAGAGCTTGGTTTTGACTCTATTTCAGAAAACAGTATGGACGCGGTATCAGATAGAGATTTTGCAGTGGAGTTTACTTTCTGCGTTTCCATGACAGCTACCCACCTTTCCAGACTTGCTGAAGAGTTAGTTATATTCTCGTCTTCAGAATTTGGTCACATGAGGCTACCAGAACCATTAACGACTGGATCATCGATTATGCCTCAGAAAAAAAATCCAGATGGGGCAGAATTGATAAGAGGCAAGACTGGAAGACTGTACGGCGGACTAGTTTCACTACTTACAATGCTAAAAGGTTTACCGCTTACATACAATAAGGACCTACAAGAAGATAAAGAACCAGTTTTCGACGCTTCAGAACAGATTACTTTAATGATTAGAATAATGACCAAGATGATTGATGAGCTTTCGTTAAACGTAGAATTGCTTTCGGCAAGTTCTGAAAAGGGGTTTATGACCGCTGTAGATATAGCCGATTCGCTGGTCATGATGGGGTTGCCATTTAGAGAAGCGCATGGAGTTGTTAGCAAGTTGGTCAAACATTGCTCAGAAAATAGTCTTCAGTTTACTGGAGCAGATGAAACTACTTTGAGTGGCATTCACCCTTCTCTACCACAGGCTGTTAGGTACTTTACTGCATTAGACTCAGCAGACGGAAAGGACGTTTATGGAGGAACTGCTAGGAAAAGAATAATAACTAGGATAAAAGCAATTGAAAGAAAACTTAACAAATGAACGGTCTGTCAAAGATGATAATTGCGCTGTTAATGGCCGTGGTCTTTGTTTTATTCTTTCTTGGCTGTGGGCGTAAGGGCCCGCCGGTATTGCCTAAATCGACACCGAAAAGTAGCTCTGACAACATAAAACAGGGAGAAAAAAGCAGGTATTTTTCAAAACACGCGAATGTGCAGCCAAATTATACATAAATTTGGTGAATTTCTTGCATATCTTCTTGACACAGGTGGGTCGAATAAATAAACTGGGCGATTGTTTAAATATGGTGCGATTCATCAAAATGTGCCGGTGTAGCTCAGTCGGTAGAGCAGCTGATTTGTAATCAGCAGGTCATGGGTTCAAATCCCTTCGCCGGCTCCAAGTGTTCCCGGTTTGGTGGGGTGTTTGTGTAAAAATAATAATGGTTGAGGCAAACATATTTTTGCCTTTTCGGACTGGGGAGGTTCCCGAGTGGTCAAAGGGAGCAGACTGTAAATCTGCCGGCTCCGCCTTCGGAGGTTCGACTCCTCCCCTCCCCACCATATGGGCGGGAATAGCTCAGTTGGTAGAGCGTCAGCCTTCCAAGCTGAGGGTCGCGGGTTCGAGTCCCGTTTCCCGCTCCATAATTGATTGATTTAAGAAGGTTTGCCCGCGTAGCTCAGTGGTAGAGCGCTTCCTTGGTAAGGAAGAAGTCATGAGTTCAACTCTCATCGTGGGCTCCATAGTCGTTATAATATATGTCCGGTCTAAGAAGGCCGGGGGGTGGTGGAAGTAGTAATTTTTTTAAAAGGATCGTGCAAAAAAAAAGGCTTTGAAGAACTGGGAGTAAGATGCCATGGCTAAAGAGAAATTTGACAGAAGCAAACCGCACATAAACATAGGTACGATTGGGCACGTTGACCACGGCAAGA
>MDTC01163060.1_pt1 | contig 190380 bp, 182 predicted proteins | sample 811181 | NCBI WGS metagenome assembly MDTC01 (sample SAMN05326644, study PRJNA326480) | marine metagenome | isolation source: seawater | place: Pacific Ocean: North | collected 2011
CGTCGGTGACCGGCGTTGCTTGCCCAGTGTTATAGGCCGCCAGCAAATCGGCTTTGCTGCCAAAGCCGCCGACCGGCTGGTCCACCTGCGCAAAACGCCAGGAGTTCACACACAGCCAGCCGAGGTCTTCCACCGGGTTGCCGATATGCGCCAGCTCCCAGTCCAGCACGCCGCTGAGTCCCTGCTCGTCGACCAGAATATTGCCGTTACGGAAATCCCCATGTACTGGCGCCGGAGGACGAGATCGGGGCGGGTTGGCCGCCAGCCAGGCAAAAGCCAGCTCGAAAATCGGGATCGGCTCATCAAATTCACGGTAGCGCTGCCGGTAGCGGGCGAGGTCTTCGGCTACCGAAAAGCGTGGCAAGGGCAAACCCGCAATGGGCATTGCGTGGAGCCGCGCGAGGACCTCGCCGCACTGGTGGGCCAGCCGCTCGCGGGCAGTGGCCAGTTCGGGCAGCGTGAGGATGCGCTTGGGTAGCGACTCACCGCCGAGGCGGCGCATCACAAAACCCGCTCCAACGTCGCCGCACTCCGGCGTGATCGCCAAGACCTCCGGCACCGGTAAGCCGGCCGCAAAGGCCGCGCGAATCACCTCGGCTTCCTGGTGCTTTTGCAGGGCGTTACCGAACTGGCTGGTCTCGTCACCACAGCGCAGAATCAGCGGGGCGGGTTCGCCATCCAGCAGTGCATCCACCGCGAAGATCTGCGCCGCCGCACCACCGGTCAGCGGGCGAATAGATTGAACCCTGCAGTGATAGCCGCCTTCGTCGGCCAATACCTCGCCGAGCATCTCGCTGACGGCATTCACGACATCAGCTCCGCATCGCGCTCGCCAAAGTCCCAGCCCTCGCCGCGGGCATAGCGTTTGAGCACGCGTTTGGCCAGCGACTGGATATGCACTTCATCGGGGCCATCGTAAATGCGCGCCTCGCGGGCGTGCCGATACATGCGGCTCAGCGGCGTGTCGTCAGTCAGGCCCTCGGCGCCGTGAACCTGAATCGCGCGGTCGATGACGTTGTGCAGCATGCGCGCGCCCGCCACTTTGATGGCAGCAATCTCCACCCGCGCATCGTCGCCACTGTCGATGCAGCGCGCCGCGTGCAAGGTGAGCTGGCGACAGGCCTGGATTTCCTGAAAGCTGTCGAAGACGTGTTGTTGCAACAATTGTTTGTCGGCCAGCGGGGAGCCAAAGGCGCGACGCTGCTGCAGGCGCTCGCACATCAGATCAAAGGCCCGCTGGGCCTGTCCCAACCAGCGCATGCAATGGAAAATGCGCCCCGGCCCGAGACGCTTCTGAGCGATGAGAAAGCCCTCACCACGACCGCCCAGCAGGTGGTCAGCGGGCACCCGGACATTGTCGTATTCCGCCTCGAAGTGGCCGCCGTTAATCCCCAACACAGGGGTCTCCCGCAGCAGGCGATAGCCCGGTGTGCCCATCGGCACCAGAATCATACTGAAGGCGCTGTGCGCCGGGGCGTCGGGCTCGGTGCGACACATCACCGTGGTGTAGGCGGCAATATTGGCGCCGGTGGTAAACCACTTGCGGCCGTTAATCACCCAGTGGTCACCGTCGAGCACCGCGGTGGTTTCGATTTGCGTGGGATCGGAGCTGGATACTCCCGGCTCGGTCATCGCAAAGCTGGGGTTGATCTCGCCTGCGGCCAGCGGCATCAGGTATTTTTCGCGCTGCGCCGTCGAGGCATAGAGGTTGAGCATCATCGAGTCCTGCAGCGTGTAGGTGCCAAAGATACGCTGCGCAAACTCGGAGCGCCCAATCACCTCATTCAGGTAGACGTACTCCATAAACGGCATACCCATGCCACCCAGCTCGCGCGGATGCCCGAAGGCCCACAGGCCCTGCGCCTTGGCTTTTTGCGCCAGCTCAGCCAGCACCGCCTCGGCACGGTCGTGGTCCGCCGACTGCATCAGCGGCTCACGGGGATAGATTTCCTGCTCTAAAAACACCCGCAACTGTTGGCGGATGTCGGTCCAGACTGGCGTCATTTTATTATTCTCCGCCTCAATGATCGACTCTTGCCAAGTCAATCAACGTGCTGCATTATTGTCAAGCATATTGACTTGTTTGCATGCGAAACCGCGCCGCTACGCGGCCCATAATAAGAGAGACGCCAATATCATGAGCACCCCGCTTACGCCCCTGGGCAATGTCCATCATGCCGCCTACCGCTGTGTCGATGCGGAGCAGACGCGCTGGTTTTACGAGGATTTACTCGGCCTGAAGCTGGCCGCAGCCTTTGAGGAAGATATCGACTTTGGTGAAAATCTCGGCCGCAACCGGCACTTTCTGCACATCTTTTTTGAGCTGGCTGACGGCAATTATCTGGCTTTTTTCGACGAGCCGGGCATTTCCAAACCCGAACATTTTGGCCGCAAAGACAGCTTCGACATGCACATTGCGCTGGAAACCGAATCACTGGAAACGCTGAAAGCCTGGCAGGACAAACTCAACGCCGCGGGTAAAACCTGCCTGGGGCCGGTCGACCACGGCTTTGTGCACTCGGTGTATATGTACGACCCCAACGGGATTCAGGTCGAGATCACTTGCCGGGCGGAAAACGGCGAGGCGATTATGGTGGAAGAAGCCGCACACGCTCGCGAGGCACTGGCGGCCTGGACCGCAAAAACCCGTCCACAGAAAGAATCCGTGTTCGGCGCCGAGCGCCTCGATAAACGCGGCCGCGGCTGAGCAAGCCGCCGCGTTTACTCTTAATCCGCCAGACGCTGACACTGCGCAACAATGCGTCGCGCAAAGAGTCTGGCGGTCTCCAGATCGCCGGGCAGCGGCCCCTCTTCAACACTGGCATCGGCGGGTGATTGGGCCATCAGTCCGGAAAACGCCCCGAGATAATTCACATCATTGCGCTGCGCCGCCTTGGTGTTGGCAGCGGGCAATCCAGTGCCGACCCAGAGCATGCCGTGCTGCATCGCAAAAGTATGCAAGTAGCTCAGCGTGGCCGACTTATCGCCATTGATGGAGGCCGAGTTGGTAAATCCGGCGGCGAGTTTATCTTTCCATTGCTGCGCCATCCAGCGCCCGCTGGAGGCATCGGCCACACGCTTGAACTGCCAGGAGACACCACCCATATACGTGGGCGAGCCAAAAACAATGGCATCGGCACCGTCCAGCAGGCTCCAGTCAGCGTCGCTGATCTCACCATCTTGATTGATGGTAATACAACTGGCGCTGACATCCGGTTCAGCCGCAATGGCCTCAAACAGCACCTGCGCCAGGCGTTCGGTATGGCCGTAGCCACTGTGGAATAACACGGCAATGGTCGACATGATGGACTCCTTATTATTATCGCTCTGCTATGGTCAATACCGGTCTCAGCGCTCCGGCGCAACAATGGCCACCGGCCCCCAGTTGCGGTTCAGTGCCTGCTTTAATCCCTTGTAAGCGGTCTTGCCAATACGCGCTTCAAGCTGCTGTTCAATACCAATCAGAATGCGCTCCGCATCCCGGCGAATGGCATCGGCGGCGGGGCTGAACTGCACGATCTTGGCGCGTTTGTCGCGCGGATCAGCCACCAGCTCCAGAATTTCCTCATCGCGCATGCCCTGCAGAATCTGGTGGATGGCCTGACGGCTGACACCGAGATTGCGGGCAATGTCCGCCGGGCGGTTAATACCCGCCGTGACATTAAGCATGATCATCGAACGGCTGCGGTTCATGCGCGCCCAGCCCGCTGCTTCAAGACTGGCCTGCAGGCTTTCGTCCACCCAATACAGCGCGTAGGCCAGGGTGCCAATCAGGTAGTCCTGCTCCTTATCCACCAGTTTTTTCATGGTTTGCCTTACTCCCTAAAACGATGGCCCATTGTAGGCCAATGCGGGCGAAAACGGGGCAGCTTTATCTTGATTTATTGTAAATAAAATTGACAATATAGAGATCCGACAAAGACCACACAAGGAAAACGATAATGAGTGCGTCCGGTAAAAGCTACGAGCGAATTCCCTACCTGATCTTTTATCAGGACAAAAGTCCGTTCAAAGAAACCTACGGCGGGCCGCTGGATTTTGGCGCGCTGAAATCTCATCACCTGAAGCCCGCCAATCCGCGCTGTAACACAGTGATTTTATTTATGCACCCGGTGGGTGGCGGCGAGTATCTACCCATGGTGGTGGCGCTGGCGAAGGCGGGATTCCCGGTGATTTACTGCCAGAGCCGTTACTCCGGCAATGACAGTGCGCTGATTATGGAAAAGGTTGCCATCGACATGGGCAACTGCATCCGCCACGCCAAAACCGAACTGGGCTACGACAAGGTCATTCTGGCGGCCTGGAGCGGCGGCGGTTCGCTGTCGCTGTTCTATCAGAGTCAGGCGGAACAGCCCAGCATCCGGCAGACACCGGCCGGTGACCCGGTAGACCTGACCATACAAGAATTCATCCCCGCCGATGGCTTGATGATTCTCGCCGCGCACGTCAGCCGCGCCCACACGCTCACCGAGTGGATGGATGCCTCGATTCTGGATGAGAGTGACCCCGACCAGAAAGACCCGGAACTGGATCTCTACAACCCCGCTAACCCCAATCAGGCGCCCTACAGTGATGACTTTCTGGCACGCTATCGCGCCGCCCAGATCGCCCGAAACCGGCGCATTACCGGCTGGGTAAAGGACAAGCTGACCGCCCTGAAATCGGCGGGGCGCGAACACGATGAATTTGGTTTTGTGGTGCACGGCACCATGGCCGACCCGCGCTGGCTGGACCCGGCCGTTGATCCCAATGAGCGTAAGCCCAACTGGTGCTATTTGGGCGATCCGCAGGTGGTGAACAATGGCCCGGTCGGACTGGCACGGTTCTGCACCCTGCGCAGTTGGCTGTCGCAATGGAGCTATGACGACTCCAATGCCGACGGCGTGCGCTGCGCGGCGTCGATCTCGGTGCCCACACTGGTGGTCGGCAACACCGCCGACGACGCCTGCACACCCAGCCATACCCAGCGCCTGTTCGACGCCATTGCGCACGACAATAAGGAGCGTCACGATATTGAAGGCGCGACACACTACTACTTCGGTCAGTCCGACAAGCTCGCCGCCGCGGTGGCGGTCTGCGACGACTGGCTCACACGAAAAGGTTTTGCGGACTGAGCTGTTGTGAGGAAGGACGTGCCGGGCTGCCAGGCCCGGCACGCGAAGCCGATTACAGGCTGGGATTAATCAGGTATTTCTTGCCGGTGGCCTGCTGGCTGTACTCGGCGACCACGTCGGCCTGCAATACATCCAGCAGCGACACTTCATCGCTGTAGTGGCTGGCAAAGGTGCTGTGCAGCTCATCGGCCACGCGCTGGCGCAATTCGCCGGCGCGCTCCGGTCCGACCTTGGCAATGAACGGCGTCAGCAGCCAGGCATTAATGCCCCAACTGAAGCCGAAGTTGCGATGGACAATCGTCGGCGACAAATCCAGGCTGCCGTAGATATAGAGCTGCTTGAAGGTAATGGAGCCGTAGGGGCCCGGCAGCTCGACATCTTTCAGCGCCGCCTTTTCCATACAGGTGAGAATACGGCTACCCAGCTCACCGCCGCCGGTGGCGTCAAACGCCAGATAGGCACCCGTCTCCTCAATCGCCCGGGTCAGATCGCTCATAAAGCTGTCGTCGCTGGAATTGCAGATGTATTTAGCGCCCTGGGATTTCAGCAGCTCGACCTGCTCGGGCTTGCGCACAATATTAATCAGTTCAATGCCGTCTTTCTGGCAGACACGATTGAGCATCTGCCCGAGATTGGACGCCGCCGCCGTATGGATCAGCGCCTTGAAACCTTCACGGCGCATTGTTTCAACCATACCCAGTGCCGTCAGGGGATTCACAAAGCAAGACGCGCCGTCGCGGGCCGAGGTGCCCTCATTCAGCGGCAGGCACTGCATCACATTGACTTTGCGGTACTGGCAGTAAAGCGCGCCATCCATCACCGCCACGGTTTTGCCTAACAGCGCCTGCGCGGCGGCGCTCGCACCGGCCTTGACCACGGTGCCCGCCCCTTCATTCCCGGCCGCCAGCGGCTTGCCGATTCGCGGTTTGACGCGGCTCTCCAGACCAGGACGCAGCTTTGCGGTGTACACGGTATCGGCACCACTGCCCGTGGTTTTGCCGGTGCTGACATCGGCGGGGGCAATCAGTGTGGCCTGATCCGAGGGGTTGATGGGGGTCGCTTCAATGCGCACCACCACCTCGTCGTCGCCCGGCTCGGGGATCGGCGAGGATTTCAGTATCAGCTTGAGGTAGCCGTCGTCGGTGACCAGCGAGCGCAGTTGCAGGCCGGTATCGGGAAGCGTGTCGTGCATGGCAAATGCCCTTCTGATTATTGGACAGCTAGCCTAGCACTTTCCGCCCCCCACGCTCACCTTTGCGGAAAAGCTCTCTCGCTCACCACTGCAGATTCAAGGCAGCAAACAGCTTGCGACCCGACTTTTGACGGCTGTTGTAGGTGCCGGGGAAGAACACCGTGTCCAGCACCTGCCCAAGCACTTCCTCATCGCTGAGGTTGCTGCCACCGAGCGTCAGAGCCCAGCGCATATCCGGCGAGGCCAGGCTCAAACGCGCGGAATAGGTGGTATAGCCCGGCGAAAAGCTCACGGGATCGAGGTCGCCGTCGGTGTACTGATCGCCCTGATAGAGCACATCGACCGCCGCACTGACCGCCAGGCCAAACAGTGGAAACTCCAGGGTCGGTGTCAGGCTGGCAGTCTGCTTGGGAGCAAAGGATATACGGCGGCCGCTGAGATCCTGCTGGGCATCCACGCCATTGTTGATCGGTGCTGGCGCAGCCGGATAGCTGTCGTAGCGGGCATCAAGCAGGCCCAGCGAACCATTAATCCGCAGAATGGGAAGCGGCGTCAGCCAGGTGAAGTCCATTTCCACGCCGTCGGAAATCGCGGTGGCGGCGTTTTTCACATCGAAGAACGCGCCGTTAAAAGCCAGCACCTGCAGGTTTTCGAATTCCGTCCGGTACACCGTCGCATTTACTTGCAGACTGCTGTTAAAGAAGGTGCCTTTGAAACCCGCTTCCACCGTGCGCGCTTCCTCGGGCTCAAAGTTGAGGTCTTCACCGCCGAAGGAGGAGGCGTTGAAGCCACCGCTCTTATAGCCACGGGCAATGCTGGCAAACAGATTGCTCTGTTCATTGAGGTAATACTGCACCGACAGTTTCGGCGACAGATCGCTCTCGCGGCGATTCAGATCGTCGGCCTGGTAGTCTTCAGCACTGAGCGCCGTCGCCATAATACAGAGGCCCAGTGCGGCGGTGCGGCAGCTTGCCTCGCCGGTGGCCAGCGCCGTTTTGCGCTCGCGGCTGTAACGCAAGCCCGGGGTAATGACCCAATGCTCGCCGAGCGACCAACTGAATTGCGCAAATGCCGCATAGGCGGTGGTATCCAGGCCGTAATCCAGGATATAGCGGTCGTCACCGATAATCGCCGACCCCAGCCCGGAGAGCAGGCCCAGCCCCGCCAGATTCAACCCACCCAATAAGCCGCCGGAGCCCACTGAAGTATTGCCGCTGATTAGCTGCAGTGCATCATCGGTCGTGAGGTAGGAAAGCAGATCCCGTCCGGCGCGAATTTGAGTGGTCTGATCAAACCGCGAGTCGAGGTAATACAGCCCGGCCACCAGATTGACGTCGTCGCCCAGGCCAAAAAGGCTGTCGGCAGACGCCGTAAAGCGCAGCTCCAGCGAATCCTGCTTGTAGTCAGAGCCCACGCCGAGATTGGCGAGGTCAGCCGGGGAGGCATCGAGGTCGGTCAGGCTGTCGATCAGCAGCGTGCTGGTGGCGGCAATACCTGTCACCACGGTGTCGCGCAGCCCGGCCAGTTCACCCAGCGACCACTCCGCCAACAGTGATACGCCATCCGAATCCTTGTTCACATAGCCGGGGGTATTATACGAACTCCGAAAGTTATAGGGGTCATCTTCGACTTCAGGATCATAATTGCTCAAGAAAGTGCGCGTATCTTCGTCGAGCTGATGAATCTGCAAGCCCCAGTAATTCGCCTCGGTATCTGAGCGAAATGCGGTCAGTGCCAGATGCAGACGATCAGAGGGGTCGAAAAACAGTTTGATACGCTGGGCACCCTGACGGTGCTCGTCGTCTTGACGGTTGAGGAACTGGTTATACAACTCACCGTCGCGATCGCGCTCCATCAGCGCCAGACGCATACTCAAGCGCTCCCCCATCGGCACCGTCGCCGCCGCCTCTAACTGCTGCTCATCGGTATCAAAGCGCTGATAGGAGAGCTTGCCGTCCAGCTCGCGGCCGGGGTCAACGGTACTCACATTGAACACCCCAGCCACGGTATTCTTGCCGAACAGCGTGCCCTGCGGGCCGCGCAGCACCTCGACGCGGGCGATATCAAACATGGCCTCACTGAAATAGGAAGGGCGATTGTAGAACACCTCGTCCTGCACAAAGCCGACTGAACTTTCAAAGGCCGCGTTGAGGGGGTTGGAGCCAAAGCCACGAATATTAATCTGGGTGAGCGCCGGATCGGTGTCGGAAGAAAAGCGCACATTGGGAATATAAGGCGCCAGATCCTGCAACTTGACGGCACCTACCGACTTCATGAATTCACCGCTGACCGCCGTCAGCGAGATCGGCACATCCTGCGAGGACTGCTTAACTTTCTGGGCACTGACCAGCACCTCTTCAATCATGCGCGGCATCGCGGCGTCCGCCGCATTCAGCGGCGACGATGCCAATCCCAAGGACAAAACTGCTGTCAGCGGCGCTGCGGCGCGCCACCCAAACCCACCACTTTTGAACATAAGCATCCATCTGTTTTTATTATGTGGCAGCCCGTCGGCAAGGCCGTGACGGACCGGATATTATGTCAACTTTATTTACATTATTAACGGCTTTATCAAAGCGGGTCAACTGCCCGAAAAAATAAATTCGTGTCACTGATGCTGGACAGTCGAACGCCATTACTGTCAATATTGTTGACAAATAACAAGAGGATGACAAGGTGCTGGAACTGCATACTGTGCCAACCCCCAACGGTCACAAAATTTCGATTGCGCTGGAGGAACTGGCGCTGCCCTATCGTGTTATCGAATACGATATCAGCAAGGGGGAGCAATTCAGTCCTGAACTGCTGGCGCTCAACCCCAACAATAAACTGCCGGTACTGCGTGATCCTCAGCCCGCGAGCGGTAATGAGCCAATCACCGTCTTTGAAACCGGCGCCATCCTGATTTACCTCGCCGAAAAAACCGGCCGACTGCTGGCCGCCAGCGGCCCCGAACGCTATGCACAATTGCAGTGGCTGATGTTCCAGATGTCGGCCGTCGGTCCATTGCAGGGACAGGCCCATCACTACGTGCGCTACGCAAGGGTAAAACAGGACTATGCGCAACAGCGCTATTTGCAGGAAACCCTGCGCCAATGCCGGGTACTGGATACACAACTGGCCGAGCAGGAATACATCGCCGGGGCATTTTCCATTGCGGACATTGCCCTGTGGCCCTGGTTGCGCGCACTGCCGCTGATCGGCATTGAACTGGCCCCACGCTTTCCTCATCTGGCCCGCTGGTTTGCGCAGCTTGCTGCACGCCCCGCCTTTGAGCGCGGCAAGGATGTGATCAATGGCTGGGTCTACGAACTGCCGCCGAATTTCTTTATGGAGCTCGACGAAACCACCTGGTCCTATTCCTTCGGAGAGGAACAGTATCGCGACCGTCGGGGGGCGCAGTCATGAAATCACTGTTTTCTGTGGCCGGCAAAACCGTATTGATCACCGGCGGTTCGCGGGGCATCGGTGCGATGCTGGCGGAAGGCTTTGTGCGCAGCGGCGCGACGGTATTTATCAGCGCCCGCAAGGTCGGCGAACTGGAGGACTGCTGCGCACGGCTCGCGAAACTGGGCGACTGTCGCAGCCTGATTGCGGACCTGTCTACCACCGCAGGCGTACAGGCGCTGGTCGACGCCGTAGCCCAGCACACCGACACACTGGACGTGCTGATCAACAATGCCGGAGCGAGCTGGGGAGCGCCACTGGATCAGTTCCCGGAGTCTGGCTGGGACAAGGTGATGAACCTGAATCTCAAATCCCTGTTCTTTCTCAGCCAGCAGTTGCTGCCGTTACTGCGTCGCGCTGCCCGGCCCGAGGCCTACGCCAGCATCATCAATATTTCCTCCGTCTACGCACTGATGCACTCGCCGCTAAACACCTACTCGTACTCCGCCAGTAAAGCGGCTGTCATCGCGTTAACCCGCCAGCTCGCCGCCGACTTGCAGGCCGACCACATCAAAGTGAACGCCATTGCTCCCGGCTATTTTCCCAGCGCCATGACCGCGCCGCTGGATGAACAGGCGATGGTGGCGGAGATTCCCGCCGGGCGCATGGGCAGGCTCGAAGATATTGCCGGTACGGCGATTTATTTGGCCTCGACGGCTTCGGACTATATGACAGGACGCACTCTGGCACTGGATGGCGGCATACTGGCCAGCCGTTAGCACCGCAACCGTATTTGATAGAGGAAGACAGCCATGACTGGCGCGCTGACAGGACTTCGCGTCCTCGACCTGACCCACATGCTCTCCGGCCCGTTCTGCACGATGACGCTGGCCGACCTGGGCGCCGAGACGATCAAGATTGAGCCCCTTCAAGGTGAGGGCACACGCAAGCTGCTGGCCACCGACCCCAAGCACTCGCTACACGGCATGGGGGCGTATTTCATTACCCTCAACCGCAACAAGAAGAGCGTCGCCATCGACCTGAAAAACGAGGACGGTCTGGCGCTGTTCTATTCGCTGGTGAAAGAGGCCGATATTGTGGTGAACAATTTTGCTGCCGGGGTGCCCGCTAAGCTGAAGATCGATTACCCCCACCTGAGCGAGATCAACCCCCGCATTATTACCTGTTCCGTCACCGGCTTTGGCGAAGATGGCCCCGGCGCCAATCGCCCTGCTTTCGATCAGGTGGCCCAGGCCTACGGCGGCGGCATGTCGATTACCGGCACCGATGCCAGCCAGCCGATGCGCGCCGGGATTCCCATCGGCGACCTGGGCGGCGGCATGTTCGCGGTCATGGGGATTCTGTCTGCGGTGATCGAACGACAGCGCTCCGGGGTCGGCCAGCATGTGGATATTTCCATGCTCGATGCACAGGTGTCGCTGCTCAACTACATGGCGACCATGTACAGCATGTCGGGCGAAGACCCCGAGCCCATCGGCAACAGCCACTTTGTACATGTGCCCTACAACAGCTATCCCGTCAGCGACGGCCACATCGTGCTGTGCGTGCTGACCGACGGCTTCTGGCAGAACCTCAAAGCGATGCTCAACTGCCCCGCCCTCGACAAACCGGAATACGATACCCAACCGGGGCGTCTGGCCGACAAGGCGTTCATCGACGCAACGCTCGCCAATATCTTCAAGAGCAATACCCGCGCCCACTGGCTGGCCGAGCTGGAGAAATACCGTATTCCCTCGGCGCCGGTGAACCGTTTCTCCGATGCATTAAACGATCGCCAACTTCGCCATCGACAAATGGTGGTGCCACTGCAACACCCCTCCGGCGACAGCGTCGAAGGGCCGGGCTGCCCCATTAAACTGTCGCGCAGCCGCCCCGAGCACTACCACCCCGCGCCCGTGCTGGGACAGGACAGTGATGCCGTGCTGACGGAGGTTCTGAGGTTGGATGAACAGGAAGTGGCCCGCCTGAGAACGGCGGGCGTAATTGTGTAGTTAGCCGTCAGGCACGGCGCACATAGTCTTCGCTGAGCTGCCAGAGCTTTTCAGCGGCGGCGTCATCCTTACCCCAGGGCTTGATGCGCTTGGGCTTGCAGTCGGCAAAATACTCGCCGGTCACGCCTTCCAGACTGGGCGACGTCGCCACATAGATCGAGGTACTGGCACCTTTGTCAGGAGAGCGAAAGAAGGGCTTGAGAATCAGCGACACCGTTCTGGCCATCAACCCGCCATCCTGCTGACCGAGGCCGGTGCTCACCGCGCCGGGATGCACACAGTTTACGGTGACCCCGGTGCCTGCCAGTTGTTTGGCCAGCTCGCGGGTCCACAGAATATTGCAAAGTTTGGAGTGCCCGTAGACCTTGAAGGTTTTGTAGGGGTGGTTGGCGAACTCCGGGTCGTCGAACTGCACCCCCTTGGCGAAGGCGTGGGCCTCGGACGCCACCGAGACAATGCGTGACGGCGCGCTGTCAATCAGCCGCTGGCGCAGCAGTTCAGTCATCAGGAAGTAGGCCAGGTGATTGACCGCAAAGGTTTCTTCAATGCCGTCGGCGCTGAGCTTGCGCTCGGTGTTGACCACACCGGCATTGTTCAGCAGCAAGTGCAGCGGTTTCCCGGTATCCAGAAACTCCTGCGCCGCACGGCGAATATCCGCCATCTTTCCCAGATCAGCAATTAACAGCGTCAGTGCCGCATCGGCGCGAAGGGCTCGCAGCTCGGCCAGCAGCGCCTCGCCTTTGTCGCGGTTGCGACAGACGATAAACAGTTCGGCGCCCTGTTCTACCAGCGCTTTCGCCGTAGCGCGACCAATGCCGTTGGTCGCACCGGTAATCAAACACACTTTGCCCTGCATCATTATTATTCTCCCGTTTACAACGGGTCGGGGCTAACGCTTAATCAACTGCGCGAGTCCGCCCGTTATCATCAATGGCAACAAACACGAATTCGCCTTCGGTCACTTTTACCGGCTCTTCGTCGTCATATTCTGTGGTCCACACCTCAACGTTTACGCGAATGGAGCTGCGGCCGACTTCCAGAATTTCGGTATAACAACTGACAACCGCGCCAACATTGACCGGCGTCAGAAACGCCATTCCGGCAACGGCCACCGTGGCAATACGGCCACCGGCGCGCCGACCCGCGGTAATCCCACCAGCCAGATCCATCTGCGACATCAGCCAGCCGCCGTAGATATCGCCGTCAGCATTGGTATCGGCGGGCATCGCTATGACTTGCAGCGCCAGGTCGCCATTGGGGGCCGGCACGTCATCAATGTCACGCATAAAAGCTTCTTCCTGCATTAATGGTCATTATTGAGGGCCCAGTTAACGGATGCGCCCTAGTAATGTCAATCTAATTTCTCAGCTGCGTATCCAGGCTGGCAACCACGTCGCCAACTCGGGCCACATCGCCAGCAAGGCCAGCACAAACAGCTGCATGACAACAAAGGGGGCAACCCCGCGATAGATATCGCTGGTCGCCACCGACGCCGGGGCAACCCCCCGCAAATAGAACAGAGAAAAACCAAACGGCGGCGTCAGAAATGAGGTCTGCAGATTGATGGCAATCATAATACCCAGCCAGATGGGGTCGACACCCATCATCAACAGAATCGGCCCGACGATCGGCACCACCACAAAGGTGATTTCGATAAAGTCGAGAATAAAGCCGAGCAGGAAGATCACCAGCATGACCACGGCTGTCGCCGCCACCACGCCACCGGGCATACCGTGGAAGGCTTCGTGGATCAGCTCGTCACCGCCAAACCCCCTGAAAACCAACGAGAATACCGCCGCACCGATCAGAATCATGAACACCATACAGGTGACTTTCATCGTCTCACGGGACACGTCACCGAGCAGACTCAGGCTAAGACGGCCGCGCAGAAAGGCCAGCAGCGCCGCGCCCAGCGCCCCGACACCGGCCGCCTCGGTGGGCGTCGCGGCCCCGAGTAAAATTGAACCCAGCACTGCGGCGATCAGCATCACCGGCGGCAGCAGGCCGTGCAGTAAATGGCCCAGCGAGGGTGCCTTCAGATCGTCCGCCGGGGGCGCACGGTGCGGCTGCAACAGCGCGACGCCCAAGACATAGGCCATATACAAACCCACCAGCAACAGCCCCGGAACCAGCGCGCCGATAAACAGATCGCCAACAGACAGCGTTTTGGGGCTGAACACTCCCATCTCCAACTGCGCCTGCTGGTAAGCGCTGGACAGCGTATCGCCCAACAGCACCAGGGCAATCGACGGCGGGATGATCTGGCCGAGGGTGCCCGTTGCGCAGATCGTGCCGGTCGCCAGCGCCGGATCGTAGCCGCGCTTCAGCATGGACGGCAGCGACAACAGGCCCATGGTGACCACCGTGGCCCCGACAATGCCGGTGCTGGCCGCCAGCAACATACCCACAACCACCACGGAAATTCCCAGGCCACCGCGCAGGCGTCCGAACAGCGACGCCATGCTGTCGAGCAATTCTTCGGCGAGACGGCTTTTCTCCAACAGCACGCCCATCATCACAAACAGCGGCACCGCCAGCAGAGTAATATTGTTAATGGTGCCAAACAGGCGATTGGGTAAGGCGGCAAGAAAACTCGGATCAAAGTGGCCGATGCTGATACCGATACCGGCGAAAATCATCGCCACCCCGGCCAGACTGAAAGCCACCGGATAGCCCAGCATCAACACCAGACAAATCACCACGAACATCAGCAGTGGCAACAGCTCAACGGGCATGATCGGCCTCCCCGTTGATCAGCACCAGTGCATTGCGCAGCAGTTCGGCGACGCCTTGTAAAGCCAGATTTATGGCCATCAGTGGAATCAGGCTTTTCAGCAGAAACACCGCCGGGATGCCGCCCGGCTCCACCGAGCTTTCGCGAATCTCCCAGGCCTTGGCGCTGAATTCCCAGCTGGTGATCAGAATCAGCCCACAGAGCGGGAGCAGAAACAGCAGTGTTCCCAGACTGTCGACCCAGGCCCGCTGGCGGGACGAAAATCGCTGATAAAAGATATCCACGCGCACATGGGCACCGTGTTTCAGTGCGTAGGCCGCGCCGAGCATAAATACCGTACCGTGGAAGTAGCTTACCGATTCCTGCAAGGCGGTCAGGCCCTGGCCGAAGCCATAACGCATTACCACAACGGCAGCGGTAATCAGCACCATCAATGGCACACACCAGGCCAGTGCGCGGCCCAGTGCCTCGGTAAAGGCGTCGATCAGTTGTAGTGTCACTTTCATTATTGTTGGCGTGCTCGGGTCGACGTCAAAGCGCTCCATTATAGTCGCAGCAAGCGGGCCGTCGCCATGCGTCACACCGCTAAACACGGTATCATTAGGCGCTTTTATGGCCGGATTCCCCCTCGTATGACTGACGCGACCTTCGCCGACAAAGAAACCCGACTCGAACTGTTCGCCGGCATTCACCCGGCCAATCAACAGCCCGTCTTCGAGCAGTGCCTGGCGACGCCCTGTGACAAAGAAGGCGAATACCGTCTGCTGAAGTCGCCGCTGTTTGTGCGCGGCGTGGCCGCACTGGACCGCATTGCCCTGAACCCGGATGCAAGAGGGCGCTTTCAAGTGGTAGAGCGCAGCGGCAACCTCTGTCTGCGCGTCTTTCTGCGCGAAGCCAACAGCGCACTGGAAGAGCAGCTCACCGCCGAAGTGGAAAAGCTGGGCGGCAGCCTGGATGTCAGCAATGAGCGCGCACTGGTCTACAGCCTGTATTTCGGCGTAGGGTTTCTGACCGTGGAAAAACTGTTCGACAAACTGATTGCTCGCGGCGAAGCCAAGTGGCTATACGGCAATGTTTACGACGATCAGGGTGAGCCACTGAACTGGTGGCAGGACATGGTCAACGCCTGAACCGCGCGACGATTACACAGGACACGATGCAATGCTGATGCTGATTTCACCGGCGAAAACGCTGGATTTCGATACCCCCGCGCGCACCGCGCAGTACAGCCAGCCGGATTTTCTGGACGAATCCAAGGCGCTCATTAAAGAACTGCGCGCACTTGCCCCGCAGGATATTTCGGCGCTGATGAAAATCAGCGACAAACTCGGCACGCTGAATTACCAGCGCTTTGCCGACTGGCAGACGCCATTCGCTCCCGACAACGCCAAGCAGGCGGTACTGGCCTTTCGCGGTGATGTGTATACCGGCCTCGACGCCGACAGCATGAGCGACGACGATCTGGCCTTTGCCCAGCAGCATCTGCGTATTCTGTCCGGTCTGTATGGCCTGTTGCGCCCCCTCGACCTGATTCAGCCCTACCGCTTGGAAATGGGTACCAAGTTTGCCAATGCCCGCGGCAAAAACCTCTACGAGTTCTGGGGCAATGACATTACCGAGGCGATCAATGCCCAGCTTAAAGAAGCCGGGCCGCTGGTGGTGAACCTGGCCTCCAACGAGTACTTTGGCGCCGTGAAGCCAAAGGCGCTGAATGCCGAGATGGTCACCCCGGTATTCAAAGACTTTAAAAACGGCAAATACAAAATCATCAGTTTTTACGCCAAAAAAGCGCGGGGACTGATGAGCGCTTACATCATCAAAAACCGTATTACCGACGCCGAACAGCTCAAAGCCTTCGACGTGGACGGTTATTACTTCAGCCCCGAAGAGTCCAGCGACAGCGAGTGGGTCTTCCTGCGCGACGAGCCCGCCTGAGGCTTATTCCATCGCCAGGATCTGCTGCCAGTGCTGCGGGTCGACCGGCATGATCGACAGGCGGTTGCCGCGCCTTAGCAGCGGCATATCCTCCAACTGCGGATTGGCTTTCAATTCGCTGAGCGGGATCAGCCGCTTGAGCTTGCGCACAAAACGCACGTCCACCATATACCAGCGGGGGTTGTCCTCGCTGGCCTTGGGATCGTAGTACTTCGACTCGGGATCACGAGCAGTGAAATCCGGATAGCCCTCACGCACCACCTCGGCAATCCCCGCCACTCCCGGCGTTTTGCAGGCGGAGTGATAGAACAGCACCTGATCGCCCACCTTCATCTGGTCACGCATCATATTGCGCGCCTGATAATTGCGCACACCGTCCCAGTGCTCCGTGGCCTTGGGTCGCGCTGCCAGATCGTCAATACCGAAGGTATCCGGCTCAGACTTCATCAACCAGTATTGCATCCTGTTCTCCCCTTACCGACACTGTGCCCGCAAAAGTGTATCGGGCCGCCGCGAGCAGCGTCTACGAAAAGCCTCATGGCATAAACGAGGATACCCCATGGAAAAACCGTTTTCCCAAGCCTGTGAAAACAACAAGCGTCCCATTCTGGACGGACTGCTACCCGTGATGAAGCAGGTGGACAGCGTACTGGAAGTCGGCTGCGGCACCGGTCAACACGCCGTATTTTTTGCCGAGCACATGCCCTGGCTGCGCTGGCAGAGTTGCGACCAGCCGGAATATCTGCCCGGCGCGCGGCTATGGATTGACGAGGCTTCACTGGACAATTTGCCCGCGCCTCTGCCCTTTGAGGTCAACGCCCTGCCCTGGCCCGAGGGTCAGTTCAAGGCGCTGTACTCAGCCAACACGCTGCATATTATGAGCTGGGCATCGGTGGAGCGTTTCTTTGCACGCCTCCGCGATGAGCAGCCCTCGCTGGAGTGGCTGTGTATCTATGGTCCGTTCAATTACAACGGCGCCTTTACCTCGCCGAGTAACGCCGAGTTCGACGCCTTTCTGAAACAGCGTGACCCGCTCAGCGGCATCCGCGATATCGAAGCCGTCGATGCCCTGGCCTCGGCGGCAGGTTTCACACTGCAACACGACCACGCACTGCCCGCCAACAACCGCCTGTTAATCTGGCAGCGCTGACGCAATCAGCAGGCAAAAAAAACCGCGGCACTGGGCCGCGGTTTTAGCTACTTTCCTACTGAACGATGCCGATCAGGGCTCGTATTCGTAGTCGTACTCGTACTCTTCTTCCTCGATCTCAGCAGCGGGATCGTAATCGTACTCGTAGCTCTCTTCTACGCTTTCCTCTTCTTCAAGGTCAGCAGCAGGCTCATAGTCTTCGACCTGCGCATCGACTACAGAAGACTCTTCTTCCATCGGCTCTTCAGTGGCGGGCATGTAAACCTCATCCACCATCACGTCCTGCTCGCCCAGCACTTTCAGCTCAACGCGGCGGTTTTCCGCACGGCCTTCAGCGGTGTCGTTGCTGGCGATAGGTTGCTCTTCACCGTAGCCACGTGCGGTCAGGCGACCACTTTCAACGCCCTGGTTAACCAGGTAGTTTTTCACTGACTTGGCGCGGTTCTGCGACAGGTTCATGTTGTAGCTGTCGCTACCCATGCTGTCAGTGTGGCCTTGCAGCTCAACATTGAAGCCCGGTGAGCTGCTCAGCGTCGCCGCAACACCGTCGAGGATGGTTTCCGCATTCACGGTCAGTTGTGCGCTGTTCAGCTCGAAGTTAACGCCGCGCAGTACGACAGATTGCTCACCGCCACAGCCGTTAGACATGACCTCGGTGCCCGCCGGTGTGTCAGGACACATGTCGTCGGCATCAACTACGCCGTCGCCATCGCCATCCAGTGAACAGCCCTGTGCGTCAACTTCTTCGCCAGCAGGGGTGTTGGGGCACTTGTCGAGGTAGTCAGCAACGCCGTCTTTGTCACCGTCCAGCGGGCAACCTACGCTGTCCACCTGTACACCGCGGGGTGTGCCGGGGCACTGATCCGCTTCATCAGCAACACCATCGCCATCTGCATCCTGAACGCCGTATTTCGCGTCGAAGAAGTTGTAGCGCAGACCCAGCAACAGGCTCTGTGACTCGTATTCGGTTTCCAGGGTGGAACTGCCCGCATCAAAAGTGGGGTCTTCCGATACGGCGTAACGGTAACCGGCATCCAGTACCAGACGCGGCGTCAGGTTGTAGTTCACACCCGCACCCAGCTGGCCGATCATCACGTCATCTTCAACGCCGTCCAGATCCATGGTCGCCATACCCAGACCACCACCCACGTAGGGGCGCAGGCGCTCACCGGCACGGAAGTCATACCACAGGTTACCCATCAGTGATTCAACTTCCAGCGAGGAGTTGCTGCCTTTGATGTCGTTTTCGCCAACGTGGTATTCCAGCTCAAGACGCAGCGGGTTAGAGAACTTGTAACCGAAGCTGGCGCCGTAGCCGAAGTCGCGATCGTACTCGGTATCGAGTTCGGTGGACGTGCCGACCGGCTGAGCCATCAGCCCCAGATCAATCAGAAATTGCTCGAAAGCACTTGGTGTTGGTGCATCGGTTCTCAGGGTACCGTCAGCGTCAAAAACGTCGGTATATTTAGTGTGGCCGCCAATGTAGAAGCCACTTTCTTCTTCAGCATTCGCTGCACCAACAGTAGACGCGACCAGCACGCCCGCCGCCAGAGCAGACTTCATCCATTGCTTGCTCATAGCAATCCCCCAGTTCTGAGTTATTTATTCCAGACAATATCTGAATGCACTCGATACTAACCGATATTACGGCGCAATTTTAGCGATAAGAGTCACTAGCTTAGTAAATATCCAACAACTTTTGTGTCAACACCACAAAATTCAGGCCGCAGGCAGGGGCACTGCGTTACCATAGCGCCCTGTTTTATCGGAGGGCTACCCACCATGCCAAGCGAATTGCTTTCCCCCGCTGGCAGCCTGCGCAATATGCGTTACGCCTTTGCCTATGGCGCCGACGCGGTCTACGCAGGCCAGCCCCGCTACAGCCTGCGGGTGCGCAACAACGAGTTCAAAGACCTGGAAACCCTGGCCACGGGCATCAACGAGGCCCATGCACTGGGCAAGCAGTTTTATCTGGCCTCGAATGTGTCGCCGCACAATAACAAGGTGCGCAGCTACATTCGCGACCTGGAGCCCGTTGTCGAACTTGGCCCCGACGCCCTGATTATGGCCGATCCCGGCCTGATGATGCTGGTGCGCGAGCGCTGGCCCGATCTGCCAATTCATCTTTCTGTGCAGGCCAACGCGGTCAACTGGGCGACGGTAAAGTTCTGGTATCAGAACGGCATACGCCGGGTCATCCTGTCTCGGGAATTGTCACTGGACGAGATTGAAGAAATCCGCCAGCGGGTCCCGGAGATGGAACTGGAAGTCTTCGTTCACGGCGCACTGTGTATAGCTTATTCCGGCCGCTGCCTGCTGTCGGGCTACATGAATCACCGCGACCCCAACCAGGGCGCCTGCACCAATGCCTGCCGCTGGGAGTACCAGGCCCACGAGGCCAAAGAGGATGAAACCGGCGACCTGATCGCCGTGCAGAGCTTCGAACCGGAACCCGCCGCCGAGCCGGGCCCCGTGCTGCTGCAACAGGCGCAGCGACCGGGCGAGTACATGCCCGCCTATGAAGATGAGCACGGCACCTACATCATGAACTCCAAAGACCTGCGCGCCGTACAACATGTACAGCGCCTGCAGGAAATGGGCATTCACTCGCTGAAAATCGAAGGGCGCACCAAATCGCATTACTATGTGGCGCGCACCGCACAGGTCTACCGTCGCGCGATCGACGACGCGGTTGCCGGCAAGCCCTTCGACATGGGCCTGATGGACGAGTTGGAAACCCTGGCCAACCGCGGTTACACCGAGGGGTTTTACCGCCGTCATCCGCCCAAGGAATACCAGAGCTACGAGCAGGGCAGCAATCCCGCACAGCGCCAGCAGTTTGTGGCGGAAGTGGTCGATGTTGCCGGTGATGATCTGGTGCTTGACGTTAAGAATCGCTTCGCCTTGGGCGACGAGCTGCTGCTGATGAGCCCCTCGGGCAATCGCCGCTTCCAGTTGGGCAGCCTGCTGGATAAAAACGGCAAGGCCATCGAGGTGGCGCCGGGATCGGGCCATCGGGTGCGACTGCCCATGGGTGAAGCGCTGGATGAGCAAGCCTTGCGTTTTGGGCTGCTGGTAAAGGATATTCACAGCACAGGCTGCTAGGCTGTAGCCCAATAATTGACTTGGAGATTGCTGTATGGAGCGACGCAAATTGCGCCTGATGCGCGGCCTGATCAATGTCAGTTTGCTGAGTCTGATCTTCGCCGCCGCCCTGCAACTTCTGGCCAGCCTGGTCGGCAATGGCTATGCCATCGCACTGGGGCTGGTCGGTGTCGGCCTGACCTTTTACTGCTACCGCCGCGCCGATCGCGAGGACGCGGGCAGCTTTGCCTACAACCTCTGGCGCATTCTGCCCACACTGGCCTTTGTGCTGCTGCCGCTGGCCATTTTTTGGTACGGCAGCGATGCCCAGTGGAGCAGCACCGAAATCCTGATGCTCACCCAGATCCTCACCAGCTATGTGCTGCCCATCGGTTGTTTGTTGGTGGTGGAGCGCGGCCTGAAAAAAGCCCAGCAATGAGCCGCGCTAATCGTTCTGCTTGAACGGCAACAGCTCGGCGGCTTCCTGTAAATAAGCATCGATGTGCGCGTCTTCCTCAACGAGGAAACGCTGCACGGCATCGGCGAAAGCCGGGTCGGCTAGCCAGTGGTTAGAGTAGGTGCGGATCGGCGTAAAACCCCGCTGAATTTTGTGCTCGCCCTGAGCACCGGGATCAAAACGCGACAAGCCTCGCTCAATGCAATGTTCGATACCCTGGTAGTAGCAGGCTTCAAAGTGCAGAAAATCGTATTCCCGAACGCAGCCCCAGTAACGCCCGTACAGGGTGTCGCGGCCCTCAAAGTTCAGCGCCGCCGCCACGGGCTTATCCTCATGATACGCCAGCACCAGCAGTAGCTGCTCCGGCATGGCGTGGGCGATCGCCTGAAAAAAAGCTTCCGACAAATAGCCACCGTGGCCGCTACGCTTGGCGTAGGTGAGTTGATAGCAGTGGAAGAAGAAGCGCCATTGTGCCTCGCTCACGGCGTCGCCGCGCAAGCGCTCAAGACGCAGGCCCTGCTCGGCCACCACCCGCCGCTCTTTGCGCAGATTTTTGCGCTTACGCGAGCTGAAGTCGGCAAGAAAATCGTCAAAGCCCTGATAACCGCGATTAAACCAGTGGTACTGGGGACCGCTGCGGCGCATCAAGCCCGCCTGCTGCCAGGCCGAGGTTTCGTCCAGATCGGGGAAGAGAATATGCAGCGACGAGGCATTGAGCTGCTCCGCCCGCGCCTGCATTTGCGACACCACCGCCGGCATGACTTTGTCGCGATCAAGATCGTCACGCAGGACCAGGCGCGGCCCGGTGGCCGGGGTGAAGGGAATGGCGGTCAGCAATTTGGGGTAGTAATCGTGACCGTAGCGCTCGTAAGCGTTGGCCCATGACCAGTCAAACACGTACTCGCCGTAGCTGTGAGATTTGATATACAGCGGCATCAATCCGCAGAGTTGCCCGGCCTCATGCAGCAGCAAGTGCTGGGGCTGCCAGCCAGACTCGGCACAGGCGGCACCGCTGTCTTCCAGTGCCTGCAGAAAACTGTGGCGGAGAAAGGGATAATCGCTGCCCGCCAGGGCATCCCAGTCGGCCGCCGCCACCTCGCGGATACTGGCAATAAAACTCAGCTCAAGCACGGGCGCCACGCTCATCCAATACCTAACTCAGCGAAGGCGTAATGCAGTGCAATGCCGATAAATATCGCCATGCCCACATAGTTGTTATTCAAAAAGGCCTTGAAGCAGGCCTCACGCTCGCGATAGCGAATCAGCTTCTGCTGGTAGATAAACAAGCCCGACGCCACCATCAGCCCGGCATAGTAGATAAAGCTCATCTCGAATTTCGGCCCGGCAATCGCCAGAATCACGATCGCCGAGACCTGCAGCATGCCGGTAATGGCCCGGTCGTCGTCACCGAATAAAATGGCGGTGGATTTCACGCCGATCTTCAGATCGTCGTCGCGGTCAACCATGGCATAAAAGGTATCGTAGGCCACCGTCCACATCAGCCCGGCGATGTATATCAGCCAGATTTCCAGCGGCACCTCATTGCGCACCGCCGCAAACGCCATTGGCATCCCCCAGGAAAACGCGGCCCCCAGCACCACCTGTGGCAAGTGGGTATAGCGCTTCATAAACGGGTAACAAGCCGCCAGTGCCACCGCGGCAAACGACAACAGAATCGTGAGGGTGTTGGTAAACAGCACCAGCACAAAGGCCAGCAGGCACAGTGTCGCAAATAACAGCAGTGCCTCTTTCTCCGTCACGCTGCCCGTAGCGAAGGGACGGTTGGCCGTGCGCTTCACATGGGCGTCGATCTTGCGGTCAGCAAAGTCATTGATCACACAGCCGGCGGCGCGCATCAGATAGGTGCCCGCCACGAAGATAAACAGTAGGTGCAGCGGCGGCAGCCCCTCGGCCGCCAGCCACAGCGCCCACAGGGTCGGCCACAGAACCAGATAGGTGCCGATCGGCCGGTCGATGCGCATCAGCGCAAAATAATGGGGCAGCTGCTGACGAATATGCTGTAGCGTCGCGTTCATCCTATCTCCTCGTTGCTGCCGGGCAGTATACCGAGGGGATCACCAGGGCTGGAAGGCGGGCAGGAAGATCTCGCCCACCAGAATGCGGCGATCGCCATGGACAAAGCAGGAGCGACGGCCCCACAGTTCGGTGGAATCCTCACTCAGTTCAGCTAGTGGCAGTGCAGAGGCGCGAACCCGGCAGAGTTCGAAGGGCTCGCGGCGCATGCTGCGGTCGGCAAACAGCAGATGGCCCAGCGGGCGACTGTCCAGCCCGCGCAAACGACGCAGATGGCCGGTCATGCTGCTCAGCGGCAGAATACTGCGGGCGTAAACCCAGGGCTGCTGGTGACAGCACAGCAGCACTTCGCGAATCATCGCCCAATCGCGATCGCCCAGGCCCAGCAGGCGACGCTCTGACAATTGCGGCACACCCCAGTATTGCCGCAGAATCCGCACGTGAAATTCACCCCGGCTTTCGCGCCGGAGATGCGCAGTCAGGGAACCGGTGTCCAACAGCCACGAAGCCGCAGTGAGAGGTCGATTACCTCCCACAAATTGATTAGCTGGCAGCCAGCGGGGCGCTTCGCGGTAGCATCGGTTTAATTGAAGGGCGTACAATGTTGGGTTTCCAGTGGTTTGATCACTGAATAGTGGCTGCCGGAACGCCGGGAGAAAGAGCACCGGCTGTTGGCAGTCCATTCGCTGAGTGCGGCAGAATGCGTGAATCGACGACGACTTGCAAGCCAGCAGCCATAACGAGTCAACAGTTACACACCGTGGCAGCCGCGTAATAAAACGTAGAAATAATTCGAGCAGGAACGTGTATGAGTAAGTGGGAATGTATTGTTTGTGGATGGGTGTACGACGAGGAAACCGGCGATCCGGAATCCGGTATTAAACCGGGTACTCGCTGGGAAGACGTCCCCGAAGACTGGCTCTGCCCCGACTGCGGTGTGGGCAAGGAAGATTTTGAAATGATCGAACAGTCTGAGCCCAGCAATCTCCCCCATCATGAGGAACCCGCGAGCGCAGGCAGCGAGGCTCCCATCGTCGTAATTGGTACCGGCCTGGCGGGCTACGGTCTGGTTCGCGAGCTGCGCAAGTTCGACAAAGACACCCCGATCGTAATGATCACCTCTGACGATGGCCGCTCCTACTCCAAGCCGATGCTGTCTACCGGCTTCACCAAGAATCAGGATGCCGATGCCCTCGCACAGAAAGATGCAGGTGGCATGGGTGAAGACCTGAACGCCAGCGTGTGGACCATGACCAAGGTCACCGGCATCGATACCGCAGCCCAGACCTTGACCACCGGCGGCGACACCGCCACTCAGGTTCACTACAAGAAGCTGGTACTGGCACTGGGCGCCGAAGTTATCCGTCCGCCGATTGCCGGCGACGCTCTGGATCACGTCTACTCCGTCAACGACCTGCTGGACTACGACGACTTCCGCAAAGCTGTCGCCAACAACGATGTTAAGAAAGTCTGCATTATCGGTGGTGGCCTGATCGGCTGTGAGTTCACCAATGACCTTATCAATGGCGGTCTGCAGGTGGAAACCGTTGATCCGCTGGGCTACTGCCTGCCTACGCTGCTGCCAGAGCCCGCGGGCAAAGCCGTGCAACGTGCACTGGAAGAAAAAGGCGCGACCTTCCACTTCGGCCCGCTGGTTACCGAAGTGAACAAGGCGGCCGACGGCGTGACTGTTACCCTGAACAACGGTGACACCATTGACTGCGACCTGGTGTTGTCTGCAGTAGGCGTGCGTCCGCAGGTTGAACTGGCCAAGTCAGCCGGTATTGAGGTAAACCGCGGCGTGGTCACCAACCGTCTGATGGAAACCAATGCGCCCAATATCTACGCCATGGGGGACTGCGCCGAAGTGTCCGGTCACGTACTGGTCTATGTTGCTCCGCTGATGGCACAGGCCCGCGCACTGGCCAAAACGCTGACCGGCGAGCCGACCGAAGTCAGCTATCCAGCAATGCCCGTTACCATCAAAACGCCGGCTTGCCCGGTGTGTGTGGCACCGCCGCCGCGTGACGCCAAAGGCGAGTGGCAAATCGAGGAAGACGGCAACAACGTGGTCGCTAAATTCGTCGATACTGCCACCGGCGATCTGCTGGGCTTTGCTCTGACCGGCGAAGGCGCCAAGCAAAAAATGGCCCTGCAAAAACAACTGCCGGCCATCATGCCCTGATCCTGAAAGGCATTAACAATAACCCCGCTGCGGCGGGGTTTTTTGTGCCTGTCCGTTTTACCCATTGCATTTGCCGGTACGCTCCGCTGCAATGCGGCAAACCAATAACACAAAAGAAAACTGCCATGTCGCTCTACGAAAAATATCTGCTGCCCAGTGTGATCGATCGCGCCTGCTCCATGCCCGAGGTAATGCAATTGCGTGCCGAGGTTGTCCCCCAGTGCCGGGGTCAGGTACTGGAAGTCGGCATGGGCAGTGGCATCAATCTGTCACTCTACGAAGCCGACAAGGTCGACTGGGTCTGGGGGCTGGAGCCCTCAGAGGGCATGCGCCGCAAAGCCGAGAAAAAACACCTCAAGAACAGTCCCGTGGAAGTGCGCTGGCTGGACTTGCCCGGCGAGCAAATTCCCCTCCCCGATAACAGTGTAGATACTGTGCTGCTCACCTTCACGCTGTGCACCATCCCCGACTGGCGTGCCGCACTGGCGCAAATGCACCGGGTACTGAAAGACGATGGTGAGCTGCTGTTCTGTGAACACGGCCTGTCGCCCGATGCCGGAGTGGCACGCTGGCAGAACCGCATCACGCCAATGTGGAAATGCCTCGCTGGCGGCTGCCACCTCAATCGGCCCATCAACGAACTGCTGACCGAGGGCGGCTTCGACATCACCGAAATCAAACAGCGCTATATATCCGGTGCCCCGCGTATTGCCGGCTACGTATTCAGTGGCAGGGCCCGCAAAGCAGCGGCCTGATCCCCTCTTGCGCTGGCTCGACGGCCAGTCGCAAGGTAGAGTGCAAAGTCAGCCCCGGCGCGACACCATGCGCGCCCACGCACAAGCCCAGCAATACGGATACCGCTCATGCGAAAACTGGCCCTGCACTGGCAAATTGCCATCGCTATCACCCTCGCCGTACTGGCGGGTCTGCTCAGCGGAGACACCGCCGCGGTTGGCGGCGTCAAACTTGTCGCCGTTTACGCCTTCTTCGGCACCCTGTTCCTCAATGCGCTAAAAATGCTGATCGTCCCACTGGTCAGTGCCTCAATCATCAGCGGCATGGCCGGTATCGGCGGTCACAACCTTGAACGCCTCGGCGGGAAAACGCTGCTGTTCTACGCCTCATCGAGCCTCATCGCGATTCTGATCGGCCTTACGGTCGTCAATATCATCGCTCCCGGCACGGGTGATACGCAGGCGCTGGCCGCCAGCCTCAGCAGCGATGATCCCGCACTCAGCGATACGCTTGCCAAAGTTGAAGGACGCAGTGCCGCCGATGTGGTGCAGGTGTTTGAGCGGATGATTCCCACCAATGTGATTGCCGCGGCCGCCGAAGGCCAAATGCTGGGCCTGATCTTCTTCAGCCTGCTTTACGGCTTCTTCCTCGCGCGCAGCGAATCCGCCCACGCCGAAGTACAAATCAATTTCTGGCAGGGCCTGATGGACATCATGACCGCGATGACCATGTGGGTGATGAAATTTGCGCCCATCGGCGTCTTCGGCCTGGTCGCCAAAACGGTGGCCACCACCGGCTTTGATGCCTTTACCCCCATGCTCAAGTTTTTCTTCGCCGCCAGTCTCGCGCTGTTGCTGCATGCCTTCGTGGCCATGCCGCTGATACTGCGCTACCTCGGCCGCGTCCAGCCGAAAAAGCATTTTCAGGCCATGGCACCCGCCATGCTGACCGCCTTCTCCACAGCCTCCAGCTCCGCCACCCTGCCGCTCACCATGGAATGCGTGCAGGACAAATCCGGCGTATCCAAACGCACCAGCGGTTTTGTATTGCCTCTGGGCGCAACGGTGAATATGGACGGTACCGCGCTTTATGAATGCGTCGCCGCCATGTTTATCGCACAGGTCTACGGACTGGAACTGAGCTTTGCCCAGCAGTTCACCGTGGTGATGATCGCCCTGCTCACATCCATTGGCGTCGCCGGTATTCCCGCCGCCAGCCTGGTGGCTATATCCGTTATCCTCGGTGCTATCGGCCTGCCGCTGGAAGGCATTGGCCTGCTGCTCGTTACCGACCGTATCCTCGATATGATGCGCACCGCCGTGAACGTCTTCAGCGACTCCTGCGCCGCGGTCGTCATCGCTCGCAGCGAGGGAGAACAAACTCTGATCTCCATCGACAGTCCCGGCAGGAAAGCTTAGGCCAAGCGTTATTTTACTGCAGTGGGAAGTGGCTCAAGCTTGATAATCAAGCCGCGAGCCACTTCCATCATCACCAGTACCTGACACGGTGGAAATTGTTCCAGCAGCGACAACGAGCGATAACTTGTCCACTCAGCGACCGGATCAAAGGTATCCCGACGCTTGAAATTGAGCTGCTTCAAGCCCACCAGACACTCTCCCTGCATTTTCGCATCGCGCACCGTTACCGCATCCAGCCGCGCAGCGGGATAGCGCTTACTGATAGCGTGGTAGGAATAGTCTTCAGCGAGGACTAACGGTGAACAGAAGCACAGCATCGATAAAATGCCGCGCCTTAAAAACCTAGTCATTGTTTTTGATCCCATCCGACAACGATGTCGTTATCCAGTGTTATACGAAGTCCATATCGATTACTGCCACGCTGATTCTACCTCCAAACCTCTTTTTTCGTTGCAGCTCGGCTTTCGCTGTAAATCGTCTTTGTCGCGACTAGCAATCTACTTCTTGCTAACGCCCATATTTACGGCGGGGTTGAAGCGCAGCGAAAAACTAATCCGACAACATGCGCCTACGCAGTGCTTTACTCGGATTTGGCAACATGTTTCTTCTTTTCGTTGCGTACCATACGGCCTTCTTTCATTAAAATACCCAGAATACTGTAACTAAGGTAGTCTTTAGAGCCACCACCATAGTCAGACTGAAGGCCAAGGTACTTAGCGGCGTCTGCGTTCTTAATACCTGATGGATTGGCCTTAGCAAGCTCCATTATTGCTGATTTTATAAAATCCAATCCCATCTGTGCTTTTTCATAGCATCCCTCTGGAACATTGACTTTAACTTTTTTGGAAATGTTTTCTGGATTTGGCCTAACTCGATTTGTAAGCAAACCACCTTGAGAACGAATGCCAAATGCTGAAATTAACTCTGCTTCAATTTTTAAAGCTTGTTCTTCAGTGAGGTTATCTGAAATCACTGTATGCAAAACGTTGAACCCTGCATCGTGGATTTCTTGAATTACGCCACTCTTTTCTGAATCAGATACTTCGTTTTGGTGCTCCCAAGCACGATTTCCCGTGCCCTTTCCGATATAGAACGGCTTGGCTGGCTTTTGCCTAGGATCTTTAAGCGCATAAACATAAAACGGGTTCTGAGTCATAACTCTCCTTAACACTTAATAGCCCTCCAGCCGCCGATACAGCGATCGCAAACTGATCCCGGCAATTTCGGCGGCACGATCCTTGTCACCCTTGCAGTGTTCCAGCAGTTTTTTCAGGTAGTAGCGTTCCTGATTTTTCAGATCCAGCCAGGGGCCGTCACGCCCTTCAGACGGCACCGAGCGATGGATCGCCGTGTCGACTTCCTGGCTGAAGCAACGTTCCAGCACCGGCACGTCGATGATGCTGGAATGCGCAAAGATGGTGGCGCGTTCGAGCAGATTACGCAGCTCGCGGATGTTGCCGGGAAATTCGCGCTGCTGGAGTCGTTTAACGGCGGAGTCGGTCAGCCGGTAGCCGCCATTGGGGCTGAGTTTTTTGAGGATGGAGCGCGATAGCAGGGCAATGTCTTCCCGGCGCTCTCTAAGCGGCGGAAGATGAATGGGGAAGGCATTGATCCGGTAGTAGAGATCTTCGCGGAATTCGCCCCGCGCTATCATCCCCGGCAGGTCTTTGTTGGTGGCTGAGACCAGCCGGAAGTCGGCAAGCTTGGGCTGGGTGCTGCCCACGGCCCGGTAGCTGCCGGTTTCCAGCAGGCGCAGCAGTTTTACCTGCATGCCCAGTGGCACATCGCCGATTTCGTCCAGAAACAGGGTGCCGCCTCGCGCCGATTCCAGCAGGCCCGGCTTGTTGCTGACCGCGCCGGTAAAAGCGCCTTTGACATGACCGAATAGCTCGCTTTCAAACAGCGTCTCGGTCAGCCCGGCGCATTCCACCGTCACCATGGCGCTGTCGGCACGACGGCTGGTGCCGTGAATGGCCTGCGCCGCCAGCTCCTTACCGGCACCGGACTCGCCCAGCAACAGTACCGAGGTTTCGTGGGGAGCGACCAGGTTGATCAGCTCCAGCATGGTGTTAAAGGCGGCACTGCGCCCGACCATCTGGCTGCTGCTGATTTCGGCGCTGGCGCTTTTGACCGGCTTGAGGACCTCGATGAAGTAGCACAGTTTGCCGTGACGATCTGTCAGCGGCAGCATCTCCACGTCGATATGCTCGCGGCCACGCGGGGTGTTGTGGATATGCAGTACGCGCTCGCGTTGACCGCTGCGGGTGCAGGCCTGCAGAGGGCAACTCTCACCGGCCTGATCGCAGGGACGGTCGTAGCCGTGTGACACGCGGTAGCAGTAGTCGCCCTGGGGAACGTCACCGAAGCTGTCGAGATAGCGCTTGTTGCTGGCGAGTATCCGGTACTCCGGCGACAGCAGTATGGCGGGATAATCCAGGCTGTCGAGCAGAGAGCTGAAATCGAGGTCGGCGTCGGTCGCGATGTGCTGCATGGTGTTTGCCAATATTGACAGTCAGGTTGTCAATATTGGCATAAGACTGGCGGCGCCGCGACTCCGGCGCAGCTCGATCACCTTGCCGGCAAACCCAGCCAGCGACGTGCAGCCGGAATATGACGCAACAGGGCAAACTCCATGAGCGCCATGCACACAAGGGATATTCCCACCACCGGCAGCACAAGGGCCAGCCCGAGGATCATGACCGTTACGCCGACAGCCAGCCGGTGCTCCGCCGGGAATGACGGCGCTCCCAGGCGCTGCGCAGGTTTGCGCCGTCGCCACAGCACGAAACCGCTCGTCGCCATGATCATCAGCCCTACCGCCGTGAGTACACCGAGCAGCTGATTAAACCAGCCAAACAGCTGCCCCTCGTGGGCGGCAACCCCAATACCAATCGCCCGATCGACCAGCGGCCGCTCATCGAAATGGCGGCGGCTCAACAGCCTACCGCTGCGGCCATCAATCCAGGCCTCGGCACGCAGGGGTCGATTCTGGCTCTGGGATGTCAGCTTCCAGACACCGGCTTGTTGTTTGTCCGGACTGAGCTCGGCGGGGGGCGCAAAATTCAGATCGACAGCCCGCGCCATCACCTCCGTGCTGAGTACCGGCATCGTTTTCGGTGCCGCACTGTGAGCGTGGTGTTCGCTGTGACCGACCGACCAGTCCTGCTGCAGTGTCGGCTGACCCCACTGGCGGACTTCTTTAAAGGCACTGCCCCATACCAGCGCCCACGGCAGGCCCGTGAGCAGCAGGAACAGCGCAAATGCCGATATCCAAATGCCGGTCACCGCGTGGAGGTCGCGCCACAGCACACGGCTTCCCTGTCGCAGGCGTGGATAGAGAACGCCGGCAAGCCCAACGCTGTGGCGAGGCCACCATAGATACAGCCCGGTGAGAATCAGTACGATGGCCCAGCACGCGGCCAGCTCCACCAGCACCGAGCCCACATTCCCTGCCAACAGCTCGCCGTGAAATGCCCTGACCTGACGCATGAACTGCGCCTCGTATTCAATCTGCTTGAGAATCCTCAGCGTTTCCGGATGCACATAGACCAGATGCTTGATGCCATGCAGCCCCACCGCGATTTTCACCGCATCATTGGGTTCAAGCGGCAATTCGTAGTTGATGAGCCGGCTGCCCGGCAGCGACGCCAGTGCGGCATCGATTTGCTGCTGAGGCGAGGCCAGCGGCCCGCTGACGGGCAATTCTCGATACGGCGCATCCAGCCACTGTTCGACCTGCGGCTTGAACAGGTAGATGGCCCCGGACGCCGCCAACGTCAGCACAAACGGGATACAGAATAGGCCCGCGTAAAAATGCCAACGCCACAAACGGCGGTATAAAGCGCTGCGACGCCCGGAAGGTTCAGAGGTCATAGGACAGGCTCACATAGCCGGTGCGGCCCGGCCAGGGATGGGCAACATAGTCGATGTCATTACGCAGATTATCGATGCCGATGCTGCCGCTCAGTTGCGGCGTAAACTGGTAACGCGTTTTTACGCCCAGCCGCAGATAGCCGTCTTGTGCACCGTACACATTGTCTTCGCGGTCGCGGTTGTCGAGGCGGCCGTAGCTGTCGCTGGCATATTGCAGATTCGCCCCCACATCCCAACGCGCATTCACGTGGTAATTCGCCAGCAGATTCCCCCGCCACTTCGGCATGCGAGTAAACTGATTACCGACAATGCTGGGGTCAACGCGGTTCTGGGTAATTTCGGCATCCGTCCACGCCAGATTCGCGCGCAGGTTCAGACCCGGCGTAAACACATCGTAGGCATTGAAGATCAACTCCACGCCCTCGGTCTCCACCTGATCGACCGGAACAAAGGTACGCAGCGAGGTGCCTCCGGCCAGCATGGTGGTCTGCGACTCAATGACATCCCGAACGGTTTCCTTAAACAGATTGACGCGCACATAGCCGCTGCCCAGCCGCCGCTCAATCATCAGATTGTGGTGCAGGCCGCGCTCCGGTTTCAGATCGGGATTCGCGGCATTGACGCTGTTGTAGGCCTGGTACTGACTGAACAGCTCTTCGACTATCGGGAAGCGGTATGCACGGGCCAGTGCGTAGCGCAGCTGCCAGTGCTCAGCGGGCTGAAAGCCAAGCGAAAGCTTGGGTGAGATACTGCTGTCATCGCGAGACGGCACCTTCACCACGTCGAGGCCCGGCGTCGCCGCCTGATCGTCAGCGTAGTAGCCGCCATGACTTTTCCAGTCCTCGTAGCGGCCGCCCAGCGTTGCATCCCAGGCCTCACTGATGGTCCAGCTCAGTTGCAGGAACGCCGCGTTCAAGGTCGTTTCACCGCCGCTGCGATCCACTGCCTGCGTTTTGCGGCCCGCCCGGTAATCACTGCTGCGGTATACCGTGGTATTGAGTTCGTACTGCTCGTGACGCAGACCGGCGACCAGATCCACGTCCTCGCCAAACACGCCGTCCACCGACCATTTCAGCTCTGCAGTTGTCCAGCCGGTATCACCGAAATCCGTTACTTGCCCGCTGCCATCAAACGACGGCGCATTGGGGTTTGCCGCCGAACTGCGGGCTTCATCACGCAAGATGTCAAAGCGATTGAGGTTGGCCTCCAGCGCACTGCGCTCACTCAGTTCGCCGCGCAAGCGCAGCCCCACCGACAGGCTGTCGCGGTCCTGCTCGCTCACCCCCAGCCGGGAAGCGGGCACCGAGAATACCTCACCACCTTGCTCGACGTTGCCCTCCCAAACCGCATTGCCGTTGCTGTCGCGCAAATAGCTGTTGGGGCGGGTGCTCAGCCCCTCGCGACCTTCGTAGGCGATGTTGGCCAGCACCGACCACTGCTCCCAGTCGTAGCCCAGCTTCATTTTGATATTGTCAGTGGTTGTCGCCACCACGCCGCTATCGCCAAAGTGCAGGCGCGAATTGCTCAACTCATCGCGAGCCCGAATCGCCCCGCTGACACTCTGCGGCGGCGCGCCGGTATCGCTGCCACCATAGAAGTAGGTCTGTGGCTGCGCATCACTTTCCAGACGGTTGTAGGAGAAGTAGTAACTGGCATCGCCAACCCGGTTGCCGTAGGAAACAAAGGTTTTGTAGCCATCGAGTTGCTCGTCAACACCATAGGCCTCGAAGCGTTGAGAGAAGTAACCCACATCCACGTGGAATTCTTTGCGCTCGGGAATCGCGGTTTCGATCAGCACCACGCCACCCATGGCATTGCCACTATACTCAGCGGAGAACGGGCCGTAGAGCACTTCGACCTGCGCTATTTCGCTGGCCGATACCAATGTCCAGCGCGGCGCGCCGTTCCACCGGGACTGGAGGAAATAATGCAGCGGCACCCCGTCGGCAAAGACCATCGACCGCGAGGTCTGGAACATATTGCTCCCGCGAATCCCCAGCGTGCCGTTGGCATCGCCGATGAAGCGACGGCGAATCACCAGGCTGGGCTCATATTTCACCAGGTCTTCGGTGGTCGTCGCGTTGATACTCAGCATATCTTCCGGGCGAAGAATGCTGTTGGGACTGGTGAACGACGAATCGTCACTGCTGCGACGCTCCCCCCACACCCGCATCTCTTCAACAGCGGTGTCCGCCAGCGCCGACAGCGCGGGAAACAGCAACAGCACCAGAGCGGCGCGCGACAGGCGATAAGTCATTCCCAATTTCCATTAATCCGCAAAAGCGGCGAACCCTATTACAGTGATCAATATTTAGACAAAGTGGCAAATTGTCGCAGCCACCGCCGCCGCCCAGCGCAGTTGTGTCAAAAGTGACGCGAATAGTGCCAAATTTGACATTTTTCGCGGCGTCCGTTTTGGGAGCGTCGCTAAGAATCCGCTCATTTTGGGGAAAAACTTAACATTAACAATATGTTGGAGCTATCAAACGCCGCGTCAGCGGGATTGGCATAATTCCTGTTTATAAGCACATAAGGAATAAGCTTATTCCAATTAAATATGGACAATGGCGAGCACCTCCTGAAAGCGGGCCGCCCCTGACAGCAAGAGGACTTCATCATGACTGACAATATCCGCGTGGATTTCGACCACAAACCCGAAGTCGTCCCGTTTTTTGACGAGCCCACCAACACCTTTTCTTACGTGGTCAAAGACCCGACCTCCACGTCCTGCGCCGTCGTCGACTCCGTGATGGAAATCGACTACGCCGCCGGCCGCCTGTCACTCGACGGCGCCGATAAAATCATCGACTACATCCGCAGCCACGACCTGAAACTCGAGTGGATCATCGAAACCCATGTGCACGCCGATCATCTGTCGGCAGCGCCCTATATTCAGGAAAAACTCGGCGGGCGCGTCGGTATCGGCTCGCAGATCACCGTGGTCCAGGACACCTTTGGCAAGATTTTCAACGCAGGCACAGAGTTCGCCCGCGACGGCTCACAGTTCGACCAGCTGTTTGAAGATGGCGATGAGTACACCGTGGGTAACATGGTCTGCCACGCCATCCACACACCGGGCCACACACCGGCCTGCATGACGCACATTATGGGCGACGCGGCCTTTGTCGGCGATACCCTGTTCATGCCAGATGGCGGCACCGCACGCGCCGATTTCCCCGGCGGCGATGCCCGCATCCTGTACAAATCGATTCAGCGGGTGCTGTCGCTGCCGGATGAAACGCGCCTGTTCATGTGCCACGACTATATGCCGAACGGCCGCGAAGTGGAGTACGAAACCACAGTTGCCGCCGAGAAAGAAGCCAACATCCACGTTCATGTGGGCACCAGCGAAGATCAGTTTGTTGCCATGCGCGAAGCCCGCGACGCCACACTGGGCATGCCGCGCCTGATCCTTCCCTCGCTGCAGGTCAATATGCGCGCGGGCCACCTGCCCGGCGCGGAGGACAACGGCACTGTCTATCTGAAACTGCCACTCAACGTACTGTAAGGGCCGCGAGGACTGACCATGGATTACAAACAACTCGATAACAATCTGACCGTCTCCGGCCAATTGACGGTCGACGATCTCACCGCGCTTGCCGAACGCGGCGTAAAAACCCTGATCTGTAACCGGCCCGATGGTGAGGGCGGCGATCAGCCCGGCTTCAAAGAGCTGGAAGCCAAGGCTGCCGAACTGGGTATTCAATGCCACTATCTGCCGGTGGTCAGCGGTCGCGTTACCGATGAAGACGCCGCAGCGTTTGGCGAGCTGCTGGCGGCCCAGACCGAACCCGTGCACGCCTACTGCCGCAGCGGTATGCGCTGCACCACCCTGTGGGCACTGAGCCGGGGCGAGCAAAAATCACTGACGGACATCGTCGATGCTGCCGCCAAAGCCGGTTACGACATGAGCGGTGTGGTATCACGGATTGCCGCCAAAAACGGCGGTGCAGAAGCCGAGGGCATGGCGACCTACGACGTGCTGATTGTCGGTGGCGGCGCGGCTGGCATCTCTACCGCCGCCAGCCTGAAAAAACGCTGCCACGGTATTTCCATCGCCATTATCGACCCCGCCGACACTCACTATTATCAGCCCGGCTGGACGCTGGTCGGCGGCGGCGTATTCACAGCCGAGCAAACTGCGCGCAGCATGGCGTCGCTGATCCCCAAAGGCGTGGAATGGATCAAGGCGGCAGTAGCGGCATTTGATCCCGACCACAACACGGTCATTCTGGAAGGCTGTCGACTGCTGCACTACAAGCGGCTGGTAGTGGCCGCCGGGATCAAGCTCAACTGGGGCGCCATCGAAGGCCTGAGCGAAACGCTGGGCAAGAACGGGGTGACCTCCAACTACCGCTACGATCTGGCGCCGTATACCTGGGAGCTGGTGGAAAACCTCAAAGGCGGCAAGGCGCTGTTTACCCAGCCCCCCATGCCCATCAAATGCGCCGGCGCACCACAGAAGGCGCTGTACCTGTCCTGCGACCACTGGTATCGGGAAGGCCGTCTGAACAACATCGATGTGGAGTTCTACAACGCCGGTGCCGTGCTGTTCGGTGTGGCCGATTACGTGCCCGCGCTGATGAAATACATCGACAAATACCAGGCCAAGCTCAACTTTGGCCACACGCTGACCCGCATCGACGGCCCCAACAAGACCGCATGGTTTGCCGCCAAGGATGATGCTGGTAACGATATCGAAGTCAGCCGCGAGTTCGACATGATTCACGTCGTACCGCCGCAAGTCGCGCCCGACTTTGTTCGCAACAGCCCACTGGTGGACGAGGCCGGCTGGGTGGATGTCGACCAGAGCACGCTGCGCCATAAAACCTACGCCAACATCTGGTCGCTGGGTGACGTGATGAATGCCCCCAACGCCAAAACCGCGGCGGCAGCCCGTATGCAGGCGCCGATCGTGGCCAACAATATTGCTGCCGACATTGCCGGTCGCGGCGACCAGATCTCCCACTACAACGGCTACGGCTCCTGCCCGCTGACCGTGGAGCGCGGCAAGATCGTACTGGCGGAGTTCGGCTACGGCGGCAAGCTGCTGCCCAGCTTCCCAAAATTCCTGCTCGACGGCACTCAACCCACCCGTCTCGCCTGGCTGCTGAAAGAGAAGCTGCTGCCACCGATTTACTGGCAGGGCATGCTCAAGGGGCACGAGTGGCTGGTGAAACCGGTCATCGGCGAAGACGCCCCGGCCAAGAAATAACCCACCCTGTTGCGCCACTCTCGTGGCGCTGTTTTCCCTTCGGGGATCAGGGTAATGCCATGCTTACGGAGAGGACCGCGTGTTGAAAGCCTCGCTCAGCCAATACCTCCCTATTCTCAGCTGGGGTCGTCAGTACAACCGCAGCCAGTTGGTCTCAGACCTGCTGGCCGCCGTAATTGTGACGATCATGCTGATCCCCCAGTCGCTGGCCTATGCTCTGTTGGCCGGGCTGCCGCCGGAGGTGGGACTGTATGCATCGATGCTGCCGCTAGTGGCCTATGGCTTATTGGGCAGCAGCAACAGCCTGTCGGTCGGCCCGGTGGCGGTCGCCTCGCTGATGACCGCATCTGCGGTGGGGCGGGTAGCCGAGGTCGGCAGCATGGGCTACCTCGAAGCCGCCACCTTGCTGGCCGCATTCTCGGGTCTGTTCCTCCTCGGTATGGGCCTGCTGCGCATGGGCTTTCTGGCGAACTTCCTGTCGCACCCGGTCATCGCGGGCTTTATTACCGCTTCGGGCATTATCATCGCCATCAGTCAGGTTCGCCATCTGCTGGGCGTACAGGCCCACGGCGACAATCTTTATGAAATCGTCATGAGCCTGGCGGAGCACCTTGGCGATACCAATTTCGCGACGCTGGCGGTCGGCGTGCCGGTGGTCATCTTTCTGTTCTGGGTGCGCAAAGGCTTGCAGCCCGTGCTGGAAAAGTTGGGCATGTCACCGTTCTCTGCCGCCATGGTCAGCAAAGCCGGTCCTGTGGTTGGCGTGGTGCTGACCAGTGTCGCCGCCGTGGTGTTTAATCTCGGCGATCGCGGTGTGGCGCTGGTTGGCAGCGTGCCAAGCGGACTGCCGACGCTGTCGCTGCCGCCACTGCACCACCCGGCCTGGCAGGAGCTGCTGATTTCCGCGATCTTTATTTCCATCATCGGCTTTGTCGAGTCGGTCTCTGTAGGCCATACGCTGGCCGCCAAGAAGCGGCAGAAAATTTCGCCCAATCAGGAGCTGATCGGCCTCGGCGCATCGAACATTGCCTCCTCAGTCTCTGGCGGCTACCCGGTCACCGGCGGCTTTGCGCGCTCGGTGGTGAACTTCGACGCGGGCGCGGAAACCCCGGCGGCAGGTATGTTTACCGCCGTGGGCATCGGGCTGGCGGCGATTTTCTTCACGCCCTATCTGGCCTATCTGCCCAAAGCCACGCTGGCCGCCACCATTATTGTGGCGGTGTTGTCGCTGGTGGATCTGTCGATTCTCAAAAAGACCTGGAACTACGGTTACTCCGATTTCATCGCCGTCGCCAGCACCCTGGTGGTTACCCTGATGGTTGGCGTAGAAGCCGGTGTTGCCTGTGGCGTATTCGCCTCGCTGGCACTGCATCTATACAAAACGTCCAAGCCGCATATGGCGGTGATCGGCGAAGTGCCGGGCACGGAACACTTCCGCAATATCAACCGCCACCAGGTGGTGACCCACGAGGAGATCCTGTCGCTGCGCATCGACGAGAGCCTGTACTTTGCCAATGCCGGGTTTATTGAAGACCGCATCTACGCCCTGCTGGAGGAATACCCCAAAGCCAGACATGTGGTGATTATGGGCACGGCAATCAATGAAATTGATCTCAGCGCGCTGGAAGCACTGGAGTCAATCAACGAGCGACTGGGCGAACAGGGCATCGCCTTGCACTTTTCTGAACTCAAAGGCCCGGTGACGGATGTGCTGGAGAAAACTGATTTCCTCAAGCACCTGAAAGGCCGTGTATGGCTGTCTCACCACCAGGCCATTGCCGGCATTCTGGCTGGTGCAAACGAGGAGCAATCATGAGCCAAGAACGCGTCAAACCCCTGAAGATTCTGCGTAATATCGCCTCCATGGCCTTTGGCGTGCGCAGCCGCAAAGGCATGGAGGAAACCGGCGAAGCCGGCAAGTTTCATCACTATGTGCTGGGTGCGGTGTGTTTCATCGCGCTGTTTCTGCTCACCGTGAACGGCCTGGTACGGCTCATTCTCAGCCAGGCGGGCTAGCTGCTCCGCATCAGGTATTCATCCTGTCCGGTCTGCGGATCACCCTGCTCCTGCACAACTAAAAACCCGCGGGAGCGGTAAAAGCGGGCACTCTTGGTATTCGACTTATACACCGCCAGACTCAGTGGCGCCCGGTGTTGCAAGGCGTCGTCGAGCAGTGCCGAGCCCACGCCCTGCCCCTGAAACACCGGATCGACAAACAGGGCCGCCAGCACATTTTCGCAGAGGGAGTAAAAACCCTGGATGCGACCATCGCGCACAAGCACTCGACTCTCCGCGGCGGGCAGGTATACCGTCCGCATGTCCTCGACACGGGCCTCCCAATACGCGGCATCGATAAAGTTATGTGCCTCAATGGACGCCGCCAGCCAGATTCTCAGCACCTCGTCGCAATCATCGCTGTGATAATCCCGGATCATCCCTTCGCCTCCGCCGAGCGCTCTGACGCACGCGCAACAATGCCCAGGGTCATCTCGCGAAAACCGCGTCGCAACTGCGCCCCGAGCAACACACTCACCAGCGGCGCCAGCGGGCCGCGCAGGCAGAAGCGTGACTCGTAGTGGGAGGTATTGGCGTTCAGTTCACTGAGGTAATGCTGGCGTGAACTTTCCAGCAGGCCCAGCGGCAGGCGGATACCGTATTCCAGAAACTCGCCCTCGCGATTGGCACGCACCGTTTCGGTCTGAGGCATGGCAAACCACGGCAGCACCCGGACCCGCATACGAATCGGGCTGCCCACGGCAAAACTGGAATCACAGGCCACCACAAAGGGGTTCCACTCCGGGTAGTCATCCGTTTTGCAGATGACCTCCCAAACCCGCTGGCGAGGTGCCCGGATGCGCTCCCGTTGCACAATTTGAAACATACGTTCTTGCCTTGGTTCACTTGCCTTGACACAGCAGGACACGCAAAAAGCGCGACCCAATATTCAGGGTATCGACGATGGCTGAGCGCCAAATCCTATTTGAAGCGGCGCCACTATATCATGCGTAATTGCCACAGCCGTCCGCCGACTTCCCGGGCACCATTCCCTCAGGCTCATCCAAAAGGACGATGACCGGCGCTACGTCACACTCGTACTCTGCTATTTAACTTATGGCTTAATTAATTCATTCGTTACTCGCTCTGACAGCCATCAAGCCCACAACAATAACAGCGGAAGACGCCATGACCATCAGCACAGAAAGCCGCAGCGCACTGCGGGAATTAATTGATTTACTTGAAGAAATTGACCAGCGTTGGGCCGGTCCCGAATGGAATCTGCACAGCGAGGACGATGTCGCCGCCGCCCACCGCTCGCTGATGCATGTGCTGGAGGGCGGCCTTGCGACCATGTTTGAATCCGACCCCGCCTATCCGCGCTTTCGACGCATTGTCACGCCGCAGCGCAAATTTACCGGCGATAACAGCGACGCCATCTACTTCGATACGCCGGTCAGCCCGGACTTCCAGTACGAGGTACAGGGCTCGATGAACAGCGCCGTCTATGTGTCGATCACCGTCGAGGTGGGCACCGAAGACGGCAGTATGGCCAGCCGAACGGCGGGCGTAATCAACGATACCCAGTTCGATGTGGATGCCGACGGCAACTTCACCCTGCGCGTGGGTGGCGAGCCCGCCGAGCGCAACTGGCTGCCGTTGCCGGAGGGCGCCTCGCGGCTGACCACCCGGCACTATTTTGAAGAAGCGCAGTGCGCAGCGGGTAACCCGGCCCGGGAGCCGGTGCTGTCGATTCGTCGACTCGATCAGGCACCGCCACCGGCTGCCCCCAATGACGAGAGTATTGCAGCCGGCATTCGCCGCGTTGCCGGGTTCGTCCGCAGCCGCACACTGGGCATGCCGCCCATGGCGAACGCCGACAACCCGGCCTTTGTCTCGATTGTGCCCAATGCCTTTCCCAAGCCGGTTAAACCCGGTGATTTCGGCTTGTCGGCCTTCGACGCCGCCTACTCCATGGCACCCTATTTCCTTGGCCCCGATCAGGCACTGGTCATCACCGGGCGCTGGCCGAGCTGCCGCTTTGCCAACGTCAACCTGTGGACCCGCCACCAGCAGACTTTCGATTACGAGCACCGGCAGGTGTCACTGAATCGCGCCCAGACCGAGGCGGATGCCGACGGCAACTTCCGTATGGTCATCGCTCACCGCGACCCGGGGGTGCCGAACTGGCTGGATACCGAAGGTCGTGCACTGGGCATCGTGTTCTGGCGTTTCTTTCTGCCCGAAGGCGATATCGACACCCCGCAGGCCGACGTCGTCGACATCGACAGCCTGTCATCCTGAGCAGCGGAGAAAACCAACGTGAACGCCATCGCCCCCAAACCGCCTTTTCCCATTCGCGCGCTCAACCATCTGGGCCGCGGCTTTGCCAGTCTCGGCTTCAAAGGCAAGCCGCTGGACGCCGGGCAGCTGATCGACGAGGCCTGCCGCAAATTCAAGCTCAGCGACTTTGGCCCCGGCCCCTTTACCGAGGGCATGGACGCGCTGATCGAGTCACTGGAAAACGAAGCCGCGCTGACGCCACTGGGCCGCCAGATGGCCCGCGCCGACATCATCAAAGCGCTGGGCGTGCAGCTTCAGGTACAGGACTGGTTCAACCGCTACCCGGAAATTGCCGACGAGAAAATTGAAGCGCCACTGATCATCATCGGGATGCCGCGCACCGGCACCACCATTCTGCACGAACTGATGCAGCTCGACCCGGACAACCGCCTGCCTCTCACCTGGGAAGCCGACGCACCCTGTCCGCCGCCGGAAACCGCCAGCTATCAAAGCGACCCGCGCATTCGCGCCGCCGCCAAGGAACTGCGCTTCAGCCACTACCTCATCCCCGAGGTTACCAAGATGCACCGCATGGGCGAGCAATTGCCTCAGGAGTGCATCATCCTCACGCGGCACGCGTTTCACAGCATGGTGAATTCCACCATTTACCGCATTCCCGGCTACCAGCATTGGCTGAGTCACGAGGCCGATATGGCCCCCATCTACCGCTACCACCGCCGCCTGCTGCAACTGTTGCAGTGGCGCTGCCCCGGCAAGCGTTGGGTGCTGAAATCCCCCGGCCATCTCTGGCATCTCAATGCACTGCTGGACGAATACCCGGACGCCAAGCTGATTCAGACCCACCGCGACCCGCTGAAAATTGCCTCATCGATGGCGTCCATGCTGCCTACGCTGCGCTCAATGGGCAGCGACGATATTCGCCCTCTGGAGATTGCCCGGGAATGGGCCGACAACAATATGGAAGCGCTGGACAATTCCGTGGTCGTTCGCCAGTCCGGACGCATTGCCCCGGAGCAGATAGTGGATATTCAGTTCAGTGAGTTCATGGCGGATCAGGCGGGCGCCGTCAAACGCATCTATGACGCCTTTGAGCTGCCCTTCAGCGAGACCTTTGCCGAGAGCATTCGCCGCTATATCGCCAGCAATCCTCACGACAAAGATGGTGGTCATAAACACCGCTTCGAAGACAGTGGCCTCGACTACCAGACCGAGCGCAAACGCTGCCAAAGCTATCAGGACTACTTCGGCGTCGCGTCAGAATTTTAGATCGCCGCCTCAACGCCCAATCACCCAGAAGAGGAAAACACATGTATCAACTGGACCTCAGTGGCAAGGTCGCACTGGTCACCGGTGGCAGCCGGGGACTGGGGCGCGCCATGTGCTTCGGGCTGGCTAAAGCGGGCGCCGATATCGTCGTTGCCAGCCGCAAGCAGGAGGCCTGCGAAGCGGTTGTTTCAGAAATCATCGGTATGGGACGCCGGGCGATTGCCGTCGCCGCACACACCGGCGACTGCGACAGTCTCGACGCACTGATCGACACCGCCATCACCGAGATGGGCAAGGTGGATATCTTGATCAATAACGCCGGTATCAATCCGGCCTTTGGCGGCTTGTCGGAACTGGCGCCGGCCATGTTCGACAAGATGGTGGACGTCAATCTGAAAGGACCGTGGTACCTGGCATCACGGCTGGCACCGCACATGGCGGAAAACGGCGGCGGCAGTATTGTTAACGTGATCTCAGTAAGCGCCCTCAAGCCCAGCGCCTTTATGGGCTTCTATGCCATGACCAAGGCCGGGCTGGAAACACTCACCAAAGTCATGGCGGCCGAATGGGCCGCACAGAATATTCGCGTAAACGCGCTGGCGCCGGGCAGTTATATGACCGACATGCTGAGCAACAGCTTTGGTATTCCCGGCTTTGAAGAAGCCACGCTGAACAGCAATGTGCAGAAGCGCATCGCCGATGCGGAGGAAATCGTCGGCCCCCTGCTCTACCTGGTGAGCGATATGGGGGCCTACACCACCGGCAGCACCGTGGTGGCCGATGGCGGCTTTATGGTGTCTTGAGGAGCAGTACGATGTCGAACGAGCCTAGCTTTGATTGCCTGCGATTAGAGCGTCCTGCCCCGCCGATCGTGCGGCTGGTATTGAATCGCCCCGACGCCCGCAATGCGCTGAACTGGCAACTCATTCGCGAACTGAAAACCGCTTTCGAACTGATTGATCGCGACAATCAGTGTCGGGTGGTGATTCTGAGCGGCGCCGGTAAATCCTTTTGCGCCGGACTGGACCTGCTGGACCAGAACAACCCCGACAGCCTCCGCGCCACCGTCGGTGATATCAAGGCGGGCAGCCGCAGCGGCATGCGCGCACAGGAAGCCATGGCCGACATCGCCCTGCTGATGCGCCGTATCCAGCAACCGATCATCGCCGCAATTCACGGCCACGCCTATGGTGGCGGTCTGGCGCTGGCGCTGGCGTCCGACCTGCGCATTGCCGCCGAGAGTGCCACATTCTGTACGCAGTTTATTCGCCTCGGTGTGTCCGGCTGTGACTTCGGTGTGAGTTACACCCTGCCGCGTTTGATTGGCGGCAGCCGTGCCCACGATATGATGCTGACCGCCCGCGTGGTCGACAGCCATCAGGCGCTGGACTGGGGACTCATTACGCGACAAACCAGCGACGCCGAGCTGGCCGAGACCGCCTTGTCACTGGCCGAAAGCCTCTGCGATTTCAGCCCCTACGGTCTGATCTCCACCAAACAGGCAATGTGGGAAAACCTCAACGCCACCTCGCTGCAACAGGCGCTGATGCTGGAAAACCGCAACCAGATTCTCAACGGCCTCAGCGGCGATGTTGAAGAAGCGGCCGCAGCGTTCTTCGAGAAACGCAAACCGCGCTTTGACTGATCTTGTCATGACAAGAAACGACACAGACTTGCAATTGGCGTGCATTCCCGTATGTAATCAAAGTTTCTGGTGAAAACATAAGGATATGGCACGGGGAATGCAGATTGCCCGGCCACCACCTCTGGTAAAAGGTACTTCAATGATACGCCCTGTATTCCGCTCGCTCTCCCTTGTTTCCATTGCTGTTCTCGCGCTGACCGCCGCCTGCTCAAAGGCCCCGGATAACAGTGCCGCAACAACCGGCACCACCGGCACTACCACTGCGGCTGTCGACAGCAAGCGGCTGATGCCCACCGACCCCGACACCAAATCGCTGTACATTCAAAGCTGCTATAGCTGTCACGGGACCGGCGCGGCAGGCGCACCACGCACGGGCAACAGCGGGGATTGGGCACCGCGACTGGCCAAGGGCATGGACACCCTGCTGGATCACACCATCAACGGTTTTAATGGTATGCCTCCGCTGGGAATGTGCATGGACTGCGGCGAAGAAGAATTTGTTGCCCTTATTAATTTTATGGCCGGCCAGGAATAACAGCCCCTAATGAAACGACGCGACTTTAATAGAGCGAGCCTGCTCTCGGCCCTGTTTGCTGGCCAACTGACCCTGAAACCTCTCCACGCTTTGGCAGAGAACGACGGCAAAGCGGCCAGCAGTGCACGCCGCATTCCCTGGCAGAACTGGTCGGGCTATCAGAAAGCCAAGCCCGCCGCGCGGCTCAGTCCGAAAACCGAGGACGAGCTGGCAGAGCTGCTGAAAACCAGCGAGTTGACCGTGCGCCCGGTAGGCGCCGGTCACTCCTTTACGGCGCTGGTGCCCACCGACGGCAGCATTCTCTCAACACGCCACTTCTCTTCGGTGGAGGCACTGGACGGCAACCGTGCCCGCGTCGGTGCCGGGGTGAAGCTCGGGCAACTGGCCGGACAGCTTAATGAACTGGGGCAGGCCCTGCCCAATATGCCCGATATCAACCAGCAGACGGTGGCCGGTGCCTTCAACACCGGCACTCACGGCACCGGCGCCAACTTTGGGGCCATGCACAGCTATGTAGAATCGCTGCGACTGGTCACCCCGCGCGGCGACATTCTGGACTGCAGCCGCGAACAGAATGCGGATATCTTCGATGCCGCCCGCGTCTCGCTGGGCAGCCTTGGCGTGATCACCGAATACACCCTGAAGAATGTCGAGCCCTACAAGCTCAAGCTGCGCACCGAGATGCGGCCCATCGAAGAAGTGTTCGATAACTTCCACGAGCTGGCGAATAATCACCGCAACTTCGAGATGTACTACATCCCGCACTGCGACTACGCGCTGGTCATTACCACCGACCTCAGCGACGAGCCGGTCAGCCCCCGTGGCGAAGACACCGACAATGATTCGGTGCGCGACCTGCAGAAACTCCGCGACTACACCGCCTGGTGGCCCGGCCTGCGCCGCAAGCTGGTCAGCAGTGTGGCGGCTATGACCGAGCCCACCGAAAGCGTCGACTGGTGGTGGAACATCTACCCCTCTGATCGCGCGGTGCGTTTCAACGAAATGGAGTATCACCTGCCCCGCGAGGCCATCGTGCCCGCCCTGCGCAAGGTGCGTGAAATTGCCGAGACCAAGCACCCCGACGTGTTTTTCCCGGTGGAAGTCCGCGTCGTGCAGGAAGATGATGCCTGGTTAAGCCCCTTCTACAAACGACCCTCTGCGTCGCTGGCGACCCACCGCTACTACGAAGAAGACTTCCTGCCTTACTTCAAATCCATCGAGCCGATTTATCAGCCGATGGAAGGCCGCCCCCACTGGGGCAAACTGCACACGCTGGATGCCGCCACACTCGCCGCGCGCTACCCGCGCTGGAAAGACTTTAACGATATTCGCCAGAGCCTCGATCCCAAGGGCGTGATGCTCAACGACCACCTGCGAAAGGTATTTACCGATGTCTGATGCACCGAGCAACCCCAGCCGTCGCCGCCTACTCTGGGCCGGTGGCGGCCTGGGCGCACTGATCGCGGGAGGAGCCCTGCTGCGTCCGGGCGATCACGGTGGCGCGCATACTCCCTACTTTCTCGCCTTGCAGGCGGCGTTGGCCGAGGCCGGTCTCTACCGGCCGACACTGGTCATCGACAAGGCCCGGCTCGACAGCAATATCGGCAAGCTCACGCAGCATATCAACGGCAATTTTGACTACCGCATCGTCGGCAAATCCCTGCCCAGCCTGCCGCTGATCAATACCGTTCGCGCCCAGACCGGCACTGACCGAGTGATGGTATTCCACCAGCCGTTTCTCAACCTGCTGGCCCGGGACATGCCCGACGCCAAGCTGCTGCTGGGCAAACCCATGCCGGTGAAAATGGCTCAGCGCTTTTATGAGTTTCACCCCGCGGACTCGGCATTTCAGCCCGACCGGCAACTGCAGTGGCTGATCGAGGGCCCGGAGCGCCTGCTGGAATATCGCCAGCTCGCTCAGGCCTTGCAGCAGCCCATGCGCATCAATCTGGAGCTGGATGTCGGCCTGCACCGCGGCGGCTTCACCGGCGCTCGGGACGTCGCCAAGGCCATTGAGGTACTGCAGGCTGATCCACTGCTCAGCTTCTCCGGGTTTATGGGCTACGAGGCCCATGTGTCGAAAATGCCGGGCATTGTCGGCGGCCCACCGAAGGCGCTGGAGGCGGCCATGGGCTTTTACCGCGACTGTGTCGCCGCTGCGCAGGACGTGCTGAAAGACGCCTTCGACCCCGCCACCCTCACCCTGAATGCGGGTGGCAGCTCAACCTATCAGATGTACCAGCCACAGATGTTCGGCGGCCCGGCACCCTGTAACGAACTCGCCACCGGCTCGGCGCTGGTCATGCCCACTGACTTCGACGTGCCCAGCCTCAACGACCATGTCCCCGCTGCATTTATCGCTACCCCGGTGATCAAGGCGCTGGATAAGACCCAAATTCCCGGCCTGGAAAGCGCCGCCGGTCTGCTCTCTGCCTGGGATCCCAACACCGCCCGGACGTTCTTCACCTACGGCGGCTACTGGAAATCCCGGCCCGAATCCCCGGCGGGCTTACAAACCAACAGCCTGTTCGGCCGCTCTACCAACCAGGAAATGCTCAACGGCTCAGAGAATGTTCAACTGAAGCGGGATGACTTCGTATTTCTTCGGCCCTCGCAGAGCGAGTTTGTCTTCCTGCAATTCGGCGACATCGCCGTGTTCGATGGCAAGCATATCAGCGAGGTTTGGCCGGTGTTTCAGCAGGGAGCCTGACGCCCATTTGACCGGCAGCACTCAATCCGGCGTATTGTGAACCCAGGCGAACTGCTGCCGCCGCCGAAAAAATACCCAGCGCCCCTTCTACCCAAGTTTACTCGCCATGAGGGCGAACTTCAGCAACAACAAGGGCTCCAGACCATTTTAAGAATGAATGTTTCTCGCCACAAATAACGCGCATGAGAATCTTCACCTATTTAAAGAAGTAATTAATTTAGGCATGTTGTGTTTCATACTTAAAAATACATCGGTAATTTTCTTGGGGAACAAGCTCAATGGTTACAGTATCCCCAGCTTTCATATCATCATAGTCGCCAATCACATTCAATATGACAGGGCCTTGCTCAATTGTTAGTGGGGGCAAAGGTATATGCGTATCAAAAAGAGAAATGAACTCACCAGTATTTGCCGCAAACTTGATCGAAGCGGCCTCTTTTGATTCTAGAAATTTACGCGTTTCATCGGGGTCAGTAATTACTAATTCGAAAGAGGCATTACCTTTTAAATCTCCTTGAGAATACCCTTCTTTTTTCTCAATATCAGAAACGATCCTGGCCAGCGAACTGAATTCTTCTTCAGTGTAAGAAACATCTGATTTAAACTTAATTATTTGACTAAAGGCTGCTGCAATTTTTTTGCACACTTCTGTGTAATAGAGGAAGCTTGATATTTCCAAAACATAATCCAGGTCATCAAACTGCATTCCCGTGCTTCGGAAAATTTCAATCCCATCGACTTCTAAAGCAGTGATTAGTTTCCAACCATCCCGCAGCCTACTAAAGGTCTCCCGTAGTTTTTCATGGAACGGAAGAAGTCGAATATCTTTTCCGTTCCATTGGTCAAACTGTAAAGATATGCTAAATTTTGTTTTCTTTGATTTCCCGTCTATTGGGATGTTGTAGTGAACTTTAAATACACCTGAGCAGCTTAACCCATCGAAATTGAGTGAGTGACTTCCAAGCGAGATACTCCCTTTTACGTCATCAAGTGACTCCTCAAAACCTGTGCTTTCTTGAAAGAGAGACATCTTTTGAATTGCAGTCTTTTTCGGTGCCGTGATTTTTAACCGGCTGCTCTCTTTCATTATCTGACCTAGCAATTCCGACCCAGATGCTGAAATCCCTTCTGTAGGAATCTCAAAATCTTTGCCTTTTTCTATCAAATCCCGGTATTTATCAGAAAACGATTTTGAGAAAGGTGCTTCTACATTTAATACAACTTGAACTTTTTCTTTTGCTTTTATAGTAAACGAGGAAACTCCGCTCTTATATTCTGAATCAACTTCAAATCTATTGTCGAGTTTTTTGAGGGCCTCGGCGCTTGCTACATGCACATTTGAAATCGCCGCAGCCAAGAAACTTTTTTGTGGCACCCCGGCCAGAGCAGTGGTCATTTTATTTATTGCATCATCATTTTTTGGAAGCTTATTCCCTAATTCTTTTTTAGCCGTTTCTTCAGCAGTTGCTTTCCAATTTTGGAGAATTTTTTCTGGATATAAACTCACATCATTATCAATTTCTCGAGAGCAATTAGTGCAAAGCCAAATTCCATTTTTAATGGAAGATCGTTCATATTTCGACATCGAGGCTTTGTATCTCGGACCACCAGGAGCGGCTGCGCAGATATGGGCTGCAGTCCCAATATTACTTACGTCGGAATCTCCCCGAGGTGAAGAGGTTGGTACTCGACAGTCTGGATTAGAACAACGGTGAGCGACCCTATCTCTAAGTTTTCTTACAGTTGCGGCATTAAAATCGTCTCGAGCCAATTGCCATTTCCTTATAAAATTTCCTTCTTTATGAAAAGAGTAAGTTGGTCTATTCAAATGCGCAACTGCGAATCTAGCGGCCATACTCAAAGGCATGCGTTTCGCCACCTTCGTAGCGAACCATCTCGTCCCGATACCACAGCCCACTAAAGCTGACATGCTCGGTGCGATGCGGGAGACGGCACTAGCGCTCTATCACCACATCGGGAAACCACAGCAGCATCCAGCGACGGGTCTTCTCATCCGCCGACAGGCGCTTGGGCGATACCGGTTGTGGCGCGGCAAATACGGGTGGCAATATCGCCGTATTCACGACGCCATAGCACTTATCATCGCGCTCATAGCAGGCCCCCATCAGCACACCGCATCGGCCGCAGAGCAGCATATCGGCCTCTTCAGCACCCTGCCGGTAGCGGTTCAGCGCCGCCCCCGGCTGCACCGTAAAGCGCAGCTGCCCTTTCGGGTCAGAGAGGTACGAGGCGCCGTGCAAGCGGCAGAAGTCACAGTCGCAGGCGCGGGGAGAATAGCGTTCAGCAGCGCCGCTAAGCTGCACGCTTACAGCAATATCGCCGCAGTGACAGCGCCCGCTTAGCGCGTGAGGACCCGCCATCTGATAGCGGCCTACACAAAGGCCATGTTCAACACGACACCGGCCAGAATCAGCCCGGTGATATAGGTGCCCAGCGCGCCAGTAAAGCGCATGGGATTCGGCCGTGCGAGGCTGCGGGTGCCGATAATGCCAATCACGATCAACACGCGGCAGGCAGTGGCAACGACCATCGTCCACATCACCCAACTGGCAATCTGCGCCTGGCTGGCAATGTATATCAGCAGCATCAGCGCCGGTGCGTACTCAATGGTATTGGCATGAGCACGCACCGCTTTGTGCAGCGGGTCTTTGGGGTCATCCGGGCAACCGGAACCCACCCCCGCCCGCATTCTTGCAAGGCTTACATTCAAGCCCAGTACAAAACACAGGGCGCCGAGAATAGCGATACAAACCAGCGGCGTACTCATGATTTACTCCTTGTCGTTATTGTTGGCTCAGGCCAGCCAGAACAGACTGATCACGCCGTAGGCCAGCAGGGAGACCAGCACGATCCCCAACAGGTTGAGGCGAAAGCCCTGGCGCATCATATCGCGGATTTCCAGTTCGCCGCTGCCAAACACTACGGCATTGGGCGGCGTGGCCACCGGCATCATGAACGCGCAGGACGCCGCAACCGCCGCCGCGGCGCAGAACAGGATCGGTGACAGACCCTGCGACACCGCTAGGGCGCCAAGCAAGGGCAGAAAGGCAGCCGTGGTGGCGGTATTGCTGGTCAGTTCGGTGAGGAAAATCATCACCACCACAATCAGCACCACCAGCGCCAATGTCGGCAATGCCTCCAGCAGCGCAAACTGCTGGGCGATCCACTCCGCCAGCCCGGAACTGCCGATCATCGCCGCCAGCGACAGGCCGCCACCAAACAGCATTAACACACCCCAGGGCAGGCGCTGGGCCGTGGGCCAGTCAAGCAAGTGGTGGTGATCCTTGCCAGCGGGAAGGATAAACAACATCACCCCCGCCAGAATGGCAATGCCGGTATCGCTCAGGCCCGGCAGCCACTGGGTAATCAGCGGACGGAAAATCCACGCCGCGGCAGTGATGGCAAACACCGCGGCAATACGGCGTTCGGGACGGCTCATTGCGCCCATATCGGCCAGCGCGCGACGGCTGATATCGGCGCCGCAGTAACGCTCGATATCGCCAAAGCCCCCTCGGGACAACAGCCACCAGCAGCACAGCAACATGGCCAGTGATACCGGCAGGCCCAACATCATCCACTGGGCAAAGCCCAGCTCAATGCCGTGGCTGCTGTGCAGATAAGCCGCCAGCAGCGCATTGGGCGGTGTGCCGATCAGCGTAGCGATGCCGCCGATGCTGGCGCTGTAGGCAATGGCCAGCAACAGGGCTACCGCGTAGCGGCGGCGCTGATCACCCAGCTCAAGCGGCAGCAGACCCACTACCGACATCGCGATGGGTAACATCATCACCGAGGTCGCCGTATTGCTGACCCACATGCTCAAAAATGCCGTGGCCAGCATAAATCCCGCTATCTGGCGGCGCGGTTCACCGCCAACTTTACAGAGAATGACCAATGCCAGACGGCGGTGAAGCTGCCAGCGCTCCATCGTCAGCCCCAGCATGAAACCACCCATAAACAGAAACACAATGGGATGAGCGTAGGGCTGAGCCGCGCCCGTCATCGTCGTCAGGCCCAGCAGCGGCCCCAATACCAGCGGCAGCAGCGCGGTCGCGGGAATGGGAATCGCCTCAGTCGCCCACCACACCGCCATCCACAGGCCCATGCCCGCGCACAGCCAGGCGGCCGGGGCCATGCCCGCCGGTGGCGGCAACAGTAGCGCAACCAGCAGCAGGGCCGGTCCCGCCAGCAAGGCGGGCCATTTCACAGGGCTGTGCCGGGGTTCAGTCACAGGCGACTCTCCAAAATCAAACACGAGTCAGAAGTGTAGCGGCTGAAATTAGCCGCGTGCCAGCGCTGAGATCAATAGAGCCGTTGAATAGCGGCGTGTGGTACGTCGGAAAATTCCCCGTTTGCCGCTATTGACGGCGCGACGGTTTGGGCTTAAAAATCCGCCGTTCAATTTCGCGTGTACTATCATGGCATGGATTTCTTTTGATGTTTTCCGAACGCTCGGTTTTGCCGACACGCTGTGCTTAAAACCCGGCGATGTGTTCCGCTGCCGGGATGAGATCAGTGCCGCCGACTGGGTTCTTTACCCGGAGTACTGGCAACTCAACGCGCTGGTGTACGGGCTGAAAGCCCGCGTGTTTCCCAGCGAGGCGAGCTATCGGCTGGGCCACAATAAAATCGAGATGAGCCGCGCCTTTGAACTGGTCGCGCCCGCCAACACGCCCCATACCCTGATTCTGTCGAATACCCCGGAACATGCCGAACAGGCCTGGCAGGACATGCTGCTGCCCTTTGTGGCAAAACTGCCCAAAGCCTCGCAGGGTGCCGGCGTGTGGTTGATCGATAATCGCGATGACTGGAACGCCTACCTGCAGCGCAGCGAGGTGATTTATGTACAGGAATACCTGCCCATCGACCGGGATATTCGCGTGGTGATCGTGGGTGACGAGGTCATTTCCGCCTACTGGCGCCTGCAGGCCGAACAGGGCTTTTATAACAACATCGCCAAGGGCGGTCAGAGCGACCACAGCCCGATACCCGACGCGGCCATTCAGCTGGCACTGCATCTGGCGCGTAACCTGGATATCAATCACGCCGGTTTTGATATTGCGATGGTGGGCGAACATCCCTACGTGCTGGAGTTTAATCGCCTGTTTGGCAACCAGGCAGTGGCCGGTGGCGATAAAGCCGTGCGCGAGGCGGTGCAGGCCTATCTGCTGGCCCAGTCGGAACCGACCGGGCCGAACTACCCGCGCAATCCACCGCGGCGCCTGCAGCGCGTGGCGTAGCGCTGAACCAGACGCAAAAAAGCCAGCACCGAGGTGCTGGCGTCAAGACCCTAGAGGTTGGGTTAATTCAACGGCGCGTTAACGATCGGAATCTCGACCGGCACGACCGACAGGTTGGGACCAATAATAGTCCCACCCTCGAAGAACAGATAACCGGGAGTGCTCAGCGGCGATGTCATCAGCACATCCAGGACCGGCACAAACTGCGCGGTAACCGGACCACCGAGTCCACCCAGTGTATCCATCAGGCCGTTCTCATTGGTCAGCACTTCCATCCCTATGCCAATCAGCAAATCGAGATTCTGTACACCCTGGGGAAGCACACCGGCATCCGTCAGGGGCTGTACAATCGGGTCGAGTATGGCCAGCGTGGGCGCCTCGCCACCAATCGGCAAAATAGCCAGCAGACCCTGCTGCGCCTGAGCAGCCAGTGAGCTGGCAGCGAGTGACGCGGCCAATGCGAGATGGCAAATAGTCCGACGATAGGGGTTCATAGCAATTCCTCTTGTTATTAATTAATGATGGGAAAAAAACCGGGATATGTCAGCGCAGGGATCCCGGCAAAGCGCTAGTTCAACTCGTTACATAATTCAGCTTAAAACAGCGTGTCGAAGTCCCACTTCAGTTTCACCCCATAGGTTTTAGGCGGCGCCAGCGTCACGGTGCGGCCGAAATCCTGCTGGATCATGGCTTGGGTATATTCCTTGTCTTTGGCATTGCGAACAAAGCCGGTAATTTGAATGCCTAGCGGATCGTAGAAATACGACAGGCGCGCATCCCACAACTCGTACTGGTCCTGTTCGTAGAACGGCGAATTCTGCGGCGTGGTGTTGTAGCCGCTGTTGTAGTAATAATCCAGGCCGAACTCGAATGCCCCCCAGTCACCGGCGTGGATAAACTGGTTCAGCGATACGCTGGAGGTAAAGCGCGGCGTGCGCACAATCCGGTTGCCGGAGAAGTCCCGTGCGGTGTCACCCAGCAGACTGTCGGAGCCGAAATACAGGCCGGTATCGTCATCGAAACCCGCACCGTCTTTATAGTCGGTGTAGTAGGCATCGAGATACGTCGCGCCACCGGTAATCACCAGGCCCTCGTTCCAGTTGGGCATCGGCTGCCACTGGAAGTCCACTTCCGCACCTTCAATTTCAGAAGTACCGGCGTTTCGGAAGCTGACAATACCCCCTGAGGGAATGGCCACCAGTGCCGTCAGCAAGCCTTCAGTTTCGGTTTTGAACACGGCGCCATTCAAGCGCAGTGCCCCGTCGAACAGATCGGACTTGAAGCCCAGCTCAAACGCCGTGACTTCTTCTCGCTCAACCGGGTTAGGGTCGGTAAAGAAGTTCACGATGTTATACGTGGGGCTTTTATAGCCACGCTGCGCCGACGCAAACAGTTGCAGATTCTCGGTCGGGAAAAGCTGAATCGCGATACGCGGAGAAATGGTTTTATCTTCCAGATCCGGCGCCGAGAAATCCGCCAGGCGAATATTCTGCGACTGGTCACCCGACTTGTAATATTCATTCGGCGGATTACCGACCAGCGGATTCACCACATCCAGATAGCTGTTGGTGATACCGCGGGTTTCTTCCTGATAACGCACCCCGGCGGTAATATTCAGCCAGCTTGTTGTAAACCAGGTGGCCTGCATATACGCGGAGTTAGACTCGGTCTCCAGAATACCGCCGTTGCCCAATACCACATCGGGCGTCATATTAATGATCGGCCCCAGAATCGGACCGAGTATATCGGGCAGCGGCAAACCGATCAGATTGGTCGCCAGCCCCGCCGCATTCAGTGTCAGATAAAGACTGCCGAAACCGCCCTCACCTTCCAAACGATACAGACCCGCGACCCACTCAATATGCTCCGACAGCCAGGTATCTTCGTTGGAGAGTATCTGCAGTTCATAGGTCTTCTGATTGTTGAACTGGTCTGCACTGTAGAAGTAAGCCTCCGACAACTCGGTCGAATCGAGATCGTAGTGGGCCTCATCCACATCGGCATAGTTTTCCGAGTAGATAAACTTGATATCGACCGGGCCCGGCAGCCATTCGAAAATCCCGCCGTACAGCTCGTTCATGGTCGAGTTACCGCCCAGCTTGTTGTTGTGCCAGACACGATCCAGCTCGTCCGGCTCGGTCCCGGCTAACAGCAACGGTGAGGGACGGGTATTTTCCTGCGACAGCGAGTTACTGGTGAACTGATTTCCGTAGGAGCCAATCAAGGTGGCGTTAAAGGTATCGGAAATATCCCAGCGAATTTTTACCCGCGCACCCTCGGCAAATTCATCGCGCATCGGACCCGGCTCGCCAAAGATTTCATTGCGCCCGTACAGGTCTTGATGGCTTTTGAACAAGGAGACCGTCGCCCCGATACTGTCGGTGATCGGCGCGCCTAAATATAGCTGGTAGGACTCGGCATTGTAGTTACCGAACTCGGTTTTCAGGGTACCAACAAATTCTTCCGGCGGATCTTCTGTCACAATATTGATCGCACCGCCAGTGGCGTTACGACCAAACAGTGTGCCCTGCGGTCCCTTCAATACCTCGACACGCTGCACGGCACCGAGGGTATCTTGCTTACCCTGGCTGGGGCCGATGTTAATACCGTCAATGTAGGTGGCAATGCTGGGGTCAGCGTTCGGCAGAAAGGCATCCGTACCCACGCCGCGCAGATAGATAACGGTATAACCGTAGGCATAGGTAAAGGTCAGCCCCGGCGTGATCTTTTGCAGATCAGCGGTGGCTTCAATGCCAAAGGCGTCGAGTTTATCGGCGCCAAAGGCGCTGATCATAATGGGAATATCCTGCGAATCTTCTTCGCGTTTCTGGGCGGTGACCATCACCTCTTCCAGCAGGCGGCTGCCACGGGAAGCACTGCCCTCTTGAGCCATTGCGACAGGCGCTATCACGCCAGAGCCCAGCAACACCGAGGTCGCCAGTAAGCGGGTCTTTGTCTTCATCGTCTGTGTACCCTGTTTTAATCGTTATTCGTCAGTTGTTAGAGCACGTCCTGTGGGCTACCGTCGGCGCAGGCTCGACAGCAACAAAAGCAACGCCGCCGCATCCATCGCAGCCAGCAAAAGAAATATCGGAGAGAGTCCGCAGAGATAGGCGTAGAACAGCCACAGCGCGGCCAGCGCTTTGACCAAAGCACTGCGTGCGACCACCGTGCGACTGTCATCAACGCCAAGGCGCAGATAACTCAGGCCAAAGCCGAGCACGCCCATCAGGCCCACAAACACAGTAATGGCTTGGGCGGCAGCGCCCTGATACAGCTCCTGCTGACCAAAGGAAAAAATCAGCGTCAGCAACTGCTGGTTGACCCAGGGGGTCGCCAGCAACAGGAACAGGCCGAGGTCAGCGTGGTAGACCAGGCGGTGGCGGTTCTCAACGTTCACGGAAGGCCTCCTGAGCCACCGCGGTATTCATAAAGTCGCGGAAGTGTTTCCACTTGCCATCCTGACAGTGGATCACGTGAACAAACGGCGACTTAATTTCCCTGCCATCGCGCTTGGTGGTGAGGCGAAGTTTGCCCACCACCACGACATGCTCGCCCTCGCAGATGAACTGATCGGCGTCGAAAACATGAATATCGACCGAGGACAAAACGGTGTCGAAAAAGCCCCGACACTCCGTCAGCCCCTCGTAGTGCCCTGCATAGGGGATGACCTCGGGGCCGTAGAAATCGATCACACACTCCGGGTGCAGCAGCTCCACAATGCCGTCGACATCGTGGGCGCCGAAGCACCTGAAGATTTCCTGAGTCACTTCAAGATTACGCATTATTTTCTCCTTATTCTGCGGGGGCGATCTGAATTTTCAGTTCGGTGATGTCCTGGCTGGCTTCCAACTGGCAGAGCAGCCGACTGTTATCGCGGTGGTGAATCAGTCCCTCCAACACCTCCTTTTCCTGGTCTTCTGCCGGAACAGCGACCTCGGGTTCGTCGAGATACACGTGGCAGGTCGCGCAGGAACAGCAGCCGCCACACAGGGCGTCGATCTTCATCTGCGACGACAACTCGTCGAACAACTCCTGGAAGTCCTCCACCAGATATTCGGCAGACTGCTGCTGGCGATCGGTAACAAGCACTCTCATTGCGCGACCTCCCCATACAGCGGGCGGTAGTCCATCGCCTTGCGCTCACGCTGGGCGGCGATGGCTTCGCGGATTTCCGGGCTGGTATACATGCCGCCATTCCAGCTAGCCGACATCGACAGCGACGCCGAGAAGCTCATGTCGCGCCCCTCAATCAGCGTTCGCTTCACCCCGCTCAGGGCCAGCGGCGACAGCGCCATCAGGTTCTCAGCCAACTGCCGGGCCTCAGCGTCGAGGGCTTCCGGCGCGGCGACCGGCGCACTCAGCAACTGCACTCGCAGGGCTTCTTCAGCGTCGATACGGGCGCCGGTCAGCGACATTCGCGTGGCCACTGACTCGCCACAAAGGCAGGCCAAGCGCTGGATGGTGCCGAGATCGCACATGATGCCGATCTGGGTTTCGTGAATAGAGAAGAAGGCACTGCTGTCAGCCAGGCGCAGATCGCAGGCCGCAAAGATGGCCAGCGATCCGCCGATGCAGGCGCCGCGCGCCGCGGCAATTACCGGCATGGGCAGCGCTTCCAGGCGACTGATCACCGCCTGCAGATACATCACTTTTTCGCGAATCCAGTGGTTGTAACGGGCCGGATCATCGCCCTTGCTGACATTCAGCTCGGCCAGATAATCCACGTTCATGCCGGCGCCAAAGTGTCGACCTTCGGCATCAATCAGCAGAACCCGACAGGCGCTGTCGTGCTTCAAATCCGCCAGCAGACTGTCCAGCTCCTGCCAGAACAAACGGTTGTAGGCATTTCCCTTGCACTGCGTGTGCAGCGTCAGGCGGTAAAGGCCGCCGTCTTTCTGCAGGGAAAAATTCTGCCAGTCACTCATGCCTGGCCCTCCGCCAGCAGGCGTACCGGCAGCGAGGCAAAGCCATAGGCCAGCAGACCGCCGGATTGACGGCGCGACTCGCTGAGTGAACCCCCCAGCCCCACGCAGCTATCAAACAGCGTGTTGAGCATGATCTCGGCTTCCACTCGCGCCAGCGGTGCGCCCAGGCAGTGATGGATTCCTCGGCCAAAGGTGAGATGGCGGGAGATATTCGAGCGGTTGATAATGAATTTTTCCGGCTCGGGGAACATGCTTTCGTCGTGATTGGCTGCCGCCATGAAGAAAGCAATCCAGTCACCGGCCTTGATCGGCTGGCCGTTGATTTCACAGTCCTGTTTCACCACGCGGAACAGGCGCTGTGGCGGTCCGTCACGACGCAGACACTCTTCCATAAACGGGCGAATCAGCGTGCGGTCTTCTTTCAGGCGGTCAAACCATTCGGCATCTTCCAGCAGCACGCCCATCAGGTTGCCGAGGAAATAGGTGGTGGTTTCTGCACCCGCCACCACCAGGGTGATACAGAACAGGACGACTTCGTCCTTGGTCAGTACATCGCCATCACACTCGGCGCGAATGAACGCCGACATCAGATCGTCGGGCACCGACTCGCCGTTGTTGATGGCCTGATTGCGCAGCTCGACCTTGTTTACGAAGTAGTGGAACAGCTCTTCGTTGCAGGCCAGTCGCTGCTCGGGGGTAAAGTCCGACGACACCATGAAGGCATTGGCCCAGTTGACCAGCTTTTTGTAGTCCTCACGCGGCAGACCGAACAGGTAGGTCATCACCATCGCGGGAATGACCCCGGCGACACGCTCCATGAAATCGACGGTTTCGCCCTGACAGTCCTGCACAATTTTCTGCACGTCGGCGCGCAGGCGATCGACGATATCGTCGTGAATTCGCTTGGGGGTAAAAGCCGCTTTGGCGAGATTGCGCAACGCGGTGTGGCGCGGCCGGTCATGGTTGACCAGCATCAGACTCGGGGCGCTGGAATTGGCCTGCATCGGGTCTTCCGAGGAAAACAGGTCGGCGTTCTTCAGCACGAAATCCACGTCTTCATAACGCGTCACGACCCATGCAGGAAACGGCGTGTCGACACCGGGTACCGTGCCAGGCGGGAAGTCGCGCAGCCCGTAAACCAATCCCAGCTCACGAAGTTGTTTGTACACCGGATAGGGATTCTGGATACATTCCGGCGACAGCATATTGTCGAGAATACTTGCCGCGTTCTGCGGCGCTGCGGTGATAGCGCTCATAGCCACCTCATCATTTTGTTAACAGTTGAGAACAGGCTGGAAAACGGTGGCGTCACCATTGCAGCCAGGTCGATACGCGGTGCGTGGAACTCGGCACGGGCGTGGGAAAATTCGCGGAAACCATCAATGCCCCGATAGCGCCCCATGCCGGAGCTGCCAATACCGCCAAAGGGCAGGTCGTCGTTGGCGTACTGAAACACCACATCGTTTTTCACCAGCGCGCCGGAGCGGCTGTGCTGGCGTAGCTGGGCAAATTCCTGGTCGGCACTGCCAAAGTAGTAAGACACCAGCGGTGAGTCGCGGTGTTGCAGCTCATCGAGCATCTCGGCGAAGTCGGCGTGGGTGTTGACCAGCAACACCGGCCCGAAGATTTCTTCGCGCTGGATCAAGGCATCTTCACCCGGATCGACCACCACGGTGAGCTCGTAAGGCGAGCCGTCCAGTTTCAGGCGGTGCAGCGTCGCACCGTATTGCTCGGCGTCGTCGCAAAGCTGCTTGAGGCGCGCCCGGTGCGCATCGCTGATTACCTGCACGGCGTCGGCACCGGCTGCGCGATCCATCTCTGCCAGCGCCTGCCGCAGGGCATCCAGCAAGACGGGCAGTTGCTCCGGCTGAATCATCAGATAGTCCGGGGCAATACACACCTGACCGGCGTTGAAGAACTTGCCGAACATCAGGCGCTGGGCGAGTCGCGGCAAATTGCTGCCTCGACCCACGACAACCGGCGACTTGCCACCCAACTCCAGCGTCAGCGGCGTCAGTTTGTCAGCAGCATCACGCATGATCGATTTGGCGATACGTTCGCCGCCGGTATAAATCAGGTGATCGAAAGGCAGGTTCACAAACGCGCGGGCCACGTCGGCATCGCCGCAGGCCACGTTCACCTCGTCGGACGAGAAGTGCTGGCGAACGCCTTCAGCCAATACTTCTGCACAGCGCGGCGCCAGCTCTGAGGGTTTGATATAGGCCGTATTGCCTGCCGCCAGCGCACTTACCAAGGGCGACAGCGCCAGATTCACCGGAAAATTCCAGGGACTGACAATGCCGATCACACCCTTGGGCTGATAGTGCACGCGGCATCGAGCGCCGCCGAGGCGCAGGCTGAGGTCCGCCACGCGGCGCTGGGGCTGCATCCAGAAGCCGAGATTATCCAACGCATGATTCGCCGATTTGATCGTGGTGGTGATATCCGCGAAGCGGGACTGATCCGCCGAGCGATAACCGAAGTCTGCCGACAGGGCATCACAGAACGCCTGTTCGTTTTCCACCAGCAATTGTTTGAGCCGCCGCAGCCGGTCACGACGCAGGGCCGCCGTCGGGTATGGCGTTTTGGCCACGCCCTTTTTCAGGCCTGTATACGCAGCATGAAGCGATGAAGCATCCACCAGAAATACCGTCTCTGTTTGTTATTGTTGAGGCGATATTATTTTCTTTTAGAAACAGTGTCAACTCGACACTATTAATAAAATACAACAGTCGTCACAAAGACATTATTCTTGACAAAAACAGTTTCCAGGTTAAAAATGCGCTTAAAATCAGTGCGTTGGAGATAAAATTGGACAAGGAATGGCAAAAATTCGAGGATGTACCGGCCACCAGCGCCAATGCTCCAGAGATGTTTTTGGATTATTTCTATCCCATCCACTTCTCTATTGGCATGAAGATAGAAGCCGGATTGATGAGCTGCGGGCAACTGGATCGCCACCAGACCGTCATCATGTGGATACTGCGCTCAGAGATGCAGCGCAGTGGTGAAACGTCGATCAGCCGCAAGGACATTGTGCGACTGATGACCAACTGGTACGACATCACCAGCAGCAGTGTCTCCAAGGCGCTGCGCGCACTCGCGAAAGAGCCCCTGCACTATATCGAGCTGACCGAAGACCCGAACTCCGGTCGCGAAAAACTGGTCACCATGACCCCTGCGGGTAAACAGCACTGCAAAACCATGATCGCCAGCGCCTGTGAGGTGATTCGGCGCATTACCGACAATTTCTCCGACGAGGAAAATCGGATGGGCGTCTATATGTTTATGCGTATGGATGAAGAGTTTTCGGCCTCAGCGGATGACCACTGAGCCCTGCCCTACAAAACACTGCCCTACAGAACACCGCCTCACAGATCACCGTTAAAGTGACGATTGAGATACGCCGCGATATCGCCCTGCGGCGACATCGCGGTGTGCACCCAGGCCTTTCGCTCAAACGCCATCAACTCCAAATCCCACACACAGGCAATCAGGCCTGATGGGCTGGTGTAGCTGAACGCCGTCGGCGCATCGAGAGGCGCAACATACACATGGTGATGCAATTCGTTGCTGTCCGCCCACCAATCCACGAAAACAAAGTGGGATGTTTTTCCCTGATGAACACCCACAAATCCCACCTTGTAGTGGCCCGTCTGCTCGGCGGACAGGGTCAGCCGCTCCTCAGCCAACTGCCGGGCCGCCGCGACCAGCTCGGGGGACAGTGGCGCGTCGTCATAGACTATGCCGTAGACCTTTAGATGCCAGTCGCCAAGCTCCCAGATATCCAGAAACTGGCAGCGCCTCGGTGCGTACGGTATCGGATCGCCACTCACTGGTGTGATGCCTCCACGCCGACAATGCGCCCGTGTTTATAGAGCGTTTTCGCGCTGGCTGCATCGAAACAGGCTGTCGCTTTACCCCCTTGATAGCCGCAGATAAAGCTGTCCCAGTTGGGGCTGCCCGATGTCCCCGAATAGGACACCGCACCCGCACGCGGAATGGCCGGATCGATTTCGATGTAGCCGTAGGCATCGCCGTTCTGGATTTTCAGCCAGAGATTAAAGTCGCTGGGCAGACAATCATCATCGGCGCCACTGGTCTGCCATTTATACTTCCCGTTAACGGTGGGCTCACCGAAGAAATGGCTGACCTCATAGGCCACAACCAGCGAGGACACCTGGCAGCTGCCCACACTGAAGCTCTGCATGGTCAGCGTGCCTTCACAGTCGCAATCCGCGCCTTCACCCTCATTCATTCGGCCGCTGCGAATACTGCCACTGAGGGGCTTGGGTTTTGCGGCTTCGGCGGCACGTCTTGCCAGCTCCCGCTCGCGGGCGTCATCGGCTTCCTGCTGACGGCGTGCCTGCTCCTCGGCACGCTGTTTCTGGCGCTCAATTTCCGCGTCGCGTCGGGCCTGCTCCGCAGCGCGAGCCGCTTCCTGCCGGGCAATAGCGGCTTCGCGCTGGCGCTGTTCGTAGGCCGCTTTCTGCTCGGCATATTCCGCCTGTCGCTGCGCCATCGCCAGTCGGTGCTCTTCCTGACGGCGCTTCTGCTCGGCGTTATAGGCCGCGACCTGCTGCTGAATGTCGCGGTTTTGTTTTTCTAACTGCATGCGGGTTTCCGCCAGACTGCGCAGCGCCGGATCTTTGATTTGATAAGTGCCCTGCGCCATTTGCTGCTGCATGGTCGCCAGCCGACTGCCCTGACCATCGTCCACCCAGATATCTCCCACGGCGGCGCCCATAATATCGAGAGAGTTTTCTATTGGAATATCGGCACTGCCCGCGATAGCCCCAATGGCAACGGTAGCGAAAATCTTGCCGAACATGTCGCCGCCGCCCGAGGACTTGCTGTAGGAATTGGTCTGCCCGCCGAACTGCTGTATGTAGCTAGTGGTCTTTTGGTAACCGTGACGCATAGCAATATCCAGCGCCGAATCGTCGTCCTTGTCACGCAGATTGGGGTTGGCACCGTATTGCAGCAGTGTTTTAACGACGTCGTAGTAACCGTTATCGGCCGCCATGTGCAGAGGATAGTAACCGTTGCAGCGCGCGTTCACATCGCCGCCGGCCACCGCCAGCATTTTAACGATATCTTCAGCGGCCTTCTTGCCGGATTTTGCGGCGTAATACATGGCGGTGTAATCCCGACTGCTGCGAAAATTGACATCAGCACCGGCGGCTATCAGCTCTCGGACCACGCCCTCTTTGCCCTTATCCGCCGCCGTATGCAGCGGGCTCCACCCCCCTTTGCCACTGCGGGTATCCATGTTGGCGCCCGCCGCAATCAAGTGTTGTACCACCTCTGTATAACCGTCATAGCTGGCAAGGTACAAAGCGGTGAAGCCCTTGCCATCAGCGATATTCACATCGGCACCTGCCGCCAGCAGACTTTTTACCGGCTCCAGGTGGCCGTTGTTCGACGCATTGTAAATCGCCGTCTCATTGTCGTTGTCATTGCCCAGATCCACATCCGCGCCCAAGGCCAGCAAGACATCGACCTGCGCCGCGCGATTCCAGCCCGCCGCCAGATACAGCGGCGAATAATCTTCCCGCGACTTCAAATTCGGATTAGCCCCGGCCAACAGCAGCGCCTCAACCACCGCGGCATCAGCGCCCTGCCGCGCCGCACGGGTCAGTGCCGTCCACTCGCCCTGAGTTGCGTCGGGGTCAGAGCCCGCCGCCAGCAGTATATCCACCACCTTCTGCTGCTGGTCGAGCAGGAAAACGGCATTTGCGCCATTGCTGCCATCGTAGTATTTGCTGACACGACCCAAGGGCGTGGCACTCTGCCAGCCACTCTTCTGCTCCCAGTGACGCAGCTCAACGGCAAAGTACAGCGCGTTGTAGCCCACCTCTACGCCATCGCTCAGCACATCCACATCCGCGCCGCGCACCAGCAGCAATTTCACCATATCGCTGTATTTGTTATGCGCCGCCAGCATCAGCGGGGTATAGCCGTGCACCATCTCATTGGGGTTCGCACCGGCATCGATCAGCAGGCGGGCAGCATCGAGGTTGTTCGCCTCCACCGCTGACCACAGCGGCGTGACCCCGGAAATGTCGCTCTGTTCGGCATTCGCACCCGCATGCAGCAGGGCGGCAACCATCTTGTCACCGTCGACTGTCGAAGCCGCCGCAGCCAATAATGCCGTATCCCCCTGCTCACCGACCATCAGCCCCGGATCGGCACCGGCCTCCAATAAGCGCTCAAGCACGGCAAGCTGCCCGGTCTTGGCCGCCTGATACAGCGCGGTATTGCCAAAGCCGTCACGCTGATCCACCTCGCCACCCTCGGCAAGATAGCTGTCGATAAAACTGAGGTCGCCCTGATTCGCGGCGGTGGTATACGGCGAGAAGCTGGCACAGGCTGAAATGAAAGCGAAAGCCAGGAGGGTCAGTCCCTTAAGCAGCTTGTCCTCAAGGCGGGTCATGGCAAGATCCTTTATAGAGGGTAAAAAATCATCATAGCAGCGCTATAACATCGAGAAACCCCTATATTGGGGATACGCTGCCGCTGTCAGGGTCGCAGCACCACACGTTCGCGTCCGGTTATCCGCCAGGCTTGCGCAACTTCAGCCAGAGGCAAAACCTGGGTTGCAATCTTCAGTCCAGCGGTTTCTGCGGCGGCAAAGGCGGCCGCGATACTGCGCAGCAAGCCCGCTTGGGAAACACTGCCGAGGCCACTGCCCATCATCTGCAGGTCTGCACTGCGCAGCATCGACGCCTTGAGGGTAATCTGCTCCCCCGCCAGAGAGCCCATATTCACGATTCGCACCGGCGGCGCTGCCGCACGCCCGCGGGCTTTCGGCAGCGCCGCCAGCAGTGCTTCCATCGACGGCCCCCAAACGTAGTCCAGTACGGCATCCATACCTTCGGCGAGCACCGCTTGGAACGCGGCTGTTAATTCGTCGTGGGGGTGTTCCAGACTGATGAAGGTATCGGCACCCAGCGCTTTCAGTTCGGATTCCGCCGAGCGTGAGCGCGCTGTCGCCACAATGTGTGCGGCGCCGAGATGGCGGGCGATCTGAACCGCCAGCCTTCCCGATGCACCATTGGCACCGTTGACCAGTACCCGCTGTCCGGGCTGAAAATTCAGCCGTTCCACCAGCGCCGCCCAGGAGGACATGGCGGGATTCGCCATCGCCGCCGCGGTGATGTCATCGAGGTGGTCCGGCAAAGCCACGATATTGCCGCTGTCCACCACCACCTGTTCTGCCATGCTGCCAAACGGCGGTGCAGGAAAGGCGAAGTACACCCGCTGACCATTGTCCAGCACACCGACACCATCCGCCCCCGGCACCAGTGGCGGCTGTGCACTGCTGTAGTGACGACCCGCCGCCTGGGCGCGCACCAGTTGCGACAGCGCCGCCGCTTTCACCCATACCCGTTGCTGACCATCACCCGGCTGAGGCACATCAAACTCGCCGTAGTGCGGCAGTTCACCAAATTTTTCTACAATTGCGGCTTTCATTCGGCCTCCCTGAGGCAGTACTCGGGCTACACTTCTACCCTGTTTACTTTGCGTTTCCCCCACCAGCCCACCACCCTACATTCAGGACGCGCCCGTGATCGACTACCAACCTAGCCACCTCGAACTGCTCTTCTGGCAAACCCTGTCGCTGATTGCAGCGGCCTGCCTGTTTACCCCGCTGATGAAGAAGCTGGGGCTGGGCACCATTCTCGGCTATCTGTTAGCCGGTATTGTGGTCAACCTTGCCTATGCGGGCAATTTTTCTGAACACCCTGAAGAGCTGCTGCACTTCTCCGAATTCGGCGTAGTGCTGTTCCTCTTCGTTATTGGTCTGGAGCTGAAGCCTCAAACCCTGTGGCAAATGCGCAGCGATATTTTCGGACTTGGCCTCGCACAAATGCTGGGCTGCGGCGCACTGCTCGCGGTTGCCGCAGCGCTGTGCGGGATTGCGCCCACCGCCGCCATTATTGTCGGCCTGGGCCTGGCGCTGTCGTCCACCGCCATTGTGATGACGCAGCTGGATGAGCGTCGCGAGCGCAATACCCTGCACGGCCGCAAGGCCTTCAGCATCCTGCTGTTTCAGGATTTGGCCATCGTACCGCTGTTGCTGCTGGCAGCGCTGCTGGCCCCCGCCAACGACTCGCTCAGTCTGGCCGACAGCGCTGCCAATATTGGTATTGCCTTGCTTGCCATTCTGCTGCTGATTTTGACCGGACGGTATTTGCTGAGCCCGATGTTCAGCCTGCTGTCCAAGTCTGGCGTGCCGGAAATTATGACGGCAACCGCCCTGGGCATTGTCATCGCCGCCGCACTGCTGATGGATGTCGCGGGCATGTCTTATGCGATGGGCAGCTTTCTCGCCGGTGTGATGCTGGCAGAGTCCTCTTACCGCCATGAGATCGAAGCCGATATCGAACCCTTCCGCGGGCTGTTTCTCGGCCTGTTCTTTATGGCCGTCGGGCTGTCGCTGGATATTCAGACCATCCTCGACAACGCATTGATTATTGTCGCCGCCGCGCCGCTGGCGATGGCGCTGAAAGCCCTGGGCCTGTACGCGGTCACGCGATTGTTTGGCAGCGAACACAATACTTCGGTGCGCACCGCGCTGGGGCTGTCCCAGCACGGCGAATTCGGTTTTGTACTGTTTGCCGCCGCCGCAGGAACCGGGCTGCTGGGCGCTGAGCTGTCATCGGTGCTGATCTGCATCATCTCGGTATCCATGGCACTGGCCGGGCTCACCGATAAATTACTGCCGCTGTTACTGCGCCAGCAGCGTAGCGGCGACCCCGAAGAGGATTACTCCGACGCCGTCGGCAGTGTGCTGATTATCGGCTTTGGCCGCTTCGGGCAGATGGTCTCGCAGCCGCTGTTTGCCAACGGCCTGCAAGTGGTTACGCTGGACAACGACAGCCGCCGCATTGAAGACGCCCGCCGCTTTGGCTTTAGAGTGCACTTTGGCGACGGCAGCCGCCGGGAGATTTTACGGGCGGCGGGCATTGCCAATGTGAAGGCCGTGGTGATCGCCACCAACAACCCGCAGCGCAACAGCCAAATTGTGGAACTGGTGAAAAAGGAGAATCCGGAAGCGCGGGTTTATGTACGCTCTTACGATCGCCTGCACTCCATCGAGCTGAAAGCCCTGAACGCCGACTTCAGCGTGCGGGAGTGCTTTGAATCGGCACTGGCGCTCAGCCGCCAAACCCTGATCGGCATGGGCGCCGACGAGGCACTCGCCAGCCGCATTATTGCCGACATTCGCCGTCGTGACCTGGAGCGCCTCCGCCAACAAGTGGACGAAGGCATCATGGCCGGCAGCGACAAACTCCACATCAGGCCGGTGCAGCCTGAACCCCTGTCGCTGGACTGAAGGCTATTCCGGCAGAGGAATAAACTCGACATCGTCACCCGGTACAGAGGGAAAGCGCCCGTTGCGCCAGTCGTCGCGGGCCTGCTCAATCCGCGCTTTGCGGCTGGAAACGAAATTCCAGTCGATGTAGCGTTTCTCGAAGGACTCGCCACCGATCAATGCCAGCCGACTCTCTTCCTCCGCCACCACACACTGCTCGCCGGGCCGGAGAATCGCCATGCTGTGCTGGGGCAGATGACGATCCCCAACCGTCAGTGATCCCTCCACCACGTAGACCGCGCGCTCCTCCGCCTCGGGCAATACCAATGATTGACCGGGCTCAAGCCGCGCTTCCAGGTACAGGGTTTCTGCATAGGTTTTCACCGGCGCGGTCACCCCGTAGGCGCTGCCCATCATCACCCGCACCGCCACTCCCCCAACATCAACAGCGGGGATATCAGCATCGGGGTAGTGATAGAACGCCGGATCAATCTCTTCCTGCCCAATGGGCAGCGCCAGCCAGAGTTGCAGTCCGTGCATGCGCTGGGGAGCCGCCAGCACTTCCGGGCGCTGGCGCTCGGAGTGCACAATACCCCGGCCCGCGACCATCAGATTGATATCACCCGGACGAATCCGCTGCTCGCTGCCCAGTGAATCCCGGTGTAGCATCTCGCCCTCAAACAGATAGGTCACCGTCGCAATACCGATATGCGGGTGCGGGCGCACATCGACCCCCTGCCCGGCGGGGAAATCCGCCGGCCCCATATGATCGAAGAAGATCCACGGCCCCACCAGCTTGCGGCGCACACTGGGCAGCACCCGACGCACGGAAAAACCGCCCAGTGCTTTCTCCTTGCCATCGAGAACCATCTCGATGCGGTCACCGCCATCGTGAACCGCACCATCCTGTTCGCACACCCGGCCCAGGTTACTCATGGTTTATCCCTCTCACGCTTGTTCAGATGGAGAGCTAAGCTCGCACAACGAGCTTAGCTTGGCGGTTTACGCTTTTTGCGCACTGTAGCTCTGAATAAGATTAGCGTAATGCGGCAGGTGATCCGCCAGAATGCCACCAAAGCCTTCGATATCATTGCGCCAATCGCGGTGCAGTTCACAGCCTACCGCAAACCAGGTCATCAATTGCGCCCCGGCCTGCGACATCCGGTCCCAGGCGGCTTCGCGGGTAGTTTGATTAAAGGTGCCGGAAGCATCGGTGACCACAAACACCTCGTAGCCCTCCTCCAACGCGGAAAGCACGGGAAAGCTGACGCAGACTTCAGTGACCACACCGGCAATCAACAGCTGCTTTTTCCCCGTCTGCTTAACCGCTTCCAGAAACTCCTCGTTGTCCCAGGCATTAATCTGGCCCGGCCGCGCAAAATATGGCGCATCGGGAAACAGCGCTTTCAGTTCCGGCACCATCGGGCCGTTGGGGCCGTCTTCAAAGCTGGTTGTCAGAATTGTCGGTATCTCAAAAAACCGGGCAATGTCAGCCAAAGCCAGCACATTATTTTTGAAGTCATCGGGACTGAAATCTCTGACCAGCGACAGCAGACCCGACTGGTGGTCGACCATTAACAGGGCAACATCGTCTTTGTTCAGGCGCGAGTAGGTAAAGCTCATAGCAATCTCCCTTGTATCGTCGTGAAAATCTCCCCCGGCGGGGCTGGGTGGTAACAACGGGATTTATGATATTTAAGGAGCAAATTTCGCTGAAGATCGTAGAATGCGACAGACTGTTCCATAAACGAGACAATAGTGGCCGTTATGCAAGACCTGAATGATCTGTACTACTTCGTCCATGTCGTCGATCAGGGCGGGTTTTCGGCGGCAAGCCGGTCGCTGGGCATTCCCAAGTCGCGCCTCAGCCGTCGGATCGCTGACCTTGAAGCCCGGCTCAATACCCGCCTGCTGCAGCGATCAACACGGCAGGTCAGCGTGACCGAACTGGGGCAACGCTACTATGAGCACTGTCGCGCCATGCTCGTCGAGGCCGACGCCGCCCAGCACATGATTGATCATTACCACACGGCGCCGCGCGGCATTATCAAGGTGAGCTGCCCGATTGGTCTGCTGGGTTTCCACGTCGCGGATATGCTGGCGGACTTTATGACGCTGCACCCCGACGTCTGTGTACATCTGGACGCCACTAACCGCCGGGTGGACTTGCTGGCCGAAGGTGTGGACGTGGCCATTCGCGTTCGCCCCCTGCCGCTGGAAGACAGCGATCTGGTCATGCGTGTTCTGTCAGACCGGGGGCAGTGTCTGGTCGCCAGCCCGGCACTGCTGGCAACGCACGGCACGCCCGCCAGCCCTGAGGACCTCGCCCACTTTCCCAGCCTGAGCCGGAGCACGCCTCACGAACCTCAGCAATGGCATCTGCGCTGCCCGAATGGCGAGGCGCTGGTGGTGACACACCAGCCGCGGTATATCACCACCGATATGCAGGCGCTGCTCAAAGCTGCCCTGGCGGGCGTCGGTATCGTGCAACTGCCGGTACTGATGCTGGAGCGCTATCTTGAAACCGGCGAACTGGTGGCGGTATTGCCCCAATACCCGCCTCGACGAGAAGTGATTCACCTCGTCTTTCCGTCTCGGCGGGGATTATTGCCCTCGGTACGGGCATTGATTGACTTCCTGGCGGCGCGCTACGCCGCCTTTGATGAGGACTAGACCGCCATCGCCACCTCTCTGTGAAGGCGGCGATGCACTTAGAGCTCGGGGATGATTTTCGAGAACTGTTCGATCATCGGCATGATAATCTCGGGCTTGTTCCAGTTCTCCATGCCGACACCAATGTTCACGCGGTGGATACCCAAATCGCGGTAGCGCTTGAGCAAGTCGGCCGTGATCTCGCCCATCGCGACCATGGTAATTTCCACGTCGTCGGGGTTACGGCCGAAGTCTTTTACGGTCTGATGAAAGGCAGCAATGCCCTCGCCCACATCCGGCATTACCACATCAACCGGCATCCAGCCATCAGCCCACATGGCGGCGTGCTTGGTGCCCAACGGCCCCATTGCTCCGAACAGGAACTTGGGGCCACCGGCCTGCACGGGCTTCGGCTCGAACCACACCGGATCGAAGTCGATCAGCTCACCGTGATATTCCGGCGCCTCGTCGCGGAACAGCGCACGAGTGGCAGCGACGGTTTCTTTCAGACCGAGATAACGGCGTTTCCACGGCAGCTTTGTCGCGTTTTCGAATTCCTCTTCATTCCAGCCCACCCCGGTGCCGATAATCAGGCGCCCCTCAGACAGGCGGTCAAGGGTTGCGATGGTCTTGGCCTGGGACAGCAGCTCCCGCTCCAGCAGCAGCGCAATGCCGGTACCCAGTTTCAGCTTGCTGGTTACCGCAGCCGCTTCCATCAACGAGATGTAGGGGTCCATCATTTCCTTGTAGGGCTCGGGCAATTCTCCGCCGGGGGGATAGGGCGTTTTACGCGACATGGGGATGTGGCTGTGCTCGCCGTACCACAGCGACTCGAAACCGGCCTCTTCGAGGATTTTCGCCAGATCCGCCGGACGGGGATCGTGGACCGTGTTCATGGAACTGAAACCCAGGTGCATCGTTATTCTCCATTATTATGTATTCGCAGCGTTGAACGCCGGTGCAAGCATAGAACATGCGGGAAAGACCCCGCCGAGTGGAATACGGCATATGGAGGAGAGGGCCGTAGCGCAGAGACAAAAAAGCCGCCCGCAGGCGGCAAGAGGGTGAAGGACACCCAGTTCAGCTCAGTAGCGGTAGATCAGGTCTACCCCGTAGCTGCGCGGATCTCCCCACAGCACAGATCGGTCGGCTTGAGGCTGATTGTCGATAGCGCTGATCGCGTACTCTTCATCCAGCAGATTTTTACCCCAAGCCGCGACGGACAGCATGCCACCCGCCAGCGGCATCTCGTTCAGACCCAAGCGGGCATTCCAAACGCCATAGGCGTCCAGCCGGGTGTTTTTCACATTTGACGCCAGTGAGCCACCGTTGCGCTCATCCATGTAGTTGTAACTGACGTTCAGACCCAAACGTCCCCAGTCGGCATCGGCAATGGTCCAGTCAGCAACGGCGGTATAGCTCTGCTCCGGCGCCGCAAAGAACACAAACTGATCGCTCACATCCTGGCCGTTAACATCGCGCGCCTTAGTGACTTCGGCATCGAGGTAGGCGTAGTTGAGCATCAGCAGCAGATTGCGGGTCGCCATAAAGGTGATATCCGCTTCCAGCCCCTGCATTTCCGCTTCGCCCGCATTGGTGATTTTGGTATCGGCAACGGTGCCGTCCAGAATGAAGTTCAGCTGCATGTCGCTGTAGACGCTTTTGAAGATATCGGCGTTGATCCGCAGTCGGCGATCCATCAACTCGCTCTTGATACCCAGTTCCATGGAGCGCACTTTCTCTTCATCAAAGCCGTCGACAAAGCCGAAGCCATAGTCAATGCCGTCACTGGCCGGACCCTGATTGCCATCGCGCTGGGGATCGCGGGTATTAAAACCACCGCTCTTGTAGGCTTCGTTGACCTTGCCGTACAGATTGATACTGTCGGTCAGGTCGTACTCGGCCACGAAGCTGAAGGAGTTATCGTCAAACTTCTTCGAGGCTTCCACATCGTCGAATTGCCGCCCCGGATCGCTCTGGTCGATGGTGCCCCAGGGCAAGTCGAGGGCAAGACCGTAGAGCTCGGCAATATTCAGGTCGGTCTGGTTTTTAATGGCCGAGCGTTTATCGCGGGAATGGCGCGCACCAAAGGTCAGATGCAATCGATCCTCCAGCGTATTCGGTGTCCAGGTGGCCTGACCGAAAAAGGCCATCGCCTCGTTTTCAATCTCATAGTGCTGCGACAGCAGGTTCACCACGTGCACCCGGAACGGCACCCCCGGAATGCGGGCATCAGCACTCAACTGGTGGTGCAACGGCGAGTTGTCTTCGATCGCGCGCTCTTTGAAATAATAGGCACCCACCAGATACTCCAGACGCGAACCCCAGGCATCGCCAGACACCTGAAGCTCGTGGGAGCGCTGACGCTGGGTAACCAGCGGTTTTACCAAGGGCGTCCACTCATCGTTTGTTGCCTGCCCCTTGTAGCGGTGCGTATCCAGACGAAACTCGGTGGATCCGGCACCACCGCCAATATCGGCGTAGGACGCATCACTCAACTCCCGGTAGGCCGCAATGTACTTGAATTCGCCGCCATCGAAACCGGCGGTGAACGTCAGCGCGTGGCCGGTAATCTCTGTATTGGACTCTTCCAGTGGCTTGCCGGTCGCCATCTTGTCCAGGCGGCGACTGCTGTAAACCGTCTGCTCACTGGCATGTTCTTTAATCGGCTCGGCCTGACCTTTGTCACCCAGCGGCCGGGTCACCGCCTGATAACTGGTGTTGTAGTAATCCAACTCTGAGCGGTCGTAGGCATAATCGAGCGTCATGGTCTCGTTGACATCCCAGCGCACGTCGAGGCGGTAACCCTGTACCTCACGGTCGCCATAGTCGCCACCCGGCCCGGTGTTCTCAATAAAACCATCCTGCTGTGTCGTCATGAATGCCAGCTTGGCCGCGAGCGTGTCGGTTACGGGAATATTGGCCGAGGTCTTGGAGGTAAACAGGCTGCGGTCGCCTACTGTGAACTTCTGCTCAAACTCCAAGGCCTCTGTGCTGGGCTTGCGTGTGACCAGGTTCACCGCGCCACCGGTCGTGTTGCGGCCGTACAACGTGCCCTGCGGGCCGCGCAGAATTTCGATGCGCTCCAGGTCGGCCACATCCAGCGCGGTACCGGTGGAGCGGGCAATATACACCCCATCCATATACACGCCGACCGGCGGGTCCTGGGTAATCTGCGCATCGGAAATACCAATACCGCGAATGAAAATTCGCAGTGTGGCGTTGTTAATCGGAAACGGCTGAATGCTCATGCTCGGCACATTCGCGCCAATATCCGACAGGCTGTTAATGCCCTTGGTCTCCAGCTCCTGCTGACCAAAGGCCGTCAATGAAATAGGCGCATCCTGCAAAGACTCGGCTTTCTTCTGCGCAGTTACCACCACCTCTTCCAATGCATAAGCACCCGACTCGGCAGCCTGGACCATCGGCGCAGCCAATATCGCCGCGGCCAACAACCGCGGCGTCCCCATCATGTTTCTCATTATTTTGCTTCTCCCTGCCCGCAATCTATGGATGTATTCGAGCCGCCATTTGCCGGCGACTGGTTGTGTTCAGGCGGGGCACAAGTTATTGACCTGTAACCGCTATTGGCATACGTAGTTTTACGAACAACCACGATCGTTAGAGTGACATAGCGGCGGTTTTATAAGTGACATCAGCAGCGACTCGTGCAGAAAATGTCACGATAAATAACAAAAGTGTTAGAACAAGCAGGGAACGTGATTACACAAGTTGCCAGCAACGTAACGCGAAATAATTATTCCGTTAGCTGCTTGGTTTTCGGTAACACCGTCAAAACAGGGAGGCAACGATACAAAAATTAACGACCGAGAAGGGTCGTTATGATAGAGGCCGACAGGAAAAATGGGGGGACACGGCGGCCGATTGGCCGCCGCAAAGGCGCTTACATGCGCTCGAAAATAACCGCGATACCCTGACCGCCGCCAATGCACATGGTGACCAGCGCGTACTTACCGCCGGTGCGCTGCAGTTCGTAAATCGCCTTGGTGGCGATAAACGCGCCGGAGCAGCCGACCGGGTGGCCCAGAGCGATAGCGCCGCCGTTGGGGTTGGTTTTGCTGAGATCCAGCTCCAAGCCTTTGGCAACCGCCAGCGCCTGGGAGGCAAAGGCTTCGTTGGACTCAATCACGTCCATATCTGCCACAGACAGGCCCGCCTTGCTCAGTGCTTTGATGGTGGCCGGGATCGGGCCTTCACCCATGATGTGGTTCGGTACGCCCGCTACCGCGTAGGAGACAACGCGCGCGATGGGCTTTTGGCCCGCTTTCTCAGCCGCTTGCGCCGAGGCCAGTACCATGAAGGCTGCGCCGTCATTCAGCCCGGAGGCGTTGCCCGCTGTAACGGTGCCGTCTTTTTTGAAGGCCGGACGCAGTTTGGCCAGCGTCTCAGCCGTGGTGCCCGGCTTAACGTGCTCGTCGGTGTCAAAGATAACCTCGCCTTTGCGGGTTTTCAGAGTCACCGGCGCAATCTGCTCTTTGAAGTAACCGGCTTCAATGGCAGCGGCTGCACGGCGGTGGGATTCTGCGGCAAAGGCGTCTTGCTCTTCGCGGCTGATGCCCCACTTCTCGGCGAGGTTTTCGGCGGTAATGCCCATGTGGCCGACACCAAAAGGATCGGTCAGCGCCGAGGTCATTGCGTCCAACATTTCGACATTGCCCATGCGCGCGCCGTTGCGCATGCTGGGTGACAGGTAGGCGCTGCGCGACATGACTTCCACGCCGCCGCCGATGCCGTAGTCACAATCGCCCAGCATGATGTTCTGCGCGGTGGTCACAATGGCCTGCAGGCCAGAGCTGCACAGGCGGTTAACACCCATCGCCACCGAGTCCATCGGCAAGCCAGCCTGGATGGAAGCAACACGCGCCACGTAGGCGTAGCGGGAATCAGTGGGAATGCAGTTACCGACGGTCACGTAATTGATGTGTTGCGGATCCACAGAAGAGCGATCAATCGCCGCTTTCATGATCTGGCCGCCCAGCTCATGGGGCTCAATGCCGCTCAGGCCACCACCGTAGGTCCCGATACCCGAACGGGCCGCACTTAATACAACTACTTCCTGGGTCATGAATTCTTCTCCTGTTTGGTCAACGGTAGCGTAGAGGCTCCGCAAGCACTGCAGGCATACAGCACGAGGGGGTCACAAGGATAGGCGCTACTATAGCGATAAGCGACACCAATACAATAAGCAGGGAAAATCCCGCGCATTCACGGGATTTATCGAGTCAGCGGACGTTCGCAACTATTCAGTATACACCGGCAGTGAGACTTCTCGGATGAGCATGCACTGCACCGTACGTGCTCCTCGCCCTACAAAGCCTTATACGCCGAGAACAAAATTGATAGTAGGCGCTTACTCAACCGTCACTGACTTGGCCAGGTTTCTGGGCTGGTCGACATCGGTGCCTTTCAGAATCGCCACGTGATAGCTGAGCAATTGCAGCGGCAGGGTATAGAGGATAGGCGCGACAATATCGATAACGTGGGGCAGTTCAATAATCTGCAGGCCATCCGCGGCTTCAAAGCCCGCTGCCTTGTCGGCAAACACAAACAACTGGCCGCCGCGCGCCTGCACTTCCTGCAGATTGGATTTCAGTTTTTCCAACAGCTCGTCGTTGGGTGCCACCGCAATCACCGGCATATCGCTGTCGACCAGTGCCAGCGGGCCGTGCTTCAGCTCACCCGCCGGATAGCTTTCGGCGTGGATATAGGAAATTTCCTTGAGCTTGAGTGCCCCTTCCATCGCCACTGGCCACTGAGCGCCCCGCCCTAGGAACAGGGCGTGATGCTTGTCGGCAAAGGCTTCGGACATCTGCTGGATCGCACCGTCCAGCGCAAGGGCTTCGTCGAGCTGCACGGGCAAGCGGTGCAGCGCGGCAACAATCGCTTCCTCGTCGGCCTCGCTGAGATCGTGATGGCGACCCAGCGCGACGGTCAGCAGCAGCAGCGCCACCAACTGTGTGGTAAACGCCTTGGTCGATGCCACACCGATCTCCGGCCCGGCCTCGGTCATCAGGTACATATCGGATTCGCGCACCAGTGAGCTGAGCGCCACATTACAGATCGCCAGACTGGCGGAGTAACCCAATGTTTTGGCGAGGCGTAACGCCGCCAGGGTATCAGCCGTTTCACCGGACTGGCTGATGGTCACGAACAGGGTATTTTCCTGCACCTTGAATTTACGGTAGCGGAATTCGCTGGCCACCTCGACGCGGCAGGGCACGCCCGCCACACCTTCAATCCAGTACTTGGCGACCATACCCGCGTGGTAACTGGTGCCGCAGGCCACAATCTGCACCGACGACACGGTCGACAACAACTCATTGGCGCGGGCGCCCAGGGTTTCGACCAGAATTTTCTTGCTGCCCAGACGCGCCGCCAGCGAGCGCTGAATCACCATCGGCTGCTCGTAGATTTCCTTGAGCATATAGTGGCGATAGTGGCCGCGATCCGCCGACTCCGCGGCGGTATCAATCTGACTGACTTCACGCACCACCGGCTGCTGCTGGGCATCCCAGATACGGTAATGACCGGCGCTGACTTCGGCAATATCGCCCTCTTCCATATACACAAAGCGGTCGGTGACCTGACGCAATGCGAGCTGGTCAGAGGCGATAAAGTTTTCGCCAATACCAATGCCGATCACCAGCGGGCTGCCTTTGCGGGCGCAAACCAGCTTGTCGGGCTGATCGGCGTGAATCACCGCCAGACCGTAGGCACCCTCCAGCTCAGTCACGGCCAGTTTGACCGCACCCAGCAGATCGCGCTGCTGCTGGTAGTAGTAATGCACCAGGTGCACGATGGTTTCGGTATCGGTGGCAGAGACAAACTCATAACCCAGTTCGCGCAGGCGTGCGCGCAAGGCTTCGTGGTTTTCGATAATGCCGTTGTGTACCAGCGACAGCTTGCCGGAATTGTGGGGGTGGGCATTCACTTCGGACGGTTCGCCGTGGGTCGCCCAACGGGTATGGGCCACGCCAATGCGGCCCGGCAAGGGCTCATCCTTCAGCGCCTGCGCCAGCGCCTCCACCTTGCCCACTCGCTTGCGACGATCGTTGTAACCCTCGGGGGAAATCACCGCCATGCCCGCCGAGTCGTAACCGCGATATTCCAGGCGCCGCAGGCCCTCCAACAGAATATCTGCCACTTCTCGCTGGGCAACAGCCCCGACGATTCCACACATAATAAATGCCTTCTATTTAATCGCTGTCAGGAGCGTTTCTGGGGACGCTTCCAACCCCGTATATTACGCTGTCTGCCGCGGGCAACACCGAGTTCGCCATCGGCAATATTGCCGGTGATGGTCGAGCCCGCCGCCACGGTCGCCGTGTCGCCCACGGACACCGGCGCCACTAGTGAGGTATTGGAACCGACAAAGGCATTATCGCCGATGTCAGTGCGGGATTTATTCACCCCGTCGTAATTGCAGGTAATCGTACCCGCGCCGATATTCACGTTGCTGCCCAGCGTCGCATCGCCGACATAACTCAGGTGATTGATCTTGCTGCCCTCACCCACCTGCGCATTCTTGGTTTCAACAAAATTGCCGATGCGCGCGGCCTTCGCCAGCACGGTGCCGGGGCGCAGTCGCGCAAAGGGGCCAATGGTGCAGCCTTCGCCAACCACGGCATCTTCCAATACCGAATTGGCACGTATCACACTGCCCGCCGCTACGCGGCTGTTGCTGATCACGCAGTTGGGACCAATCTCCACGTCGTCGCCCAGTTCGACCTCGCCCTCAAAGACGCAGTTCACATCAATGCTTACATCCTGCCCGATTTGCAGGCTGCCGCGCACATCAATGCGGTCGGCGTCAGCCAGGCTCGCGCCTTCGGTCATCAGCGTCTCGGCTTGCAGGCGCTGGTATTGGCGCTCCAGCGCGTTGAGTTGCAGGCGGTTGTTCACCCCTTCCACTTCCCACAGCGCAGCGGGCTGGGCCACGTCCACCGCTACGCCCTGTGCCACCGCCATGGCGATGATATCGGTGAGGTAATACTCGCCCTGAGCATTATTCGCCGACAGCTTGGGCAGCCACTCACGCAGGTACTTGGCAGGCAGGGCCATCATGCCAGTGTTCACTTCTCGCACCATCAACTGCTCGGGACTGGCGTCTTTCTGCTCGACAATTGCCTGCACCGCACCGGAGACATCGCGAATAATCCGGCCGTAGCCAGTGGGGTTATCCAGCGTGGCGGTCAGCAGCACCAGATTATCGGCACAGCGATCCACCATATTCTGCAAGGTTTCGGCGCGCACCAGCGGCACATCACCGTAGGTAATCAGCACCGTGGCATCATCAGTCACACTCCCCAGACCCTGCGCCACCGCGTGGCCGGTGCCCTTCTGCTCGGCCTGCAAGGCCCATTGCAGCGCGGGATGTGCCACCGCGTCTTTAACCTGCTCGGCACCGTGACCAACCACCACATGAATCGCCGCCGGCGCCGTCTGCGCCGCCGCGTCTATTGCATGCTGCAACATCGGCTTGCCCGCCAGCGGGTGCAGCACTTTGGGTAACTTGGATCGCATGCGGGTGCCCTGACCCGCCGCCAGAATAATCACTTCCAGAGACACGGAATCATCCTATTGACGCGTTATCGGAATCTGGGTGAATGGTAGCGAATGCCGCCGGGCGCCACCAGCGCGGTGAGCGTAAGTACTTGCTAAAGCGGGAAAATGGCGGGGTTTCATCCCCGCCAGCTATAGCGCAGGATTGAAAAGTTGGAAAACCGAGGCTGAGTAGCCTCTTACAAACCGATATGGAACTGAATATTGATGTCTTCGTTATTGATATCGAAGGCCTCTGCGCTTCCCGTTCCTGACAGTGACAAAGCTGTATTTTCAGTAAGCTCAATCTCTACTGACTTGTAGCGAGAGTAATATTGCATATTGCTGGTAGACGATGGCTGAAAGTAAATGTTTTTGTCACGCTTACCCGAATCCTCATTGAAGTAGAACTCTACATAATGAGCGTCCAGCCATACCTCACCGCCTTGTTGTGCCGGTAGCGGTAGTTCGCTGATAGAGGAAAAATAAACGTAATTCACGCTATCTGTTTGACGCTGATCGCCGTCAATGCGGGTCATTTCATAATTAGCTTGTGAGAAGCTGTGAATGGGTTGATGCACCAAACTGCCTGAATAGCTGTCATCGTTGTAGTCAACAAGCTCTAGGTCGAAACTTCCTACTCGGCCGTCATTGTCAAAAGCAAAGCGGTCATCAATCTTCATCATTACCGCCGTGCCAGAATGAACGACTACCTCATCGTCGTAGCTAATCACCTCCCCTTCGATCAAACGGTTATTGATCACTTGCCCCACGAAATCGGCCCCACCGACATCAAATGACAATAGGCCCGACCCAACAGGCACTGTTTGTTGTACCGTTATTGTTATCAGCGTTACCGTTTTATCACCGTTATCCACGACCGATATGATCGAACGCAACTTTCCTGCATAGCGCTGTGAGCTCAGTGGCGAGGTTTCGCTGATATATTCAATATCGCTTTCCTCCAGGTATATCCAGGTACCTGAAAGATCCGCATCGCTGGTATCGGTATTGCTATAAGAGGAAACAGAGTAAATATCGGCATCACTGCCATCGGGGTTGCTGCCCCCAATGCTTGCGTTTCCAGAAGATCCGCCGCAGGCACTCAACAGCAGCAATACAAATAAACTGCTACACACTATCCTTATGTTCATTACTCTCTCCTTGAGCGGTAAGGCGCTACATGCCCTGGTGCGATTTACGCCAGGGCTTTCACCTGTCGGTCATGACTAGTCGACAGAATGACCAAAGCAATAATACTGCCAATTAACGCCAATGCCATATCGGATTGCGTATCCCAGACATAGCCCTGGGTACCGAGAAACGCCTCGGCACCTTCGCCACTCAGTTCCGCGACCCACCACTCGATCAGCTCATAAAAGGCACTGAAGGCGAGGCACACCGACACCACAAACAGCGCCAGCCAGCGGCTACCGTTCACCACCTGTTTACGAATAAGGATTTCACGCGCCAGGATGGCGGGAACAAAGCCCTGAAAGAAATGACCGATCTTGTCGTAGTTATTGCGCTCGCTGCCGAACCAACCGATAAAACCGGGCACCTCGGCATAGGTGTAATGACCACCAACCATCAGCACCACACAGTGCGCCAGAATCAGGCCGTAAAGCAGTGGGGTGAGCGGAAAGCGTTTGTACGTCATTACTATCAAGCCTAAACCGATCAGCGCCGGGGCGACTTCCAACCACCAGGTAATGCGGTCGTGGGGGTTGATTGCCGACCAGAGCAGCACCACAAAAAACACCAGCAACCACAGTGCTTTTGCCATCGCCTCAGCACCCCTGCTCAGCCGTCACGCAGACGTACACCGAGTTCGTCGCCTCGTTATTCTGGAAAGGGTTGTAGAACGCCACCACATGGGAGGCCACCGACGGAAATACCGTTTTCAACAGCGCCTCAAACTCGGCATCCGGCAAATTCTGCGACCACATCGCAAAAACCCCGCCGGGCCGCAACTGCTGCGCCATCAGCGCCAGATTTTCGGTGGTGTAAAAACTCGCATTCGCCGAGTTCAAATACTCAGTGGGGGAATGATCGATATCCAGCAGAATCGCATCGAAGCGCTGACCGTCACAGTCCGGATCAAAGCCCGTCTCCGGTGAGGTTGCCAGCTCGAAAAAACTACCCAATACATAGCGATTGCGCGCATCTGCGTTCAACACACGGCCCAGCGGCACCAACTCATCCCGGTGCCAGCCGATCACCGTATCCAGCGCCTCCACCACCAGCAACTCGGCAATCCGCGCATCCTCCAGCGCCTTCACCGCCGTGTAACCCAGGCCCAAACCGCCCACCACCACACGCAAGTCTCCACCCTGCACGGCCGCCAGCCCCAGCGTCGACAACGCCTCCTCCGCCGCGTAAAACATACTCGACATCAAAAACTCATCGCCGAGCTTCACCTCATAAATATCCCGCTCCCCAAACGCCGGAATCCGGCGACGGCGAAGCGAAATCTCCCCTATGGGCGACTCTTGGCTATCAATCTCTTCAAACATCAGCGACACAGGCGGGTATTCTCATTCTGGAAGTGGAAATAGCGGAGGAAAGATAACAGAGTGCGGCGGGGAAAGCCTCTATGAACAGAAAAACAGTGATTAAAACTTGTATATATAGACGCGTTTTCCGGACAATCAAGTTATATTTATTTTGGCAAGCTCAACTTTAAACCCCATGTTAATTAACCTTCTTGCATGATGCCGAAGATTCACTTTTGAAAAAAAAGGTAAATGAAGATCTCCGGAATTCTTTTGCATAATCGCGAAAACAATCCTGTATTTTCTAGGGCTGTCTTCGCTATTAAAATTTACACTTAAGTACGTATCCTCAAGGTGCTTATTAACCTGATCTTTCACACTAGAGTCATTCATCAGGAAGTCTGTCGCCACAGACGCTTGTGAAAACAAATGACTCAAAACAGATGAAGAGCCGTATTTTTTTACATGGATAAACGCATCACACTGAGAAAGCAAATCACAAAACTCTAGCCTATTACCCGTTCCTTTTGGGTGAATCCACTTTTGATCCAATAGTGCAAAATTTTCACCATCGGCAACTTTTCTTAAATAGTCACCTTCTTTCATTCCGTTATAGGGAGGGAGTTCTATTTTACATTTATCCAAAGAACTAAAGAAATTGTTCACGGAATCAGAAAATTCACTATCAACGCGGTACCATTTTCCATCATTTAAGATGTATGTTTCACCATTTAGGATTAACTCACAATTCATGCAATGAAAGACAGGCCAGCCTCCAATACCTTTTTCTTCTGCATTAAATTTCAATATCTCTCTTCTCTTCAATGCATCAATTTTTATAGGTTTTTTTAGCTTTGATTCAGCTATATAAATTGGCAGATCTAGCTCGCCATGAAAACAAGGGGATTGACCTTTCTTTATTTTGTAAACAAATCCCGAGAAATCACTATAATCAATAACTTCTGGCGGAGAAATCCATACGCCGTCGTAATTTTCTTCATTGATAAGTTTAACCATTTCTTCATCTAGCCGTTGAAGCAATGAAGGGTCTGAAACAACCTGTATAAAATCCACCCACGGGTATCTTTTTTGATACTTATTATCTCTATAAGCTACGAGCAGCCTTTTTGCTAAATCTGGAAATGTATTCAATTCTATTTCAGTGGTAATTGAAACGGAGTCGCAACCCGATACAATCTCTGAACTTTCACTATCATTATTTTCAACAACAGCACAGATTGATTTCAGAATTTCTTGGTCAAATTCAAAATCGAAGTCATTCACATTTGTATTTTTTGATGTCTGTGAACGCGTATTCAGCGAAACCTTTTCCAAAGTTGACTTATCGATAGACTTTATTCGCTCAGAATCTCCGAGATTAAGCGTTACCCGTAACCCAAATCCACGCTCTACCATAAATGACTTTATCATTGATCTTCCGTGCCCAAAGGTGAATGCAAATAGTCTGTTTTCAATATTTACAACTAATAGTCCTCGAACGCTTTCCGATCTAAAAATATTCGGATCAATGCCATTTATTTTATTAAATAATTTCGACCACTTGGGCTCAGAGTTGGATTTTTTTATATAAAGACCACAGGGAACGCCTTCAATTTCTATGGCAGTTCTTTTGGATAATTTTTCGTTATCTAAGGCATCTTCCTCATCTGCACCTTCTTTAATCAGGTAACAAACCAGATTTAGTTTCATGGAAAACGACTCCTTGTCGGCTGCCTAACATCTTCATATTGCGAACGAACCGGTTCCCAGAGCGCCAATTTCACTGTAACTATCTGAATTTATGAGAGAAAATAAATTTCTCTAGGAAATTCCTACTGGAAATATGCGCATGCGGGTAATTGGGATAACAAGGGGGTTCCTTAATTTCCACCTCCACATCCCTATTTACATGTTTTTATTTGTTTTTTCGCTGCTTGATATATGCATGCAATCCATTTGCTTTTTCAGCTTAATGCAGAAGTTTTTTCTTGTATACCTAGTATTGCCTAACTCTAACTTGGCACGGACTCGCTCTTCCCCTCAGCACTGCCGAGCACGGCGCGGTCAGGTCGGGAATTGCGCGAGGACTGTCTGAGCCGATAGGCGAGTTCCGCAGCGCCCGAGCTGGCCGCGCCGCGCGCAGGGGATCGGCGGCGATCAGCCGACGACAGTGATGCGGGGTGCCCTTTCTCTTTGCTTACTTTCTCTTTGGGCACGCAAAGAGAAAGTGAGTCGCCCAGCAGGGCGAAACCAAGACCATCCGCCACAGCGAAATTAAATGTTTATCGGGATTAGTAGGACGGAACCACGCTAAGCGAAACCCCATTCAAGGTAAAAAATCGGCATCCAAAGCATTCCTCTTGTTCCTAGGTCACCCTGTCCTACAGGTCTTATCCTTTCGCTAGTCGGACATCCCGCCCTACAATCCACTGCGAATAGCAACGCAACGCCAAATTTCAGGCACAAAAAAAGGCGACCGAAGCCGCCTTTCTCATGCAATTCCAATAAAGGAATTACTTGCTCATCGCCTTGCGAATCTGCTGCAAGGTCCGCAACTGCGCAGTGGCTGCCGCCAACCGCGCCGCCGCCCGCGAATAATCGATATCCGCGTTCTGGTTCAGCATATCCTGCTGCGCTTGTTTCTGCGCTTCCAGCGCGGCTGCCTCGTCGAGGTCGTCGGCACGCAATGCGGTATCAGCAAGAATGCTGACCACATTGGGCTGAACTTCGAGGTAGCCACCGGACACGTAGTAAACCTGCTCTTCACCATTGTCCATGACGACGCGAACCGGACCCGGCTCGAGTGAGGTGAGCAGCGGCGCGTGGCCGTAGGTCACACCCAGGTCGCCCTGGATACCATTGGCAACGATCAGTTTGGCCCGGCCGGAGAAGATTTCCTCTTCGGCGCTTACGATGTCGCAATGTATAGTCATAGCCATATCTTCTGCCTCTTAGGCGTGAAGTCCGCTTGCGCGGACTTACAGTTTAGACGCTTTCTCGATGGCTTCTTCGATGGTGCCGACCATGTAGAAAGCCTGCTCTGGCAGGTGGTCATAGTCACCGTTCAGAATGCCTTTGAAGCTGGAAATGGTGTCTTTCAGTGACACGTACTTACCGGGGCTGCCGGTGAAGATTTCCGCAACGTGGAAAGGCTGTGACAGGAAGCGCTCGATTTTACGCGCACGCTCTACAGTCATTTTGTCTTCTTCAGACAGTTCGTCCATACCCAGGATGGCGATGATGTCTTTCAGCTCTTTGTAGCGCTGAAGTACAGTCTGTACACCGCGGGCCACTTCGTAGTGCTCTTGACCCACCAGCAGCGGATCGAGCTGACGAGAAGTTGAGTCCAGCGGGTCTACCGCAGGGTAGATACCTTTTGCGGCGATATCACGGCTCAGTACTACCGTTGAATCCAAGTGAGCAAAGGTGGTGGCCGGTGACGGGTCGGTCAAGTCATCCGCCGGTACGTATACCGCCTGGATAGAAGTGATAGAACCCGTCTTTGTTGAGGTGATGCGTTCCTGAAGAACACCCATTTCTTCTGCCAGGGTGGGCTGGTAACCTACCGCTGAAGGCATACGGCCCAGCAGTGCGGATACTTCGGTACCGGCCAGTGTGTAACGGTAGATGTTATCGACGAACAACAGTACGTCACGACCTTCGTCACGGAATTTCTCAGCCATAGTCAGGCCGGTCAGGGCGACGCGCAGACGGTTACCCGGCGGCTCGTTCATCTGGCCGTAGACCATTGCTACTTTCGATTTGCTGAATTCTTCGACATTTACAACGCCGGCTTCCTGCATTTCGTGGTAAAAGTCGTTACCTTCACGAGTCCGCTCACCAACACCGGCAAATACCGACAGACCGCTGTGCTCGGTCGCGATGTTGTTGATCAGCTCCATCATGTTTACGGTTTTACCAACACCGGCACCACCGAACAGGCCGACTTTACCGCCCTTGGCGAACGGGCAAACCAGGTCGATAACCTTGATGCCAGTTTCCAGCAGGTCGGCAGAAGCCGCAAGCTCTTCGTATTTTGGCGCGGCACGGTGAATTTCCATGCGCTCTTTTTCGCCGATGGGGCCGCACTCGTCGATAGGGTTGCCGAGTACGTCCATGATGCGACCGAGGGTTTCGATACCCACGGGTACTTTGATTTTTTCTTTGGTGTTGTCAACGTCCAGTCCACGACGCAGACCTTCGGAAGAACCCAGTGCGATCGCGCGTACTACGCCATCACCCAATTGCTGTTGTACTTCCAGGGTCAAACCGCTGTCGGTAACTGTCAGTGCATCATAAACCTGAGGCACGGCATCGCGCGGAAACTCCACGTCGATAACGGCGCCGATGACTTGTACGATACGTCCGCTACTCATGTTAGGTTCCTCTTAAAAACCTTAAAAATTCAAAATCCGTTGCCGGTATCGTCTTAAGACGATACCGCCGCCGCCCCGCCAACAATCTCGGACAGCTCTTGCGTAATGGCTGCCTGACGGGCTTTGTTGTAGACCAATTGCAGACCGTCGATGATTTCGCCCGCGTTGTCGGTGGCGTTTTTCATCGCGATCATCCGGGCCGCCTGTTCACAGGCTCCGTTTTCAACCACTGTCTGGTAAACCTGTGACTCGACGTAGCGGGTCAGCAGTCCTTCCAGCAATTCTTCCGGAGTGGGCTCGTAGATATAGTCCCAGTGGTGTTTCAGGCTGTCGTCCTGCTCGGCTTCGAGTGGCAGCAGTTGGCGCACGAAGGGGGTCTGCGTCATGGTGTTGATGAACTCATTGCCCACCAAGTACAGACGATCAATCTTGCCTTCGCTGTAGGCGTCCAGCATGGTTTTCACACTGCCGATCAGATCGGAAACGCTGGGCGCTTCGCCCATGTCGCGCACTGCAGCCACGGTGTTACCACCGTAGTTTTTGAAAAAGCCCGCTGCCTTGCCACCAATTAGGCACAGGTCAACGTCGACGTTTTTATCAGACCAGCCTTGCATGGACTTGAGTGCCGCTTTGAACAGGTTGGTGTTCAAACCGCCACAGAGACCACGGTCTGTGGAGACGATAACGAAACCGACGCGCTTGACTTCCCGCTCTTCCATATACTGGTGGCGGTATTCCGGATTGGCATTGGCGATATGCCCAACCACTGCGCGCATACGCTGCGCGTAGGGCTTACCCACTTCCATGCGATCTTGAGCTTTGCGCATTTTGCTCGCCGCAACCATTTCCATGGCGCTGGTGATTTTCTGCGTACTCTTGATGCTGGAGATCTGGGTGCGTATTTCTTTTGCACCTGCCATGTTTAAAAATCCTCAAGCAGCAAAGCGCCCCCGAGGGGACGCTTTATCCGTCTTACCAAGTCTGAGTTGACTTGAACTTTTCGACCAGTTCTTTGAACTTGCCTTCCAGCTCGTCATTCCAGTTGCCGGATGCGTTGATCTCGTTCATCACGTCGCTGTATTCAGCGTGCGCGAAAGATTGGATCGCCGCTTCGAAGTCCAGCACCTTGGCGACTTCTACGTCTTTCAGGTGACCTTCGTTAGCGCAGTACAGCGACAGTGCCATGTCGGCAATGCTCAGCGGGCTGTATTGCTTCTGCTTCATCAGCTCGGTAACGCGCTCACCCTGGTCCAGCTGGGCCTTGGTGGCGTCGTCAAGGTCAGAAGCAAACTGGGAGAAGGCCGCCAGTTCGCGGTACTGTGCCAGTGCAGTACGGATACCGCCGGACAGTTTCTTGATGATTTTGGTCTGTGCCGCACCACCAACCCGCGATACCGAGATACCGGCGTTCATCGACGGACGGATACCCGCGTTGAACATGTCGGTTTCGAGGAAGATCTGACCGTCGGTGATGGAGATAACGTTGGTCGGTACGAAAGCCGATACGTCACCTGCCTGGGTTTCAATGATCGGCAGTGCGGTCAATGAACCGGTTTGGCCTTTCACTTCACCGTTGGTGAACTTCTCTACGTAGTCAGCAGAGACGCGGGCTGCGCGCTCAAGCAGACGAGAGTGGAGGTAGAAAACGTCACCGGGGTAAGCTTCACGGCCCGGCGGACGACGCAGCAGCAGCGAGATCTGGCGGTAAGCCCAGGCTTGCTTGGTCAGGTCATCGTAGATGATCAGCGCGTCTTCACCGCGGTCGCGGTAGTATTCGCCGATAGTACAGCCGGTGAACGGTGCGATGAACTGCATTGACGCGGGGTCAGAAGCCGTTGCCGCAACGATTACGGTGTGGTCCATGGCGCCGTGCTCTTCCAGCTTGCGCACAACGGCAGCAATAGAAGAAGCCTTCTGGCCAACGGCAACGTACACACACTTAATGCCGGAGTCTTTCTGGTTGATGATGGCGTCAACCGCAATGGCGGTTTTACCGATCTGACGGTCACCGATGATCAGCTCACGCTGGCCGCGGCCGATGGGTACCATGGAGTCAACGGCTTTCAGACCGATCTGTACGGGCTGGTCTACCGACTGACGCCAGATAACGCCGGGAGCTACTTTCTCGACTGCGTCGGTCAGTTTGGCGTCGATCGGGCCTTTGCCGTCAATGGGGTTACCCAGTGCGTCGATAACGCGGCCTTGCAGTTCAGGGCCTACGGGTACTTCCAAGATGCGGCCGGTACATTTACAGGTTTGGCCTTCAGCGATACCGAAGTAATCGCCCAGGACAACCGCACCGACAGAATCGCGCTCGAGGTTAAGGGCCATACCAAATTGGCCACCCTCGAATTCGATCATTTCACCGTACATTACATCGGTCAGGCCGTGGATACGTACGATACCGTCTGATACCGAGACGATAGTGCCCTCATTTTGGGCTTCAGCGGTCACATCCAGTTTTTCGATGCGCTGCTTGATAATATCGCTAATCTCGGAGGGGTTCAGTTGCTGCATGCTCTGTTCCTCAATCCTATTCTCTATAACGCTCAGGAGTTCACTGCTTCAGCGAGTTTCGCCAAGCGACCGCGCACCGAGCCGTCTATAACCAGGTCGCCAGCGCGAATCACCACACCGCCAATTAACGCGCGGTCTTCGTGGCTGCTGACTTTTACCTGACGATTCAGTTTTTTACTCAGAACATCGGCCAGACATTGCTCGGACTCTGAATCCAAGGCGAAGGCTGTGGTCAGCTCAACGTCGACGCTTTGTTCCTGGACAGCTTTTTGGGCTTCGAACAACTCGCTGATGATTGGCAGCAGTGCCAAGCGTTTGTTTTCTGCGAGAATCCTGATGAAATTTTCACCGCCGGCATTGAGTGCATCGCCGCAGACGTCGATAAATTTCTGCGCTTGCTGCTCGGTAGTGATTGCCGGTGAAGACAGCAGCTTGGCTACCGCCTCCTGGCTGGCGACAGCGGCTGCCGTTGCCAACATTTGTGACCACTCACCTAATGCCGAAGAAGCCAGGGCGTGCTCGAAAGCCGCCTTGGCGTAGGGTCTAGCCATCGTGCTCAATTCCGCCATGTCAACCTCGCTTACAGGCCAGCGGCCAGCTTGTCGACCATGTCTTTATGAACAGACTCATCGATAGATGCTTCCAGCACTTTTTCAGCACCAGCCAGAGCCAGAGCGGCAACCTGTGAACGCAGTGCTTCTTTTGCACGGTTCACTTCCTGCTCTACCTCAGCCTGGGCAGCAGCTTTCAGGCGATCGCCTTCAGCACGTGCCGACTCTTTCGCTTCATCAATAATTTGATTGGCGCGCTTGTTGGCAGCATCAATGATGGAAGCCGCTTCCGCTTTCGCTTCGCCGAGCTGCTTGGCAGCTTTTTCTTGAGCAAGCTCAAGATCGCGTCCCGCGCGGTCAGCGGCATCAAGACCGTCAGCAATCTGCTTTTCACGCTCTTCCATGGCCTTGCGAATGTAACCCCACACAAAAGCGTGGCAGAACCAAACGAAGAACAGGAAGGTGATCGATTGTCCAATCAGTGTGAGATTAATATTCACGCCGATACCTCTGCTATATCAAGTTGCTGAACGTGTCGTATTCCGAATGCGTGCAATTTAAGCGGGCAGGCCGGGAACAACAACGAACAGAACGTACATAGCGATACCAACACCGATCATCGGAACGGCGTCAAGCAGACCGGCGATCAGGAACATTTTACCTTGCAGCATGGGAGCCAGTTCGGGCTGACGTGCAGAGCCTTCCAGCAGCTTACCGCCCAGCAGAGCGAAGCCGATGGCAGTACCCAGTGCGCCAAAACCGATCATCAGTGAAACAGCAATCAGAGCCAAACCCATGGTAGTTCTCCTACATCTATTTAAGTTAAGAAAAGTAAGTTAAAACAAATTACCTCAGTGGAACTGGTCTTCTTCTTCAATTTGGTGCGCCGTCGCCATATAGACGATGGTCAGTACCATGAAGACGAAGGCCTGCAGGGTGATAACGAGGATGTGGAATACCGCCCACGCCCACTGCAATACACCTGCAAACAGTCCCAAAATCAGTCCGGCGCCGAACATGGTGGCGATCAGAATGAAAATCATCTCACCCGCGTACATGTTGCCGAACAGTCGCAGACCCAGTGAGATCGGCTTGGACACCCAGGAAATGGCTTCCAGCGCGAAGTTGATCGGCACCAGCAAAATATTCACGTACCACTTGGGGTGGTGAAACGGGTGCAAGGTAAGTTCTTTAACAAAGCCCATAAAGCCTTTTTTCACGATGGTGAAGTACACCATCAGGCCAAAGATTGTGAAGCCCATACCCAGGGTGACGTTGGGGTCGGTAGTGGGTACGACTTTAAAGAAGAAGTGTGGGTCGCCGCTGATCAGGGCGGCCAGCTGAGGAATCCAGTCGACGGGCACCAGATCCATGGTGTTCATCAGGAAAATCCACATAAAAATGGTCAGCGCCATCGGCGCGATCATGGCATTTTTGTGGTGGAAACCGTCTTTTACGGTCTGGTCGATGAAACCAATGATCATTTCAATCGCGTTCTGTGCGCCGCGGGGAATACCGCTGTGCGCGCGTTTGGCAATGCGGGCGAAAATCAGCAGGAACAAAAAGCCCAGACCGATAGACCAAAGCATGGAGTCAACGTGAATGGCCATAAAGCCCATATCCGCTGCTTCCTGGCTGCTGTGTGCCAGGGTCCAGGTAGCTTCAGGCAAAACCTCATGTACGTGGCCTTCAGCATCGAGGCGCTCGTAGCCAGCAGGAAGCTTACCGTACGTGAGATTGGTTAAGTGGTGTTGGATATACCCAACTGTAGACTGCGATTCACCTGCCATGTGTCACTCTCGACTCTGTTAAGCGTTGACCTTAAACCCGGCTTTTCCGACGCCGCTGTGCGAACCCTGCCAGGAGGGCGGCGTTCAGTAGCATAACTAGCACGTATGCCAGAAATAAGACTGGCACATGCAGGGGCCTGACTGTGGCGAACACACCGGCAAAGAGTCCGATTGTTGCCAGAAACTTGCCCGCTTCACCCCGGTAAAAAGCACGAGTTACCTCGCGCGCGTAAGCCGCACCAGCGTAGCGAAACGCCTGGCGCGCAAAATACGCATTGGGTAAAACGGAAATCAGCCCACCGATCAACAGGGAATAGGCGGCAACCCCGTTGACGAAATATGTTATGCCGCTCGCCATTAGCAGTAAGGCACATTGCAAACCGTATATTGTGGCCAGTGGAGGGCGAACCTTGTCGCGCACCGAAATCGGCCGCCGTGGTGTCGCTGTCATTGCCCTCTACACCTGTTGCTGCAACGCGTCTTTTGCTTGTCCGAAAAGCGGGGCGAATTATAGGTGGTCACTGGCTAAGGATCAACCGATTTGGGTCGCATTGCGACGAAAGTCGGCAATAAGCACATGCCACAATTTTTCACAATTCGCTATAAATATCAGGAATTTAGCACTTCTATTTGGCAGCTGTCGCCAGCCAACCACCACATCCTGTATCGTTCCGCATTGCGGTACACCAGATAGGCCATCGACCTAGGTGAAACCGTTTATTTGATATGGCCGAGAATCCCGTCCAATTCATCGAGGCTGCTGTAGCTGATGGTGACCTTACCCTTGCCTTTCGCCCCGTGCTGAATCTGCACCGGCGAGCCAATGGTCTCCGACAGCTTGTCTTGAAGTTGTTTAATATCCGGATCGAGCTTGGCGGGGGCTGACTTGCCGCCCTGTTTGGCCTCGTCCACCAGCTTGCGCACCAGCGCTTCTGTCTGGCGCACAGAGAGGCCTCGGCTGACAACCATCGCCGCCGCGCTGCTTTGTTGTTCCAGTGGCAAACCGAGTAATGCTCGGCCATGACCCATTTCGATGTCACCATTTTCCAGCAGGGTTTGCACATCGTCACGCAAGCCGGTCAGGCGCAAGAGATTGGTGATGGTAGTCCGAGACTTGCCGACCAGACCGGCGATTTCGGCGTGGGTCAGTTCGAATTCTTTCTGCAGGCGCAGCAGTGCCTGGGCCTCTTCCATGGGATTGAGGTCTTCGCGCTGCAGGTTTTCGATCAGCGCCATGGCCGCCGCAGCTTCATCGGGTACATCGCGAATCAGCGCGGGAACCGTGTCCAGCCCGGCCAGCTGGCTGGCACGCCAGCGGCGTTCACCGGCGATAATTTCGTAGCGATCCTGACCGACGCCGCGCACCACAATAGGTTGCATAATACCCTGGGAACGAATGGAGTTAGCCAACTCTTCCAGGCCTTCCGGCGGCATTTCACGGCGGGGCTGGTAGCGACCGCGCTGCAGAAACTCGATGGGCAGGTTTTTCAGTTCACCATCGACAGGCTCGCTCTGCACAGTCGCCGCGGGTTCCGATGCCGGGCTGCTGTCAGCCACCGCAACCGGTTCCGCTGTGGCGCCCAACAGGGCATCCAGTCCTCTACCCAAACCTCGTTTCTTAGCCATTGATCGGTTCGACCTGTTGTTCTTGCGGATTGTCGTTATTGCTGCGCTGTGCCCGGCGCAAAATTTCACCTGCCAGCGCGAGATAGGCGAGCGCGCCTTTGGATTGCTTGTCGTAGTAGAGCACCGGCAGTCCGTGGCTGGGCGCTTCGGCCAGCCGAACGTTGCGGGGAATCACCGTGCTGTAGAGTTTGTCACCAAAGTGCTGGCGCAGTTCATCGGTGACCTGATTGGTCAAGCTGTTGCGGCCATCAAACATGGTTCGAAGAATGCCTTCGATACGCAGCGTCGGATTGATCAGCTGGGTCACCCGGTTCACGGTGTTGAGCAGTGCTGTCAGCCCCTCGAGCGCGTAGTACTCGCACTGCATGGGGATGATGACGCCCTGAGCAGCAGCCAGCGCATTGACTGTGAGCATGTTCAGCGACGGTGGACAGTCGATCAACACATAGTCGTACTGATCGGCGATCGGCGTCAGTGCTTCGCGAAGGCGAAACTCGCGGCCGATTTCATTGATCAGCTCCACCTCGGCGGCAGTGAGATCCTGATTGGCGGGAAGCACATCGAAACCGCTTTCGGGCGTGGGGACCGCCGTTTCGGCAATACCGCGCTGACCAACCAGTACATCGTAAACGCTGTAGTCCACGGCATTTTTGTCGACACCGCACCCCATGGTGGCATTGCCCTGCGGGTCGAGATCAATCAGCAGAATGCGGCGTTTCGTCGCCGCCAGGGAGGCCGCAAGATTGACGCTGGTAGTGGTTTTACCCACCCCGCCTTTCTGGTTGGTGATTGCGAATATGGTGGCCACGGCCCGGATCCTATTGCTCGCTTGCAGCGGGTTCGCCGGTACGGGGCGAGATCACCAGCAGATGGCGGGCCTCGTCGACACCGGGAACAGACAGCGTATGACAGGTCTCGACGATAAAGCGTTTTGGCAACTGACTCAACTCCTGCTCGGGGTAGAGTCCCTTCATGGCAAACATTTTGCCGCCAGGCGCGAGCAGGTGCTCACACCCCTGAGCCATATCGGCCAGCGAGGCGAAGGCTCGCGAGGTGATGGCATCGAAGCCGCGTTCATCGCACAGGGCTTCCACCCGATCACAGTGCACCTCGACATTTCGCAGGCCAAGCTGCGCACGGGCTTCAATCAGAAAACGGGTTTTCTTTCCATTGCTGTCGAGCAGCTCAAACTGTCGCTCGGGAAACAGAATCGCCAGGGGAATGCCGGGCAAACCAGGTCCGGTGCCAACATCAAGCACTCGTTGCCCCTGCACCAAGCTGGCAATACTGAGACTGTCGAGCAGATGGCGGTTCAACATCTGCGCAGGGTCGCGCACGGCGGTCAGATTGTAGGCGCGGTTCCATTTGTGCAGCAGCGCCAGATAATCCAACAGCAATTGCTGCTGCACCGGACTGAGCTCAAGGTGTAATTGACGGGCGCCATCGGTGAGGGCTTGGGGAAAATCGCTGCTCACCTCAGGCTGATTTCCGTTCCAGCAGGCCGCGCTTTTTCAGTGTGATCAGCAACAGCGACACCGCCGCAGGCGTGACGCCGGGAATGCGCGAAGCCTGTGCCAGCGTTTGCGGCCGGGAATCGCTGAGCTTTTGCTTGATTTCGTTACTCAAGCCGTCGATGGCACTGTAATCGAAATCCAGCGGCAACGGCGTTTCTTCATGCCGACGCAGGCGCTCGATCTCGTCTTTCTGCCGCTCGATGTAGCCCGCGTATTTCACGCCGATCTCCAACTGCTCGGCCACCGTCGCATCCACCGGCTCGCCATCGTTGATCATCGACGCCAGATCGGCATACCCCAACTCCGGGCGCTTGAGCAGGTCGAGCAGATTGTACTCGTGACTGATCGGCTTGTTGAATTTGGCGGCCAATTGTTCAGCTTGGGGGGAGTTGGGCTGAATCCAGGTGCTGGCCATGCGCTGACGCTGACGTTCAATGGTTTCGCGCTTCTTGCAGAAGGCCGCCCAGCGGGCATCGTCGACCAGACCCAATTCACGACCTTTCTCGGTAAGACGTTGATCGGCGTTGTCTTCCCGCAGCAACAAACGGTATTCGGCACGGGAGGTAAACATGCGGTAGGGCTCTTTGGTGCCCATGGTGATCAGATCGTCGACCAGTACGCCAATGTAGGCTTCGTCGCGACGGGGACACCAGGCGTCTTTACCCTGGGAGAGCAGGGCTGCGTTGGCACCGGCCAACAGGCCTTGTGCGGCGGCTTCTTCGTAACCCGTGGTGCCGTTGATTTGCCCGGCGAAGAACAGGCCACCGATGAACTTGGTTTCCAAGGAGTTTTTCAGATCCCGTGGTTCGAAGAAATCGTACTCAATCGCGTAACCGGGACGCGTCATGTGCGCGTTCTCAAAGCCCTTGATGGAGCGCACCAGATTCAGCTGCACATCGAATGGCAGACTGGTGGAGATACCGTTGGGGTAGAGCTCGTGAGTATTCAGACCTTCAGGCTCGATAAACACCTGATGGGAGTTCTTGTCGGCAAACCGGTGAACTTTGTCTTCGATCGACGGGCAGTAGCGCGGGCCGATGCCTTCAATGACGCCGGTGTACATGGGTGAGCGATCCAGGCCGCTGCGAATAATGTCGTGGCTACGCTCATTGGTATGGGTAATCCAGCAGCACACTTGTTCAGGGTGCATGTCGCGGCTGCCGAGATAGGACATTACCGGGCGCGGTTCATCTCCCCACTGTTGCTCCAGGCCTTCAAAGTTGACGGTTTTGGCATCAATCCGCGGAGGTGTCCCGGTTTTCAGGCGATCGACTCTGAAGGGTAGCTCGCGCAAACGGTGGGCGAGTGCGATAGAGGGCTGGTCGCCGGCACGTCCGCCGCTGTGGTTATCCAGGCCAATGTGAATTTTGCCGCCGAGGAAGGTGCCCGCCGTAAGAACGACCGTTTCGCTGTAAAACTTCAGACCAATGTTGGTGACGACGCCACGGGCCCGGTCACCTTCAACAATGAGGTCATCGACGGCCTGTTGGAATATGGCCAGATTCGGCTGGTTTTCCAGCATTTCCCGAATAGCGGCCTTGTACAAGACGCGGTCGGCTTGGGCGCGGGTTGCGCGAACAGCGGGACCTTTGCGTGCGTTCAGGGTGCGGAACTGGATGCCGCCGTGGTCAGTGGCCAGGCCCATGGCACCGCCCAAGGCGTCGACTTCTTTTACGAGGTGACTTTTTCCGATACCGCCAATAGCCGGATTACAGGACATTTGTCCCAGTGTTTCGATGTTGTGGGTCAGCAACAGGGTGGCACAGCCCATTCTCGCTGCAGCCAGCGCGGCTTCAGTACCGGCATGGCCGCCACCTATAACAATGACATCGTAACGCTGCGGATAGTCCACGGTGCACCTGATTTTTAAGAAGAGTTCTCGGGGAGCGAGATTATACGGCCTTCTGCTTTGGCTGCAATGAATTGGTGAAATTTTAGCCAATTCTCTTTCTTGTGAAAAAAAGGAATAAAGAATTTATGAATATATATGTTGATAGATTTATGTTTTTTTTATTTTTGATGTAACTATTAGGAACAGCTGTTTTTGTGGGTAAGTTATTTAACGCTATGTTTTTATTTGAAAAATTTGATGTATAAATGCGTGATTTATCCACAATTTTCCTGTTGCCTCCCTGTGCCCTGCGTGGGGATGAAATGTGGATAAGTTCGTCGGTTTTTTCACCTTGTGGGTAAATGCCAAGTTACTGACGGCTTGTTCACAGTCTCGGGGGCAGCTGTCCCGATGTTATCCCGGCGGGTTTTTTTGGGTTCAGGCGGTGGAACGGGACAGCAGTTCTTTGATTTTTTCCTGCAAGCGGCTCAGCGACACAGGTTTGCTCAGGAAGGCATCCATCCCGGCCTCAATACAGCGCTGTTGCGTGTCGCTGTCAGTATTGGCGGTAAGGGCGATAATCGGTGTGATCTGTCGAAGCTTATGGCGGATCACCTGAGTGGCTTCAAAGCCATCCATTTCAGGCATTTGCAAGTCCATGATAATCAGGTCAACGGCTTGTTTTTCCAGCAGCTCCACCGCCTCACGCCCATTGTTGGCCGCGAGGTGATTCACTTGCCACTGCTCCAGACTGCGGATGATCAACATTTGGTTGACTGGATTATCTTCCACCACCAATACCCGCAGACCTTTCAGCGGGTGTGCGTATGTTGATTGGCTTGCGGGGGAGCACTGGCGGTAAGGGCACCGCCACTGGACGGTGAATCGGCTGCCTTTGCCGGGTTGGCTGATGACCCGGACCTCGGCGTCCATGAGCTCTGACAGGCGTTTGACAATGGCCAGTCCCAGCCCCGAACCGCCGTAGCGCCTTGCGGTTGAGCTATCTGCCTGATGGAAGCTTTCGAAAATGTGGGGAAGTTGCTCCTGGCTAATGCCGATGCCGGTGTCGGTCACTTGCAGTTGCAGGGCTAGCTGTCGGTCGGTTTTGCCGTTGATGCTCAACTTCAGGCTGACCTCGCCACGGTGCGTGAATTTCACCGCATTGGCGCAGAGATTGATCACTATTTGACGGAGGCGCGTTTCATCGCCGTACAGCTCCATGCTGCTCAGCTCGGGGTCCAGTTCACTGTGTAGTTGAATGTCCTTAGTGCTGGCTTCAAGACGCATGGGTTCAAGGTAATCACCCAGCAGCTCGTCGGCGGCAAAGTAGCGCTCTTCGAGCTGCATATCGCCTTTTTCGATTCGGGAGAAGTCCAGAATATCGTTAACGATATACAGGAGATGCTGGCTAGAACTTTTGGCGATATTAACGTAGCGGCGTTGCTCGTCATCCAGCGGACTGTTGGCCAGCAGTTGCAGCATGCCCAGGGCGCCATTCATTGGGGTGCGCAGTTCGTGGGTCATGGTGGCGAGGAACAGGGTTTTTGCCTGACTGGCCTCTTCGGCGTGCTGCTTGGCTTGTTTCAGCTCGTCGACGTATTCGCTGAGGGCGCGCTGCTGGGCTTCGATGCTGCTTGCCATCTGGTTAATATGGCTCTGCAGCTCGCCCAGTTCTCCCGTTGCCAACTTCTGAATGCGGCTGCTGTGGTCGCCGCGGGCAATGCGCCCGGTAACCTGTTCAATATCACTGAGCGGTTTGGACAGTTTGCGGCTGAAATACAGCGCCAGCGAGATACTGAGTATGGCGGTGACGATGGCGATGGCGCTTGAGACGAGAGCAATGCGTTGCTGCAGGTTGGCCAGCTCCCGGTCAGATAGATCTATTTCCAGTCGGCCCAGTACCCGTTGTGGACCGGCGGGCAGTGGCTGTCCGGTAATGCTGTCTTCCAGTGGAATACGGGCTTGCCGGATGGTGGTAGCCAGCGTGGTGCCGCTGCCTTCCGACTCGAGCTTACTGATGCTTATCGGTTTTTCACTGTCGTTGGTATAGACCCGAATCGCGATGATATTGCCGCGAAGTACCGGGGCGATAATATCCTCAATCTGTTCTCGACTGCCGCTGATCAGCGGCAGCTCAAGCATGGCAGCCAGGTTGTCTGTCATGCGGTGGCCAATATCGAGCTGGCTTTGTCTGGCGTCGTCAAGCCTTGCAGCGAGCGTATAGCTGAACAGGGCAATAAACAGCAGCAACATGGGCAGCAGGCTGACCAGCAGTATGTGTTGAAACAGGCTTTGTCGCGGGGGCCAGCGCATATCAGTTCTGCCGTATTTGCTGCAGCAAGTCGGTTTCACTGTGAATCGGGATGCCCAGTGACTCGGCGACGTGGTGATTGATACTCACATTGAATTTGCTCGGGTAGCGCGGTTGGGGAATCTCTCCGGTATCGATGTAGTGTTGAATGCTATCGACGATATCGTCGATATAGTGCTCAGGTTCAGAGTTTACTGATGCCAGTGCTCCCGCCGTCACAAACGCTTTGTTCGGGCCGATGACCAGCGTGTTATGCCGGTAGGCGGCGAGGAGAATGCTGCGAATAGTATTGGCGTTGTACAGTTCTGTTTCCGGCGTGGCGAGCAGAACATCACTCTGTTGAATAAGCCGGTTGATCTGGCGTTCAGGACTGTTGGCGGCCTCCTGGCTTTCAAATCGGTACTCCGGATAAAGCGCGGTCAGCGCGTCATACTGCATGCGGTACTCGGGATGTTTCCATGCCATGGCGATATCGGCGTGGCGGTTACCAATCAGCGTGTTGATGAGTTTCAGCTGTCGAGACAAGGGCTGATCGGCATAAACCGCGCTGTTGGTGCCGGTTCGATACGCGGCAAATCGGGCGCTGTTGATATACATCGCAAAGCGGGCCCGATATGGCGGATTGTTGTCGAGTAAGTGTAGTAGCTCATCGGAGATGATGAGAAGAATATCGCCCGCCTGCTCGGCGGGTGGAAGCTGAGCGATGTAGGTGTTAATGGGGAAGTTGGCTTTTTGTTGAATGCCATGAGCGAGTGACTGCAGGTTGGGCGTGTCGGCAGGCAATATCAGGTCGACGGCGGCCTGAGTCAGGTCGCCGGCAACGCTGAGGCTCGTCGCAAACAGGAAGACGACGATCCTCAGACAGTGTTGCACTCCTTTCAACATGGCTCATCCTTGTCGACGATGCCATCGAATCCCGTGATGGCGTTAAAAGCGTAGGCTTACACTCACTAGATGACGTGTGCTGTCATCGTAAAAGTTATCGGACAGCAACTCGCTGTTCTGGTCGTGTCGGTAGCGCAGCACGTAGGCCAGTTCGAGTTCGCTGCGGCCAACATCCACCTTTTGGGCAAGGCGCACATCCGAGCGGGAGAAGGTATTGTTTCGTCCCTTGGATTGCCGCGTGTTTTCACTGTAGTACCGCGCTATCGATAGCCGCGTTTGTGTCGGCCATTGGTAACTGACCAACAGGCTGCCCGAGTTTTGTGGCGTAAAGCTCTCTTCATTTGAGTTGCTGCTGTCGGAATTGATGTAGGCATAGCTGGCGTGAATCAGCCATGCACTGCTGGGACGATAGTCGATCTCTGTTTCAATCCCTCGCTGGCGCAGCGTGTTGTTGTTTTCCGGGGTAAATTTTTCCAGTGATGTGGAATCGGAAACCAGTCGCTTCAATCGGTCGTTAAAGACTTTGACGTCCCACTGCAGTCCCCATTGCTGGAAATTACCGTAGTAGCCCAGCTCGCTGGATGCAATGCGCTCAGCACGTAAATCAGGGTTACCTGTGGCCTTGATCACATACTCACCACTATCTATGCCGGGAACGTATGGCTGGATATCCGTGATCCGGTAGCTCCAGTCTGCCGACGTCTCCAGCAGGTCGGGGGTTCTGACGGCTTCGGAGTACACCGCGCGGATACTGTGATTAGGGGTAAAGTGGTAGTGAACTGCGACGCGCGGAGAAAAATGCTTGCGGCCTTCGTTGCTGTCGCGCTCCCAGGAGGCTCCGATGTTGCTGCTGATCGCGTCGTTAACGGTGTATTCCAAGTTGCCGAACAATTGAACACTGTCACTGCGTCGGCTGCCATTGTAATAGGTGTCGGAGCTGACGCGATTGTGTTTATAGTGGACGCCCGCCACGGTTCGCAATGCCTTGTTCCAGATCATGGTGTCCTGAAACTCCACGTCTTGCCGCGATTGTCTGCTGTTTTCATTGGGCGACACCAAGACCAGCGGAGAGGGATGGTCTGGTCGACCGATAAACGCGGGCGGAATCATCGCCTGCCATTCTTTTATCTGCTTTTGACCTGAGTAGTCGAGCCGCAGGTGCTGGCTGTGGTTGCGATTAAGATCCCAGCTGAGTTTGGCGGAGAGGTAGTGGTTCTTGTGCTGCGTGTCTGGCGAGGTGACATCGACGTCGTCGAAGTCATCGGTATTCCAGCCCTGCTTGAAACCACTGCCGAAACTCAGCGCGGTGCCATTGCCAAAATTCTTTTCATAGCGGAGATTGGCCATATCACTGTTGTCGCTGTCGCGGCGATCCTCACCGTCGGCATTTTTATCAAAACCGTCGTCACGGCGGCTGTGGGCGGTGATACGAAATTGTCCGTCGGCAAGGTCGCCGGCATGACTAAGCAGGTAATCTTCAGTCTTACCGCTGCCACGCCGAGCCATTACGGCCCAGCGATCGCTGTCTTCTGGATGGCGACTGATGATGTTGATGACCCCGAGGAAGGCGTTGGCGCCATAACTGGCGGTGGACGGGCCACGCACGATTTCAATGCGCTCAATATCCTCGATCGCCAGCGGGATATCGTTCCAGTTCACCGTCGCGAGGCCCGCCTGATAGATGCTGCGACCGTCAATCAGCACCTGCATACGGCGCGAGTCGCGGTAGTTGGTACCGTGGTAGCTGACAACATGATTCCAGCCATCACGGGCGCCGACAGCCGTTCCTGGAATCAGCCGAAACAGCTCGGGAATGCGGCGTATCCCTGAGGCGGCAATCATCTCTCTATCAATAACACTGACGCTGGCGGGAACTTCGCTGCGGTTCTGCTTCAGGCGGGCCGGGGTTAATACGACGGGCAGTTGGTCGTTGAGTAGCTGGGCGCGGCTGTCGGGTGCGGTGAAAACCGTCGTCCCAAGGCAAATGCATAGGGCACTGTAAGCGGCGCTGCGAGAATTCTTTGGCATATTTCATCCTGAATGCGTCTACATCGATACGCTAATTGTAGCGCCTTACGTCATTTCTGGTGCATGACTGTGCAATCTCATTTTCCCATAGTATTTGATTTTTCATATATATGTAATATCGTATATGTAGCTTTCCCCTTGTCATGCTATGGCCCGCATCCGGCTATTTTCTGTTAGCAGAGAACGCGTTTTGAAAATTCTTTATATCTGTACCCATAACCGCTGCCGAAGCATTCTGTCTGAGGCTGTCAGCAATCACTTTGGTCAGGGTCTTATTGAAGCTCGCAGTGCAGGCAGCGATCCTGCTGGAGAGGTCCATCCAGAGTCGCTTAAGGCACTGACATCGGAAGGTATTTCGACGGAAGGTTTACAAAGCGATTCCTGGCAGGATGTTAGCGACTTCAATCCCGATGTGGTGATCACCGTCTGCGACGCTGCTGCCGGTGAGGTATGTCCGCTCTGGATGGGCGCGACGCCCAAGCTTCATTGGGGACTGAAAGATCCGTCGGCCCTCGACGGCACGGAAGAAGATCGTTTGCAGGCCTTTGGCGATTGCATCGCGCTGATACGGCAACGGCTGGAGGTTTTGATGGATGTCGCCTCGCTGCCACCCGAGCGCTGGCCCGCGGCCTTACAGGCCCTGGGGGCCAAATCATCATGACGGGACTTCCCAATATTCAGGCCGATCAATTTCATATGCCGGGTCAGGATGGATTTGCCAAAGTGCCAAGCCGTCACAAGCCCCGGGTCCTGTTGTTGTATGGCTCGTTGAGAAGCCGCTCATTCAGCCGTCTGGTCGTAGAAGAATGTGCCCGTCTGTTAGCCGCGATGGGGGCGGAGACGCGGATCTATGATCCGACGGGCCTGCCACTGCCTGACAGCGAGGATGCCGAGCATCCCAAGGTGCAGGCGTTGCGGGAGGGGGTGATGTGGTCGGAGGCGCAGGTGTGGTGTTCTCCGGAACGACACGGGGCGATGACAGGTATTATGAAAGCGCAGATTGACTGGATTCCCCTGTCATTGGGCGCGGTGCGGCCGACACAGGGTAAAACGCTGGCGGTGATGCAGGTTTGCGGTGGCTCCCAGTCGTTTAATGTGGTCAATCAGCTGCGGGTACTGGGCCGTTGGATGCGCATGTTGACGATTCCCAACCAGTCGTCGGTCCCCAAGGCATTTCTGGAATTTGATGATAACGATCGCATGAAGCCCTCACCCTATTACAACCGAATCGTGGATGTGATGGAGGAGTTAATGAAATTTACGCTGCTGACTCGCGACAACAACGCCTACTTGCTGGACCGCTATTCCGAGCGCGTGGAAAGTGCAGAGCAATTAATGGCGCGTGTAAATCAAGCGGATCTTTAAGGAACGATTATGGGCATCTTCGAGCGCTATCTGTCACTGTGGGTCGGACTGTGTATTGTGGTGGGTGTGCTGTTGGGAAACTGGCAGCCGGAAGCATTTGCGCAGATTGCTGCGCTGGAATATGCACACGTCAACCTGGTGGTGGCGGCGCTGATCTGGTTGATGATTTATCCCATGATGATTCAGGTGGATTTCTCATCGCTGCGCGATGTCGGTAAAAAACCCAAAGGGCTGGCGTTAACCCTGACCATCAACTGGTTGATTAAGCCGTTTACCATGGCGTTGTTGGGTTGGTTGTTTTTCCGGTATGTATTTGCCGACTGGGTTGACCCGCAATCTGCCGGGGAATATATCGCCGGGATGATTCTGCTGGGCGTAGCGCCCTGCACTGCGATGGTATTTGTATGGAGTCAGCTGACCAAGGGCGACCCGAATTACACGCTGGTACAGGTGTCGGTGAACGACCTGATTATGGTGTTTGCCTTTGCGCCGATTACCGCGTTTTTACTGGGTATCAGTGATATTCAAGTGCCCTGGCAAACCCTGCTGTTATCGGTGGGTCTGTATGTGGTGTTGCCGTTGGTTGCCGGGATTCTCACGCGTCGTTATCTGGATAGTGCAGACGACCATCAGCGCCTCAATGGTTTTGTTGCCCGCCTGAAGCCCTGGTCAATCATCGGCCTGCTGGCAACCGTTGTGTTGTTGTTCGGGTTTCAGGCACAGAGTCTGTTTGCCCAGCCGCTGATTATTCTGATGATTGCCGTACCTTTGCTGATACAAAGCTACGGCATTTTTGCCCTCGCCTACTTTGCTGCCTGGCGTCTGCGCTTGCCCCACAATGTGGCGGCGCCCGCCAGTATGATCAGCACGTCCAACTTCTTTGAACTGGCCGTGGCAGTTGCCATTTCCCTGTTCGGCCTGCACTCCGGTGCCGCGTTGGCGACGGTCGTCGGGGTCTTGGTGGAAGTGCCGGTGATGCTGTCGCTGGTGGCCTTTGCCAATCGCAGCCGTCAGTATTTTGCCGACAAATAGCCGTTTATTTACCGATACAGAAACTGGAAAAGATTCTGCCCAGGAGGTCGTCAGAGGTAAATGCGCCGGTGATTTCCGACAGGCTTTGCTGGACCAGACGCAGTTCTTCGGCGAGTAACTCTCCGGCCTGAAATTCCCGCAGTTGCTGCTCGCCTTCCTGGAGGTGTTGCTGGGCGGTCTCCAGTGCTTCGATATGACGGCGTCGGGCGATATAGGGACTGTCGCCGTCTTCAAAGCCAACGCAATTTTTCAGATGTTCCCGCAGCAGTTCAATACCGTCGCCCTGCTTCGCGCTGAGGTAGAGGCGTGGTGGTTCGCCCTCTTCCTCTCTCGGCGTCTGTCCGCTGAGATCGCATTTGTTGAAAATCAGGCTGAGTTTTCCGTTGTTGGCGTGAGCTTGGAACGCCTCCGGTATGCTGGCGTTGTCGCTCTGGTTGCTGTCCACAATCAACAGAATGCGGTCGGCCTTGTCGATTTCCTGCCAGGCGCGGCGAATGCCCTCCTGTTCTACCGGATCATCGCTGTCGCGGAGACCGGCCGTATCGATGATGTGCAGTGGCATACCGTCGATAAGAATATTTTCGCGCAGAACATCCCGGGTGGTGCCTGCAATATCCGTGACGATGGCCGATTCTCTCCCGGCCAAGGCGTTGAGCAGGCTGGATTTACCGGCATTCGGCTTGCCGGCGATGACAACGGTCATACCATCGCGCATCAGGCTACCCTGTCGAGCGGACGCCCTTACCCGCTCCAATTGGTGTTTGATGTTGTCGAGGTCGTCGGCGATGCGACGATCGCTGATAAAATCGATCTCCTCTTCGGGAAAGTCGATGGCGGCCTCAACATAGATGCGCAGGACGGTAACGGCTTCCACCAGTTGATCAATTTCGCGGCTGAAGGCGCCGTCCAGCGATCGCATGGCCTGACGGGCGGCCTGTTCTGACGCGCTGTCGATCAGATCGGCAATGGCTTCTGCTTGGGTCAGGTCAATTTTATTGTTGAGGAAGGCGCGTTCGGAGAACTCTCCGGGTCGGGCCATGCGCGCGCCAGCGCGAAGACAGGCTTTCAGCAGCCGATCCATAATTACCGGGCCACCGTGACCCTGGAGTTCCAGCACGTCTTCGCCGGTAAAAGAATTGGGGCCGGGGAAGTAGAGCGCAAGGCCCTGATCGATCACATCGGTCTGGCCGTCGAGCACTTCCCGGAAGTGGGCGAAGTGGGCGCGGCGTGGTTCCGGTGCCCGGCTCATCAGCGCCTGGGCAATGCGAAGAGCGTCGGGGCCGGAAATACGCACGATGCCGACGCCGCCCTTGCCGGGAGGCGTGGCAATGGCGGCGATGGTATCGCTGCGGCTCATAATCAGCGGGTCGAAAGACCGGCTTTTTCAATGCGCCGCGTGATGATGTATTGCTGCACAATCGACAGGGTGTTGTTGACGACCCAGTACAGCACCAGACCTGCAGGGAAGAACAGGAAGAAGAAGGTGAACACAATGGGCATCCATTGCATGATCTTCGCCTGCATCGGGTCAGCCGGTGGCGGATTAAGCTTCTGTTGAATGAACATGGAGACGCCCATGATCAGCGGCAGAATAAAGTAAGGGTCCATCGCCGAGAGGTCGTTAATCCACAGCATGAATGGGGCGTGGCGAAGTTCTACACTCTCCATCAATACCCAGTAGAGCGCAATGAACACGGGCATTTGCACCAGCATGGGTAGGCAGCCGCCAATGGGATTGATTTTTTCCTTCTTATACAGCTCCATCATGGCTTGCGACTGTTTCTGACGGTCGTCGGCGTAGCGCTCGCGCAATTCCATGAGTTTGGGCTGAACACGACGCATATTGGCCATTGAGGTAAAGGCTTTGGCGTTGAGCTGGAAGAAGGCAATCTTCACCATCAGCGTCAGTACGATAATCGACCAGCCCCAGTTGCCGATGACACCGTGGATTTTTGTCAGTAGCCAGAACAGGGGTTGGGCAATCCACCACAGCCAGCCGTAATCCACGGTCAACTCGAGGCCGGGGGAAATTTCTTCCAGTCGATATTGGTCTTTGGGGCCGATATAGATAGCGGCGTTGATGTCACCCTGCGTGCCTGCTGCCACGTTGGTTGCGGGGGAGGTAAAGCGGGCAATATTCATGTCGTTGCTGGTCACAACGGTATTGAAGCGGTTGCTGGCCGATTGGTCGGGTACCCAGGCACTCACAAAATAGTGCTGAATGATGGCGATCCAGCCCCCTTCCATCTCTTCCTTAACAGGCTTGTCGCGCAGTTTCTGGAAGGGACGCTTATTGTAGGGGTCTTCGTTGGTGGCGTAGGCCACGCCGATAAACGGCTTCATGGCGAACAGGCCGTCGTTAGTGACGCCGGGGTCAGCGCTGTTGCCGCGCTTCAGTTGGCCGAACAGTTGCGCAGAGAACGGCTCAGTAGAGCGGTTATCGATCAGGTATTTCATGCCGATCAGATAGTCACCGCGCTGCAGGGTGAAGCGTTTGATAATGCTGATGTCGTCACTGTAGGCGTAGTGCAGGTCAATGCTCACACTGTCTTCACCGTCGGCGAGAGTCAGGTTTTCCTCGGCGGCGCGGAAGCGGGGGCGGCCATCAGCGGTATCCGTGGCATTTTTGCCGATCAAGCCGCTCTGGGCGGTGAAGCGGCGGCGCTGGTTGTTCTCCAACAGGACAAAGGCATCGTCTGATTCCAGGCCGTCTTTGTGCTCAAGCATGGCGGCGTACACAATGTCGCCGCCTTGAAGGTCAATTTTCAGATCCAGCACATCGCTTTTCAGCGTCACATAGCGGGCGTTACTGGCGGTGCTGCTCGAGAGCTCGGGCATTGCCTCGGCCACATCATCGTGTGCCGCGGGCAGCTCGCCGTTGGCCTCGGTGGATGGCAGGTCCGCTGCCGGCTCAGAGGTGTTTGTATCAACATCGGCGGCGGCCGCCAGCGGCGCGTTCGGTGAAACGTCGAAGTTTTTCCACTCGACGAGCAGCATCACCGATAAGGCGGCGATAGCGGCAATAAGAAGGTAGCGCTGAATATCAATCATTGCTTGATAGCCTTGGTGGAATTGGAATGGTTGTCGCAGTGCGGACAGGGTGGAACCGGATCATAGCCACCGGGGTGGAAGGGGTGGCAGCGCCCGATGCGGCGCACACTGAGCCAGGTGCCTCGCAAGGCGCCGTGGCGGGAGATGGCTTCGGCAGCGTAGTGTGAACACGTGGGATAGAAACGGCAGTGCGGTGCCATCAGCGGACTGATGCACAGCCGGTAAAACGTAATGCAGGCAATTAATAGGCGCTGCAAGGCGTCAGTCCTCTCGCTGGCGAAGCTGCTTCTCGGCGCGTTTTTCAAGCTGTCGCCACAACTGCTTGCAGCAGCGGTGAAGCTCGGCGTTGTCGAGTTGGTCTACTCCCCGACGAGCCAGCACAATAACATCGATACCGGGCAATCGCGACCGCTGTAGGCGGAAGCTTTCTCGAATAATACGCTTTACGCGATTGCGTTGAACGGCAAGACGCACATTCTTTTTGGCAATCACTAAGCCCAGACGCGGGTGATCCAGACCATTATTGTTGGCGAGAAACAGCAGCTCGGCGGTCGAGACCTTCAGACGAGAATGATCAAAGACCGCCTGGTAATCGCCGGCATTGAGTAGTCGCAGTGATTTATCAAAGCAGAAGTCCACTGCAATACCAGCATTACCTGCGTGATGGATTAGGCTGACAGTACGGCGCGGCCTTTGGCACGACGACGGTTGATCACCTTGCGGCCGTTTTTGGTTGCCATACGAGCGCGGAAACCGTGAGTACGGGCGCGTTTCAGGTTGCTGGGTTGAAAAGTTCTTTTGCTCATCGTTCTGTCCGTTCGTGGTGTCGGATTCGCCAGGAGCACCTCGTGCTTGCTGACGCCAGACCGGAAGCCGGGCCTGGGCGGCAAAAAATCGGATCGCGAATTTTAGTGGAGGGCTGAGGGAATAGCAATGCCTGCAGAGCCTTTAATTTTGCGGCCTGCGGGGTTTTTGCAAGAGACTGGGCAGCGCCTGTGCTGCTCAGAATATCGCCTTGTCACATGCTTTGCACATTGTATCCACAGGGAGGTCACAGAGTTATCCACATTTTTGTTGGTGTTGTCGTTGGTGAGTGCCTTTTTGTTACTATATCTCATTGAAAAAATAGTCTTTTTTTGTTTGTTCTTGCTGTTGATAAAATCAAGATAAGTGTGGATAACCCCATTGCTTGGGCGTAGAATCAGCGGTCTGCTCTGGGGATTTCAGGGCATTGAGGATGCCGGGTTGGCATGTAACCGAAAGTACCAGCCCGACCGGCCCTATCGCCTGTAATTGTTAGGCCCTGTGATTATTGGCCGCAGGGCTCACGGCGGGGTCTATCGTGGATATAAGAAAGTAGGAGCGAAATTTTGTCTGAGGGTACATGGCAGCGTTGCGTCGGTCATTTGCAAGAAGAACTGCCAGCTCAGCAATTTAACACTTGGATTCGTCCGTTGCGGCTTGAAGTTGGCGACGGCTGGATCCGCTTGCTGGCACCAAACCGCTTCGTGCGCGATTGGGTCAATGACCGCTTCTTTGCACGTATTCGGGAGCTGGTATCGGAGTTTTCTCCCGAAGAAATGCCTATCAATATTGAGCTTGCAGTCGCTGATCGTCAGCCGCCGCGGGTCTCTATGCCCCCCTCTCCCCCGGTGACCACAGCGCTAGCGTCGACACCTGGTGCGGCGATGGCACCCCCAGCATCTGTTCAGGACGAATTTATAGAGGATCCCGGATACCGTGAACCGGAGCCTGTTGTTGCAAGCTCGCCCGTCGCGCCGGCAGTCCAGCGCCAGGTCGAGGTTGAGGGGGGGATCCGTCACCAGAGCTCCCTGATGGATGCCTATACGTTTGAAACCTTTGTGGAAGGCAAATCCAACCAGTTGGCGAGAGCCGCTGCCAGTCAGGTCGCGGAAAACCCCGGGCGAGCCTATAACCCTTTGTTCTTATATGGGGGTGTCGGTCTGGGTAAAACGCATTTGATGCACGCAGTGGGCAATTCACTGATGCAGCAAAACCCCAATGCCCGCGTTGTCTATCTGCACTCTGAGCGCTTTGTGGCCGACATGGTGAAGGCGCTACAGCTTAATGCGATCAATGAATTCAAGCGGTACTACCGGTCGGTGGACGCGCTGCTCATTGACGATATTCAGTTCTTCTCTGGCAAGGAGCGATCTCAGGAAGAGTTTTTCCACACCTTTAATGCCCTGTTGGAGGGTGGTCAGCAGATGATTTTGACCTGCGATCGCTATCCCAAGGAGATAAAGGGTTTGGAGGAGCGCCTGAAATCGCGCTTTGGTTGGGGGCTCACTGTAGCGGTGGAGCCGCCGGAGCTTGAGACCCGAGTGGCGATTCTGTTGAAGAAGGCCGAGCAAGAGAAGATCGCCCTACCCTCCGACGCGGCTTTCTTTATTGCGCAGCGTGTTCGTTCCAATGTGCGGGAGCTGGAAGGTGTGCTGAAGCGAGTGATTGCCAGCTCACGGTTCATGGCGCGCCCCATTGATATTCCGCTGATTAAGGAATCCCTCAAAGATTTGCTTGCCTTGCAGGATAAACAGGTGAGTCTCGATAATATTCAGCGGACGGTGGCGGAGTATTACAAGATCAAGATTTCTGATCTGATGTCAAAGCGGCGCAGTCGTTCGGTGGCGCGGCCCCGTCAGTTGGCCATGGCGCTGTCAAAAGAGCTGACGAACCATAGCTTGCCGGAAATTGGCGAGGGATTTGGTGGTCGGGACCACACCACCGTGCTTCATGCCTGCCGGAAAATCAAAGAGTTGCGGGACAGCGATGGTGACATTCGCGAGGACTACAAGAATTTGATCCGGCTGCTGACAACATGATGTTTTTAATGCACTTTTTGTAATAAAGTGTAGAGATTCCAGCTTTTTCACCAGCGCAGCTCGGCGCTTGGCGGTCAATACGAATAACGGGACGATAGACGATGAAATTTTCCATATCCAGGGACGCCCTCATCAAACCCCTGAACCTAGTAGCCGGTGTGGTGGAGCGCCGCCAGACCCTTCCCATTCTCGCCAATGTGCAGCTAGTGCTGGATGGTCAACAGCTTTCACTGACAGGGACGGACCTTGAGGTTGAGCTGATCGGTCGCGTTGATCTTGGTGAAGCATCAGCGGGTCTGGAAACGGGCGAAATTACCGTTCCTGCCAAAAAGCTGGTGGATATTTGTAAGGCGCTGCCTGATGGAGCGGTTATCGATGTCAGCCAGGACGAACAGAAGCTGATCATCAAGTCCGGCCGCAGCCGGTTTCAGCTGTCCACTCTTCCCGCCAGTGATTTCCCCAGTGTTGAACAAGGACATGGAGGGCAGCGTTTTACCCTCAAGCAAGGCGATCTTAAGCGTCTGATTGAGCGTACCAGTTTTGCGATGGCTCAGCAGGATGTCCGCTATTACCTCAATGGAATGCTGTTCGAAGTGAGCAACGGGATGTTGCGGGTGGTGGCCACTGACGGGCATCGCCTGGCTATGGCTAGCCTCAAAGGTGATATTAATGTCAGCAACACGGCTCAGGTCATTCTCCCAAGGAAAGGCGTTATCGAGTTGGGCAGGCTGCTCATCAATGAAAATGAAGACGCCGAGTTATTCGTGGGCAGTAATCATATTCGAGTTGTCACGCCGGAGTTCACGTTTACGTCCAAGTTGATCGACGGCAAGTTTCCCGATTATGAGCGTGTGTTGCCACGCGGTGGTAGCAAGGTGGTTCTCGGTAGCCGTGCTGATCTCAAACAGGCATTTGCGCGCACAGCGATTTTGTCGAACGAAAAATACCGCGGCATCCGCCTGTTGCTGACCTCTGGCAACCTGCAGATTGTGGCTAACAACCCCGAGCAGGAAGAAGCCGAAGAAATCGTAGCCGTGGACTACGAGGGCGATAGCCTGGAAATCGGCTTCAACGTGAGCTATCTGCTGGACGTGCTGTCTGCGATCAATAGCGAATCGGTGAAGTTCACCATGTCTGATTCCAATAGCTCGGCGTTGGTCGAAGAAGCCGAAAACAGCGACAGCCAGTACGTTGTTATGCCGATGAGGCTGTAATGCCAGCGATTGCGACCCGCAATAACGTCAATCGGCTGTCTTCGGGCAGCCGTTTTTGTATTGTAGCCCTTCTATTTTCATGTTGATCCGTGAGTTGCATCTGTCTCACTTCCGCAATCTGGCACAAGCCAGTTTGGAAGATCTGGATCAGTTCAATTTAATCCATGGCCGTAATGGCAGTGGGAAAACCTCTATCCTTGAAGCGATTCATATGCTTTCTTTGACGCGATCGTTTCGGTCGCGGCAGGTGGAAAGCATCATCCAGTTTGAGTCGTCAGCATTGGTCGTCCGCGCGGTGCTTGATTCGGGGGGAGACCGTCGGAATCTCGGTATTCAACGGGGGAAGGACAAGTCGCTGGTGCTTAAATACGGCGGTGAGCGATTGCGCTCATTTACCGATCTTTCCGGTCTGTTGCCAGTTCAGTTGATCAATCCCGATAGTTTTATGTTGCTGGAGGGCTCCCCGGCAGTAAGGCGCCAGTTTTTGGACTGGTCAGTGTTCCACGTGAAACATCTAGGCTTTTATCAGGAGTGGAGTCGTTATAGAAAGGCGTTGAAACAGCGAAATGCCCTCCTCAGACGTGGTAAACTATCCCCTTCCATGCTGGCGCCCTGGGAAGAAGAAATCGCGCTGACAGGGGCTAAAATTACGGCCATGCGCAGGCGGCAGTTCGAGTTGACGGAAAAGGCGTATCAGGCAATTTCCGCCGAATTGCTGGCAAGCTTGGGTGAGGCGTCTTTCCAGGGGCATGATGTGTCCTTGTCGATGCGCTTTTCGCCCGGCTGGGATGATCGCGAGGGTGAAGGTGGTGAAAGTGCTCTTCTCCAGATTTTGGAGCAGGCTCGGGAGCAGGATGCCAGGCAGGGATTTACCCGAGTTGGGCCTCATCGTGCCGATATCCGCTTTTCCATGAGCGGTTTGCCCGCTCAGGATGTGTTGTCCAGAGGGCAGATAAAAACCGTTGTTTGCGCGTTGAAATTGGCACAGGCGAAGATGTTGATCGCCGAGGGTTTGGATGTGGCGCTGCTGTTGGATGACCTCCCGGCTGAGCTAGACAGACAGCGTAGAGCTGCTCTGTTTTCGGTGGTTTCCCAGTTGGGGGCGCAGGTTTTTGCAACATCCATAGATGAGTCCGATCTGGACGACGCGTGGTTTGCTTGCGCTGAAAAAGTGAAAAGGTTTCACGTGGAACATTGCTGTCGAGGCAATGCCGAGGCAGAAAAATAGGCTTGCTGCAGGGCAAGGCGCTGGTGTTAGAGGCAAAGAATGACTGACGAAAACAAGAACTACGACTCCTCAAGTATCAAGGTGCTCAAAGGTCTGGACGCAGTAAGAAAGCGGCCAGGTATGTACATCGGTGACACCGACGACGGAACCGGGCTCCACCATATGGTGTTTGAGGTCGTCGATAACTCCATTGACGAAGCCCTGGCCGGTTACTGCAGCAAAATACAAATTACCATTCACCCCGATGAATCTATTACGGTTAGCGATGATGGCCGTGGTATTCCGACAGAAATTCACGAAGAAGGGGTTTCAGCAGCCGAAGTAATCATGACCGTTCTGCACGCAGGCGGTAAGTTTGATGACAATACCTACAAAGTGTCCGGCGGTCTTCACGGTGTCGGGGTGTCGGTGGTCAATGCCTTGTCAGAAGAGCTGCGTCTGACGATCCGCCGCGGTGGCAAGGTTCATGAGCAAATTTACAAACACGGTGTTCCTCAAGCTCCACTGGAGGTGATTGGCGACACTGAGCGCAGCGGTACCGAGGTGCGCTTTAAGCCGAGTAAAGAAACATTCACCAACATCGAGTTTCATTTTGACTACCTTGCCAAGCGGATTCGTGAGCTGGCTTTCCTTAACTCCGGCATCAACATTGAACTTCATGACGAGCGCAGCGGTGAAAAGGAAACCTTCTGTTACGAAGGTGGTTTGAGTGCTTTTGTTGGCTACCTGAACAACAATAAGTCGGCGATTAACAATGTCTTCCATTTCAATACCGAAGCCGATGGCATTGGTGTCGAAGTCGCATTGCAGTGGAATGATAGCTTTCAGGAAAACATCTTCTGCTACACCAACAATATTCCCCAGCGGGATGGGGGTACCCACCTAGCGGGCTTCCGTGCTGGCCTGACTCGCAATCTCAACAACTACATTGAAAGCGAGGGCCTGGCTAAAAAGGCCAAGGTCTCAACGACCGGTGATGACGCGCGTGAAGGTCTGACGGCCGTGATTTCGGTGAAAGTCCCCGACCCGAAATTCTCTTCTCAAACCAAAGACAAGCTGGTTTCCAGTGAGGTGAAGACGATTGTCGAGCAGGCGATGACGGCTAAATTTGGCGATTTCCTGCTGGAAAGCCCGAATGAAGCCAAGCAAATTGTCCAGAAAATGCTGGATGCCGCCCGTGCAAGGGAAGCCGCCCGCAAAGCCCGCGAGATGACTCGACGCAAAGGGGCTCTGGATATTGCCGGGCTGCCGGGGAAGCTGGCTGACTGTCAGGAAAAAGACCCTGCCCTCTCGGAACTGTACCTGGTGGAGGGTGACTCGGCCGGTGGTTCAGCCAAACAAGGGCGTGATCGCCGAACGCAGGCCATTTTGCCACTCAAAGGTAAAATCCTTAATGTTGAAAAAGCCCGCTTCGATAAGATGCTGTCCTCCGCCGAGGTGGGCACCATCGTTACCGCGCTGGGCTGCGGTATTGGTAAAGAAGAATTTAATCTGGAAAAGCTTCGCTACCACCAGATTATTATCATGACGGATGCGGATGTCGACGGCTCCCACATTCGCACACTGCTGCTCACCTTTTTCTTCAGACAGATGCCTGAGCTGATCGAAAATGGCTATGTGTATATTGCTCAGCCCCCCTTGTATAAAATTGGTCGCGGCAAGCAACACCAGTACCTGAAAGACGAAGGGGCATTGGCGAACTATTTGACGCAAAACGCCCTGGAAGGCGCCTCACTGTATGTGAATCCCGATGCAGCGCCGATCAGTGGTGCGGGATTGGAAACCCTGGTTAACAGCTATCGTAAAGTTGAGGATATTACTCAGCGGCTGTCGCGCATCTACCCTGCTCGCTTGTTGCGCGAATTGGTTCATCTGCCAACGGTAACACCGGAGCAGCTTTCTGATAGAAGCGCGATGGATAGCTGGGCAACCGCGATGGCTGAAATGACGGTAGAGCTGGAAGCCCGCGATGCGCAGCACCGCTACGACGTGCGGATTGTGGAAGACGCCGAACTGCAGATTTTTGTGCCTGAAGTGCAGATTACTTCGCACGGAGTGAGCACTAACTATCGATTTGGACGAGACCTGTTCAAGTCCGCAGACTACCAGGCTATTGCTGAACTGGGAGAAAGCCTGAAGGGGCTGCTCGAAGAAGGCGCCTACATCAAGCGTGGTGAGCGAACTCAGGAAGTCGAGTCGTTTGACGAGGTGATGCAGTGGTTGATGGCTCAGGCGGAGCGCGGCGTGAACATTCAGCGCTATAAAGGTCTGGGAGAAATGAATCCGGATCAGCTCTGGGAAACCACTATGGACCCAGATGCCCGCCGCATGCTGCGTGTCACGATTGAGGATGCGATTGCCGCTGATCAGATATTCACTTGTCTGATGGGCGATCAAGTAGAGCCTCGTCGGGACTTCATCGAAAGCAATGCACTGAAGGTGGCCAACCTCGACGTGTAATGCCGACGTCTGTCAGAAATAAAAAAGCCCGGCACATGCCGGGCTTTTTTACGGGCGGGGTTTTTGTTCACGGCATTTCTGAACAGCGTGCTTCGATCCACTCCCCCACTTCTTCCGAAAGCTGTTTCGGGTCTCTGTCGTGCGTGTTGATCAGTGCGCCAATATGCAGAGTGACCACACCGGGGCGAATAATCAGGCTTTTCGCCGGCCAGACGCGCCCGGCATTGTGCGCGATGGGTAATATAGGCGCCCCAGCTTTCACCGCGATACCGGCGCCACCGCGCGCATATTTGCCGCGCTCACCATGATTCACTCGAGTGCCTTCGGGAAAGATCAGCAGGTTGTAGCCGTCGCGCAGTCGCTGCGTGCCCTTCTCCATGGTCTGGCGCATGGCTGTGCGTGGATTGCTGCGATCAATGCCAATGGCATTCATCATGCGCAGTGCCCAGCCAAAGAAGGGAATCGACAGCAGCTCCTTCTTGACGACGGTGGCAACGGGAAACAGAAACCACTGCAAATAGAAGGTTTCCCATTGGCTTTGGTGTTTCGCCAGGGCGACGTAGGGGCCATCTGAGGCCTTAGGCAGCGTGCCGATAACTTCCGTACGGACGCCACAGAATAGTCGCAGGCAGAGGATGATCAGGGTGTTGCCAATAACAAAATACCGGCCGCGCAGCCTGAACGGCAAAAACCAAGTGAAAAGAATGCCGCTGATACTGAAGAACAGGGTAATGAACGCATAGGCGGCAAAAAATGCCGCCGAACGGATGGCCAATATCCCGGTGTACAGCGATTTCATGCTTTGCCTTATTTCTTGGCTGGAACCAGCAGCGAAATATCCGCTACCTCCAGAAACAGAGCCTGTAGCTGGCTGAGCAGGGTCAGCCGGTTCTTCTTGAGGGCGTCGTCGTCGGCATTGACCATCACCTCGTCAAAGAAGCGGTCGACCGGGGTGCGCAGTACCGCCAGTGTTTTGAGGCCTTCGGTGTAGTCGCGCTTCGCAAACAGCGGCTCGACTTGCTGGCTGCTCGCCTGCATCGCAACGAACAGGCCCTTCTCCGCTTCTTCCTGCAACAGTGCTTCGTCTACAGCATCGCCCAATGCCAGCTCGGATTTCGCCAGAATATTGGACACCCGTTTGTTGGCGGCGGCCAGTGCGCTGGCTTCTTCCAGTTGCGCGAAGGCCTGTACCGCTTTTACGCGCTGGTCGAAATCGGTCGGGCGGGTAACGCCTTTGGCGCCGACGGCGAGGAAAATTTCCGCACTGATGCCTTGGTCTTCATACCAGGCGCGAAGGCGCTCAAACATATAGTTGAGAATGGTCTGTTGTTGTTCAGTGCTGTTGTCGGCGGCGGCATGCTGTTTAAGCGCGACACCCAGCAACTCACCCAGGTCCAGATCCAGGCCTTTCTCGATAATAATCCGCATGACGGCGAGCGACGCGCGGCGCAGCGCAAAAGGATCCTTAGAGCCCGAGGGCTGCTGGCCGATGCCAAAAATACCGCTGATCGTATCGAGCCGGTCGGCCAGAGCAACGGCAATACCCGCTTCACACTCTGGGAGTGCGTCGCCGGCAAAACGGGGCAGGTACTGTTGCTGCATCGCCTGCGCGATATTGTCGTTCTCGCCGTCATTCACGGCGTAGTAGTAACCGGCGATACCTTGCATATCGTCAAATTCCAGTACCATTTCCGATACCAGATCGCTTTTGCAAAGTTCTGCCGCCCGGCGAGCATCATCAGCGCTATAACTGAGCTGATTAGCTATCGCGGCGGCCAGCGTCGCGACGCGCTCGGTTTTGTCAAAAATACTGCCCAGCTTTTCCTGAAAAACGATACTTTTCAGGCGCTCGCGGCGTTCAGCCAAAGAGCTTTTGCAGTCTGTTTCAAAAAAGAAGGCGGCGTCACTGAGGCGGGGACGAATGACCCGCTCGTTGCCATCAACAACCTTTTTCGGGTCGCTGCTTTCGATGTTTGACACGGTAATAAAGTGCGGCATAAGCTTGCCGTCAGAGTCGACGACATGGAAGTATTTCTGGTGCTCCTTCATCGAAGACACCAAGGCTTCGGCGGGGACTTTCAGGAAGCGTTCTTCAAAGTTGCCCGACAGCGCTACCGGCCATTCAACCAGCGCGGTGACTTCGTCCAGCAGGTCGTCATCGATGACGGCTTGGCCGCCAAGTCGCTGCCCTTCCGCCTCGACCTGATTGCGAATCATCGCCTTGCGGCGTTCGCTGTCCACAATGACCTTGCCTTGGCTTTCCATCTGCTCGACATAGCTTGAGGGAGACTGAATGCTGATCGCACCCTGGCTGTGAAAGCGGTGCCCGCGGCTGTCGCGACCGGCTTCAATGCCCATCACGCTATCGCTGATGACCTCGTCGCCAAACAGCATAATGATCCAGTGGACCGGACGAACAAACTGCTCTCGCTTGGCGCCCCAGCGCATGCGCTTGGGGATGGGCAGCGATGCCAGCGCCTGCTCGGTGATATCTGCAACCAGCGCCTTGCTCAGACTGCCTGCCTGCGTGCTGCGGTAGCAGAGCTTATCCTGCTTGCCATCGTTAGCGATGTAATTGTTCAAGTCTTCCAGCGCAATGCCGTTGCCGCTGGCAAAGGCTTCTGCGGCCTTGGTGGGCTGCCCATCTTTAAACGCAACTTTGACCGGCGGGCCCCATTTTTCGATGGCCTTGTCCGGTGCCTGCTCGTCCAGACCGTTAATCAGCACGGCCAGGCGGCGGGGGGAGGCATAAGCCGTAATGGCGTCGCTGTGCAGCGCTTCACTCTGGAGCTGCTCGGCAATACTTTGCGTGAAAGCTTGTGACAGCGTGTTCAGGGCTTTGGGTGGCAGTTCTTCAGTGCCAATCTCAATCAGCAGATCTCGCTTGCTCATCACGCGTTTCCTTGTTCTGCGCGAAACTGCTCGCGCCAAAGTGCTTTTCGTTCGTCGCTGGCCAGCGGATAGTCGAGCTGGTTGCGCGCCTCATCGTAGGCGTTGGCTACCGCACGGGCCAAGCCACGCACGCGCAGAATAAAGCGCTGGCGCTCGGTCACCGAGATGGCGTGGCGGGCATCCAACAAGTTGAAGGCATGAGAGGCTTTCATCACCATTTCATAGGCAGGCAGGGGCAAGCCCTTGGCGACCAGACGCTGGCTCTCGGCTTCGTAGTGGTCGAAGTTGGCGAACAACTGCTGAACGTCCGCCTCCTCAAAGTTGTAGGTCGACATTTCCACTTCGTTCTGGTGGAACACATCGCCGTAGGTCACTTTGCCTTCCGGGCCTTCGGTCCACACCAGATCATAGATGCTGTCGACGCCCTGCAGGTACATGGCAATGCGCTCAAGGCCGTAGGTGATTTCGCCGGTCACAGGGAAGCACTCGATGCCGCCCACCTGCTGGAAGTAAGTGAACTGGGTGACTTCCATGCCGTTCAGCCAGACTTCCCAGCCCAGGCCCCAGGCGCCCAGTGTGGGAGACTCCCAGTTATCCTCAACAAAGCGGATGTCGTGGACCGTGGGGTCAATACCCAGCATGCGCAGCGAGTCCAGGTACAGCTCCTGAAGATTGTCCGGTGAGGGCTTCATCACGACCTGAAACTGGTAGTAGTGCTGCAGACGGTTGGGATTTTCACCGTAGCGACCATCAGTGGGGCGGCGACAAGGTTGAACGTATGCCGCGTTCCAGCTCTCCGGGCCTACTGCCCGCAAAAAAGTGGACGGGTGAAACGTACCCGCGCCAACTTCCATATCCAGAGGCTGCAATACGACGCAGCCCTGCTTGGCCCAAAATTGCTGCAGACTCAGGATAAGTCCCTGAAAGCTGCTTACATCTGCCTGGTTCACAGTGATCCCCACTTCGTGCGCTGTGCTCAAATCGGTGTCAGAAAGACGGCGATTATACAGGCTTGTGAGCAGCGGGGCGACGCGAGATCGCAGTTGGCTCTGTGTTGGGGCGGCTTGCTATGATTCCCAAAATTCCTCGCGGAGCGGAAACATGGGAAAAATCATTGGTGCCTTGATGGGCTACTTTTCGGGAGGCCTCATTCTGGCTGCCGTTGGCCTGCTTATCGGGCACCTGTTTGACCGAGGCCTGAAGCGGGCCATGGGCATCAATTACGTCGCTGAGCGAGAGCAGCTGCAAAAGGTCTTCTTTGACAGCACTTTTCGCATTATGGGTTACCTCGCCAAGGCCGACGGGCGCGTCTGCGAGATGGAGGTTCAGCAGGCCGAGGCGATATTTACGCAACTGGGGCTGAGTGGTGAGCGCCGCCGTCAGGCGATAGCCCGGTTTAAAGAGGGTAGCGAAGCCGGTTTCGAACTCGAGACTTGTGTCTCGACCTTCATCGAGCACTGCGGACGTCAGCCACTGCTCAAACAGATGCTGATTGAGGCCCTGTTGGCGATGGCCGTTGCTGACGGGACCATCGATCCGGCGGAGGAAAAGGTGCTTCGCCGTGTGGCGCATTTTCTCGGCTTCAATACTGCGCGCTTCGAGCAGCTGCTGAACATGACCCGCGCCCAGCATCACTTCCACTATCAATACTCCTCGAACCGAGAGCAGGCGCACCGTGACAGTCACGACGAACTGGCTGATGCCTATCAGGCGATGGGGATTAACGCGGAGGTCAGCGATGCCGAGTTGAAAAAGGCTTACCGGCGCTTAATGAGCGAGCATCACCCCGATAAGCTGATCGCCAAGGGAGTGCCCGAGGACATGATCAAGCTGGCGACGGAGAAGTCGCAGGACATCCGCGCGGCCTACGATTTGATTCGGCGGCACCGGGGCCTGTCCTGACCCTCTTTTAATACGGCTGTCACGATTCACCTCTACACTGCGCGGCTATTTGGCTTGGGATTGAGGGTGAGACATGCGCGCGCATACATGGAGCGGCCTGACTGTCGTCGTGGCGATGCTGCTGGGCTGTGGGGGTTCTGGAAGCGGTTCAAATAGCGAGACGACTCCCGACCCAGTTGAACGCCGAATTGTGATATCCGGCGCGGGCACTATTGCCGCCGGCCACGTGCAAACGCTGATCGCCGACGTTGATGGCGACGAGGCCGTGGAATGGCGCTGGCAGGTTCTCGAGGGTAATGGCCTTCTTAATTTGCAGCAGATAGACGGTGAGCGCTTCAGCTACCGAAGTGTTGAACCCGGTGCGGCGAGCAGCCTGGTTGTGCGAGCTGCGGCCCGGCAAGAGGGGGCAACTGTGGGGGAATCCACAAAGACCGTCCACGTTTACCCGTCCGAGCATCCCGCCGAAAAACCCCTGATTTCTCTCGGTGAAGACAGAACCGTCGATGAAGCCGCAGCGATCCACCTCCATGCTTCGGCGCAAGCGCGCGGCGGACGCAGCGTGCGAGCCCTGCGATGGACACAGCTCAACGGGCCTGCGGCAAGCGTTATCGGTGCGAGCGACCAGGATACTCTCCAGCTTCAGCTACCGCAGGTGGATCAGCCCGAGACCCTGGTATTCGAGCTTGCTGTGCGTGACAGCGGCGGCTTTGTTGCTCGGAAAACCCTGCGCCTGTACTTGTTGGACAACCTCGTTAATCAGTTACCTGAGGTCGATGCGGGCGAAAATCTGACGGCGAAAAGTCGCGACACGATTCGCTTGTCAGGGCGTGCGTCTGACCCCGATGGGAGTATCAGCGCCGTATTCTGGCGCGCGTTGGGAGAAGACGCTGACCTGGAGATTATTGATGCCGACAGTCTGACCGCGCGGTTTGTGGCGCCACTGACGGCTGTGCCCCGTGAAATGCTTCTGCGGCTTACCGCGATTGATAACGAGGCTGCGGAAGCCCACGATGATATTCGCATTCTGCTGCAACCGGCCAGCAATGCGACCCCGCTGATCCATACCGCTGCGGTAAGCAGTGCTGTTGCCTACAGCGGCGAGACCATCCTCCTGCAGGCGGATGCCAGCGATGCTGATGGTGATCCGTTGAGTTATTTCTGGGAGCCCTTACAGGAAGAAGGCCAGCCCCCCTTGGCGGTGCGAAACGCGCAAGAGACACATGCCGAGCTGACAGTGCCGGCACTGGATGCAGCGATCGAAGTCGATTTGGCCCTGCGTGTGAGTGACGGCGTCGATACCACGACGGCCCTGCGCCGCCTGCAACTGCTGCCGCGACAGGCGGCGGATGTTGATCCATTGAATTGTCTGATGGATCCCTTGCAGATGGGTTGTCCCCTCTACCCCATGTCGGCGTTATTGAATCCCGATGCGTTTGCCGCCTGCGATGACCCTCTCAGCCCAGACTGTCTGCTGGGCGACCTGATCGGTCCCTCGGTGAGAAACTGTTTGAGTGAGCCGACGGCTGCGGGTTGCTACGACGCCTTTTTGGATGTGACGGACCCGAGCTATGTGCTGGAACAGGTCGGTCCGGAAGCGCCCGCCGATGCGTGCACGCCCGCCTATGACGCCGACAGTTTTTACCATTATGCGGGTAGCCTCCATGAGCACACGGCCTATTCAGATGGCACGCCGTTGACCCGCCCGGCGGACGTTTATCGCCGGGTAAAACAGAGCGGTTTTGATTTTGTTGGCAGCGCCGACCACTCTGACAATATCGGTATTCCGCTGTCAGTGGGGCTGAGTCGCGCGGAGTGCAGTGCAGAGGACTTTCTCTACTGCCTGATTCTGGTTGATAAAGACCGGCCACAGGACGCTTTTGCCAAGTGGTCGGCAACGCTGACACAGAGTGAGGCGGCTAGCGACGACAGCTTTACCGCGTTTCGTGGTTTTGAGTGGACCTCTGACCGTTTCGGGCATGCCAATATTTTCTTCTCGCGCAATTACGTCAATGCTAAAACCGGGCCCGGCTACGCCGTGACCATGGCACTGTTCTGGGAGTGGTTCAGCTATCCCGCGCAGTTTGGCGGCGGCAGCGATGGCCTGCTCAGCTTCAATCATCCGGGTCGGGAAGATGATCTGGAGAGTGCCTTTGAGTTTGCCGGTGGAGACCCGGGCTTTACCTTTAATGACTTCCGCTACGTTCCCCACGCCGACTATCGGGTGGTGGGGTTGGAGGTGTTTGGCAAGGGCAGTGAATATGACAGCGATGGCCCGCTCGGCAGTTGGTTCAGCTACGCTCTGGACAAGGGCTGGCACCTTGCGCCGGTGGGCTCGGAAGATCATCACGGGGTTACCTGGGGTGACCCCGATCTGCCTAAAACGGTGATTGTCGCTCGCTCCCGTAAGCTGGACGATCTGCGCGACGCCATGCTTGCCCGGCGCATTTACGCCGTGGCGCAGCATTACAATGATTTGCGCCTCGACTACCACGTTGATGGTCAGGCCATGGGTGCGAGATTACAGCGTCCTGCCGGAACGACTCTGCCCTTTACTGTGACGGTGCGTCGCCACAGCGGCGCGCCGATGAGCAGTGCCCGAATTCAACTGGTGGGGCCGGGGAATGAAGTGATTACAGAAGGGCGTGGCGACACACTGACGGGCACACTCACCGTGTCGGCGGAAAAACGCTATGCCTTTGTGCGGGTTCTGGATGGTGATGCCGGTGATCGCCCCGTTGCCTTTGCGGCGCCTGTCTGGCTGTTGCCGGGTGCGTCTCCCCTGCCCCTCTGCCTGCCGCCCGCGATATGGTCTGGAGATAGCGCCTTGCATCCCCGCCTGCCGTAGCGCTGGCGCTCAGACGTGGCGCGCCTGCTGGATTTCACGGTAGCGGCTCGCCCAGTCTTCAAAGCTTTCCGCATTGAGCGCCGGTGCGTAGAGGAAGCCCTGTACCTTGTCGCAGTGATGATCGCGCAGCAGGCGCCGCTGCTGAAGGTTTTCCACACCTTCTGCAATCACCGACATATTGAAGCTGTGGGCCATGGCGATAATGGCGTTCACCAGCGTCATGCTGTCGCCGCTGCGGTCGATGTCGTGAACAAAGCTGCGATCGATTTTGAGAATATCGAAGGGATAGCGCTTCAGATAGCTCAGCGACGCATAGCCGGTGCCGAAGTCGTCCAGTGACAGTTTCACTCCCAGTGCCTTGAGCTGCTGGAAGCACTCGCGGATTTTGGGATCGTCGTTAATCAGCAGTCCCTCGGTAATCTCCAGCTCGAGTTGTTTGGCAGGCAGCCCGGACTGTTTCAGTGCTTTCTTAACGCTCTCCACCACCTGTGCGCCCTCGAACTGTCGGGCGGAGATATTCACCGCAATACTCATCTCGGGCAGTCCGGCGTGCCGCCAGCGCACCGCCTGCTTGCAGGCGTTGATCAACACCCACTCGCCAATTCCGTTGATCAGGCCACACTCTTCGGCGATGCCAATAAATCGGTCAGGGCCGGGGTTTTTCAGCTCGTTGTTATACCAGCGCAGCAGCACCTCGGCACCGATCAGCTTGTTGGTACTCAGGTCGACGACGGGCTGGTAGTGCAGCTTGAACTCATCTTTTTCAATGGCGCGCCGCAGTTGAGCTTCGGTTTCCAGTCGCTGCTCGGCCTGGCTGCTCATGCCCGCTTCGTAGAAACAGAATTGACCACCGCCGCGGCTTTTAGCGGTAAACATGGCCGCTTCTGCCCGGCGCAACAGGGTTTCGGCGCCGTCGCCATCATCCGGATACAGGGCAATGCCGATGCTGGCGGACAGGGTGATATCGTGAGTGTCGATGGCGAGTGGCTCGCTGATTATCTCGAGCAAGCTGTCGGCAAAAATACGGGCTTCGTCGCGGCAGCTGTTATCGCCAAGGACCACCAGAAATTCGTCGGCCCCCAGGTGCGCCAGCAACTGGTCGTTACGCAAGCAGCGTTGCAGGCGCTCGGCCGTGCTGCGGAAAAGGCGGTCGACGACCCAGTGACCCAGCGAGTCGTTGATATAGCGAACGCGATCCAGGTCGATATGCAGCAATCCAAAGCCGTTGCGTTGTTCAATACTGTGCTGGAGGTTCTTCAGGGCCAGCTGTCGATTGGGCAGGCCGGTCAGCACATTATAGTGCTCGCGAACAAACAGCCGGTTGGCAATCGCCTTGTGTTCGGAGATATCTTCGCAGCTGATCAGATACTGCTCGATGTTTCCTTCGGCATCGTAAATAGCACTGGCCACGGCCGATATATACTCGTCCTGGCCCTGCAGCTGCATATGCAGCTCCCCTTCCCAGTCGCGGCCTTGTTGAAGCGTGGCCAGCGCCTGTTGGCGAGTATCTTCACTGACGCGGGCCAGCATGTCGGCGATATCTTCGCGGCGGCTGTTATCGGGCAGGCGGCTGAGGTTGCGGAATTTTTTGTTGATATAAAGAGGCTGAAATTGCTGGTCCAGCAAGACCAGCGCCGCCGGACTGTGTTCCAGCAAGGTGGCCAGTCGCTCGGCCTCCTCTATGCTGCTGGCAGCGCGTTGTTTGAGGCGTGCAAGACGGAAACTGCTATAGGCGAGCAGCAGTGCCAGTGCGGTCGAAAATACCGCCAGTGCGACCACATTGCTGTCGAATCGGTGCTCGGGCAGCAGCAGACTGCCCGCAGCCAGAATCGCGGCAATCGCTATGGCGACGATGAAGCGCAGATACTCCATAGTGAACTCGGTTAACAGGACGTAGCTATCATGGCAGGGCTACTGACAGGGCGCCAGAAGATTATGCATCCCGTTGGCCAATATACTGCGTTTGTAGAGGTTTCGTTGTTTCTTCGGCATTGATGTCCTGCCGATGGAGGCGTGTGGAAAGCGAGGAAAATCGATCAGCCAACTCATTTTCCGTCAGCAAAAAATCGGGGTTTTGCGGCCCGCTAGGGCTGGCGCGCAGCGAATTAAAGGTCTGGTAAAACAACAGGCCTCCCGGCGCCAGCGCGGCTTCAATCAATGGCAGAATCGGACGGTGAAGATAATAGCTGACAACGATCACGTCATAGCGACTATGCTGCTCGAGCAGCCAGCGCGAGGTGGTGCATTCCAGGTCGATGCACAGGGCGTTAATCGGCAGTTGTTGCTGTGCGGCGTATTCCGACAGTTTGCGAATGGCGGTGGCGGCCTTATCCACTGCATCGACCGCTAATCCGTGGCGGGCGAGCAGCACCGCGTTGCCGCCGAGGCCGCAGGCGAGATCCAGTGCCCGGCCGCTTGTCGGCAGTCGTGCCTGCTGTTGCTGAAGCAGTGCACAGGCGTCGACGGGGAGGTTCGCCTGCTGATAGCGCCGCTCCCATTTGTCGGCAACGGGCATCAACGTCTCCAGAAAGCCGGCATCAGCAGTACCAGCAAGGTGAAGATTTCCAGTCGCCCCAGCAACATCGCGTAACAGAGCATCCATTTGCCGATGTCGGTCACGCTGCTGTAATTGGCGGCGACCTCGCCCAGGCCCGGCCCCATATTATTGATAGAGGCTGCCGTTGCGGAAAAGGCGGAGAGAAAATCCAGCCCGCAGGCCATCATGAACAAGGTAATGCCGATAAACGAAATCAGGTAGACGCCCACAAAGCTCCACACCGCGCTGACCACTTTCGCCTCAACGCGCGTGGAGCCAATTTTCAGTGGAATGACCGCATTGGGATGAATGAGCTGCTTCAGTTCCCGGATGCCCTGCTTGGCAATCAGCATGATGCGCACGGCTTTCATCCCGCCGCCGGTCGAGCCGCCGCAGCCGCCCATAAAAGAGAGCATTAACAGGCCGATGGGGAGGAAACTGGGCCAGGACGCAAAGTCGTCGGCGCCGAAGCCCGCGGTGGTGGCAATGGAGACCGTGTGGAAAATACCGTGAATCAATCCGTCGCCAGGTGTCTGGTCGCCAGTGAAAATCAGGTAGGCGCACACGCAAATCATCGCGATCAGCATCACGCCGAGGTAGAAGCGGGTTTCCGAGTCTGCCAGGTAGTGGCGCAAACTGCGGGCGCGCCACACATGGAAATGGATCGCAAAGCTCATGCCGGCCAGCAGCATGAACACGCTGCATATCATCAGGATCAGCGGGCTGTCGAAGTAGCCCATGCTGGCATCGTGGGTAGAGAAGCCGCCAATCGCCACGGTGGAAAAGGCGTGGCCGATGGCGTCGAAGGGCGTCATTCCCGCCAACCAATAGGCCAGCGTGCAGGCAGCCGTCATCGCTACATACATTAAAAACAGCACTTTTGCGGTGCCGGTAATACGTGGGGTGAGTTTATTGTCTTTCACCGGGCCGGGGATTTCGGCGCGATACAGCTGCATGCCGCCGATGCCCAATATGGGCAAGATCGCTACGGCGATCACGATAATCCCGATGCCGCCCAACCATTGCAGAAACTGGCGATAAAACAAGATGGAAATCGGCAGCTCATCGAGGCCGACGATTACCGTGGCGCCGGTGGTGGTGAGGCCGGAAATGGACTCAAAGACCGCATCGCTGACCGACAGGCCCGGACTGTCCGACAGATAGAACGGCAGTGCACCGAACAAACCCAGAACCGTCCAGAACAGGGAAACCACCAGAAAGCCGTCGCGAATGCCGAGATCGGGCTGGCGGCCGCGGCTGATTCCCCACAACAGCAGGCCGCTGCTGAAGGTAACGACAAAGGCAGAGCTGAATGCGTGCAATGCGCCGTCGTGATAGATCAATGCCAGTGCGGCCGGCATTGCCATCGTCAGGCTGAAAATCATCAGCAACATGCCGATAATGCGGCAGATCGTCATCAGGTGCATGCCGGTCTCCGCTATTTAAAAGAAGGTGAAGCCTACCGAGAACAGCTTCTCCACCAGCTTGATTTTGCTCTTGTCGACCAGGAAGAGAATCAGGTGGTCTTCGCTTTCTACGGTCAGGTGGCTGTGGGCAATCATCACTTCGTCACCGCGCACAATGGCACCGATAGTGACGCCGTCGGGCAGGTCGATTTCATCCAGTCGGCGCCCCACCACGCGCGATGAGCGGCTGTCGCCGTGAGCAATAATTTCCAATGCCTCGGCGGCGCCCCGGCGCAGCGAGTGCACATTGTAAATATCGCCGCGACGCACATGGGTGAGCAGACTGCCGATGGTGATCTGTTGCGGTGACAGGGCAATATCGATTTCGCCGCCCTGCACCAGATCAACATACGCCGGATTGGTAATCAGGGTGACCACCTTGCGCGCGCCCATGCGCTTGGCCAACAGCGAGGACATGATGTTGGCCTCGTCGTCATTGGTCAGCGCCAGAAAGACATCTGTCTCCTCGATGTTTTCCTGCGCCAGCAGCTCGTGGTCAGAGGCGCTGCCGTGCAACACAATGGCGTGGCGGAGCTGCTCTGACAGAGTGCGACAGCGCTCATAGCTGCGCTCGATAATCTTGACGTTGTAGCGGCCTTCGACCGCACTGGCCAGACGTTCACCGATGTTGCCGCCCCCGGCAATAATCAGTCGCTTGTAACGGGTATCCAGCCGCCGCAGTTCGCTCATGACCGGCATGACGTTTTTCTTGGCGGCGATAAAGAACCCCTCGTCACCCGCTTCTACCACGGTAGTGCCGGTGGGCACGATGGCATTGCCCCGCCGGAAAATAGCGGCGACGCGAGTGTCGACTTTGGGCATGTGTTCGCGGATGGTCGCCAGCTCGTTGCCGACCAGCGGGCCGCCGTAATAGGCCTTTACGCCGACCAGTTGCACCTTGCCATCGGCAAAATCCAGCACCTGCAGCGAGCCGGGGTATTGCAGCAGGCGTTTGATATAGCGGCAGACCAGCTCTTCGGGGCTGATGAACACGTCGATGGGAATGGCGTCGACACCGAACAGTTTGGCCCGCGAGGTGTAGGAGCTGGAGCGGATGCGGGAGATTTTGGTGGGGGTGCGGAACAGACTGTAGGCAACCTGACAGGCCACCATATTGATTTCGTCGGAGCTGGTCACGGCGATCAGCATGTCGGCATCTTCAGCCCCGGCGCTGTAGAGCACGTCGGGGTGAGATGCTGAGCCACAGACGGTGCCTATATCCAGCCGGTCTTGCAGCTCGCGCAGGCGCTCGGCGTCCTTATCGACCACCGTAATATCGTTGTGCTCGCTGGCCAGATTTGCCGCCAGTGTGCCGCCGACCTGACCGGCGCCAAGGATAATAATTTTCATAAGCTTTCAGTAGTTGCCCTGCACCAATGGCGCAATTGTGCGGTGTTTCGCCGCTCCGGCTCAAGCAATTCCTCAGCCATTTACCTTGCGCAGCGCGGCATAGAAGAAGCCATCGGGGCCGTCGACGCTGGGCAGCAGCTGTCGGCCGACCCCGCGATCCAATCCCCAATCGGCATCAATAGTCTCTGCAAGCGCCTTCGGCTGGCGTTTCAGGAAAGCCTGAACTTGCTGTTCGTTTTCCTGCGGGAGCACGGAACAGGTGGCGTACAGCAGCAGGCCACCGGGTGCCAGACACTCCCAGAGGGCGTCGAGGATGCGGGACTGAAGCTTGGCCAGCGCGGGGATATCGTCGGCGCGGCGGTGCAGGCGAATATCCGGATTGCGGCGCAGCACGCCGGTAGCGCTGCACGGGGCATCCAGCAGGATGCGGTCAAAGGCCTGGCCGTCCCACCACTCGTCAGGCTTCGCGGCGTCTGCGGCAATACAGGCGGCGCGAAGACCGAGGCGTTCGAGGTTTTCTTCAATGCGGGTCAGGCGAGAGGCGTCGACGTCCAGCGCCAGCAGCGAGTCGAGTTGCGGCTCGGCTTCCAGAATAGCACCGCTTTTGCCGCCGGGTGCCGCGCAGGCATCCAGTACGCGTTGACCGGGCTGAAGGTCGAGCAGTGTGGTGCAAAGCTGAGCGGCTTCGTCCTGAACCGATACCGCGCCGTCGTTGAAACCGGGCAGGCGATCGACCGCGCAGGCTTGCGGAAGTCGCAGGCCCAGCGGGGCAAAGTCGCAGCAATTGGCACTAATATCGGCGGCGCTCAATTGTTGAAGGTAGCTGTCCCGATCAGCGTGAAGGCGGTTTACGCGGAGGCAGAATGGCGGGTGACTGTTATTGGCTGCGAGTACCGCTTCGGCCTGCTCTGGCCAGGCACGCGTAATGGCCTTATACAGCCACTCGGGATGGGCGCTGGCCGCCGCCGGGGGCAGTCCGGCAAACAGCGCCTCGCCGTCGCGCTGGCAGCGGCGCAAAATAGCGTTGCACATCCCCGCTGCCCATTTTTTTTTCAGCTTGCGACAGCCGTCCACTGCGCTGTTTATCGCGGCGTGGGGAGGAACCCGGGTATGGAAAAGCTGGTAGGCACCGATATAAATCAGCATGCGCACATCGTCGTCGCGGTGCTTCAGGCCCTTACTGAAACAGGGCTTCAAGGCAGCGTCGAGACGCCAGAACTGGCGCAGCGTGCCGTAACACAACTCCCGGTAAAGGGGGCGTTGGTTGTCGGGCAGCGTGCGTTCTTCAATGGGGAGCTGGCGGCTCAGGGATTCGCCGTTGCGCACGGCGGTCAGGCAGCGGGCGGCGGCGACGCGGGGGCAGCTCATCGTGCGCCCAACACAGTGCCGGGCTGGAAGCGCGCGGAATGGCCGTTGAGCAGTTCGGCGGCATCCATTTGGCGGGCGTTGGGCAGTTGCAGGCTGAGCAGGCGCAGGGCGCCTTCGCCACAGGCGACCACAATACCGCTTTTATCGCTGCCGAGGATTTCTCCGGGCTGGCCGCTGCCGGTTTCCGGCGTTGCCCGCCAGATGCGCAGCCGATCTTCACCGAGTTGGGTGTAGCAGACCGGAAATGGCACAAAGGCGCGAATGCGACGGTCGAGTTCTGTCGCGCTGAGCGTCCAGTCGATATCGCCCTCGGCCTTGTCGATTTTCGCTGCATAGTTGCTCAGGCTATCGTCCTGCACTTCGGGTTGCACGGTGCCGCTGGCAAGCTGATCCAGTGCATCCAGCAGCGCCGGACCGCCGAGCGTTGCCAGCTGATCGTGCAGGCTGGCCGAGGTGTCCTCGGGACCGATCGGGCAGCGCACAATGTGCAGCATGTCACCGGTGTCCAGGCCCGCAGCCATCTGCATGATGGTGACGCCCGTTTCTGCATCGCCTGTCTCAATAGCGCGCTGGATTGGCGCCGCACCTCGCCAGCGCGGCAGGATGGAGGCGTGTACGTTCACGCAGCCAAGGCGGGGAAGGTCCAGCACGGCCTGAGGAAGAATCAAGCCGTAGGCCACCACGACCATCAGGTCGGCGCCCAGCGCCGCCAGAGCATCGCGGTCGTCCTGCGCTTTGAAGTTAAGGGGTTGGTATACCGGCAGGCCGGCCGCTTCGGCGAGGGCTTTCACCGGGCTGGGGCGTGGCTTCTTGCCGCGCCCGGCCGGGCGATCGGGTTGGGTATAGACTGCAATAACGTCATGGCGGCCGTCGTCCAGCAGGGCTTTCAGGTGCTGGGCAGCGAATTCAGGGGTACCGGCAAAAACCAGCTTCAATCGGGTGTCGGGCACCAGCGGTCTCCTATACCTTCGCCTCGCGTTTGTGTTTTTTCTCCAGCTTGCCGCGAATGCGGTTGCGCTTGAGGGGCGAAATATAGTCGACAAACAGTTTGCCGAGCAGGTGGTCCTGTTCGTGCTGAATACATACGGCGAGCAGGCCCTCCGGCTCCATCTCGAAGGGCTTGCCGTCGCGGTCCAGCGCGTTTACGCGAATGTGGCGTGGACGTTGTACCGCCTCGTAAAAGCCAGGCACAGACAGGCAGCCTTCGTCGTATTGGAACAGCTCTTCATCGAGCACGGTGATCTCGGGGTTGATGAAAACCAGCGGCTCACTGCGGTCTTCACTGATATCAATGACCACGATTTGTTCGTGAACATCTACCTGACTGGCAGCGAGCCCGATACCCGGCGCTTCGTACATGGTGTCGAACATGTCGTCGATCAGCGCACGAATGCGGTCGTCTACCTCGCTTACCGGTTTTGCGACGGTGCGCAGGCGTGGGTCGGGAAATTCCAGTATCTCAAGGACAGCCATAAGTGATTGTGACCAAGTTGTCGTGTATGTTGCCTAACTATTGCTAATATAAGGATTATTCGCAAACGCCGCGCGGCGTTGCAGGCCTGACAGGCGGGGCGTTTGTGCCACGCTGATGCAGCCGCCTAGTATACCGCGAGCGCCGTGGAATTTCCTGATTCGTCGGCCATAATTGCCGATGAACTGTGTTAAGGACCGAAAGTATGAAAAATACCGTGCTGGGTTTGCTGTTAGCGGTGTTGGTCAGTGTTGCCCAGGCCGGCGATGTGTTGTCGCTGAAAGCCGGTCATCCACAGACCTATGTGGTAAAGCGCGGTGATACGCTGTGGGATATCTCGGCGATGTTCCTCGACGACCCGTGGCTCTGGCCGGAATTGTGGTACTACAACCCTCAGGTTGAGAACCCCCACCTGATTTATCCCGGCGACGTGCTCAAACTGATGTGGGTCGATGGCCGTCCGGTGCTGGTGCGCAACCCCGAGGCCGGGAATACGGTGGTCAAGCTCAGTCCGCAGATGCGGATTTCCGATATTGCCGACGCCATTCCTGCCATTCCGCTGGACGTCATTGCCCCGTTTATGACCCGCAGCCGGGTGGTCAGTAATGAGGAGCTGGAATCGGCGCCGTATGTGCTGTCGGGCAAGCGCGGCAATATCGTTGCGGGTGCCGGTGACGAAATCCTCGGTCGCGGCGATTTTTCCGGCCAGGACAATTACGGCATTTACCGCCGTGGCAAGGTCTATGTCGATCCCCGCAGCCGCGAGTTGCTCGGTGTTGAAGCCATGGATATCGGCTCTGCCCACTTGCTGCAGAGCGAAGGCGATATTGCCACATTGGCGCTGAATCGCAGTACGCAAGAGATTCGTCGGGCTGACCGCTTCCTGCCGCTGGAGAGTCGTGAGCTGGTTGCTCGGTTTGAACCCAGTGCGCCCCAAGATCCACAGAATGGCTTCATTATTGCCGTCGAGGGTGGTCTGACCCAGATTGGCAGTATGGATGTAGTGACGCTGAATCTGGGGGATCGCAACGAGCTGCAAAGTGGCGATGTGTTGGCGATTTATACCACCGGTGTCGTGGTTCGCGATCCGGTAACGGGCGAGCGCCTGCAAACCCCCGATGTACGCGCTGGGGTGCTGATGGTGTTCCGCACATTTGAAAAAGTCAGCTATGCTCTGGTGCTCAAGGCGGAGCAAACACTCAAGGTTGGCGATAAAGTCCGCAATCCCTGACAAACGAGCGCGCTGTGGCGCGCTCAGGCTAGCCGGACCGTCATGCAAGGATGCAGACCATGGACGAAGCCGCTCTCTGCTGGCTGCAGTTGCAGCGCAGCATCAAACTCCCCAGTGCGCACTGGCGTGCGCTCATGCTGCTATTCCGCCACCCTGACGAATTGATATCCGCGAGTCGTGCAGAGCTGGAAGCGCGGCTGCCCGTTACGCTCGATGCGCGGGCGTCACGGCTCCTGGATGATCGATTGCGTCGAGAGTTCGCACAGCGGCTCGCCAACCATGCGCAGCGAGAGAGCCTGCGCGACGTTCTGACGTCAGCAGAGTGCTCCCTGCGGTCCTTGGGGGACAGTGAATACCCGGCTCTGCTGCGGGAAATTCATGATCCGCCGCTGCTGCTCTACCTCCGTGGCCGTCGGGAGTTGCTCAGTAAGGCAATGCTGGCGATGGTGGGAAGCCGCCGGGCCAGCCGTCGTGGCGAGCAGGATGCCCAGGCCTTTGCCCGCGCACTGGCCGACAGCGGTTTCACTATCGTCAGTGGTCTGGCGCTGGGAATTGATGCGGCAGCTCATCGTGGTGCACTGGATGCCGATGCCAGCACGGTGGCCATACTGGGCTGCGGCGTGGATGTCTGCTACCCGAGACGCAATGCCGACTTGTATGGGGCGATTGCTGATAAAGGTTTGCTGCTGAGTGAATACCCACCGGGGGCGGAGCCACTGCGGCACCAGTTTCCTCGCCGCAACCGCATTATCAGTGGTCTGTCGCTCGGGGTGCTGGTGGTGGAGGCAACCACACGGAGCGGCTCGCTGATCACCGCAAGGCAGGCGCTGGAACAGAATCGTGAAGTCTTTGCCCTGCCCGGTTCGATACACAGTCCGGCCAGCCGGGGCTGCAATGCGTTAATTCGAGAAGGTGCCAAACTGGTGGAAACCCTCGACGATATTCTCGCTGAATTGCCGCCACAGCCCACCGGGGTGCCTGCAGGCATTCCGGTAGCGCAGGAAGCAGAAGCCGAGCCTCCGCCGCTTTATGCGCTTCTGGATGATGCGCCCCAGAGCCTCGAACAACTGGCTCAGCGCAGCGGCATGACCGTAGCCGCCTTATTGTCTGCGCTCAGTGAACTGGAATTGGATGGTTGGGCCGAACAGGCCCACGGCGGCTGGCAGCGCTGTCGCTGATTTGCAATGGTTGCCGCCTTTGGGTAACTTGCCCGCGTTTACTCACCTCTTGTCGCAGGTTTCCGCTTGCCATGAATGCTATCTCCCAGTTTCGCCTGCGTCGTGCGGCCGATGTGCTGCTGGCTGGCGGCGTTGTCTGCCATCCTACGGAAGCGGTGTGGGGGCTTGCCTGCCTACCTGGCGATGCGGCGGCGGTGGCCCGTATCTGCGAACTCAAGCAGCGCGATCCAGCCAAAGGGCTGCTGATTGTGGCTGACAGCGTGGCAAGGATAGCGCCGCTGCTGTCCAGCTTGCCAGAGGAGCGTCAGCAGGCATTGTTGCAGAGCTGGCCTGGCCCGGTGAGCTGGGTTATTCCTGACCGGGAGTTTGTGCCGGAATGGGTTCGTGGTCGCTTTGACAGTGTGGCTGTTCGGGTAAGTGATCACCCACTTACGGGAGCCTTGTGTCGTGCGACAGGCAGTTGCCTGGTGTCGACCTCAGCCAACCCGGCAGGCCTGGAGCCGGCCCGCAGTCAGTCGCAGGCGCAACGCTATTTTGCCACCGCGGTGGATTATTATTTGCCGGGTCGGCTGGGCGGTCGCCTGCAACCGAGCTGTATCCGCGACGCCCTCACGGGCGACATTCTTCGACCGGGTTAGGAGTCCCTATGAGTCACGTCGATATCGCCGCTGTTAAGCAGTACTTGCTGTCGTTGCAAGATCATATCTGCGCGGAGCTGGAGGTCTGCGATGGCCAGGCCCGTTTTGTGGAAGACGATTGGGGACGCGGTCGCAGCCGGGTGATGACGGATGGGGCGCTGATAGAGAAAGGTGGCGTCAATTTTTCCCATGTTCAGGGTGACACCATGCCCGCCAGTGCCACGGCACACCGTCCGGAACTGGCCGGGCGCCGGTATCAGGCAATGGGGGTATCGCTGGTAATTCATCCGCTCAATCCCTATTTGCCGACCAGCCACGCGAATGTACGCTTTTTTGTGGCGGAAAAAGACGGCGAAGAGCCGGTGTGGTGGTTCGGCGGCGGCTATGACCTGACCCCTTATTACGGCTTTGAAGAGGATTGTCGGCACTGGCACCAGACCGCGTTCGAGGCCTGTGCGCCGTTTGGTGACGAGGTGTATCCCCGTTACAAGCAGTGGTGTGACGAGTATTTCTATCTCAAGCATCGCGATGAAGCGCGCGGGGTTGGCGGCCTGTTCTTCGATGATCTGAACGAGGGCGGCTTCGAACGCAGCTTTGGATTTATGCAGGCGGTCGGCGATTCTTACTGCAAAGCCTATGTGCCGATTCTGCAGCGCCGTCGCGACATGCCCTGGGGCGAGCGTGAGCGCCAGTTCCAGCTCTACCGTCGCGGCCGTTACGTTGAGTTCAATTTGGTGTTTGACCGCGGCACGCTGTTTGGTCTGCAAAGCGGCGGCCGTACCGAATCCATACTCATGTCACTGCCACCCTTGGTGCGATGGGAGTATAATTGGCAACCCGAAGACAACAGCCCTGAACAGGCTTTGTACAGGGACTTTCTGCCACCTCGGGATTGGTTAGCCTAGCCCTATGGATACAGTCGATCAGTACGCGGTGTTTGGTAACCCCATCAAACACAGCAAATCTCCGCAGATTCACGCGGCGTTTGCCGAGCAAACCGGACAGACGCTTCACTACCGCGCCCACAAGGTTGAGCTGGGCCGTTTTGCCGAAGTGGCTGCGGAATTTTTTCGCAACGGCGGTCGCGGACTCAATATTACGGTGCCCTTCAAGCTGGATGCCTTTGAGTTTGCCGACGAGCTGAGTGGTCGAGCGCGGCTTGCCGGTGCGGTGAATACCCTGGCGAGTGGTGAGGATGGCCGTATTTACGGCGACAACACCGACGGCGTGGGGATGGTCCGTGACATGAACGACAACCTCGGCTGGCAGATCAGTGGCCGCCGGGTGTTGGTACTGGGCGCTGGCGGTGCGGTACGCGGGATTCTGGGGCCGCTGCTGAAACAGCGACCAGAACGGCTGCTGGTCGTTAATCGCACGGCATCCAAGGCAGAGTCACTGGCGGAACTGTTTGCCGATATGGGCGATGTAAGCGGTGGTGGCTACGAGCTGTTGTCAGAGGGCCAGTTTGACCTGATTGTGAATGGCACCAGTGCGAGTATGAGTGGCGACTTGCCGCCGCTGCCTGGCAGTATTCTCAGTAATGACTGCTGCGCCTATGACATGATGTACGGCGCCGATCCCACCCCCTTTATGCGGTGGGCGGCCTCCGAAGCCGCCTGGGCGGTGTCAGACGGCTTGGGGATGCTGGTGGAGCAGGCCGCCGAGTCTTTCTGTATTTGGCGGGGTGTTCGCCCCGATACCAAACCTGTTATCGAAATGATTCGCCAGTCGCTGTCAAACTGAGCGCGGCGCTAAAGGAAACCCATTATGTTGCTTGTTGTGGCCACGCTGATTGTCGGCCTGGTGTTGCTGGTTTGGAGTGCTGACCGCTTTGTGATGGGAGCGTCGGCAACCGCGTCGATTCTCGGTGTTTCCACCCTGGTGGTCGGCATTCTGGTGGTGGGGATTGGCACCTCCGCGCCTGAGATGTTGGTGTCGGCACTGGCAGCACTGGATGGTCAGTCGGGGCTTTCCGTCGGCAATGCTTTGGGCTCGAATATCACCAATATTGCGCTGATTCTCGGCCTGACGGCCTTGTATATTCCCCTTCGTGTGCAGAGCAAGCTGATTACCCGCGAACTGCCCTTACTGTTACTGGTGATGGTGATTGGCTACTTCCTGTTGCGCGATGGCGTGCTGGATGTGCTCGACGGAACGATTCTGTTATGCGGCTTTGTCGCGGTGATCTTGCGCCAGCTATGGGAAGCCAAACACAGCCCCGGCGATGCCATCGAAGCCGAGTTTGAAGAGGAAATCCCTCACGATATGTCACTTCCGGTGGCGTTGGGCTGGCTGCTGGTGGGCTTGCTGCTGCTAATGGGCTCGGCGCGAATGCTGGTCTGGTCGGCGGTGGAGTTGGCGCAGGCTTTTGGGGTCAGCGATCTGGTGATCGGCCTCACCGTGGTGGCAATCGGCACCAGTCTGCCGGAGTTGGCGGCATCGGTCGCGGCGGCGCGCAAAGGTGAGCACGATATTGCGATCGGCAATGTCATCGGTTCTAACCTGTTCAATCTGCTGGGGGTGATGGCATTGCCCGGCCTGCTGTCGCCAGGGGCCATTGATAGCGCGGTGGTCAGCCGGGATTACCCGCTGATGATCATGCTCACGGCGGCTTTTTATCTGGTGGCTTTCGGCCCGCGCAAGGCGCCGGAAATACGGCGCTACGAGGGCGGCCTGCTGTTGCTGGTGTACTTGGCGTATCTCGGCTATCTACTCGTCGACACCGGTGCCATCGCCGTCTAACTCGGCAATGTGCTGGTCCTTCAGGCGGCTGTAGTTGGCGGAGCTGTAGCAAAAGTAGTCAAACTCTTTCTCGCTCAGTGGGCGCACCGGCTTGGCGGGGCTGCCCACGTAGAGGTAGCCGCTTGCCAAGCGCTTGCCCGGTGGCACCAGGCTGTTGGCGCCGACCACCACATCATCCTCGAGAACTGCCCCGTCCATCACGATACAGCCCATACCGATCAGCACACGACTGCCAATCTCACAGCCATGCAGGGTGACGCTGTGGGCAACGGTGACGTCATTGCCGATGCTCAGCGGATAACCGTCGGGGTTGTAGGGGCCGGCGTGGGTGATATGCAGTACCGAGTTGTCTTGAATGCTGCAACGTTCGCCAATGCGGATGCGATGCATATCGCCTCGCACGGTGGTATTCGGCCATATCGAACTGTCCCGGCCAATATGTACATCGCCAATGACGACGGCACTGGGGTCAACAAATACACGCTCGCCAAGCTGGGGTGTCTGTCCATTAAAGCGACGAATATAGTCGTTGGCGCAATACGGCATGGTGTGGCTCCGGTTGTTAAGCATTTGCTCCATTGTAACCAGCCAAATCCCCGGCGGAAATCGGCCTGAAGGCAGCCGTCGTACCGGACTATCTGGTAAGCTGGACACCTGAATACGGCAATTTGAGAGTAGCTGAATATGTATGCCGAGCAATCACTCCCCGACTTTTCTGCACTGAATCCTGACGATTACCCCGTGCAGTGCGATGCCCTGTTGAATGACAGCCGAGAGGCGGTGGCTGCGCTGCTGGAAGAAAGCGGGACGCCGAGCTGGGACAGCCTCATGGAGCCGCTGGAGGCCGTAAATGACCGCATCGGCCAGTTCTGGGCGCCACTCAGTCACCTGCACTCGGTGATCAGCGGCGAAAAATGGCGCACTGCCTACGATGAATGCCTGCCGCTGCTCACTGCCTACAACAGTGAAATGGGACAGAATCGCCCGCTCTACGAGCGTGTTAAAGCCTTGGCCGACAGTCCTGAATTTAACGACTTGCCCCAGCCTCGCAAGCAGGCGGTACGCAATATGCTGCGGGATTTCACCCTCTCTGGTGTCGCGTTGGAGGGGGAAGCGGCACAGCGCTTTACTGCCATCCAGCATCGCTTGAGTGAGCTGTCCACACGCTTTTCCAACCACGTTCTTGATGCTACCGATGGCTGGGAAAAGTTTATCGACGATCGCGAGCAGCTTGCCGGCGTGCCGGATTCGGTGCTCGAAGGTCTGGCGGCGTCAGCCAAGGCCAAAGAGAAATCCGGTTACCGCCTGAGCCTGGATATTCCCTCTTACCTGCCGGTCATGCAGTACTGCAACAACCGTGAATTGCGACGTGAACTGTACGAAGCCTACGTTACCCGTGCATCGGCCCTGTCGCCCAGCGGCACCCAGTGGGATAACGGCCCGCTGATGGTCGAGATCCTGCAGTTGCGGCAGGAGTTGGCGCAGCTACTGGGTTTTGCCAATTACGCAGAGGATTCGCTGGCCAGCAAAATGGCACCGAGTTGCGATACCGTGCTGAATTTTCTGGGTGAGCTGGCCGAGGCCAGTCGTCCGGTCGCCGAGCGCGAACTGGCGGCGTTGAAAGCCTTTGCTGCGGACCTTGGGCAGGCCGAGTTGGCGGCCTGGGATGTGCCCTACTTCAGCGAAAAACTGCGCGAGAAGCAGTACGCGGTATCCCAGGAGGAGCTGCGTCCCTACTTCCCTGCTGAGCGGGTGCTGGATGGGCTTCTCACGGTGACGGGTGAGCTCTTTGACTTGAGTTTTGCGCCGCGCGAAGCGCCGCTGTGGCACGCCGATGCCCGTTGCTTTGATGTGCTGCGCGATGGCGAGGTGATCGCCCAGTTCTATCTGGATATCTACGCGCGGGCCAACAAGCGAGGCGGTGCATGGATGGCGGATTGCCGGGGGCGCCGACAGTTGGCGGACGGTCTTGTACAGCGCCCGGTCGCTTTTCTGGTATGCAATTTTACCCCGCCGACGGAATCGCGGCCTTCCCTGCTGACGCACAATGAAGTGACCACCCTGTTCCACGAGTTTGGGCATGGCCTGCATCATATGCTGACCCAGGTGGATTGCCTGTCGGTGTCGGGCATTAACGGTGTCGCCTGGGACGCTGTAGAGCTGCCCAGTCAGTTTCTGGAAAACTGGTGTTGGGAGAAATCTGTGATCCCGCTGATTTCCGGTCACTATCAAACAGGAGAGCCATTACCTGAGGCCCTTCTGGACAAACTGCTGGCGGCGAAAAACTTCCAGTCGGGGATGCAGATGTTGCGTCAGATTGAGTTTGCTCTGTTTGATTTCCGCCTGCATATGCAAACTGACATTCGTGATGAGGCGCAAATTGACGAGCTCATGGCTGAGGTCCGCGACCAGGTGGCTGTATTGCTGCCGCCGGCGTTCAACCGCTTCCAGAACAGCTTTTCCCATATCTTTGCCGGCGGTTACGCGGCCGGTTATTACAGCTACAAATGGGCAGAAGTCCTGTCGGCTGATGCATTCTCACTGTTTGAGGAGCAGGGCGTCATGGACCCCGGTGCGGGGGCTCGCTTCCGTCGGGAAATTCTTGAGCAGGGCGGTGCGCGCGATGCGGAAGAACTGTTCCGCAACTTCCGCGGTCGTGAGCCCGCGAACGATGCCTTGCTGCGACACAGTGGCATTCTACCCAATCGTTCGGGAGGGACGGCGTGATGGCGACGGAATTCAGACCGCGGCGGTTTATCGCAGGAGCGGTGTGCCCCAAGTGTGCGGAAATGGATAAAACGGTCATGTACCGCGTGTCCGATGTAGAGCAGGTGCGTGAGTGTGTACGCTGCGGCTTTAAGGAATCGATCCGCGATGATGCCGATGGCGTGGCCGAACCGACGACGCGTGTGAACCAGCCCCGTCCGGGAGAAAAGCCGCTGGCCCACGAAGATGAAATCGCGATCGTGTCCTTGCTGGACCCCCGTGAAAAACCGCCTCGCCGCGATCATTAATGGGAATATTGCAGGCTCAGCGCCGTGGAACGTATTTCCGCGCCACTTATCTATACTTAGAGTAACGGCGTGACGCGGTTTCGACCGCTGTGGAGGTAGCAGCATGTTGGAGTTATTGCCTATTCCCTTTCCCCACGTGGTGGGCCTGCGGGTGTCTGGCAAGGTTAATCACACAGATGTAGAGCAGTTGCGTGACAGTGTGGCGCGTAAACTTGAGAGCGAAGATCATCTGGGTATCTATATCGAGCTGGAGCATTTTCAGGGCTTCACTCTGCGTGGCCTGTTGCGCGAAATGCGCTTTGTCGCCAGCTTTTTCAAACGGATTACGCGTACGGCCCTGGTGGGTGAAGCGCGCTGGTACAGCCGCGCGGCGCAGTTGATAACGCACTGGATGCCCAATGCAGAAATTGAGCACTTTACCGATATCCAGCGCGACGAAGCGCTGCTTTGGGTGAGCGAGCGCGATGTTGGCGCGTTTTCAGGTTGATGTGACAGCTGGCGCGATCAACCCCCGGAATGGCAAGGCGCAAGGCAGTAAGCAGACAGCAGTAAGGTAATGACTCCGCATGGCATCTCCCTCTCCCGCAACAGCGAGTTCCTCTATTAAGGTCTGGGATGGCTTTGTCCGTATATTTCACTGGCTGCTGGTGGCCTGTGTTGCTTTTGCTTGGTGGTGCGGTGAGCAGGGCGGCGAGTGGATGGTTTGGCATATGCGTTGTGGCTATACCGTGCTGGGCCTGGTGATCTTCAGGCTGGTGTGGGGCTTTGCTGGACCCTTCTACGCGCGCTTCGCCCAGTTTGTGCTCTCCCCAACAACCGTGCTGCGCTACGGGCGAGAACTCATCAAGCGTCGTGAGCCTCACTATGTGGGGCACAACCCGGTCGGCGGCTGGGCGGTTATCTTGCTGCTGATGTTCTGTGCATTGCAGGCCGGTACCGGACTGTTCGCCAACGATGAAATTTTCAATGAAGGCCCGCTGGCCCATTGGGTGGATTACGACCTGAGCGTCGCCATTACCGAGTGGCATGAAATACTGTTCAATGGCCTGCTGGCCGTAGTGGCTGTGCATGTTCTTGGGGTGTTTTACCACCAGGTAATTCGTCGTGAAAATCTGATTTCGGCGATGTTCCACGGCAAAAAGCCGGCGGCGGACGCCGTCGACGCAGCGCCTGCCACGGCGCCAAAAGCGCGTAACGGCTTGGGGATTGTGGTGGCCGTTGTGGCAGGGCTGTTGGTGTGGGGGCTGATCAGTCTTTAAAGTTGTCGTGACAGCCTTTGCAGCTTTTTGCGACGTCCATAAACGCGGGCGCTACACTGGCTTTATCACCGCTTTTAGCGGCTTCCGCGAGGACGGCCGCGCTTTCTTGGAAAGCGGTCATGCGTTCGTTGAAATCGTCCCAGTTCTTCTCTATGGCGGGCAGTGCATCGCTGTCATCATCGCTGTAACTGCCGGGAATGAAGCCCTCTAATGGCATGGTGCTCAAGGTGGCGACATTCGCAGCGCGGCGGCTGAAATCTTTGCCATCCCAGTCCAGTTTGCCCTTCATCATGTCGCCCATCGGACCGAAATTCCAATAGATGGCGGTAAAGATGCCCTGCCGGTAGTCGATGGCGTCTTCCGGGTCTGGAGTGGCGAGTGCCAGCGTACTGGCGCTCAGCAAGCCGGCGGTCAGGCTGAGAACGGCCATTTTCTTCATGGTGATTTCCTCTCTCTTCATTACAGGGAAATGATCCACTCTCCACTGGATAGCGGATCTAACAAATCCATTAATGCCCTACCATACTACAGCGCTGCGGCGTTGGGGTGGGTTGGAATGCCGCAGTCAGTCGCCGTTGAAGCCGCTTTTCTCAGCCTGACGCAAAACGTCGCGCCAGGTGAGAATGCCGAGTGGCTGATTCTTGTCGTTGATAACGGGGAGACCGGAAACCCGGTGTTCGTTCAATCGTTGGATCGCGGTTTGCAAGTCCTCGTCGGGGCGCAGGGTGACCAGTGCCCGACTCATGATTTGGTGAGCCAGCTTGTTCAGCGTGGCAAGGTCTTTCGCCGTCTCGGCGGGGGTGCCGATATTGGGGCTGATGGCAGCGAGCAGGTCGCGGTCAGAAATAATGCCCCGCACCTGCCCTGCGTCCATTACCACAAGGTGGTGAAATCCCGTCTGCTGAAACAGTTCCCTCAGCGTTGCCAGGCGGTCATCGGCGTCGACGGTGACCACCGGGGTGCTCATCAGCGCATCGACCCGCATGGTATCGCCCTATTCCTCGACGACGGCGAACTGCATGCCCGCGTGTTGTTCCAGGCGTTGCATCAGGGTAACGCCCATGCTGCTGGCTGGCGTCCAACTGCCGCCGGCACACTGTGATTCATTGACATCGCGGGCGAGGCAGAGAGCGGCTTGGGAAATCATTTTGGCGGTGGCGCCGTAACCGGGATCGCGGTCGCCAGTCACCTTGCATTGCAGTGTTTCGCCGTTGCCGGACAGTGCGTAGAAGCGCATATCGAAAAAGCCCTTTTGCTGGGCTTCAGGACTTGGACCCTCACCGGGAGCGGGTAACAGTTTTTCCAGCAACCAGCGTCCCGGTTTGATGGCGGCTCCCAGCATAAAGGCGGCGAGGCCGCCGCCGATGGCGGAGGCTCTCAGGCGTCCGGCGAGGCCGGTGCCGGTCAGCATAGTTTCTTCGTAGCGGAAATTATCACCGTAGGCTTTGTTCAGCAGGTAGTGGCTGCGCTGCACGACGCGGGTGTTAATCGCTGCCATGATAAAGGGCGACATCCATCGACCGCTGATAACATCCAGCTCGGCGAGGCCGGGGTTGCGCTGTCGGCCGTGGAAGCCTGCGCCGGGGCACAGCAGGTAGGGGTCAGCCATTTGCTTGCGTAGCGCCGGATCTTCGGAAGCCTCTTTCATGACGTTCAACAGGCTGGCAAAGGTGCCGCCCGACAAGCCGCCCTTTGCTGCCTTGACGCGCATGCGGATATCTTCGCTGGGGTGGCCGTAGCGCTCGCGAAAGTGTGTCTGGGTAAACAGCACGCCGAGGTCTGAGGGGATGGAGTCGAAGCCGCAGCAATGGACCAGTCGGGCACCGCTCTGGCTGGCCGTTGTCTGATAACGGTCGATCATGGCGCGTATCCAATGGACTTCGCCGGTGAGGTCGCAGTAATCCGTGCCGGTTTCTGCGCAGACTTTGACCAGCGCCTCACCATACAGTGCATAGGGACCAACGGTGGACAGCACTACCTGGGTTTTGGCGGCCATGGTGCGCAATGAGACTTCGTCGCTGGAGTCGGCAATCAGCAGTTCGGGTTTGTCCCCCGTCAGGGCGTCGCGGGTCTCCTGGAGCTTGCGTTCATTGCGACCCGCCATGGCCCAGCGGAGCGGAGGTTCTTCTCCGCGATAGTTGCTCAGGTATTCACAGATAATCTGTCCGACAAAGCTGCTCGCTCCAAAAACAATCACCTCGTATTGCGTGTCGCTCACGTATCACTCCTCTAACTGGGGATTTGGCCCTATGCTTTTTGGGTTTGCAGCCAGTGTAGTTGCACCGGCTGCGATTGCCATGATCTGCGATGTCCGGTTTGGCTCAAGGTGCGCCAGCCCCGGTATGTCGTGGCTCACTGAACGTAGTGGGGGGTGTTGCGCATACAGGCAGAGCGGTCTTCTTCATAGAGAATTTTCTCGCACTCTCTGAGCCGCCATTCGCGCTCGGTATCGTACTGACCGCTGGCGCAGGCACTGAGTCCCGCGCAGCTGGCCATTGTGAAGAGGATTACTGCATATCGCATGTGGCTCGGTTTTCCCAGAGAGCAGAAAGGATCGCGCTGCGCGTGATCAGGCCGACCAGTTTGCCGTCATCAATAACCGGATAAAGCTTGGGCTTGTTTTTGCCCATGTTCTGCGCAAGATCGACGATGTTCTGCTCAGGAGATACCGCCAGTACTTCGTTGTGCATCACGTCATCAACATTGGGGGCGCCTTCACAGTGATAGCTGCTGACCAGCATGGAGTGAATACAGTCCTGCTCGGATACAAAGCCGACGACTGCCCCGCCGTCAGCCACAACGGGCAGGCCCATTACGCGGTTACGCAGCAGAATGTCTACCACTTCTCCCAAGGGCGTATGGTGTTTAACGTAAGGCGAAGGGCTGATCATGACGTCCCGAACGCGAATACTTGTACTCATGGAATGCTCCTCCTTTTGCTGTTCACTATACGCCGCTATTTCTGCAAAGTGTGAGTGCTATTCATCAGCTTATGCGGTCAAGCGGCCGTCGCGATAATCGCGCAGTGCCTGTTCGATTTCCTCGCTGCTGTTCATCACAAACGGGCCATATTGAACGATCGGCTCCCTCAGTGGCTGCCCTGCCAGCACTAATGCCCCGCCGCCGCTTGGGGTACTCAGGCAGAGCTGATCGCCCGGCGTTAAGATGCCCGCCTGTCCTGCTGAAAGTTGGCGGTCGCCGATTTGAATCTCGCCGTCGTAGGCATAGACAAAGGCATTGTGCTGCGGGTTCAACGCGATATTCAGGGTGTTACCAGCCGTAAGCCCAATATCGAGATACAGTGGGTCGCTGCGCAGTTGCCGCCCATCCAGGCCGTTTACATAGCCGATACTTTCCTGGCCGAAATCGGGAAGCCAGCAGCGCCCGGCAATATGCCGCAGTGAGATGCCGGCTTCGGGGGAAAGGGACGGTATCTGCGCGGCGGGAATATCATGGTAGTCGGCAGCGCAAAGCTTCTCGGCAGCAGGCAGGTTGACCCACAATTGAAAGCCACGCATCAGTCCGGACTCCTGCTGCGGCATTTCTGAGTGAATAATGCCCCGACCTGCGGTCATCCACTGCACGTCTCCGGGTCCCAGGTCTCCGCGATTGCCCATATGGTCCTCGTGCAGCATGTGGCCGGCGAGCATATAAGTGACCGTTTCAAACCCCCGGTGAGGGTGTGAGGGGAAGCCTGCGAGATAATCCTCGGGCTGGTCGGAGTAAAACTCATCCAGCATCAGAAACGGATCCAGCCTTACCCCGGCAGATTGGCCCAAGCTGCGCTTGAGCTTCACGCCAGCGCCATCGGATGTCGCAACGGCAGGAATGATCTGTGCAATATTACGGTGACTCATGGGACTGTCTCCTCCTGCGGGTGGCCGTATCAGCGCAGCTGAGCCTGCATTGCTTCGCGGGCCTGCTGACGAGCCGCGCTGGCTTGTTCAGGGCCCATGTTCAGGCCTTCGGCGTAGATGAAATGGATGTTGCTGACGCCCATCAACCCGAAGATGTGGCGCACGTAGAGCGTTTGGGTGTCCAGCTCGGTGCCAGCATACTGGCCGCCGCGGGCCGCCAGCACGGTCACCGGCTTATCACCCACCAGGCCCACCGGGCCGTTCTCAGTGTAGCGGAAGGTTTCCCCGGCCCGCGCCACGTGATCAATCCATGCCTTGAAGGTTGACGGAATACCAAGGTTGTACATGGGCAGGGCGATAACCAGCTCATCGGCGTTGCGCAGCTCCTGAATCAGCGCGTCTGACTCGGCCACGACGACGGCCTGTGTGCTGCTGCGCTCACTGGCGGGGGTGGTGAATGCGCCAAAGCGCTCACCGTCGATATGTGGCAGAGCTGCGGCATTCAAATCGCGGTGTACGATAGTGAGGTTTTCACCGGCCTCTTTGCGCAACGCGATGAACTCGTCGGCCATTTGTGAAGACTGGCTGTCGGTGCCGCGCAGGCTGCTGCTGAGATAGAGAATCTGTGTGCTCATACTAGGTTCCTCCTGAGGAATCACTGTCGGTATGGCACTAGTTAACTATCTATTTATTTGGTTAAAAAGCGCATTTTTATGCTCTATATGATCTAGTATTTTGATTGTTTCTGGTTGTTATCTCTATCTGTTGCTACGGCAGCCTGTCTGAGTCCGAATCGCTGGCCCACTTCTGCCACCAGAAATTCATCGCTTTTGGCGAAAATTTTGCTTGAGGGTGAGCGCCATCTTGATCAATGAGGAGGACTCGGGTTTGGTGTTCTGCCGCCTGAGGCCAGAGGGGGCGTTCTGAGCCGGTATTAGGGTTGCCGTGTTTGATGAATGCCGCCCAGTAATCGCGCAGGCGTTCGGCTGTTTTGCGGTCACCGTCACTGGTCGCTGGAGTCAGTCCGAACAGGTAATTCATATCGGCGCAATGAGCGGCCCCCGCTTGCGTTTCGCGTTTGTCTTGCGGGACATAGTCAAAATGGTAGGCCCAGGCTGGTGCCCGCTGGGAGGCAAAAGCCGGCATGCCGACGGCGGCTGAGGTGAACATGAAGTCGGTCTGTACCTGTCGCAGAAGGTCTTGCGGCGAAGAGGCATTTGGGTAGATCTCCGCCACGTCTTTTAGCGTAATGCCAAACTTCTGCTTCAACACCTGCTCATCGAAGCCCATTAGCCCAAAGATACTGGCTTCATCGCTGGTCGACCCCGAGATATACGGCACGGCAGACTGTTGTCCGCTGGCGAAGGCTTCTGCTAGCGATGTGCGCAGTAAGTGGCGATCGACAATGGCGCCGTAGTCTGGCGGGCCGGGGTCGGCATTCAGGATGGCGGTCGGGCTCAATTGTCTGAGTAGCGACAATGCTTTCTCACTCTCCCCGTCGATACCCGCGCGTTGTGCAAAGGCCAGCCCTTCGTCTTCGGCTCGCGCCAGCGGGCGTGCGGCATTGAAAAGCCCGCCAGCAGAGTGAGCGGCTGCACCGGCAAACAGTCCCTGCGAGGCGGGCGATGTCATCAGTGCGTTGACGCTTGAGCCCCCGGCCGAACAACCCAGCAGGGTGATTTTGTCAGGGTCACCGCCAAAGGCGCGAATATTGCGTTTTACCCACTGCAGAGCGGCGATCTGGTCGCTGAGCCAGAAATTACCTGTGCCGTGGCCGGCTTCTGCGGTCAGTGCCGGATGAGAGAAAAAGCCCAATCGCCCCAGTCGATAGTTCGGGGATACCAGAATAACGCCGCGTTTCACGACGGGCGACAGCATGTGCTCGGCGATGTAACGGCCTGAGCCAACAAAGTAGGCGCCGCCGTGGATGGAGAACAACACGGGAAGGTCCTGCCCTTCATGCTCTGGGACAACAATATTCAGCGTCAGGCAGTCTTCGCTCTGTCGCGCCGGGGCTTTCCCTCTTCTCGGGGGTTGAATGCAGTCGGGGCCGAACTCGCGGCCATCGTGAATGCCTTCCCAGGGCTGTGCGGCTTGGGTTTCCTGCCAGCGCCGGGTGCCGACCGGGGGCGCCGCGTAGGGAATACCGAGATAAGCCGCACCCCGCTCGAGCGCCCGGCCTCTGACTTTTCCCAGGTCTGTGGCGACGATCGGATCTGAATTCTGGGCTATGGTGGCTGAGCTAATAGCCAGCACGACAGCGGCTATGCTGGCTCGAAATATCGGCATGATATGGCACCCTGTTATTGTCTTATTTGATCGCTACATCCTGAATAATATTGACCATGTGTGCAAGTTTGATCTCTCGAGAAAAGCCAAAAGACGCGTAATGTCAGCTTGCTAATATTGATTTTCTCGTTCAAAGCGCGCAGTTTTTGTCTATCTCATATCAAATAAGTTGATTAATTATGCGTGGACCGCGAACCAGTCTCGATCAGTGGCACTGCTTTATGGCCGTCGTGGACGAAGGCAGTTATGCCCGTGCTGCGGAAGCCCTGCACAAGAGTCAGTCGGCGGTGACCTATGCGATTCAGAAGCTGGAAGAGCAGTTGGATGTCGCGTTGTTCGAAATTCGCGGTAGAAAGGCGGAACTGACAGAAGCTGGGCAAATTCTGTATCGGCGCGGGCGTGCTCTGCTGGACGAGGCGGTGCGTGTGGAAACCTCGGCCAAAGCTGTGTCGGTGGGCTGGGAGCCGCAGTTGCGAATCGTCAGTGATACGCTGTTTCCACAGCGTGCGATGCTGGACTGCCTGGCTGTGCTGGCTGAGGAATGTCCGGAGACTCGGCTTGAAAGCATTGAAACCGTGTTAAGCGGTGCCGAAGAAGCGCTGCTTGAGCAACGCTGTGATATTGCGATCACCGGCATCGTGCCGCCAGGGTTTCTTGGTGATCCCCTGCTGCGGGTGCGCTTTCTGGCGGTTGCCCACCGAGACCACCCTCTTCACCAAATGGAGCGAGAGCTGAGTTATCGTGACCTGCGCCCTCACCGTCAGGTCGTTGTGCGCGATTCGGCTGTGCGTCGCCGCCGGGACTCTGGCTGGCTGGATGCTGCGCAGCGTCTCACGGTTAGCCGCATGGATATGTCGCTCAAGGCGGTTTGCCGCGGTTTGGGCTTTGCATGGCTGCCGGAAGTGGTCATGCAGGAGCAGCTGGCCAGTGGTGAGCTGCAGATATTGCCGCTGCGAGAGGGCCGCGAACGCTTTGCTGATTTGTTTATCGTGCTTCCTGATCGCGAACTGGCAGGGCCGGTGACCCGCCGGGCAGAGGCATTGCTGAAAGCGGCGGTTGGTCGTCTGGACTGCGGCTTAGAGGCATAAAAAAGGAGGCCCGAAGGCCTCCAATAAAGTTAAGACACTGGGTGGAGCAAAAACTTAGTCGAGCGCGGCAACGCGCTGGTTGTACTGGCGAGCTAGGCCGTTGTACTGCTGGGCGTAGCTTTCCAAGCGTCCCACGGCGTAGTTGTACACAAAGGCATCCGGAGCCTGACAGGACTCCAAGCGTTTGCTGGCCGTTTCAATGTATTCATTCACACGTTCGCGCAGAGCGGCGACTTCTTCGATGCTGCTTTCCGAAAAAGCGGGCAGTGCGGGTGCGCCCATAATGGCAGCCATCGCGCAGGCGGCATGTGCGCTGCTGGCCGAGACATACATCACCAGGGCGATCGCGCCCATCGATAAACGTTTCATGGTCTTGCCTCGTTACTGATGTGGAAGGGTGTGTAGTTGTATGCTACCAAAATACACACTAAATGCACGAAGTGTTACGGCTTAAATGCCGAATTCGATGAAAAATTACACAAATTTAAAGATTGTGCGGGGAAAATCCGGGTTTTCGGTGGGTTTTGGTGGGCGGAGAAGTGTTACCGGAGGGTGTTTTGCCAGCGTGACGGGGAAAATATCCACACAAAACATAGGGCAAGTGTTACCCCTCGGGCGATATTCAGGCAGGTAAAGGCGAACCATAAGCCGTGATTACCCCAGCTCTGGCTGGTGTACCAGATAGGCAAATAGAGCCCGAAGACACTGACAAGCATGCAATATTGCAGTGCCTTGGTGCGTAGCGCGCCAATGAAAATGCCGTCGTAGCAATAGCAGGCTGCGCTTGCTAGTGGGAGGATAACCAGCCAGTTGTAGTATTCGCTGGCTGCGCTGCGGACATCGGGAAGGTCAGTCATGATGCCGAGCAGAGGTGTTTCGGCTACGAGTAAAAGCAGGCTGCCGGCAATCGCCGAATACAGTGCCCAGCGCCCGCAGCAGCGGCATACTGCTATGAAGCGCTGCCGATCGCTGTCGGCAAAGGCTCTGCCAGCCAGTGCTTCGGCGGCATGTGCGAAGCCGTCCATGCCATAAGCGGCAGCCATGACCAACTGCATCAAAATGGCGTTCGCTGCCAGTGTGGTTGCGCCCTGCGATGCCCCTTGTGCCGTGAAAAAGCTAAGGCTGAAAAGCAGCGAGGCGGTACGCACAAAAATCTCGAAGTTGTTTTTTGCGAACCGGCGTATCGTGGGTCCTTGCTGAAGGCTTTGTTTGAGCCCTCTGCGAATCGCTTGGCTGAGCGGCTTGCGGGTGGCCCAGAGGCCAAGAATCAGTGCCAGGTACTCGCTGATTGTGCTGGCGATGGCTGCGCCAGTGCTGTTCATCTCCAGTCCGATAATAAACAGCAAGTCCAGCAAGATGTTGGCGCAGTTGCCGCATACGGCGATCAGCAGAGGCCATCGCGCTTGGCGTTGTCCCAGCAGCCAGCCCGTGATCGCGTAGCTGCAAAGCACCGCCGGGGCGCCGTAAAGGCGCCAATAAAGGTAGTCGCTGGCTATCGGTTGCAGGGTGTCACTGGCATTCATCAGTGAAAGGCCGACGCTTCGCAACGCTGGGCCTGCCAGGAAAATCAGGCAGCCCAGCAGTATTCCGGCTCCCAGTGCTTTTGCCAACAGGGCGCTGCTGTCTTCGTGATGGCTTTGGGCGCTCGCGCCGGTGGTGCCCATACGCAAGAAGCCAAATGCCCAATAACACAGGGATAGCAGGCTGCTGCCGATGGCGACTGCGCTCAGGTAGCGACTGTCTGGCAAATGGCCCAGGATGGCGGTATCAACCAGACCAAACAGCGGAATCGACAAATTGGCCAGAATCATCGGCCAGGACAGCGACCAGACTTCGGCGTTGAGGCTTTTGGTTTGCGACGACATGGCTGATTTCCCGTTGAGCGCGCAGTGTACGGGGTGTGTGAGGGTTTTGCACAAGACCGGTGCAAATTTGACCAACTTTTTTGGCGTTGCCAAACTGGCGAAATTTCGCAATATATAGTGGTTCTGAAGGCTAAGTGGGCGCCTAATTTGTGTTGAGTGTATTCAGGGGTGTTTCCGCTTTTATGCTGTGCACTCGGATTTGCACCGCTTCGGAGTAGCCTTGCTGCTTTCTTCAGGTTTATAATTGCGGCGTTTTGTCGCACCCAAAGCTGACTCAGCGCGGGTTTATACACAATTATAAAGAAAGATGAGGGGACTTCCGTTCTTCACTGAGCGGTGCCGCTGCTCGTCTTTTTTTGGTAACCCTCCTTAAATCGCGAAGGCGTTCCAAAGAGTGGAAACCGCTGTGTATTGCCAGCCGTAGGTAAGCAGAGGGGTTTTTATAACTTATACGGAGACACGGGAGATGTATCTACAAGCGAAACGGCTGTATAAGCTGGCGCTTAGTCCTGTGCTGATGCTGCTTAGCCTGTTTAGTACTGGCGCGTGGGCGAATGATGGTAGCCCCCAGCGTTGGCAAACCAATATGACGCCAGGCGTCACTGAAGTTGGCGCCAAGATCTACGACCTGCATATGCTGGTACTTTGGATCTGCGTTGCCGTCGGTGTCATTGTTTTTGCCGTGATGTTCTACTCGGTATTTGCATACCGCCGCGATCGTCACCAGGAACCGGCGACTTTCCACGAAAATACCAAACTGGAAATCGCGTGGACGGTTGTGCCTTTCCTGCTGTTGATCGTCATGGCAGTGCCAGCCACTAATACGCTGATCGAGATCTACGACACTGACGATGCTGAGCTGGACATTCTGATTACCGGCTACCAGTGGAAGTGGAAGTACGAGTACATCAACCCCGAAGGCGACAATGTCAGTTTCTTCTCCTCTTTGCTGACGGACAAAGCTGAGATCGGCAATACCGAAGACAAAGGGTCCAACTACCTGCTGGAAGTTGATGAGCCCCTGGTTCTGCCGGTTGGCAAAAAAGTACGTTTCCTCGTCACTGCAAACGACGTGCTCCACGCTTGGTGGGTTCCCGCCCTGGCAGTCAAGCGCGATGCAATTCCCGGCTTTATTAACGAAGCGTGGACAAATGCCACCGAAACCGGCGTGTATCGCGGCCAGTGTGCAGAGCTTTGTGGTCGTGACCACGGCTTCATGCCCATCGTTGTCAACGTTGTTGAAGAAGCCGACTACAAGACGTGGATGGCTGATAAGCAGGCCGAAGCAGCAGAAATCAAAAAGCTGATGGAACAGACCTTCAGCATGGATGAGCTGGTTGAGCGCGGCAAAACCGTTTACAACCGTTCTTGTGTTGCTTGTCACGGCGCTAACGGTGAAGGTGGCGTGGGTAAACCTATTGCCAACAGCCCGATTGCGACCGGCGAAGTTGCCCAACATATCAATGTGTTGGTTAACGGCGTACCAGGCACTGCCATGCAGGCCTTTGGTGGTCAGCTGAACGATGTCGATCTCGCGGCAGTAGTGACTTACACCCGTAATGCCTTTGGCAACAACATGGGTGACAAAGTACAGCCGATCGATGTTTACAACTTCAAGAAAGGTCAGTAGGAGGATTCAACATGGGTGCTCACGGACCTGCTAAAGGTTTCACCCGGTGGTTAACCACCACCAACCACAAAGACATCGGCTCGATGTATCTGTGGTTCAGCTTTGCGATGTTCCTGTTGGGCGGCTCGTTCGCCATGGTTATTCGCGCTGAGCTGTTCCAACCCGGTCTGCAAATTGTGGAGCCGGAATTCTTTAACCAGATGACCACCATGCACGGTCTGGTCATGGTTTTCGGCGCCATCATGCCGGCCTTTGTTGGCTTGGCGAACTGGATGATTCCGATGATGATTGGTGCGCCCGATATGGCGCTGCCGCGGATGAACAACTGGTCGTTCTGGATTCTTCCTCCGACCTTCCTGATGCTGGCATCTACCCTGTTCATGGAAGGGGGCGGTCCTAACTTCGGTTGGACGTTCTACGCGCCACTGTCGACGACCTATGCGCCGCCGAGCGTAACCTTCTTTATCTTCGCGGTTCACGCGATGGGTATTTCGTCGATCATGGGCTCCATCAACATCATCGCAACCGTTGTAAACATGCGCGCTCCGGGCATGACTTACATGAAGATGCCGATGTTTGTATGGACCTGGCTGATCACGGCTTTCCTGCTGGTTGCGGTTATGCCCGTACTGGCTGGCGCGGTGACCATGATGCTGATGGATATCCATTTCGGTACCAGCTTCTTTAACGCAGCAGGTGGCGGCGACCCGGTTCTGTTCCAGCACGTGTTCTGGTTCTTTGGTCACCCCGAGGTATACATCATCATTCTGCCGGCCTTCGGTGTTGTGTCCGAGATCATTCCGACCTTCTCCCGCAAGCCGCTGTTTGGTTACGCCTCTATGGTTTACGCAACAGCGTCGATCGCTTTCCTGTCGTTCATCGTGTGGGTTCACCACATGTATACGGTGGGTCTGCCGATTGCCGGTGAGCTGTTCTTCATGTACGCGACCATGCTGATCGCCGTTCCGACAGCCGCGAAGGTGTTTAACTGGATTACCACCATGTTCAAGGGCTCTATTACCCTTGAAACGCCGATGCTGTTTGCGATCGCCAAGGTATTCCTGTTCACCATCGGTGGTTTCTCTGGCCTGATGCTGGCAATGGCGCCCGCGGACTTCCAGTACCATGACAGCTACTTTGTTGTTGCTCACTTCCACTACACCATGGTGGCGGGTGCGATCTTTGCGCTGTCTGCAGCGGTATACTACTGGCTGCCCAAGTGGACTGGCCGTATGTACAACGAGACCATGGGTAAAACCCATTTCTGGATTTCGTTCATCGGTTTCAACCTGACCTTCTTCCCGCAGCACTTTGTGGGCTTGGCAGGCATGCCGCGCCGTATTCCTGACTACAACCTGATGTTCGCAGATTTCAACATGATCTCGTCCATCGGTGCGTTCATCTACGGCTCCAGCCAGCTGCTGTTCTTGTTCAACGTGGTTCGTACTATTACCCACGGCAAGCCAGTATCTGATGCGAAAGTATGGGATGGTGCTACCACCCTTGAGTGGACGGTGCCCAGCCCCGCGCCTTACCATACTTTCAGCACGCCGCCGGAAGTTAAGTAAGAGAGGTCAATCATGGCAAACACAACGCAGAACAACATCATTAAAACCAGCGGTAAGCTGATGGTCTTGGTGGTTGCAATGTTTGCGTTTGCCATGTGGGTGATGCCCCCCTTGTACGACGCCTTGTGCGAAGTGCTGGGCATCAATGGCAAGACCGGCGGCCGCTATGAGGTCGTCGAGAGCAATATCGATACTGAGCGTACAGTGAAGGTGCAGTTCGTTGCTCAAAACAACGAGCAGATGCCCTGGGAGTTTGGCCCGAATATCAGCCAGGTTGTTGTTCACCCCGGTGAGGCGACAACGGTGACGTTCCATGCCAAGAATACGCAGGACAAATTTATGGTGTCCCAGTCTATTCCCAGCATCGTGCCATCACGGGCGGCGGAGTACTTCCATAAAACGGAGTGCTTCTGCTTTAACCAGCAGCCGCTGGAGGCTGGTGAAAAAGCCGACATGCCGTTGCGCTTTATTGTCGATCGCGATTTGCCTAAAGATGTTCACGTCATCACCCTGTCCTACACTATTTTTGACGTAACCGAGATGGCCGCAGAGCAGAACTCTGTTGCGGCATCACAATAGGAAAGAGATTTTTCTCTAACGAGAAAACGGAGACTTATACACATGGCGGGTCAAAGCAACGCCGGGCACGAAACGTATTACGTGCCTGAAAAAAGCAGCTTGGCTGTAAACGCAACGATTGGTTTAGTCGCGTCGGTTTATGGTGCGGCGGCAGTCATTAATGATCACACCTACCGCCCTGGAGAAGAGACCAATTCTTCGTTCATCCTGTTTGCGGGTCTGGCATATTTCGCCGCTACGTTGTGGATGTGGTTTGCCACGACTATCCGCGAAAACCGACAGGGTATGAACAGCGGGCAGCTCAAGCACTCCTACGTGATTGGCATGCAGTGGTTCATTTTCTCTGAGGTGATGTTCTTCGCCGCGTTTTTCGGTGCCCTCTTCTATATCCGCAACCTGGCGGGTCCCTGGCTGGCAGGCGAAGGCGATGGTGGCTCGATGAACGAACTGCTGTGGCCGGGCTTTGAGTACAGCTGGCCGCTGCTCGAAACGCCTCAGGACGCCATCGGCGGTGTTGCCGCGCAGCAAGCTGCCGGTCACCTGGCTAACAATGGTGTTTTCACCGGCGCAGAAAAGCACTTGTCCTTCCCGGGCTTTGCAAACATTGGCCACTGGCTGCCTCTGTACAACACGCTTATCCTGCTGACTTCCAGTTTCACTTGCCACATTGCCCACATGGGTATTAAAGAAAACAACCGCAAGAAGTTTAACTTGTGGCTGTTCATCACTGTGGCGCTGGGTGCGATCTTCCTGTACCTGCAGTACATGGAGTATCACGAAGCGCTGTTTGAATACGGCATCAAGCTGAACAGCGGTGTCTACGGTACGACGTTCTTCATGCTGACCGGCTTCCACGGCTTCCACGTGGCGATGGGTACTATCATGCTGCTGATTCAGTGGCTGCGTTCAACAACTAAAGGTCATTTTAGCGCTGAAGACCAGTTTGGCTTTGAGGCCTCATCCTGGTACTGGCACTTTGTTGACGTGGTATGGGTATTCCTGTTCCTGTTTGTTTACATCCTCTGAGTTTTCTCTGAGGAGTGCCGAAACGGCCGGACTCGTACATTTGCTCTGCAAATGAACGGCTCCGGCCGATTTTTTATTCTGAGTCTTGAGTGAGTTGGGCTTCTCCGCTGTCGAGATAGCGTTGATCCCAAGGGGCTTTAGAGCCGAGTTGGCCGGTATAAACACCGTAAAACAAAAAGCCCATCAGCGCCGTTGCCAAGGCAAGACGAACACTGAGTGACTGCCAGGTGCGCATCGTGGTGCCGCGGTCCTTAAACAGAAAAAACAGGCCGCTGAACAGGCTGATGCACAGTGCAATAAACAGCACAACGATGACCACTTTTAACCACATAGATCGTCTCCCTCGGATTTTGCCGCAGTATACACAATCGGATTCTTGCTATGTCTGATCGACTGGAACGTTTGCAGTGGCACCTTGATTGGAAATCCCTGTTGGCGACCGTGCTGATACTCCCGGTGTTGGTCAGTCTAGGGTTTTGGCAGCTGAGTCGGGCTGATCAAAAGCAGGCCTTGCTGGATGCCGCCCAGGCTCGTCGAGGCCAGCCTGCCGTGGATGTTGCTCAGCTGGAAGCGTTTCCCAATTATTTGCCGGTTTACGCTGATGGCGAGTTCGATAGCGAGCGCTATTGGTTGTTGGATAACCGGATCAGGCAGGGCCAATTCGGTTATGAGATAATCGCACTCTTTGTGCTCAGTGATGGGCGTGAGTTGCTGGTCGAACGCGGCTGGGTGGCGGCGGATCCTTCGCGCCAAACGCTTCCAGTGCTTGATTGGCCAGAAGGCAAGGTGCGCTTGCAGGGTGAGCTGTATCGCTCTACGGAAAAGCCCTTCAGTCTCGGCGAAGAAGTGCCGCAAGGATGGCCTCGCCGTCAGCAGTGGCTGCAGGAAGAACGGCTTCACGAGGAATTTCCCGCTTTGTTGCCTACCGCACTCATGTTGAGTGAGCTGAGTTCGGCTGCATTGCGTACCAACAGGGTATTAATTAATGTGTCGCCGCAAAAGCATCAGGGCTATGCCGTCCAATGGTTTGCGATGGCGGCGGTGTTAGGCGTGATTTTCATCATCCGCAACAGTAATATCCTGTCGCGCCGAAAAAAGCGACAAGACTAAAGGAAACATTCATGACTTCAGAGGCTACATCCGGCAACAAAAAGCAGGTTGCCCTGATCTTGGCGATCCCAGTGGTGGTGATTCTACTGTCCAGCCTGCTGTTTATGCTGGCACAGCGCAATGTGCTGGATTTCGGAACGGTCAATCGCGGTGCCTTGATCCGCCCTCCGGTTCAGCTTTCTTCGCTGCACCCACATCGCATTGACGGCGGAGAGTTCCTGTTCAACCAGCCCGAATCTAAATGGGTATATATGGTCGTGGGTGGCAAAACCTGTGCAGGTACCTGCGAACGCATGCTCTACCTGACTCGTCAGACTCACGTTGCACTGGGTAAAAAAACCAACCGGGTTGAGCGGGTGTATCTTGCGACCGATGGCGCTATTTCGCCCGAGCTGCGCGATTTTCTGGAAGCCGAACACGAAGACATGACGGTGTTAAGTGTGGACGGCTCGGAATTCGTTGCTTCGCTCAAGCATTTGCCGACTTCGCCGCTCGATCCGCTGAGCTTCTTTGTGGTGGACCCCAAAGGGTGGGTGATGATGACGTACCGGGCTGAGGACACGGAAACCGACACGCTTACGACTCTGGGTAAGGATATCCTCAAAGATATGAAACGCCTGCTGAAATAGCAGAGGGCGAATGACGACATAGTGGTAGAACAACAATGATGACGCTATTTAACGCTCCTGAATATCGCAAGCCCGGTTTTAGGCTTGCCCTGCTCGCTTGCCTGGTGGCCGTTATTGTATTGGGAATGGGGGTGTTTACCCGCCTTGCCGATGCTGGCCTGGGTTGTCCCGACTGGCCTGGCTGCTACGGCCATGCCTTGTGGCCAAAAGCCGATCATGAAGTGGCTCGAGCGAACGAAGCGTTCCCCGATATGCCAGTTGAGCATGATAAGACCTGGCCAGAAATGATCCACCGCTACCTTGCAGCCAGCTTGGGACTGTTCACCATTGGTCTACTGGTATTCGCCGTACGCAACCGCAGCCCCGAGCAGCCGCTAAAGCTGCCCGCTTTTATCTTTGCCTTCATTATCTTGCAGGGCATGTTTGGTATGTGGACGGTCACCTTGAAACTGTGGCCGCAAGTGGTCACCGCGCACCTGCTGGGTGGGTTCACAACATTGAGTTTGCTGTGGCTGCTGACATTGCGGCTGAACAATCAGCGTTGGCAGGTTCCGGCGATCAGCGAAGCGCGCCTCTTGGCGCTGCGTAAACTGGCGGTGCTGGGATTAATCATTGTGGTCTGCCAGATTGCGCTGGGCGGATGGACGACATCGAACTATGCCGATATCGCTTGCCCGGACTTCCCGCGTTGTCAGGGGGCGTGGCTACCGCCGATGGACTTCGCTAATGGTTTTAATATCGCACAGCACGTAGGGCCTAATTATCTGGGAGGAGTGCTGGACAATGATGCGCGCGTGACCATCCATGTCATGCACCGCTTTGGCGCGATCGTCACAACTGCATATCTTCTCTTCCTGTTTGTTCGCTTGCGTGGTTTGGGCACCGTCCCGGCCAGCCGTCTGTCCGTTGTTATGTTGCTGGTACTGGCCGCGCAGGTCATGCTGGGCATCAGCAATATCATTTTCAATTTTCCTATCGCTGTTGCCGTAACGCACAATCTTGTGGGTGCGCTGCTGCTATTGGTGATGGTGACCACGAACTATTGCGTTTTCACCACTGAGGTGAATCGCGGGGGTACGAAAGTATGAGTGAAGAAAACGCCGCGGCTGCCGGGAGGCATCACGAGGCGGTGAGCTGGCGGGACTACTACGAGCTGTGCAAGCCCAATGTGGTGCTGTTGATGCTGCTGACGTCGGTAATCGGCATGTTTATGGCGGTGCCTGGTATGGTGCCCTGGCGAGTGCTGGTATTCGGTAATCTCGGTATTGCCCTGTGCGCCGCCTCGGCGGCAGCGGTAAACCATCTGGTGGACCGTCGTATCGACCTTATCATGGCGCGCACCCACAACCGGCCGATTGCCCAAGGGCGAGTGAAAACGCTTAACGCCGGGATTTTCGCCGGTGCGTTGTGCGTGATCGGTATGGCGATACTGTTTGTCGAAATCAACGCCCTGACAGCGTGGCTGACCTTTGCTTCACTGCTGGGTTATGCAGTGATTTACACCCTCTATCTGAAGCGGGCGACACCGCAAAATATCGTGATTGGTGGCATTGCCGGTGCGGCGCCCCCGCTGCTCGGCTGGACGGCCGTAACCGGCGAAATTCACGGTCATGCTCTGTTGTTGGTGTTAATTATTTTTGTGTGGACGCCCCCGCATTTCTGGGCGCTGGCGATTCACCGTCGGGATGATTACGCCAAAGTCGACATTCCCATGCTGCCGGTCACCCACGGCATTGGGTACACCAAGCTGCACACCTTCCTCTACACTATTTTGCTGTTTGTTGTAACGCTGTTACCCTTCGCCACGGGTTTGAGTGGCCCGCTGTACCTGCTAGGTGCGGTGTGTCTGGGTGCTGGTTTTATCTATTGGGCCATCGTGCTGTTGCGCGGTAATGATCCCAAGGCGCCGATGGCGACATTCAAGTATTCGATCATTTACCTGATGGCACTGTTCATTGTGATGCTGCTCGATCACTACATGCTGCCAGCAACGGTGATATATGAGGTCTCTGGCTAATGAGTGGTGAAAATACTCCGGCGAACAGCCAACAAAAACGCGGTATTCGCCTCACAGTAATGGCGATTTTTGTGGTTGCCAGTGTGCTGGTGGGCAGTTTTTTCTATTCCTTCACGCAGGCTCGGGTAATGACTCGCGATGAGTTGCGAGAACAGGGCGCCTACCTCTACGAAAATCCGCGTATGCTGCCGGGCTTCAGCCTGGTTGATGAAAGTAACGCGACGCTGACGCCAGATAGCTTGAAGGGAAAATGGAACCTGATGTTTTTCGGTTTTACATACTGCCCTGATATCTGTCCGACCACATTGGCTCAGCTCAAGCTGTTTTATCAGGAGTTGGATCCCGAGGTGCAGGCCGATACCCAGATTTGGCTGGTGAGCGTGGATCCCGCGCGGGATACTCCCGAGCAGTTGGACAGCTACCTGGAGTTCTTCCATCCGGCATTTCGTGGCATGACGGGCGACTTTCTGGAAATTCACCGCTTCGCCACGGCGTTGAATATCCCCTTCGCCAAGGTACCCGGTGGCGGTGACGAATATATGGTGGATCACAGCGCCAATGTCGCGCTGGTAAATCCTGAGGGACACTCTGTGGGTTTCTTCAAAGCGCCGTTGGACATCAGCAAAATGCAGCGCAACTTCCTGACTATTCGTGAGCACTATTATTGAGTGTGGGTCTGGCAGGGTAAAAACGCCGCCTTATGCGGCGTTTTTTTATGTCCGGCGAAACTGACTGGCGAACTGTGCAAGCAGGAAAATCACTGCGGCACCCAGTACCACGCTCGGGCCGCCGGGGCTGTCGAAGTGCCATGCACTGAGTAGTCCCAGTGCCACGGCCAGACACCCGCCTACGATGGCCAGCAGCGCGCACTGCTCGGGACTGCGTGCCAGTCGGCCGGCTGCCGATGCAGGAATAATCAGCATTGCAGTAATCAGGAGTACACCGACGACCTTCATGGCTACTGCAACAGTCGCGGCAATCAGCAGCATTAACAGCAGCTTCAGGGCATCGACAGGCCGCCCCTCAACGGCTGCTATGTCGGCATTGGTGGTAATGGCCACCAGCGGAGTCCAAAACGCGAACAGCAGGCTGAGCACGACCACGGCAATACCGGCAAGCAGGTAGAGATCATCGCGCATGACCGCCAGCAGATCGCCGAACAGGAAGCTGTTCAGGTCAAACGCGGGGCCGTCGAGAAAGGATAGGCACACCAGACCCAGAGCAAGGCTGCTGTGCGACAGGATACCCAGCAAGCTGTCCAGAGAGGTATTCCGCCAGCGTTGCAGGGCAAACAGCAGCACGGCGATCGTTACACAGGCCAGCAGTACAGCAACCTCAAGCCGAATCTGCCAGGCAAGCCCCAGCGCGAGTCCCAGCAGGGAGGAGTGAGCCAATGTATCGCCGTAGTAGGCCATCCGTTGCCAGGTGACCAGCGCACCTAGCGGTCCGCAAAGGGTGGCGAGAATCAAGCCTGCGATCAGCGCGTGTTGCAGAATATCAATCATGATGGTGGTGGCACCCGGTGTCGAGATCAACGGCCTCACCATGCATGTTATGGCGGTGATCATGGTCGTGCTGATATAGCGCCAGCGCTTCGGCGTGGCGGCGTCCGAATAACTCCAGATAGGCGGGGTCATTGCTGACGGCTGAAGGGTGCCCGTGACAGCACACGTGCTGATTGAGGCAGATAACCGTATCTGTCTGCGCCATGACCCAGTGCAGGTCGTGGCTGACCATCAGTACCGCGCAACCCAGTTCGTCGCGCAGCGCGCTGATCAGCTCGTAGAGTTCTGTCTGTCCGGTAATGTCGACACCTTGCGCGGGCTCGTCGAGGGCCAGTAGCTGTGGCTTGCAAAGCAGTGCGCGGGCTAGCAAGGCGCGCTGGGTTTCTCCACCGGACAAACCTTGGAGAGGCCGATCGGCCAGGTGGCTGATACCCACTCGTGCCAGAGCGTGTTTGATGCTCATCCGGCGCTGGCTGGACATTCGCAGAAAGCGGCTGACCGTGACGGGCATCAGCGGATTGATGCGCAGCTTTTGCGGCATGTAGCCGACCCGCAATTTCGGCTGCCGCGATACAGTGCCGCTGCTCGGCTTTTGAAGGCCGAGGGCGATATGCAGCAGAGTGCTTTTGCCGGCGCCGTTGGGGCCGATGATCGTCATAATCTGGCGCGCACTCAGGCTTAAATTGACCCTGTCCAGCAAGGTCTGCTGGCCGTGTACCAGAGAGACATCGTGCAGACTTAACAATGCGCTGCTATCACTCATCGCCCTGCTCCTGACAGCGCTGGCAGCTGCCGATAATTTCCACGCATTGTTGGTGAATGCGAAAGCCCTGCGCGTCTGCGCTCTGTGTAATAGCGTCGCTGATAGGTGGCTCCTGCAACTCTATGGCGGTATTGCAGTGCTGGCAGATAAGGAAATACCCGGAGTGGCGATGAGTTGGGTCAGTGCAGCCGATAAAGGCGTTCAATGACGCGATACGGTGAATCAGCCCCTGTTCAAGCAGGAAATCCAGGGCGCGATACACCGTGGGTGGCGTAATGCGCCCTTTCCCCTGTTCCGCCAGGGCCTCCAGCAGGCTATAGGCACCAACGGGTTGGTGATTGGCCCAGACCAGTCGCAGAACTTGCTCACGATTGGGGGTAAGGCGTGCGCCCCGCTCGCGACACAGTACGCGAGCGCTCTCCAGTGCGCTGTCGATACAGTGCTGATGATTATGGCGGCGCTCGCTTGCGCGGTTATTCATGGTTGAGGAATCTGGGTGAAATTTAAATGTTATAATATTACAATTACGTTTCTGTGAACACCGCCGCTCCACGAGGTTTTTGTCGTTTATGTTACGCCGCTGCTTGCTTTTGCTCTCGATGTTAATTGCCCTGCCGGTCTTTGCTGGCCCTGAGCTGCGGGTGGTGAGTAGCGTGAATCCTCTGCATCTGCTGGTCGCGGAGATCGGTGGTGATGCAATAGACGCCGTGCTGCTGCAATCCCCGCAGATTTCGCCTCACGACCTGCAGCTCAAGCCGTCGGATATGGAGGTGCTGGAGCGTGCAGATTTGATTTTGTGGTTTGGTCCCGTGCTGGAAACCAACCTGCGGCGACCGATACGCCGCTATAAGCAGGCTGTGGCCTTGTTTCCCGACGCTCAGTCCGGAAAGGACGACGCCCACTTCTGGCTGGACGCCGCGATCATGCAGGATTTGGCCAGACGAGTGGCGCGGATGTTGTCGGAGCAGCTGCCTAGCCGAAGCGCTTATTTCCACGCCAATGCAGCCCGCTTTGTGACGGCGCTGCGTCATTACGACAAGCAGTTGATGGCAGTTTTCTCGCGTTTGGGGGCGTCGCCTTATCTTTTACTGCACGATGGCTTTGAGCGTTTCGAAACCCACTACGGGCTGGAGGGTGGGCAGGCGCTGATGACTGGCGACGATCGCTTGCCGGGAGCAAGGCATTTGGTTGAGCTTCGTCGTCAGATTCAGAACGGCGAGTTTGCCTGCGTATTTCGCGAGCCACAGTATCCTGGTGCGATGCTGAGAACGCTGACGGATGGCGTGGACGTGACAGTGATTGAATTGGACCCGATGGGGCTGAACTCAGAGGCTGCAGAGGGTTTTCTGGGTCTTTACCGGCGGTTGGGTGAGGCCTTCTTGCAGTGCTTCCAGAAATCGACAGATCGCAGCGCTGCGTAATACGCAGAGCTGCGATGAGATTGCTTAGCGTGCGCTGCTCAGCTCGGGCATATCAAAGCTGTCAAGCTCAACACTCAGCGAGGCAGAAACCACATCGAGGGTGCGGTTCAGCACGCGGGCTGCCGATTCCTCGCTGACGTGGCTCACCGCGATATCGCTGCGGTCGTTGCTGCCAATAGCGGCGTCATTGTAAGCCAATACCAGCGACTGTTTCGTGCCGGCATCCGGCTCAGCAGCAGTCGCCATGGCACTGGCAACCAAAATTAAGATGGCGCTGGTTAACTTTTTCATCACTCTTTCTCCTTTAAGTGGGGAGTTTTCCCCGCACAAGATGTGTCTGTCACCTTGTGTTACGTAAAGTAACACATGTGGGATGCCAAGTCTTGCTTAAATTTTGTTCATTGTTTGGTAATAACCCATACATAAAGGGTTTTTTAGTGTTACCTGTGTAAACATTGGGTAACACTTTGAGTGCTGAGTTGTGACGTTGCACGGTCGTTATCACCGCCGTGCTACACTTCGCCTTCCCCGACGACAACGAATTTGCAGGCATGACAGCAAAAACTCCTCTGGTGCTGGTTGACGGCTCCTCCTATCTCTATCGCGCCTTTCACGCGCTGCCACCACTGACGAACTCCAAGGGACAGCCCACCGGGGCGGTTAAAGGGGTGATCAGCATGTTGAGACGTCTGGAAAAGGATTATCCGGATAGCCCCATTGCGGTGATATTTGACGCCAAGGGCAAAACATTTCGCGACGAGCTGTTTGCCGAGTACAAGGCCAATCGCCCCCCCATGCCCGATGATCTGCGGGCGCAGATCCAGCCTATTCACGACATTGTGGACGCTATGGGCCTGCCTCGATTGGTGATTGAGGGGGTTGAGGCCGACGACGTGATCGGGACTTTGGCTGCACAGGCCGAAGCGGATCGCCCGGTGGTGGTGTCGACCGGTGACAAGGACATGGCGCAACTGGTAAATGCCCACGTTACGCTGGTCAATACCATGACCGACACGCGAATGGATGAGGCGGGCGTAGAGGCTAAATTTGGTATTCCGCCCTCACTGATCATCGACTTTCTCGCGCTGATGGGGGACAAGATCGACAATATTCCCGGCGTGCCCGGCGTGGGGGAAAAAACGGCGCTGGCGTTGCTGCAGGCACTGGGTGGTATCCGCGATATCTATGCGCGCCTGGATGAGGTGCCTACCTTGGAGATTCGCGGTGCCAAGAGTCTGGCCAAGAAGCTTGAGGACTCCCGCGATGCTGCCGAGTTGTCTTATGAACTGGCGACCATCAAGTGCGATGTGGCGCTGGATGTCAGTATTGCTGATTTGCAGCATCAACCGGCAGACAATAGCCGTCTTTTGACGCTGTTTCGCGAGCTGGAATTCAAAGGCTGGACGGACGAACTGCTGCGCGATGCCGACGCCAGTGTTGATGACGAGGTAAGCACGGCGCCTGCCGCACTGGAGAAAGACTACCAGGTTGTTACTGACGCCAAGCAGTTTGAGGCGTGGTTGGACGTCCTTCGAAAGGCAGCGCTATTCGCCTTTGATACCGAAACCACCAGTCTGAATTATATGCAGGCCCGCGTCGTGGGAGTGTCTTTTGCGGTGGAAGCCGGAACGGCGGCCTATGTACCCTTTGGTCACGACTATATCGACGCACCTGAGCAGTTGAGTGAAGAGCAAGTCCTGGGTGCGCTCAAGCCGTTGCTGGAAGAACCGGACAAGGCCAAGCTGGGGCAAAACCTCAAGTACGATGCCAATGTGCTTAAAAACCACGGTATTACTTTGCGTGGCATTGCCGAGGACAGCATGCTGGAGTCCTATGTACTGGACTCCACTGGCAGTCGGCACGACATGGACAGCCTGGCGCTAAAATATCTGGGTGAATCCACCATTCACTACGAGGATATCGCCGGCAAGGGGGCCAAGCAGCTTAGCTTTAACCAGATTGCGCTGGAGCAGGCCGGGCCCTATGCCGCCGAAGATGCCGATATCACAATGCGCCTGCACCAGGCCTTGTCGCCCATGCTGTGCGGTGATGAGGCGCTGGAGCGAGTGTATCGCGATATCGAGCTGCCGCTGGTGCCCGTGCTGTCGCGGATCGAACGAAACGGCGCGCTGATCAGCAAGGCGATGCTGGCTCAGCAGAGCCTGGAAATAGCCGACAAGTTGAAAGTGCTGGAGCAGCAGGCCTTTGACATTGCCGGCGGTGAGTTCAACCTGTCATCGCCCAAGCAGCTCGGTGAAATCCTGTTTGAGCGCCTGAATATTCCGGTCATCCGCAAGACCCCTAAAGGCGCTCCGTCGACGGCCGAAGAGGTGCTGGTGGAGCTGGCTCACGACTACCCCCTGCCCCAGGTCATTTTGGAATACCGCGGCCTGGCCAAGCTCAAGTCGACCTATACCGACAAGTTGCCGCAGTTGATTGATGAAAACACCGGGCGGGTTCACACCTCCTATCACCAGGCGGTCGCGGCAACGGGACGACTGTCGTCGTCGGACCCGAATTTACAGAACATTCCCATTCGCAGCGCCGAAGGGCGCCGTATCCGCAAAGCCTTTATTGCGCCGAAGGGCTACAAAATACTGGCGGCGGACTACTCTCAGATCGAGCTTCGCATCATGGCGCATCTGTCGGGTGACGAGGGCCTGATTCGCGCCTTCAAGAACGGTGAGGATATCCACCGCGCCACGGCCGCCGAGGTATTCGGCGTTGCCCCCGAGGCGGTCAGCGACGAGCAGCGCCGCAATGCCAAGGCGATTAATTTTGGCTTGATCTACGGCATGTCGGCGTTCGGCTTGGGGCGGCAACTGCATATCGGACGCAATGAGGCGCAGCAATATATCGATCTGTACTTTGAGCGTTACCCCGGTGTGCATCGCTACATGGAAGACACTCGCAAGCTGGCAGCGGAAAAGGGCTACGTCGAAACGCTGTTCGGTCGCCGCCTGCATCTCCCGGAAATCAATGCCCGCAACGGTCAGCGTCGTCAGGCCGCCGAGCGCACAGCCATCAATGCGCCGATGCAAGGCACGGCCGCCGATATTATCAAGCGCGCGATGATCGCTGTGGACGACTATCTGCTATCTGAGCAGCCGGATGCGCGAATGATCATGCAGGTCCACGATGAATTGATTCTCGAAGTTGCCGAGGCGCAGCTCGACGCTGTGCGCGAGCGAGTCGTCGCGTTGATGTCGGGGGCGGCTGAACTGGCCATACCTCTGGAAGTCGGGGTCGGTGTGGGCGACAACTGGGACGAGGCGCACTAAGGCGCCCGTCGCAGCTACTCTGCAGGCGTGATTTCGTCCTCGTCCTCAAAGCGGGTCAGCAGCCAGACATCGAGCTGCTCCTGCAGGTCTTCAAGCCCGTCGCCGCGTGTCGCTGAAAACAACTGGGCTTCTACCAATGCACCGTAGGGCTCAAGGGCTTTGCGAACCGACAGGAGTGTGGACATCGCCGGGCCACGTTTTAGCTTGTCCGCCTTGGTGAGCAGGATACGTACCGGCATACCCGCTTCGTGAGCCCAGTTGATCATGGTGGTGTCGAAGTCGGTCAGCGGGTGACGAATGTCCATCAGCAACACCAGGCCACGCAGCGACTGACGGTGTTGCAGGTAATATTCCAGGTTGCGCTCCCACTCCTGCTTCACCTTAAGTGGTACTTTGGCGAAGCCGTAGCCGGGCAAGTCTACCAATCGCATGCCGTCGTGTTCGTCTACGGAAAAGAAGTTGATAAGCTGTGTGCGTCCCGGTGTTTTACTGGTCTTCGCCATTTTGCTGTTGCCGGTCAGGCGATTGATGGCGCTGGACTTGCCAGCGTTAGAGCGCCCGGCAAAGGCGACTTCCGCACCGCTGTCCTCCGGGCATTGCGCCAGTTTTGGGGCACTTTTCATATACATGGCGCGTCTATAATTTACGGTATTGGACATGATGCTCGATAAATCCGGGGAATTTCTCGGGTGGCTGGGCGAAGCCGGGCAAAAAATGGCCCCGACTCCAGCATGTTGTGTATAATGCCGCAGTTTTTACGGGGGGTCATCACCCAGCGGATCGCAGTTACAGCGCGGACGCCGGTCAGAAGAGAGAGGGTAATCCATGAAAAATTGCTTATTCGCAGTACTTCTTGCCACCATCAGCGTCGCTGCCAGCGCCAACGCGGATCTCGAAGCACGTTACAAAAAATCCTGTTACGCCTGTCATGGCTTTGGTGCCAACGGTGCGCCAAAATCGTTTGACGCCGAACAGTGGGCTCCACGCATGGAGAAAGGCATGGAGACCTTGGTCAAGCATGCGCGCGACGGGTTCAATGCCATGCCGCCAAAAGGTCTGTGCTTTGATTGTAGCGATGCCGACTACCAGGCCCTGATTGAGTATATGGCCAAGCCTCAGTAAGGCTCGCCAGAGTTTCTGTCTTTAAAGAGTAAGTGATCATGAAAAAAACACTGCTAGCTTTTTTCGCCTCTGTTGCGCTGAGCAGCGCTGCCGTCGCGCTGGAAGGAAACGCGTCAGCAGGTAAAGCGAAGACCGCTGCCTGTGCTGCCTGTCACGGTGCGGACGGCAACAGCCCTGCCCCGACGTTCCCGAAACTGGCTGGTCAGGGTGAGCGTTACCTGGCCAAGCAGATTCACGACATCAAATCCGGCGCACGTCCTGTGCCCATGATGGCGGGTCAGACCGATAATCTGAGTGACCAGGACATTGCCGATATCGCGGCCTACTATGCCAGCCAGACCAGCAGCACCGGTCAGGCAAATCCCGAGCTGGTTGAAAAGGGTGAAGCGATCTACCGTGGCGGCGTTGCCGAGCGCGGCGTGCCAGCATGTTCCGCCTGCCATTCGCCCACCGGCGCCGGTATGGCGGCAGCGGGTTATCCCCGACTGGCTGGCCAGTACGCTGACTACACGGTCGCGCAGCTGAAGGCATTCCGTGCGGCGATGGACGGTCGAGAAGGTCGTGACAACGACGGCGAAGCCAAGATCATGCGCACAATTGCTTTCAAGATGAGCGACTCCGAGATCGAAGCCGTAGCCAGCTTCATCCAAGGCCTGCATAATTAAGCGAGCAGACTTGAGATAAAAAGGCGGCTGTGGCCGCCTTTTTTATTTGTGGCAGCGGTATTGGAACCGCCGGCCATGCCGAGGGTCTTACACACATTGTGTCCGGTGGACCAAACTCTGGGGGAATCATGATCAAGAAAAACCTGTCTCTGTGGGTACTGTCGTTGACCACGTTCTTTCTGTTGGCATGCAGCAATGGCTCTGAGGCCAGTGGTGATGCCAAGCCTGCTCTCGCTCCAGCCAGCAGCGAGAGCTATATCAAGATTGCCCAGCCTGTGAGAACGTCTGATCCGAACAAAATCGAAGTGTCGGAAGTGTTCTGGTACGGCTGCAGCCACTGCTTCAGTTTTGAGCCGATGGTGCACGCCTGGGCAGAAAAACTGCCAAGCGATGTCGTATTTGTGCGCTCGCCGGCCATGTGGAATGAGCTGATGGTGACCCACGCTCAAGCGTTCTATGCCGCAGAGGCACTGGGTGTACTGGATAAAGTCCACCAGCCACTGTTTGACGAGATTAATCTCAAGAAAAATCCGCTGCGTGACCGCGATGCCATTGAGAAAGTCTTCCTGGCTCATACTGAGGTGAGCGCGGAGGATTTCCGTAAGGCTTTTGACTCCTTCGGGGTGAAAAGCCAGGTACGCCAAGCTGATGCCCGTGCTCGCAGCTACGGTATTGCCGGCACCCCTGAGATCATCGTCAATGGCAAGTACCGCGTAACGGGCCGGTCTGCAGGCAGTAAAGCCAATATGCTGAAGGTCGCTGAACAGTTGATCGCTCAAGAGCGCGCCGCCAAAAAGTAATCCGCCCATGAGCGGTAATTAAGCAAGCGCGGCCTGGCCGCGCTTTTTTGTGGCTGTTCGCGCCATACTAAAGTCGTCTATGGTGCAGTGCGCGAGCTCTGCATAATGCCTGTTCGTCCATTGTTGGATTGCGTTATGGCGCCGTATCGCCTCGTTATTTTCACTGCCCTCTCCATGCTTGCCTTTACGGGCAATGCGCTGATTTGCCGCGCGGCGCTGTTGGGCGGTTCGATAGACGCCGCGAGTTTCACCCTGCTCCGGCTACTGTCGGGAGCCGTGATGCTGTGGCTGATTATTCTCCTGCGCAACATCCCTCATCGGGCGGTATCGCCCTCGATGACCGAGCGCCTTACCTCCGGTTTTGTGCTGTTCGCCTATGCGGCGGCCTTTTCCTATGCCTATGCCCGCGTATCGGCAGGTGCTGGGGCGCTGATTCTGTTTGCTGCAGTGCAGACCGTGATGATCGGTTATGGCTTTTTTCGCGGTGAGCGTTTCAATGGCCTCCAGTGGCTGGGGCTGATGCTGGCCTATGCCGGTTTGCTGGCGCTGATGTTGCCAAGTGCGCTGGGCGCTTCCGCCGACAGCCCTTCACTTTTTGCCTATCTGATCATGCTGGTATCCGGAGCCGCCTGGGGCGTCTATTCGCTGCTGGGACGCAAAGCGGGGGATCCGCGCGTGGTGTCGGCGCACAATTTTCTCTATGCCCTGCCCTTTGCGGCTTTGCTCAGCGTGTTGATGCTGGCGGTCGAGCCCCCGCAACTGGGGGCAGAGGGTGTCATGTATGCGGTGTTATCGGGAGCGGGAGCGTCTGCGCTGGGCTACATTGTCTGGTATTCAGCGTTGCCGGAACTGAAAGCAACGACGGCCGCCAGTGTTCAGTTGAGCGTGCCGCTGATGACCGCTTTTGGCGGTATTTTGCTGTTATCAGAGCCCTTCACCTTGCACTTTCTCATTGTGTCGTCGGCAATTATTGGTGGTCTGGCGATGGTGATATTCAGTAAGTCCCAGCGAGTGGAAAAGCGGCGGCTGGGCTCGTCGTAGCGTCGGCATGGCTGGCCGCTTGTTTGAAGTGGCGTTTGAATTCGCGGCTGAATTGCGACGGGCTGCGATAGCCGACCAGCCACGCTGCCTCGTTGGCTCGCCGACCGTCGTGCAGCATCAAATCGCGCGCCTTGCTCAGGCGCAGCTTCTTCAGGTATTGCAGCGGGGTTTCGCGGGTGACCTGCCGAAAGGCGCGGTGAAAGCCAGACGGACTCATATTGGCTTGGGCTGCCAGCGATTCCACCGTGAGCGGGTCGGCGAAATGTCGGTGAATGTGGATCAGTACCGTCGCAATGCGGGCGTAGTGGCTATCGTGCTGTGCAAGCTCGGTGAGCACATGGCCTTTGGGGCCAATAAGAACGCGATATATCAACTCACGCACAATGCTAACACCCAGGATTGCCGCGTCTTGCGGGTTGAGCAGGGCATCGAGTAGCCGATGAACGGCGGTGGTCATGCCTGGCGTAAGGTGATCGGAGCTGAGGCTGCAGTCCCGGTTGTCGCTATCCCGTCGACGGGTATCCGGCGGTGCCAGTTGGCTTATCAGTTCCTGAAGCATCGGGGTGTTAATGCTGACAGATACACCGAGCAAGGGCAGGCCGTTATCACTGTGTGCCTCGCATTCCAGGGGTAATGGAACACCCTGAACCAAATAGCGGCCAGGGCCGTAATCGACCTGCTGGCCGTTTAAGTGAATGCGCTTGCGACCCTGGCCCATAACAATAATGCCGGACTGATAGACAAACGGCTGCCGGGGGCTCCCCCGGCTGGCGCGATAAATATGCACACCCGGAATGGCTGTCCGCTGGCTTCCCTCCAGTTGGCTGAGGCCATTGCGGTCGAGATACTGTTGTATCTGGCTGGCGATGTCTGTCACGTTATCCGGCGGTGTCATAGCATTCATAGGACGATGTTGACAGGATTAGGCAATAGAAATCCACTTATTTCGGTTTTTGTCTGCCATGATAAGCAGTATTGTGCATTTCATGAGGGCGACGCCCAGCTTGTTAACGCTAATTGATCAGTGAGGTCTGCCATGAAATTTTCGTTTGTTAACCCCACGCAAATCCACTTTGGTCAGGGCCAGATAGCCCGCATTGCCAGCGCGATCCCCAGGGATGCGCGCGTGCTGCTGCTGTACGGTGGCGGCTCGATCAAGCGCAACGGCGTCTATGAACAGGCGGTTGCCGCATTGGAAGGATTCACGTGGCAGGAGTTTGCTGGCGTTGAGCCTAATCCCACGGTAGAGACCCTGAATCGCGCAGTGGAGCAAGTGAAAGCGGAAGGCTTGAGCTACATTCTCGCGGTGGGAGGGGGTTCCGTCATTGACGGCGCCAAGTATGTTGCTGCAGCGGCCTGTTACGACGGCGATGGTTGGGACATTCTGCTGGGCAAGCATCGTGTTGCAGAAGCTCTGCCGATTGGCGCGGTGCTCACCCTCCCGGCAACGGGGTCGGAATCCAACGGTGGTTCGGTGGTTACCAAAGCGGCGACACAGGAAAAACTGAATTTTGTCTCGCCGCTGGTGCAGCCTCACTTCGCGGTGCTCGATCCCGATGTGATGAAAACCCTGCCTGAGCGCCAGTTGGCGAATGGCCTGGTCGATGCCTGGGTCCATACCTGCGAGCAGTATCTCACCATGCCGACCGAGGCGATGGTGCAGGAAGGCTACGCTGAAGTGCTGCTGCGCAGCTTGAAGACACTGGGCGAACAGTTTGACCAGCGAGACAGCGATGCCTGGCGAGCAAATCTGATGTTAGCGGCCAATCAGGCATTGAATGGCTTTATCGGCAGCGGTGTGCCGCAGGATTGGGCAACCCATATGATCGGTCATGAACTGACGGCACTGTATGGGGTAGATCATGGCCGCTCACTGGCGATAGTGCAGCCCTCGCTGTTGCGCCACCAGATTGAGTACAAGCGCGCCAAGCTCGAGCAAATGGCGAGGAATGTCTTTGAGCTTTCCGACGGCAACGCCTTGGCTGAACGCTGTGTTGATGCCATCGAGGCGTTCTATCACTCGCTTGGGGTGGCCACGCAGTTAACGGAGCACGATGGCGACAAGGCTGCTGCCATCGATACCATCGTTGCGCGTTTGGAGTCTCATGGAATGGTGAAGCTGGGTGAGCGCCGCGCGATCACCCCTGCGGAGAGCCGGGAGATTCTCCAGCAGGCGGTGGCCTGAGTCAGGGTGTGCGATTGCCGGGAATGCGAATCCCGGCATCGACCTCAGGTTGATTGCCGTCGCGTTTGGCCGCCGCCAGAATGGCGGCTTCTTCCGCAGCGGCCTGTTCTTCATCCCGCTGCTTTCGCAAGGCCGCGCACTCGGCGTTGGCAAAGTGCTGCTGGCAGAACTTCTGACGCTTTTCCGGAGGGGCTTTGCGGATTCCCTTGGCGGCCAGTCGTTCGATTTCAGTTTCAACCTCGTGGCAACGGGCGCTCAGTCCGGCGTCGTTGGCGATCTGAATATTCAGCCCGGGGCGGGCATTCAGTTCCAGCATCAACGGTCCCAGGTCTTTATCCAGTACCATGTCCACGCCGATATAACCCAGGCCGGTCAGTTCATAGCAGCGCGTCGCCAGCGAGATAAAGCCGTCCCAGAACGGCAGTTGCACGCCGCGTACCGGGTTGGTGGTGTCGGGATGGGTCTGGATTTTCCGATTCAGCCAGGTGCCGTCGAGTGTAATGCCGGTGGCAAGATCTACCCCCACTCCGATTGCGCCCTGATGGAGATTCGCCTTGCCGCCAGACTGCCGGGTGGGCAGGCGTAACATCGCCATGACGGGGTAGCCCTTCAGCACAATGATGCGAATATCGGGCACACCTTCGTAGCTGATGGCACTGAAAATCGGGTCTGGAATGACCCGGTACTCAATCAGCGCACGATCCCGGTGCCCGCCCAGCGAGTAAATACCGGAGAGCACGCCGGACAGGTGGAATTCCAGATCTTCCAGGGTCAGCAGCCGGCCGCCCGCACTGCGATAAAAGCCCTCAAACTGATCGGCAATCACCATAATGCCGTCGCCACCGGCCCCCTGTGAGGGTTTGATGACAAAGTCGCGGTGACCACTGACCAGCGTTTGCAGTTGAGCAATTTGTTTTTCGGAATCGATCACGCCGTACATGGGCGGCACGTGTATGCCGTTTTCAATGGCTTTCTGCTTGGTGAGGATTTTGTCGTCCACCAATGGATAGCGATGGCGCTCGTTATAGCGCAGCACGTAATCCGCGTTGCGCTCGTTGATGCCCATAATCCCCTTGCGCCGCAGGGTGCGCCAGGTGTTTACCAGAGAGATCATTGTCCCTCCTTCAGCAGTGCTTTGAAGCGCAGCAGCTCACTGATGCGGTAGCCTCGGTAGTGGCCCATGGCCAGCATGATGGCCATCATCATCAGCAGGATGCCGGGGAAGGTGAAAACAAAGTAAATCCACGGGCCGTAGCTCATCATCACGTGAGCGAGGGTAGCCGCAATCAGGGTGCCGATACCGACCTTGACGCTGTGCAGACCGCCCCGCTCTTCCCAGACAATGGACAGCCGTTCTATCGACATGGTGAGGATGACCATCGGGAACAGCGCAATGGCGAGGCCGCGATCGAGGCCAAGCTGGTGGCCGAGCACGCTGATCAGCGCCATGACCATCACCACGAAGGTCAGCACCACCGATAAGCGCGACAGCAGTTGCAGGTGCAGATGTTCCAGATAGGAACGTAGCCCCAGCCCCAGCGCCGAGATGGTCGTAAACAGAATAATGCCCCAAACCACCTCGGTTTCGCGGAAGGCCAGACCGATCAGCACCGGGGTGAAGGTCCCCAGAGTTTCAATGCCGATAATATTGCGCAGAAACAGGATCAGCATGACGCCAATCGGAATCATCAGAATAATTTCAAAGGTTTGCTGGCTTTGCACCGGCAGGCTGTACATCGGCAGCGACCAGTTATTGGCCTGTCGGCTTTCGCTGATGTTCTTGGCCAGCATGATCGAGTTGACGGTCTGCTGGGTGGCGTTGATCTCAACATTGAGTCGATGACCACCATCGACCTTCGCCAGCGGCTCGCTGCCGGTCCACCAGATAATCCGGTCGTCGGGCAAGCCGAAATCGCTGGTTTGGGGATTGAAGTACAGCCAGCGCTGTCCGTTGTAACTGCGCATCCACAGCTCTGGTTGCTGGTTTGACCCGCTGACCAGTCGCAGGGTGTGTACCGGCTCGGCGGGGATATGCGCTGAGGACAGAAGCAGCTCCAGCACACGTGCTTTGTTCAGCTCAGTGTAGTCGTTGCGCAGCAGCAATCGGGCGTTGTCGTTGCTCTTGTCGTTGATCAGTTTGATCGACTCGCGGATAAAGGTCTCGATATCTGCCGAGCGCTCGCGGACCGGCTTGAGCAGTGCTTCAACGGCAACCTTCTCGGCGCCCTGCAGATTGGGGCTTTCGCGGAACTGCGGTCCCGGCTCTTCATTCGACAGGCGGCGGTTACTGCGCTGGGTCAGCATCAGCCGGTAGAACAGTTGTTGCTGGCCCTCGGCCCGTCGCGCCGACCAGACGGCGCGACGGTTTTGCTCCAGTTCGTCGATATTGACCCCATAGTTGCGTGCGATGAAGGTCTCGTCGAGGGTAATAAACTTGCTCCAGCTCGGCGGAAGAAACATCTGCACTTTGATCGGGCTGTTCTCCCGGGCCGAAAAGCTGACCCGGCTATCGATGACCCAGACCGGTTCAGTGGTCTCTGCACTGACCGGAATATTCAGGACAAAAATCTGCCATGCGATGCTGGCGGCACCGATCAGCAGTAGCGCCAAGGCCAGCACTTTGACATGCAGTTTTACGCCCTTCATTCACCGCTCTCCTTGTTGTCGTCTTTGGCGCCTTTTCCGCAGGCATTTTTGTCTTGAAGGTATTCGGCGCCGGGGTCAACCATCGCGTTGAAAGCGCTGATTGGCCGTGCGCCGATCAACATGGCTTTTGAGAACTGACGGCGGTCGGCGAGGTTCACCTCGGTTTTATGCCGTTGGCCACCAATGCACAGTGTCATTTCCAACACCGGACGACGGTGATAATACTTGTCCCCCTCGTCCATGTCCCCTGCCCGGCGGATAATGCGAATGTGTTTTTCCAGCGGCAGGGACACCGCGCGCAGATCGCCATTGGGCAGCACCAGGTCGAAGTGCACCATGTCGGGTTCATCATCGTCGCGGGATTCTTTCACCTCGGCGTTGATGGCGTTGATCGATGCACTCTCTGCGCCGGTATCAATCTTGGCCTTGTAGCGAACCCCGAGCTCTTCGATGTACACATATTCACTGAGGCCGAATATGGTTTTAGGGGCGGCGCTTGCCGGAGCGGGGTCGGACATGGCTGAGGCCGACAGTGATACGCCGGCGACTAATGCAATCAGGCTGCGTCGAGTTTTATTCACTTTTCCTCCCAGTGTTGAGTGGCGGCGCGCTATGCCATGCCAAGCATAGAATAGCGCGCCGGAACTGCGCCAGTCGCTATCAAAATGACTGACACTGGTTTGCTGAATGCCTTTAGTCCTTAATTTGCTGGAAAAGTGCGAGAGTTGTTTCGCGACTTGCGCGATGATCCACAATCGGTGCCGGATAATTCCCTACTTCACCGGGCTGGTGGATGGCTTTATCAGACTGTTGCGCCAGTTCTGGCACATAGTGACGGATAAACTGGCCCTGCGCGTCAAAGCGCTGGCTCTGGGTGGTGGGATTGAAGATACGGAAATACGGCGCGGCATCGGTGCCTGTTGAGGCAGCCCACTGCCAGCCGCCGTTATTCGAGGCAAAGTCGGCGTCGATCAATTGTTCCAGAAAATGGCGCTCGCCCCATCGCCAGTCAATGTGCAGGTGCTTACAGAGAAACGACGCGGTAATCATCCGCAGGCGGTTATGCATCCAGCCGGTCTCAGCCAGTTGTCGCATGCCGGCATCCACAATGGGGTAACCGGTGCGGCCCTGCTGCCAGGCGGCAAACAGTTTGGCGTCATTGCCCCAGGCAATCGCTTCGGTGTCTGCCTGGAACGCCCGGCCCATAACCACGCGGGGGAAGTGGAAGGCGATCTGGTGATAAAACTCCCGCCACAGTAATTCATTCAGCCAGGTGCCGGGATTGGATTTCGGGTCCCAGATATCGTTGCCCGCCTCCGCGTGCAGGCGGGCAAGACACTGACGCGGACTCAGCAGCCCGAGGGCCAGTGCGGCAGACAGCTTCGAGGTGCCGGGCACCGACGGGAAATCGCGCTGCTCGCGATAGGCTTCCGCGCGTTCCCGGCAAAAGTCGCGCAGCTGGTTCAGCACCGCCTCTTCCTCCGCGGGCCAGTCGCCGGAATCCTTTTCTTCGCCAAAGACCGGACACTCTGCCGGCGGGAGTTGGCTGCCAATAGCCTTTGGGCGTCGCAGGCAGTTTGGTGGCGCACTTTGCAGCAGGGCGCGTCCGCGCCGTGCGTAAGGGGTAAAAACTTTGTACGGACCGCCATCATCTTTCAGTACGCGCTGTGGGTGCAGCAGGCAGTCGTCCAGCAGCGTCAGTGGAACAGTCAGCGCCTGCTGGCAGGCACGGTCGCGCCGCCGCTCATCTACCAGCAGCTCTTCGTGGGCGAATACCTCGCTGATGTTGTGCTGCTGGCAGTAGTCGACGAGCGCCGCCGGTAGTGCTCGAAAGTGTCCAGCATCAATAATATCGAAGGGAATGCCAAGGTCGGCCAGTTGCCCGGCCAGTGCGTTTAGCGCCCGCCGCAGATAGTGCCGACGAATCGGTGCAATAACATGCTCGTCGAGCTGCTCGGGGCACAGAAAGTATACGGCGCGGCAGTGGCCCTTGGCGGCGGCCGCAGACAGTGCCGGGTGATCAAGGCTGCGAAGATCGTTGCGAAACCAGACCAGCGCTGTCACAAGCCAACTCGCAATTTCAGGTCGCGGGGGTAGGGGTCGAAATAATACTGATCCAGCAGGTAGTCCACGTGATATTTCTTCAGGAACATGGCGAACATTTCCAGTGGCACCAGCAGCGGCAGAAGGCCATTCGAATAGTCTTCAATCACCTTGCTGAGCTGTTGGCGGTCATCGCTTTCCAGGTGATCGCGAAAGAAGCCCTGAATGTGCATCAATGTGTTGCGGTGGTTGCGCAAGGACGCGGGTTTGCCCAGCGCCCGCATAAACAGCGCGATGTAGCGCTGGCTGTTTTCGTCGAGGTTTTGTTTGTCGGTCTCTGCGACCAGTGGACCGAGCTCCCGGTACAGTGCCTGGTTGTGGGCCAACAGCAAAAACTTGTGTCGACGATGGAATTCCTGCAACTGGGCAACGGTCAGCCCATGCTGTTGCAGTGACTGCCAGCGCGCGTAAGCGGTGACGCGCAGGACGAAGTTTTCGCGCAGGGCGACGTCATTGAGGCGGCCGTTTTCCTCTACCGGCAGCAGCGGCAGTGCTTCCATTAATTTGCGGGCGAACACGCCGACACCGATTTTGCCCAGTCCCTGACCGCTGTCCGACACCACCGGCACCCGCTCCATGCCGCAGCTCGGTGACTTGGCGCAGAAGATATAGCCGCTGATGTGTTGCAGCTTGGCGGCGGTGTCGCTGGCGAAGACTTGCATCTTTTCGGTGACATCCAGTGCAGGGCCTTCTTTACTGCCCTGCAGGCGCGGGTTGTCGGGATCGCCAACCAGGCGAATCGTGGGGCGCGGCACGCCGAGACCAATCGCCTGTTCGGGACAGACCTGAATGAAATCGAAATGCCGACTTAATTCATCGGTCGCAAAGGGAAGCCGTTTGTGGCCGCCATCGTAGCGAACAGGCTCGCCCAGCAGGCAAGCGCTGATACCGATTCGAATGCGTTGTGGTTCGTCCATGGATTTTTCCTGCCGTGGCTGACATTTATGGCCGCGCTGATATCCGGGGCGGGGGCAGCTGGTCGCCTGTGTAGGCATTACGCGTCGACCCGCCTTGCAGATCAGCTGCAGGCGGATTAAGCGTAGTGGTGTTTCCGGAGAATGGGCAAGCCAGTGGCTGCCCGGTGTGCGATTTACTTCTCGTCTTTATCGTCAAAGCCAAAGCGCGAGGGCTCGTGCTCGCTTTGTCGGTCGATTGCACCCACGTCGAGTAGCGGTGCGGCATCGATGTGCTGGGCATCCATCATCTGGGCGACGCGCTGCAGGGAGCTGATGATCTGCATCTGCTCCCAGTCCTGCAGATCGCGAAACTGGCGCTTGAAATATTCCTGCAGCGGGGTGGGGGCATTGCGAATGATTTCGGCGCCCTCGTCGGTCAGGCAGGCAAATACTTTGCGTTTATCCTGGCTGGAGCGCTCGCGCACCACCAGCTGGCGCTTTTCGAGGCGGTCGATAATGCTGGTCACGGTAGCCTGGCTGAGGCTGACTTGCTTGGCGATGTCCGAAATGATGGCGTCGCCGTGATCCCGCAGTGTTTGCAAAATCAACATCTGTGGTGCGGTCAGGCCCGAGGTTTTCATCAGGTGTTTGGAGTGCAGGTCGACGGCACGGGTCACCCGTCGCAGGGCGATCAAAACGGCCTCGATATTAGCGTCAGCATTCATGGTGGTGTTCCCTCTTGATCGCGCTATTTTAGGGCTCTCGCCGGGAAAATGCATCGCATTGATGCAGCAATAAGCCGCTATCTGTTTGAAAAATACCCAGCTATCGCGTTATAATTCATCGTGTACTAACTAATTATTTAGGAGGTTGGGTTCAGAAATCGGTGCATCGCGTTGATTTGTAGGTATTTAAGCGATGTTGGCAATCCCGATTTATAATGAACACAAATCAATTGTGTTGAAATCAAAAGAAGCGACGCAAGCGGACGCTTTCCAGCTCGTCTTTCGCCAGCCAACGGCCGAAGATGGCTATCCCCTCAACAAGTTGGTGGAGAACAGTCCACCCCTCGACCCGAATTCGGTCTACTGCAATTTGCTGCAGTGCACCCACTTTGCCGATACCTCGGTTGCCGTTGAAGAAGACGGGCAACTGGTGGGATTCATTTCGGCCTACATTCCCCCTGCCAAGCCCGACACTGTGTTCGTATGGCAGGTTGTGGTGGATAAAAGTCAGCGCGGACGCGGTCTGGCCAAACGCATGATGCAAGAAATTGTGCGGCGCCCGGCTTGTGAGAATGTGCGCTATCTCGAAACCACCATCACCCCGGACAACGACGCTTCCTGGGCCCTGTTTCGCAGCTTTGCGCGGGACATGGACACCGAGCTCAACCACCACATCTGGTTTGAGCGCGAGGCGCACTTTCAGGGCCATCACGACAGTGAGGCACTGCTGCGCATCGGTCCCTTCGGTCAGCGCGCGTAAAGACTTTTCCGTCGTCGATTTAGAACAACTAACGAAATTACGAGGACAAACCATGACTATTTTTGATCAGCTTGAATCTGAAGTTCAGTGTTACGCCCGGTCTTTCCCGGTTACCTTTGACAAAGCCCAGGGCGAATACCTCTACGACACCGAGGGCAACAAGTACCTGGACTTTCTTGCCGGCGCGGGCACGCTGAACTACGGCCACAACCACCCCGCATTGAAAAAAGCGCTGGTGGATTACATCAGCCGTGACGGCATCACGCATGGTCTGGATATGCACACGGCAGCGAAGGCCGAGTTCTTGAGCGCTTTCAACGAGCACATTCTCAAGCCCCGTGATCTGGAGTACACCTTCCAGTTTACGGGCCCCACCGGCACCAACGCTGTTGAGGCGGCGATGAAGCTGGCGCGTAAAGTGACCGGTCGCAACACTATTGTGTCGTTCACCAATGGCTTCCACGGCGTGACCCTGGGCAGTGTCGCGGCTACCGGTAACAGCCATCACCGCGGTGGTGCGGGCGTGGCGCTGGGCGATATTTCTCGGATGCCGTTCTGTGGCTACCACGGTCGCGATGTCGACAGCCTGAAAATGATCGACAAGCTGCTCAGCGACCCGTCGTCCGGTGTCGATCTGCCTGCCGCCATGATTGTCGAGTGTGTGCAGGGCGAGGGCGGCTTGAATGTGGCCAACGCCGACTGGCTGCGCGGTCTGGAAAAACTCTGCCGCAAGCACGACATTCTGCTGATTGTCGATGATATTCAAGCGGGTTGTGGTCGCACAGGCACCTTCTTCAGCTTTGAGCCCAGCGGCATCAAGCCCGATATCGTGACTCTGTCCAAGTCGCTCAGTGGCTATGGCCTACCCTTTGCGGTAGTGCTGTTGCGCCCCGACCTGGATGTCTGGGAGCCGGGTGAGCACAACGGTACGTTCCGTGGTAACAACCATGCCTTTATCACGGCCGCCGCCGCACTGCGCCACTTCTGGCAGGACGAAAGCTTCGCCAATCAGGTCATTGAAAAGGCGGCGATTGTCAGCGACCGCTTCAAGAAAATCTCTGACCGCTATGGCGTGACCAAAGTCGGTGTGAAAGGTCGCGGCATGATGCAGGGCCTGGTGATGAACGATGGTGACACCGCCGATGCCGTGGCCCGCGCCTGTTTTGAGCGTGGTCTGGTCATCGAGACCTGCGGTAACCGCGGTCACATCGTGAAGTGCTTCTGCCCGCTGACCATCGAGAAAGATGCACTGATCCGCGGCCTGGACATCATGGCTGAAGCGGTCGCCGAGGTGATGTTGAAAGAGGTTAAGAAAGCCTCCTGATCCACCCGGCACTATTCGGCAAAACATATTTGAGCGCCCGCTGCTACGGCAGCGGGCGCGTTTATTCAAACCGAATTTGGAAGGCAAACAATGATTGTTAGAACCCTGGAAGAATGTCAGAACACTGAACGCGATGTGAAAGGCGGTAACTGGCGCAGCGTGCGTATGTCCCTCAAGGACGACAACATGGGCTTCGCGTTCAACATCACCACTATCTATGCGGGTACCGAAACGCCCATCCACTATCAGAACCACCTGGAAGCGGTGTACTGCATGGCGGGTAACGGCGAGATTGAAACCGTCGACGACGGCAAGGTCTACAAAATTGAGCCGGGCACCCTCTACCTGCTCGACAAACACGACAAGCACCTGCTGCGTGGTGGCAGCGAAGATATGCAGATGGCCTGTGTCTTCAATCCCCCGCTGAGTGGTCGCGAAGTCCACGACGAAAACGGTGTTTATCCCATCGACTGATTGCGAGAGAAGTTGCGGTAACGCAAACCTTTTTTCTGATCAACGAATGGAGTACAGCATGTCACACAGTGTAGAAAAAATCGGCGGCACCTCGATGAGTGATTATGTCGCCGTGCGCGACAATATCATCAAAGGTGGTCGTAAGGACGACGAGCTTTACGGTCGCATTTTCGTGGTGTCGGCCTACGGCGGCGTTACGGACCTGCTCTTGGAAAACAAGCGCAACGGCAACCCCGGCGTCTACGCGCTGTTTGCCGACGAGGAAGGCAGCGAGGCCCTGTGGCGCGAAGCGCTGCGCGGTGTCGGCGAAATGCTGCACAACATTAACGCCGAGCTGTTCGACAATACCGAGCAGCTCAACGAGGCCAATGCCTTTATCGATGGTCGCCTGTTTGAAGCCGAGCGCTGCATGGACAATCTGCATCGCCTGTGTCAGCACGGCCACTTTGGTCTGGAAGATCACCTGCTGACTGTGCGCGAAATGCTGGCCAGTATCGGCGAGGTTCACAGTGCCTGGAATACTGCTCATCTGCTGAAGCGGGATGGCGTGAACGCGCGCTTCGTCGACCTTTCCGGCTGGCGCATGGAAGTCGCGGTACCGCTGGATGAGCATATCAGTCAGGAGCTGGCAGGCATCAATCTGGATCGTGAGCTGCCGATTGTTACTGGCTATGCCTATTGTAAAGAAGGGCTGATGGCGACCTTCGATCGCGGTTACAGCGAGATGACCTTCAGTCGTATGGCGGTGATCAGCAAAGCGGCCGAGGCGGTCATTCACAAGGAATACCACCTGAGCAGTGCCGACCCGCGTCTGGTTGGCGCCGACAAGGTCGTACCGATCGGTCGCACCAACTACGATGTGGCGGACCAGCTTGCCAACCTCGGTATGGAAGCGATTCACCCCCGTGCGGCAAAAGGCCTGCGTCAGGACAATATTCCCCTGCGCGTGAAGAACACCTTTGAGCCTGAGCACGGCGGTACGCTGATCGACGGCGACTATCACAGCGAGAGCCCCTGTGTGGAGATCATCGCCGGGCGCAAGCAGGTCTATGCGCTGGAAGTCTTCGATCAGGACATGGTCGGTTCGCTGTGGGAATACGAACAGAAAATCCTGAGTGCGATCTCGCGTTTCAAGGCAACCGTGATCACCAAGGATATCAACGCCAACACGATCACCCACTATCTGGGCACCAGCCTGAAAACCGTCAAGCGCATTGTGAAGGTGGTGAGCGAAGAATTCCCGACGGCGGAAGTCAGCACCCGCAAAGTCGCCATCGTGTCGGCGATTGGCAGCGATATGAAAGTGCCGGGCATGCTGGCGAAAACCGTATCTGCGTTGGCGTCGGCAGACATCAGCGTGCTGGCCATGCACCAGTCCATGCGCCAGGTTGATATGCAGTTCGTGATCAACGAGGACGATTACGAGGCCGCTGTGGCGAACTTGCACCGCTGTCTGGTGGAGGTTCACGACCACGGTGAAGCCATATGCGTCGCCTGATCATACTCCTGAGTCTGTGGCTGCCATTGTTGGCCGCCGCAGCGCCGGCAACCCCCGACGGGGATGCCGAGCTGGAGTCGCATATCAATGAAATGAAAGAACCGCTGTATTCGCCGTTTATCGAGCGTTACCTGCTGGATGAAGTGCGTTCCCTGCGTATCGATATGGAGCGCAAGCACCGTGAACTGGCCGCGGAAGTCGTGGATCGTGAGCTTGAAGCCGCCGATAAAGCGGTGAGTTATGCCACCGATACGGTGACCTATTTCTTCTACCTCATCGCCGGCGTCAGTTCGGCGCTGGTCTTGATTGGCTGGAACTCGCTGCGCGATATCAAAGAGAAGGTGCACAGTGTTGCCAACGATCAGGTGGCCGAGCTGGTGGGGGAATATGAGAAACGCCTGCGGGTGATCGAGAAGCAGCTCAAGCAGGAAACGGCACATATCGAGCTGAACCGCGAGGAGATCAGTCGCACCCAGGAGATCCACTCTCTGTGGCTGCGAGCGAGCCAGGAAAGCACGCCGGGGGGCAAAATCGCCATCTACGACCAGATTCTGGCGATTCGTCCCAACGACATCGAAGCCATAACCTACAAGGCCGATGCGGCGCTGGATCAGGGAGAGCCCCAATGGGCGGTAAACCTTTGCCAGCAAGCGCTCGCTCACGATGAAACCAACGGCCACGCCTTCTATCAGCTTGCCTGCGCTCACTCCGCGATGGGCCACCTTGATGACGCCGCGCGCTACTTTGCCAAGGCGGTTGCGCAGACCGAAGTTTATCGCGAGGAACTGGAGCGCGACGCCGCGCTGGAGCAACTTCGTGAGCACCCCCTGCTGCACGAACTGCTGGACGCGCAGCTGAACGACTCGGCGGTATAAGTCTTTTCTTGCGGGGCATGTCGCGATGTGCGACGGCCCCTTCCCTCTCTTTTTTCTCTCAACTCACTGATAACTGAAGTGCGGTCTTGTTGTTGACAAAATGTCATTAAGAAGTGATGCTGAAAACATCTCTTATTCAACAAGGCGTTCCGGTGACCACAGCACAAGCCAGTCCTGCGCCCTCTGCGGCCCAGCAGCGTCTTGCCTTGATCGGGCATTTGAATCAGCGCGCCAGCCGCGAAGAGCGGCATACTCAACTCGTTAAGTTGGCCAGCTATATCGTGGAGTTTGAGGGATTAGATGCCCTCAAGCATCAGCGTCTGGCAGAGCTGGCGGGTTGTGGTCGACCGCTGATCTACAGCTACTTCCCCCGCCGCAGCGATATATATATTGCGGTATCCGAAGCCTTCTACCAGCGTCTGGACGCTGCCTTTTCCTGCGAGCAGCAGTACTCCGGTCTGGTGTCAGGACTGTCCGGGGATGGCCGTCTCAGCGCTGAAATGGAGGCGCTGATTTGGGACGTGGTGGATGAGTACGGCTGCGGTGGCTTGATTCTGCGTTGCATTCCCGAGCTCAACGAGGACTTTCAGCAGTATCAACAGACGCTGATTTCGCGCTACGAATACCGCTGGCTGCGCTATTTTGACGCTCTGGGTATCGGCGATAACGCCGCGCGGCGGCTGCTGGAAAACTGCACCGCCATTACCAAAAACTACGCGCTGGCCTATGGCCGGGGGGAGTTGGATCGTCCGGCCGCCATCAGTGCTGTGCTGAAAAGTCTGGTGGCCCTGATCAGCGCTGAACTACCGGCGCGCTGAGCGCCAGCCAATAATCATAAAAAATGATAATAACGAGGAAAAACCATGTCGAAGTTCAAACTCACGATAGGCATCTATGGCCTGGAAAATCTCTACGGCGGTGATCCGCGGGGCTTGATTGAGGTTGCCCAGAAAGCCGAAGCGGCTGGCATCGACCAGCTCAGCATGACCGACCACGTGGTGATGGGAAACCGCACCGACCGCTATCCCTACGGCGAATTTCCCAGCCCGCCGGAAACCCCTTGGCTGGAGCCGATCACCACCGAGGCCGCCATTGCGGCGGCCACCCAGCATATTGAGCTGTCACAGGGGGTGCTCATCTCCCCGCTGCGTTCGGCTGCATTGCTGGCCAAGCAGGTCGGAACGCTCAATGCTTTTGCACCGGGCCGCATGGTCATGGGGCTGGGAACGGGCTGGCAGCGCGAGGAATTCGACGCCAGTGGCTTGCCGTTCAAGGGGCGCAAGGCACTGATGTTTGAGCAGATTGCAGCAATGAAGGCATTGTGGAAATCCGCGCCGGCAAGCTATCACGGCGAGCACATTGCGTTTGATGATATCTACTGCCGCCCCGCGCCGGAGAACGTGCCGTGCTGGGTGGGCGTCAAGGCCACCCCGGAAAACTGCGCGTCTATTGCTGCCGTCGCCGATGGCTGGATTCCTATCGAACAGGACCCCGCGATTTTTGGGCAAGGCGTCAGGGATTTGCGACGCGCATTTGAAGCCGCCGGGCGGGACCCCGATGCGCTGTCGGTACGCGCTATGGTCGACCACAAATTTGGCGCCGACGGTGTGCCGGATTTTCAGGCCACTATCGACACGATTCCCGCCATGTTGGAAGCCGGTGCCAACTACATTGAAATTCTGCCGCTCTACTTCGTGCAGGACCCGGCAGCCTTCGACGAATTCTTTGGTCGCCTCGCGGAAGTCAAAAGCCGTCTGGGCGCCTGAGCTGCTAAGCGGTCTTGAAGGAGAACATACATGGATAAAAATACCCTTCCCAATCACTTGGCTAACCACTACGTGCGCTGCATCGATCAGCGCTGTTTCGGCGAGCTTGAACAGATTATGTGGCCCGAGTTCAGCCAGCGCGGTCCGGGCTTTGCGGCGGAATCTCGTGAGCAGTTTATCGGTAATCTGGGCATGCTTGAGCACTTCTCCCACACCTTTCATATGCTGGGCAGCCAGTTTGGCGAATGGCAGGGCGGGGAATACCGCGGCGAAACCTACTGCGTCGCGTCCCATTTTTACGAGCGCGACGGGCGTCGCTGGAAAATGGATATGGGGATTTGTTACCACGATGTGATTGTGCTGCGTGACGGCATCGGCAAGTACCTCAGCCGCGATCTGACGCTGGTCTGGCAGGAAGATCGGCCCCTGGAGGTCGCTCAATGAATCGCAAAGTGGCGTTTATTACCGGTGCCAGCCGGGGCATCGGTGCGGCAACGGCTGTCCAGCTAGCCCGCTTTGGATACGACCTGGCCATTACCGCCCGTACCATGAGTGAGGGCGAATCTCACGAACACGGCAGTTGGCAGAGTAACACTGCGCCGCTGCCCGGCAGTCTGGAGTCGACCGCAGAGCGGGCCCGCGCCGAAGGGGCTCAGGTACTCTGTCTGCGTTCCGATATTCTCGATCTGGACTCCGTCGCGGCCGCCGCCGACGGCGCACTAGCGCACTTCGGGCGCGTGGATCTGCTGTTTAACAACGCCTGCTATCAGGGGCCGGGCAATATGCAGCGGGTGCTGGATGTGGAGCTGGCGCAGATCGACAACATCTACCGTGGGAATGTGCAGGCGCCGGTGCTGCTGGTGCAAAAGCTGCTGCCCGGGATGCTGGCACGGGGTAACGGTGCCGTAATCAATATGGTCTCCGGTTCGGCAATCAATGACCCTCCTGCCCCGGCTGACGAGGGCGGCTGGGGCTTTGCCTACCCTTCTTCCAAAGCAGCGCTGATCCGTCTGATGCCGGCATTGCGCGTCGAGCATGCCGACAGTGGTGTGCGTTTCTTCTCCGTGGAGCCGGGCTTTGTCTACACCGAAGTGATGCGGGCCAATGGTCTGGATGAAAAAATCGCTGCCCGGTTCAATGCCACGCCGCCAGAGCACGTCGCCGATGTTATTCGCTGGCTGGCGGAGGACGATGCGGCACTGGAGCATCATCACCGGGCGGTGATTTTTGCACCGCAGCTTCACGGAAAGCTGTTTGGGGAGGCGCACAATGCTGCTGCAGAATAAAGTCGCCTTGATTACCGGCGCGGGCAGCGGCATTGGCCGCGCCTGTGCGCTGACCTTCGCGGCCGATGGCGCGCGAGTGGCGGTGCTGGACTACGACCGTGACAGCGCCGAGGAGACCGTGGCACTGGTTCGTCAGGCGGGCGGCGAGGCATTGGCGATCCACGCCAATGTGGCAAAAGAGGCCGAGCAACGCCAGGCTGTTAGCGATTGCGTCGAGCACTTTGGCGCGCTGCACTGTGCGGTTAACAATGCTGCGCTGGGCGGGGGCTTTGCGCCGCTCACCGAGTTTGAGGAAAAGCGCTGGCAACTGGCGCAGGACGTAACCCTTAAAGGCGTCTGGCTGGGAATGAAATACCAGATACCCGCCATGCTGGCTGCCGGGGGCGGGGCGATCGTTAATATTGCCTCGCTCTCCGGCGTGCGCGGTGAAGCCCTGCAAATTGCCTACAGTGCGGCAAAAGGGGGTGTGCTGGCCGCCACGCGCACGGCGGCGGCGGAATTTGCCCAGCGCGGTGTTCGGGTGAATGCCATTAATCCCGGCGCGGTACGAACACCGGCCTTGCAGATGTATTTCGATTCGGTGGCAGACGCCGAAGCGGAAACGGCGGGTGTTCATGCCATGCGACGGGTGGGTGAGCCCCACGAAATTGCCGATGCGGCGGCGTATCTCTGCTCGGATCGTGCGTCGTTTGTTACCGGCGCAAAGCTGGATGTAGATGGCGGGGTGATGGTCAATCCACACACGCTGTAGTGCATGTGGATTGACCGTGGGGCCGACGCCAGGGAGTAGCGCCGGCCTTACGCTGCCCTACTGGGGATCGGGTTGAAACTTGATGGTTTCGACCTTGATATTCCGGTACTGGGCTTGATCAATATAATTCCGTACCAGCTCGATCACGTCGAAGGCCACGGATTTGGAATTGGAAAAGTCCAGAATCAGTTGGGAGTTTTCGGGGATTTCATTCAGCTTCTTCAGAATGCTGGGCTTGTTGAAGAACGAGACTTCTTCCGCCATCACAATATGGTGGGTTTCATACTCGCCGTCAGAAGACACCGTATCCTTGAAGTGATAGTCGTTCCGGTAGCTGTGCTTCAGCGTAAAGAACACACTCACTGCCAGCCCCGCCAATACACCGGTCAGCAGATCGGTAAACAGCATCACCGCGATAGTCGTCACAAACGGCGCATACTGCTCGGCACCGTTGCGGAACATCACCGCGAATACGCTGGGGGTTGCCAGCTTGTAGCCGACAATAATCAACACCGCCGCCAGTGACGCCAGCGGAATGTAATTCAGCAGCGAACCGATGCTGACCACACTGATTAGCAGCATGAAGCCGTGGAGGATGGACGACAGCTTGGTCTTGGCGCCAAAGGTGATATTGGCCGAGCTGCGCACGATCACCTGGGTGATAGGCAAGCCGCCGATCAGGCCCGAACAAATATTACCCAGCCCCTGCGCCTTAAGCTCGCGGTTAGTCGGTGTGACCTGCTTCTGCGGGTCCAGCTTGTCGGTGGCCTCGACACTCAGCAGCGTTTCAATACTGGCGACGATGGCAATCACAAACGCAATGCTGATCACTTCCCAGCTGAATACCGCCGAGAAATCCGGGAACGACAGCTCCTGAGCGAAGGCGGAGAAGCTGCCCAGCTCTGGCAGCACAACGAGCTGACTGCTATCGAGTCCGGCACCGTTCTGAGTGAGCAGGAATGAGACCAGAATGCCCAGCAAAACCACCGCGATCGGGCCTTGGATCAGCTTGAAGATGCGGTGCTGTTTTGCCAGCACCTTATCCCAGAGCACCAGCAACACCAGCGACACCGCCGAGATCGTCAGCGCAATCGGCGACATCATGTCGAATGCGTGGGAAATGGCTGAAAGGGTGTTCTCGCCGTTGGCGTGGAAGAAGGTCTGCTCGCCGAGGAAGTCGCTATGCCAGCCGAACAGGTAGGGGATCTGCTTGATGATAATGAGCAGACCAATACCGGTGAGCATGCCCGCGATCACTGATGAGGGAAAAAAATAGGCGATAAACCCCGCGCGAAAAAAGCCCAGTGCCAACTGGATAATGCCCGCCAGCACCACGGCGCAGAGGAAGATTTCCCAGGTGCCTAGCGTGGTAATCGCATCAAATACGATGACCGCCAGCCCTGCAGCGGGACCACTGACCCCGAGTCGGGAGCCACTGGCAGCGCCGACGATGACGCCGCCGACAATCCCGGCGATGATGCCTGAAAACAGCGGTGCGCCGGAGGCCAGCGCAATACCGAGACATAGCGGAAGGGCGACAAAGAAAACGACGATACTGGCCGGAAGATCACTCTTGATCTCCCGGAGAGATAACTCTGTCTTCATTGCTAAGTCTCCTTAGACGGTGACAGCGGCTTTGTGGGAAAACGCTTCGTAGCGAGAGTCCATCGGTTCGAACTCACCACTTTCTTCGTTGTAGCAGGTCACACCACCGGTTTTGATGTTGTAAACCCAGCCGTGCAGTGCGACGCGCCCGGTCGCAATCTTGGCGGCGACCGCGGGGTGTGTGCGCAGATGCTGCATTTGCAGAACCACGTTTTCCTGGGTCACTGCTTCCAGGTGGTCAAGGCAGAGCTGCTCCTCGCCGCAACGCTCTTTTACCACCTCGGTGGCGGCGCGGCAGTGGCCCAGCCACTCGCGAACGTGGGGCAGCGAGTCCAGTTTCTCGGGATTGATGGCGCCTTTAACCGCGCCACAGTCCGTGTGGCCACAGACGACGATATGTGACACGCCCAGTGCGGCAACCGCGAACTCGATAGAGGCGGTCATGCCGCCCGTCTGGTTGCTGTGAGGGGGAACGATATTGCCCGCATTGCGACAGATAAACAGCTCGCCGGGATCTGTTTGTGTCACCAGATTGGGGTCAATGCGCGAGTCGGCACAGGTGATAAACAGCACTTCAGGGTTCTGACCCTCGGCCAGTTTACGGAAGGTGGTCTCTTTGCTGGGGTAGACTTCTTTCTGAAACTTGGCAACGCCGGAAATAACGTGATCCACGGGTACTCTCCATCAAGGTTGCAGGTAAATTGAACGCCACAATGGCGGTTGATTATTATTTCGTGATAGCTTTATAAGAATAAATCCCATTTTATGATAACTAAAAGTTATCGATAGCTTGAGGGTGTGCCGCTGTGATTCTCGCCAAGAAATCGCCCAGCTTGAGGCAGCTTCAGTATTTCCTGTCGGTGGCTGAGTTCGGTAGTTATCGACGTGCCGCTGAGGAGCTGGGCGTCAGTCAGCCCGCACTGACCAGCCAGATTGCCAGTCTGGAGGCCATGCTTGGGCTCACCCTGTTGGAGCGCTCACGTAACGGTACGCTGCCCTCGCCAGAGGGGCGGGAGTTGCTCCAACAGGCGAGAGAGGTATTGCTGGCCATGCGTGGCTTCAGCGACAGTGCCGAACTGTTATCCCTCGGCCACCAGACCACCTACAAACTGGGCATTCCGCCCACGGTGGGGCCGTATCTGCTGCCCAACGTACTGGGTGAGCTGCACGAGCGCTATCACGATATGAAGCTCTATGTGCGGGAGGGGGCGCCAAGGGCATTGCAGCAGGAACTCATCGAGGGCGGGCTGGATCTCGCCATTGTTCCTCTGCCCCTGGTCTCACCTGATCTGGCAATAGAACCCCTGTTCACCGAGCCCTTAAAGTTTGTGGTGCCCGCTGAACACCGTCTGGCAGGCAGGCAGGTCGTAACCCCCTCACAACTGCGCGGCGAGAGCGTGCTGGTGCTGGAGGAAAAGCACCACTTCCACCATCAGGTGCACGACCTGTGCGACAAACTGGGGGCGACCGTCTTGCGGGATTATGAAGGCACCAGTCTCGATACCCTGCGGCAGATGGTGGTCATGGGGCTGGGTGTGGCATTTCTGCCGGGCCTATATGTGCACTCGGAAATGCACATCCCCGAGGCGCTGCACGTCTGTGAGCTTAAATCCATGCCCATCAACCGCCAGCATGCATTGGTCTGGCGGGCGTCAGCACCGGGGCGGATATTCTACCGGGAGCTGGCCGCCTATCTCAGAAACATCATCAAACAGCGGCTGGGTGATGTCGTTAGTGTCTTCTAAGACCGGCTAAGCCGGGGCTGACTATATGGGGCCGGCTCAGAAAACCGACTGCCACAGCCCCGCAATACTGACCCCGAACAAAACGGTGCCGATAACCCGGAAGAACAAGGGGGTTTCGGCGCGCAGCATATAGTCGTGGACGCGCAGGCCAATAAAGTGACCAATCGTCGCGCAGGGTAACAGCCACAGGTGGTGGCGAAGCTGGAGGTCGACGCCCGCCCACACGAAGGCTGCCATTTTGATGGTTACCAGAATAAACCACAGGGCGAACAGCGTATCCCGCAGCCGCTCCTTCGCCACATGTTGGGCAACAACCGCAATAATCAGCGGCGCGCCAATCAGCGAAGTACCGCTGATGTAGGCACCCAATATCAGAAACAGCGCGTCGACCCAGCGATTGTTGCTGCGAAACGGTTTGTTAAAGATGTAGCCCAGCGAAAACACCATCACGATCGCAAAAATAATCGCACTGAGTATGCCGCCCGGCAGGGTAATCAAACCGACCACTCCCAGCAGCTTGGGCACAATCATAATGCCGAGAATTTTCCACAGGTACGCCCAGTCCACCGAGCCCGGCTGCGAGTAGCCGCTGTGCTTCAGCTTGCGATGATTCAGGCTGATGGTGATGGAGGAAAATATCAGCAGATGCACCGAGATCAGCGGCAGAAAGACCAGCGGATCGTTGTGTACCAACAGCAGAAAAGGCAAAGACAATACCGCGCCGCCAAAGCCCAGTCCGGAGCGCACAATCCCGCTCCAGATAAAAATCAGGCCAATGAGCATATACTGGTACAGCGCGAGATCGTTCATAGGCGTTCCTGTGTGAGCCGGAGGCGGCATTGTACTGGTGGTAGAACGACAGTGCGAGGCAGGGCGCGAATTCGAGACATAGGCAAGCCAAGGAGATAGCGTGATGATGCAATTTTCAAAACAGGAGCGAGAAGCCCTCTGCGAGACGCTTAAAAGCTATATGGCAGAGGAACTGGACCGGGAGTTGGGGCAGTTCGAAGTGGAGTTTCTGCTCGATTTCATCAGTGACAATCTCGGCGCCTATTTCTACAACCGCGGCCTTTACGATGCCCAGACTGTGCTGAGTGGCCGCATCGACGAACTCAATGACGCCATTCTTGCGCTGGAGAAGACCCCCGGCCGCTAAGCTGGCCCACCAGAGCTTGTTCCGCCCTATCGCGCCCGTTTAGACTGGGATTTTGCCCAGAGGACAATAACATCATGCGCGTTGCTGACGCTGTAAAAGCCCGCCGCTCCATCCGCGGCTTCAAGCCCGACTCTGTGCCCGAGGAAACGCTGCGGGAAATCCTCGACATCGCTCGCCATGCACCGTCCAACTGCAACACCCAGCCCTGGCACGTCACCGTTGTTTCCGGTGACGCGCGCAAAAAGCTCGAAGACGCCATCGTCACCGAAATTCTCAGCGGCAAAGCGCCCTCACCCGCGTTCAAACCCGGCGATGCAGGACTGCAGGGCGTGTACAAAGAGCGTCAGTACGACTGCGCAATGACCTACTACGGCACCATGGGTATCGAGCGTCACGAAAAAGACAAACGTCAGGCACTGATGCTGAAAAACTGGCAGTTCTTCGGCGCCCCCCATGTCGCCTTTATCTCCATGCCCACCGACATGGGACCGGTCAATGCCGTCGATATCGGCATCTACCTGCAAACCCTCATGTTGCTGCTGGTCGACTACGGACTGGCAAGTATTCCCCAGGGCGCCCTGGCGTTCTATCCTGACCCGGTAATGGAGCTTGCCAAACTGCCCGACGGGCACGGCATTATCTGCGGCCTGTCATTTGGCTATGAAGCCGAGGGCGAGCAGATCAATAAAGTGATTATGGATCGCGCGCCACTGGAAGATACGGTTACGCTGATTTCCTGATTGATGATCAATAATAATGCCGCAGCCATGTCCGATAAGACTTGGCTGCAGGTGATTAGTTGTCGTTAGTCGGCGAAGGGGTTATTGGTATAGCCGAGTTCGTGGAATTTGCTGATCAACTCCCGGTGCCCGAATGCGCTGGCTGCTGACTGAAAACCCACGGCCTTCAACTGATCATTGAGCAGGCGTTCGGCCGCTTCGGCGCAAATCTCTCCGGTAAAACTATAGGGAGTGGTCAGGGACAGTGGGAACGTGATAGTAAGCTGTCGTCCTTGTCCCAGGCAGGTGATGACAGTGCGGTGTATGTCGGGTGAATCTTTTCCGGGTTCGCTTGAGGTCATTTCATCGCCATAGCGATTTGTCAGCTCTTCTCGCTCTGACTGACCCATGCCTGCGGATTCTTCGTTAAATTGATGAATCTTAGCTACTACGGCTTCAATAATATCGTCGCCAAAGGCAGTAAGAACTTTACAGTTTCTTACTCTGGGGTCGTGCTCATACCAGACCGGCTCACAACCGCCGCTCCATGGAAGCGCTAATACCGGCGTTGACTTGTGAGGAACGCTCACGGTAAAGGCTCGGTCTCCCCGCCACTCGACCATTTCATTGTTTTTCAAATAATACTGTGGATTATTCACCATCCTAAGGAAGGATTTGGTTGACGCTTGTGAGGGAAGTGTATCGGCAAGCTCATATGTTAAATCCACGCTGTCGATTCCTTCGGTTTCCAGCACGACTTCAGCCGCCAGCGCACCCGCTGCCCACATGTAGGAGTTGGCGGGGTTCAACAGCAGGTTTTTCTCGGCAAAGGCTTTGCCGTACTTGTCGCGTACCGCGATAACAAAGTCTTGCTCGCCGGTGGTGTCGAGGTAGTGACA